>Ga0182024_10001576_pt1 | contig 58390 bp, 55 predicted proteins | sample P32metaG_FD_120480 | JGI IMG/M metagenome (GOLD analysis project Ga0182024, IMG submission 120480) | Permafrost microbial communities from Stordalen Mire, Sweden - P3-2 metaG (Illumina Assembly) | ecosystem: Environmental > Terrestrial > Soil > Wetlands > Permafrost | place: Sweden: Stordalen...
ACCAGCGATCCAAGACTGCGGCGTCGTTAGCGTTCTGGGGAGCAATGAGCGGGCTGACGGCATCAGCAGCGCTCGTACTGGGTGTCGCACTGGCCGGTTGAAGCCTGACCTGACTTGCCTGGCGTTGCTTGTTCGGGTTCCTCCCCTGGTCGGCGTGCTGACGAGGGGACTCTACGAGCTGAAGGGCACAAGCGATGATCTCATCGGTGGTGCCGATCACCCGGTTCGACCTCCTCTATGGCCGCCAGAAGCTCCTCGAAGAAGAGGGCAAGTTGGAGCGAAAAGATGGCCCGTCCCGCCGGCGCTCGATGCCCTTTCAGCGAGAGAGACCGGCTCCTCGGACTGCGGACGAGTGGAGACAGAGCGCCTGATAGACATCCGCCATTCGATATGTCCTTGCTCTGACAGCAAGCCAAGCGTTTGCCGCACCGGTCTGGCTAGGCGGTGGCCACCGGGTGGTATTCGTGAATGAGACCGCCCAGCACGTCGTGACGATCGATGTCTAGCAATCGGGGAGTGGCGATGGTGCAGTTGCCGGGCACGGGTACCTGAAGATCGATACCCCGATGCGGACGCTGCCCGTTGTAGTGGTTGACGTATTGACGAAGTGTTCGTTCGAGGTGACGACGACCGAGAATGAGGATCGAGTCGAGGCATTCAGTCCCAACGGTCCTCACCCAACGTTCCGCGCAGGCGTTGGCCCTTGGCGATCGGACTGACGTCTTGATCACGCGGATGCCTTCGGAGCGGAGCACCTCGTCGAAGCTGACGGTGAACTTGGTATCGCGATCCTGGATGAGGAACTGGATGCTCCGTCCGCGGTCACCCAGGTCACCCATAACATTGCGGGCTACCTGGGTGACGAACGCTCCGGTGGGGTGTCCAGTAACACCGAGAATGTGCACCTCCCGAGTCGAGAGTTCGATCACGAAGAGCACGTAGAGCTGCTTGAGCGACACGGTGTCCACGGTGAAGAAGTCCGTAGCCACCACGTGCGCGTTCCGGCGTCGAAGCTCAAGGACGAGCCGATCGAGGTGGCGCGGTCGCTCGTGTCGCGGCTCCTGCGGACGATCCGACCTAACGGCTTCCCGGACCCGCTTGAGCTGCCATAGGGTCCAGTTCTCAGGCAGGGAGGTGTAGACCCTGCCGGAATAGTGGCTAGGCCGGATCCCACCCGGGCTCGCTGGGTGGAAATGAATTGCGTGATGATGCATGCGGTCATGTCTGGACCTGGTGTCGTAATGACTGATCCTGGGCTGGAAGGATGGAGCGGTGACTCCGGACCCTCCCAGCGAGATACCACCCCCCTTCATCACCAGTTGGAGCCCTTCCAAAGAAGAAGTCGAAGAGCAGCAGGCTGACCACGTCCGGGGCTGGATCCGAGAACTCGATGGACGCGAGGTCGGCCTACATACAGGTCGTGATGGCGACGACGGCGTACGCGTCGACTTCCTCTTCGACCACGCCCAGCCTCCTGTCGCGCTAGAGATCACGAGCATCACAGACTCATCCGTTGAGGCCCTCAACAGCGAGTTGAAAACGCTGGAACGGGACCTCGACAAAATCGCTCGCGACGAGCAGCTCGGGATGTGGATCGTTGGCCTACGAGTTGGAACCCGGATAAGGGACATTCGCCCCAATCTGACCGCCTTCATGCGTCTTCCGGCCCACTCAGGTGCAGCGCTTTACAGTGCCCACGAAGCACCCCCCGATCTTCCACATGAGGTGCTGGCAAGCCTCGTGAAGCTACTCCAGTTGGGGCTCGTCTCAGCCCTCCGTCTCGACGAACGAGGACATGGAGTATCACTCTTCCCTCCCGTCAGCGAAGGTAGATCAGAGCGGGGGTTCGCCACTCTCCTCCGGTTCGCGATAGTCGACAACGTTGAAAAGCTGAAGGAAGTGCGTCCTCGAGAAACTCATCTCTTCGTCACGGTCGGCTTGACCGTCTCCGTCGATCCTGCCGTGACTACACCACCGCCGTTACCCGAAGGGGTTGATGTGCTTTGGGTCTATCTCGGCTACTGGAATGCGAAGGACGATTACCGGCTGTGGAGAACGAGGCGGGACGACCCACGTTGGCACATGCTTTATCACCCAATGGGCCAACAGCCTCAGTTCTATCCCCCGGAGTAGGCAGAGTCTCTGGGCTGCGCCAAATAAGCACCTCATCCGGTGCACGGGGCGCCCGCCTTGAGGGGTCCTACAGGGGTCCTTCGTTTTCAGACGCCGATCGCTCGGAATCGCTCATGAGCGCTAAAGAGCAGGTCAGCGAGTTATCTTAGAAGTACCAGAAACAGGAAAAGCCCTGGATACCAGACTTCCAAGCTGGACTGCTACCCCCTCCAAGAACCCAACCAGCCCGCCATCTGACCCGCGCATCCTCAGTGCTCGGCAGCCATGCTCACAAAAGCGAGAAGGGCAGCCTTGGGGACGACCACGCGTCGGCCCAGCCTGAGCGCCGGCAGCTCGCCCCGTGCAGCCAACTCATAAGCGAAGGCCCGGGAAACCCCAAGCAGCTCGGCCACCTCGGTCACCGTGAAGACAAGACGGTCGTTGAAATGTCGACCCGCTGTTGGCACCGGAACCTCGGCTACTCGGTCGCCCTGGTCCAGGTTCGTTCGTCCCACACATAGGAAACGGTCGGCCAAGAGGGCCGGTTTGCGCGGGAACTCGAAGATTTGCCGAGATTTCTTGGAATACGGCCAGAAGACAGGCCGCCATGAGCGCGGCCAAGGCCGGCTTGGCGGCGGCGGCGGCGGCGGCGGCGGCGGCGGCGAAGGAGCAAACGAGAGACAGCCGGCTCGATGTCGCTTGCCAGTCCCAAAGACTCAGCCCGTTGCAGACAATGAGGGCCCCGTGAGCGACTCGTCCCTCGCACACAAGCTGCCGCACCTCTCCGGCATTATTTGGGACGCGGGGTGGATTCCACTCGGATCCGAGGAAATGCCGCTACAGCTCTAACGCGTTGACAGCTTTGCGCTTGTCGACACCGGTGCGGCCGTCGTAGTGCAGGCGAAGGGTGGCTTCGCTGTTGCCCAGGATGTCAGCGACCGTACGGTACGACTCACCGGCATCGAGCATGGCGGTGGCCACGTAGTGGCGGATATCGAGCAAGGTCAGCGGGGACTCGCCCCGAGCCGCGGCCCAGCGGTGGCTCAGCGAGTCTGGGCGCAGCGGATCCGTACCCTCGACGGATCCGGCGAATACGTACGTGGTCGGGGAAGGCGACTGGCCGGTCAGCTCCTCATGTCGGGCGGCCTGACGTTGCAAGGCTTCGGTGGCACTCCTCGTGAGCGGCACGTCTCGCCAATCGGACCGCTTCGTCGGCTTCCGGACCACCCCAACGCCCGGCCCGCCGTCGGTGATTGCCGCCGCCACGTGCACCTCGCTCGCCGCCAACTCAACGTCGCCCCATTGTAGTCCAAGCACCTCCCCCGTCCGCATGCCCGTGCTTGCCAGAACCGTGGCCAAGTCAGCCATTTCCGGTTCGCGCACCGCCACCGATTGGAGTAGGGCCCGAACGTCATCTTCGGTCGGCGCGAACGGCTTCTTGCGAACCGACTTGGGACGTACGGCATCCTTGGAGGGATTGGCATCGATCAGCCCTCGCTTGCGGGCGAGCTCGAGGGCACGGGTCAACACAGTGGCACACCGGCGGATCCACTCGGCCCCTCGGCCGGAAGCTCGCATTGCCCTGTACAGGTGCTCGATGTCCTGCCACGTCAGGCGGCTGAGGGGGACCGCGCCGAACTTCCTTCCATCGGGCAACTCCGTCATTCCCATCACTTTGATCGCCGAACGAGAGGTCGTTACTGTCCGTGGCGCCAGCTCCAGCGATCCGTCCTCGGCCGCATGTTGGTAAAGCTCCAGCGCGGCTGAGACGGACCGGGCACTCGTCCCACCTGACGGCAGTCGCTTCTCGTGTCCCGCCACCTTCAACCGGGCCAAGGCCAGCTCCGCGTCCCCCCGGGTCCCTCGGACCGTGCGGGATACCCGCCGTCTGCGCCCGGTCACCGAGTCACGGCCAAGCTCCACGTCGACCCGCCACACTTGCTCGCCCACCTGCAGGAGTCCGCCGCTCCCCCTCTTGCGGCGTCGCTCTACTATCTTCACTACCCCAGAACCTGAAGCCTTCCGAGCTTCTGACATCGCTAACAGTAGAGCAGACTAGTAGAGCGTTGGGCGTGAGCCCCCCCAGAAACCGCATCTGAACTGCGGTTATTGGAGCGGACGACGGGATTCGAACCCGCGACCCTCACCTTGGCAAGGTGATGCTCTACCAACTGAGCCACGTCCGCGTAACCGGGATCAGAATACAACCGTTCTCACCCGACCGTTGAAAGCCCGGCTGAAGGCCCCGTCGGCCTACCCCAACGCTCCCCGGGCGTCGAGGGCGGCCCCCGTCAGCTCGGCCATGGCGTCGTCCAGCAGGATCGCCAGGTCGGCCACGTCGGGAACCAGCCGGCGGCAGCCCAGCAAACCGAAGTGCACGGCCCCGTGGTACGTCATCGCGGTGACGTTCAGGCCGACCCCCTCGGCCACCGGTCCCACGGGGAAGAGCGCGGCCACCCGGCTCCCGGCGCACCAGAGGTTGGACCCGGGGCCGGAGACACTCGAGACGGTGACGTTGAACAGCGGGGGGAGCCGGTCGAAGATCCGCAGCCCCGAGGCCCAACGGGCGGCACGCGAGGCCAAGGCGGGCGACGCCACCTGGGCCAGGTCCTGGATGAGCCGCCCACCGGTGAGCCGCTGCTGGGCCTTGGCTACGCCGGCCCCCGCCGAGACCGCCAGCAGACGCTCAACGGGGTCGTCGATCGTGGTGGCCAACGAGACCAGCATTCCGGACACCTGGTTGCCCAGGGTCCCCTGGTCGGCACCCCGTCGGGTCGACACCGGCACCAGGGCGACCAGGGGTCCGTCGGGCTCCTCTCCGCGCCTGGTCAGCAGTTCCCGGAGGGCGCCGGCCACCGCGGTGAGCATCACATCGTTCACCGTCGTGGCGAACACCTGGCGTACGAGTTTCACGTCCTCGAAGTCCATCGACGTCGTGGCGAACCGGCGCCGCGACGAGATGTGGCCGTTGATCGACGTCCGGGGGGCGCTGAATGGGGAGGGCGGAGGGGTCCGCCCTTCCTCGAGGAGCCTCCGGTTCTGCCCGGCTACGTCGACCATGGCGCCGACTCCCCGATGGAGGGTGTCGACCGCGAGCTCAGGCTGGTGGACGAGCGATCCCAGCGCGTACTTGAGCAGCGCGCCCTGAGTCGGCAACGGCGGGGGCTCCCAGGGCCCTGCCGGAATCTCGATCGGTCGGCCCCGCGGCCCCAGATCCAAGAAGGCGGCCAGCAAGGAGGCGCCCGACACCCCGTCGAGGATGGAATGGTGCAGCTTGGCGATGACCGCCATGCGGCCCCCGGCCAGCCCCTCGGCCACCACCATCTCCCAGAGCGGACGGTCGAGCTCGAGGGGCCGGCTCATCACATCGGCCACCAGGTCGTCAAGCTCCCGGCTGCCGCCGGGTGCGGGCAGGCTGACCCGACGGAGATGGTCATCCAGCTCGAACTCGGGGTCGTCGGCCCACACCGGGTGATGCAGTCCCAGCGGCACCCGGACGGCGCGCCGTCGCAGCTGGGGGACGAGGTGAAGGCGCTGTTCGATCGCCCGCCGGATCTGCGCGTACCGGGTAGACGGCGAGAACAGGGAACGTCGGCCCTCAGGAGGGTCCAGGACCACGACGGCGGCCACGTGGAGCCGCGTCGACCCGCTTTCGAGAGCCAGGAACGCGGCGTCGATCCCCTGCAGTGGCTCCATCGTCAACGCCCAGTGTGTCCGAAGCCGCCCACGCCTCGCTCGGCATCGGGCAGATCGGCGACGTCGGTCGGATCGAATACCACCGCCTCGACCTGTTGGATTACAAGCTGGGCGATCCGGTCCCCCCGGTGGATCTCGTAGCCCGAGACCGGATCGGTGTTCACCAGGAGGACCGAGAGCTCACCCCGGTAGCCGGGGTCGATCAGGCCGGGCGTGTTGAGGCAGGTGACACCGTGCCGGAGGGCCAGCCCGCTCCGAGGTTGCACGAAGCCGGCGTACCCGGGTGGGATGGCAACGACCAGACCGGTGGCCACGAGGGCCCGCCCACCCCGAGGGGTAAGTGTCGCCTCGTGGCGGGCGTAGAGGTCGGCGCCGGCGTCACCGGGGCGGGCGTAGGTGGGGAGCGGGAGGTCCGGGTCGAGCCGGTGGACCGGCACGGTGAGCACCGCGAGACGATAGTGGTCACCGCAGCGGGGCGCTCCTCCGGGCCGACCGCATGGCGCCGGTAGCATCGGCGACATGCTGGCCTGGATGGACCTCGAGATGACCGGCCTCGACCCGGGACGCCACACCATCGTCGAGATCGCCACACTGGTGACCGACGATGACCTGTCCGTGCTGGCCGAAGGTCCTGACCTGGTGGTGGCGGCCACCGCCGAGCAGCTGGCCACGATGGACGACTTCGTCCGGGAGATGCACACCCGTTCCGGTCTGCTCGCCGCCATCGAGGGGTCGACGACGACCCTGGAGGAGGCCGGACAGGCCACGCTCGACTTCCTGCGCCAACACCTGCCCTCGGCCCGCTCGGTCCCCCTCGCCGGGAACTCGATCGGCACCGACCGCCGGTTCCTGGCGGCCCACCTCCCCGAGATCGAGGACTTCCTGCACTACCGCTCGGTCGACGTGTCCACCATCAAGGAGCTCTGCCGGCGCTGGTACCCCGGGGTCCTGGCGGGGGCGCCGCACAAGCAGACCTCCCACCGGGCCATGGACGACATCAAGGAGAGCCTGGCCGAGCTGGCCTACTACCGAACAGCTGTCTTCCAGCCAGCCCCGGCAACCGAGACCGGGGCGCCACCCGAGCCAATCGATGGGGCCACCGGGGCGTGAGCGCACCGCCCGAAGGCGCGGCGCAGCAGGCGGCGTCCCGATCGGTGGCCGAGGTCGACGCCGAGCTCACCGGGCCGGGCCAGCTCTTCGAGATGGAGGAGATCGACATCCGAGGCATCCCGACCCGGGTCTGGAAGTCGGCCCCGGCTTCTCTGCGGACGGTCCTGGACCTATCGCTCGGTCATGCCGACGCCGACTTCTTGGTCTACGAGGACGAGCGCACCACCTTCGGGGAGCACTACCGCATCGCCGCCACCCTGGCCCATCGCCTCAGGGACCGCTTCGGAGTCCAACGGGGTGACCGGGTGGCCATCGCCATGCGGAACCTTCCCGAATGGGTGATGGCCTTTTGGGCCACCGCCCTGGTCGGCGCGGTGGTCGTCCCGCTCAACGCCTGGTGGACCGGGGAGGAGCTCGAGTACGCGTTGGCCGATTCGGGTTCGGTGGCGGCCTTCGTCGACGTCGAGCGGGCGGGGCGTCTGCGGGCCCACTACCGCACCCTGGCGGACCTGCGGACCGTGGTGGTCGCCGACGAGCACCGCGGCCCGTCAGAGGCCACGCCGGCGGCCGTCGGCATCGAGATCCCGTTCGCCGAGGCCCTCGGGGTGGTGGCGGTCGACGCCACGCCGCCGGGGTTGGTGATCGACCCCGAGGATGACGCCACGATCTTCTACACCTCGGGGACCACCGGGAAGCCCAAGGGCGCCGTCGGCACCCACCGGAACACCTGCTCCAACCTCATGAACCTGTTCTTCGTCAACACCCGTCAGCGGATCCGATTCGGGCCGGCACACGACGACCCCGCCGACAAGGTGCAGAACTCCTACCTACTGTCGGTCCCGCTCTTCCACGCCACCGGCTGCCACGCCATCATGGTCACCAACGCGGCGGCCGGCGGGAAGCTGGTGATGATGCACCACTTCGATCCCGAGCGGGCACTCGAGCTGATCGAGCGCGAGCGGATCACCACCTTCGGCGGCGTGCCCACCATGGTCATGCAGGTCCTCGACAGCCCCGACTTGGCCCGACGTGACACCTCATCGGTCCGCTCGGTCTCTTACGGCGGTGCGCCGGCCCCCCCGGACCTGGTCCGGCGGATCGGGCGGCATTTCCCGGTCGGCTGGCCAGGCAACGGCTACGGACTGACCGAGACCTCGGCCCTGACGTCGATGAACTCCGGGGGGGACTACGTCCGCAAACCCGACAGCGTCGGCCCCACCGTGCCGGTGAGCGACGTGGCCGTCGTGCCTGAGGACTACACCGGCTCCGTGCCCGACCCCGCCAGTCCGCACGGCCCCGAGGTGACCGGCGAGCTCTGGGTCAAGGGACCCCAGGTGGTCCGGGGCTACTGGCAGCGACCCGACGACACCGCGCTGGTCCTCACCGAGGGATGGCTCCACACCGGCGACATCGCCCGGATCGACGAGGAGGGCTTCATCTACATCGTCGACCGGGCCAAGGACATCATCATCCGAGGTGGGGAGAATGTGTACTCGGTCGAGGTCGAAGCCGCGCTCTTCGAGCACCCGGCGGTGGCCGACTGCGCCGTCGTCGGGGTACCCGACCCGGTGTTGGGCGAGCGGGTGGGGGCGGTGCTCGTCCTGCGACCGGGCCACAAGGTCACGGTCGACGAACTGGCCCGGCATGTCCGCGACCGTCTGGCCGCCTACAACGTGCCCACCCGCTTCTGGTTCCGCGACACCGCCCTGCCCCGTAACCCGGCGGGCAAGGTGCTCAAACGCAGCCTGCGCAGCGAGCTCGTCGGCGACGCGGACCCGGCCCCTTGAGGTCCGGGTCCGGCGTCGGGCGGACGCGACGATGCCGGACCCACCGGACCGGCATCGCTGCTTGACCGGCCGGACCGAGGCCCGGCCGATCGCTCACTTGTTGGGCTGGGGGGTCACCCGCAGGTAGGGCTTCAGGGCCTTGAAACCCTTCGGGAAGCGGGTCTTGGCCTCGTCATCGGAGATGGCCGGGACGATGATCACATCCTCACCGTCGGTCCAGTTCACCGGGGTCGCGACCTTGTACTCAGCGGTCAGCTGGAGCGAGTCGAGCACCCGGAGAATCTCCTCGACGTTGCGGCCGGTCGATGCCGGGTAGGTCAGGGTCAGCTTGACCTTCTTGTCGGGCCCGATGATGAAGACCGAGCGCACGGTCAGGGTGTCGCTTGCGTTCGGGTGGATCATGTCGTAGAGGTCCGCCACCTGGCGGTCCTCGTCGCCGATCAGCGGGAAGGCCAGGGCTGAGCCCTGGGTCTCTTCGATATCGCCGGCCCACCCCTTGTGGGACTCGACCGAGTCGACCGAGAGGCCGATCAGCTTGGCGTTGCGCTTGTCGAACTCCGGCTTGGCTTTCGAGAAGGCACCCAGCTCGGTGGTGCACACCGGCGTGAAGTCCTTGGGGTGGGAGAAGAGGACCCCCCAGCTGTCGCCGAGCCATTCATGGAAGTTGATCGTTCCCTCGGTGGTGTCGGCCGTGAAGTCGGGGGCGGTGTCCCCGAGTCGAACTGCCATGGCGTGATCCTCCTGTGGTCTGTCGTCGTCTGCGGTGGCCGGGGCGCCATCGCCCACTGCCGGATGTCCCTCGTCGGCGCCACCCTACCGGAGCATGGGGCAATTGTCGACTCAGGAGGTCAAGATTAGCGGGGCCCGGCGCCGCATGGTGCACCGGCCCCCGACGGCGGCCGTCGCGCCGCCCCCCATGTCCAAGGCACTGGCAGTTCGCATGCGAGTATCGGGGGCCGTGACCGACGCCGCCAACCCCGACCGCCCCCGAGGCACCCCGTCGGTGCGAACCGAGCGGGCCGGTCCGGTCACGATCGTGACCATCGACCGGCCCGAGGTGCGCAACGCCGTCGACTCCTCGGCCGCCGAGGCCCTCCGGGCCGCCTTCGGCGCCTTCGACGCCGACGGGACGGCCAGCGTGGCCGTGCTGACCGGGGCCGGGGGCACGTTCTGCGCCGGTGCCGACCTCAAGGCGGTGGCGGCGGGCGACCGCCGCCCCATCCCCGACCACGGACCCGGGCCCATGGGGCCCACCCGGATGGCCCTGGGGAAGCCGGTTATCGCCGCCGTCGAGGGCTACGCCGTCGCCGGGGGCCTCGAGCTCGCCCTGTGGTGCGACCTCCGGGTCGCCGCCGAGGACTCGGTCTTCGGGGTCTTCTGCCGACGCTTCGGGGTCCCCCTGTGCGACCTCGGGACGATCCGGCTGCCCCGGCTCATCGGGCACTCCCGGGCCATGGACATGATCCTCACCGGTCGCCCGGTCGCCGGCCCCGAGGCCCTGGCCTTCGGGCTGGTCAACCGCCTGACCGGCCCGGGAGGCGCCCTCGAGGCGGCGGTGCGACTGGGCGCCGAGCTGGCGGCCCTCCCCCAGGAGTGCCTGCGCAGCGACCGGCTCTCGGCCCTCGAGCAGTGGGGCCTGGGCGAGGAGGAGGCCGCGGTGGGCGAGGCCCGGCGGGGCCGGGCCGTGGTGGGCAGCGGCGAGACGCTGGCCGGGGCGGTGCGCTTCGCCGGGGGTGCGGGCCGGGGCGGTGCGCCGGTGTGACCTCCCCCCAGACCGTCGATGGCGGCGCGCCGGCGACCCGGGCGACCGTCGCCGCCTTCGACTTCGACGGCACCCTGACCCGGGGGGGCAGCGTGGCGCCGTTCCTGATCGCCGTCCGGGGCCTGTTGCCGGTGCTGGGGGCCATGCTGGTGAGCTCACCCAAGCTCATCGGGGCGGCGATCTTCGGTGGCCCGGCCGCCGACGACGCCAAGGAATCGCTGTTCGTCAAGGTCCTGGGCGGCGTGCCGGCGGCCCACGTCGACCGGGCCGCCGCCCGGTTCGCCGAGCAGCACCTGCGACGGCGGATCCGGCCCGACGTCCGGGCCCGCCTGGACTGGCATCGCCGACAGGGCCACTTGGTGGTCATCGTGTCGGCCTCGCCCCAATGCTACGTCCGGCCGGCCGGCGAGTCCCTGGGCGTGGACGGCGTCCTGGCCACCAGGCTGGCCGTCGACGCCAGCGGGAAGCTCACCGGGCGCTACGACGGCAAGAACTGCCGGGGGGCCGAGAAGTACGCCCGGATGGTCGCGTGGCTGCGGGCCAACGGCGTGTCCGGAGCCGGGTCCTCCCAGCCCACGATCTGGGCCTACGGCAACAGCCGCGGTGACCTCCGGCTGCTCGAGGCGGCCGACCACGGGGTGGACGCCGGCCAGTTGGGGCGCCTGGGGCGGCTCCGCCGCTTCCCGACCCTGGCCGCCGTGGACCGGAGCCCGGACCCCGGGCCGGGCCCCCGCTGAGCCCGTCGGCGGGCTCAGCCCGGGGTCGGGGCGGCGCCGACCACGTGGCCGCTGTAGCTGGCCAGGGCGGTGGTGAGGTCCCCGAACTGGGGCGCATCCCCGAAGTCGGTCACCCGGCCCGATCCGGTCACCACCAGGTACCCCTGACCGGTCCGGGTGGGCACGATGGCCACGGCGCCGGCAACGGCCGCTGACCCGGCCAGTGAGCCTTCGAACGTGGCGTCGCCGAAGGTGAAGATGCCGCCGTCGGCCGCCACGAGCCAGTAGCCGGCGCCGTCGGGGGTGGGCGCCATGCCGACCACCGGCTGGACCAGACTGATCGAGCCGGTGGAGCCGAAGAAGTGGGCGTCGCCGAAGCTGAAGATCCCCCCGTCGGCCGCCACCAGCCAGTAGCCGCCGCCGTCGGGGGTGGGCGCCATGCCGACCACCGGCTGGTTCAGGGACATCGACCCGGTGGAGCCGAAGAAGTGGGCGTCGCCGAAGCTGAAGATCCCCCCGTCACTGGCCACCTGCCAGTAACCGGCGTGGTCCGCCGTCGGCGCCATCCCCACCATGGGCTGGTTCAGCGGGCGTCCCCCCATCGAGCCGTCGAACACGGCGTTGCCGAAGGCGAAGATGCCCCCGTCGGCCGCCGAGAGGAGGTACCCGCCGACCCCGCCGCTCGGGGCCCCTCCGAGGGTGAAGAAGTCCGACTTGAGCCCAAGGGTGTCGGTGAAACCGGGGCCGGTCGTGTTCACCGTGGCGTTGGACCCGACCACGCTGATCGCGGTGACCCGACCCCCGAAGGCCCCCAGCCCGGTCCGGCCGGTGACGGTGATCGTGATCAGGGAGCCGAGCTGGGGCCAGGCGGCAAGGATCGAGGACACCGGGACCTGGGCCGTCCAGTTGTGGTTGGGGTTGCAGGCGCCGGGGACGCACACGGCGTCGCCGTCGTCGGGGACCGGCGGGAACTGGTCACCCTGGGTGTAGCCGCCGGTCGACGCCGAGAACTCGGTGTTGGCCACCTGACCGGTCGGGAGCTCCATCACCTGGCCGGTGGTGTCGGTGACGGCCAGGGTGGCCAGCGGGTTCTCGTTGGCGATCCCCGGGTAGCTCTGGCAAGTCTGGTCGCAGGTGTCGGCGTAGCCGCCGTAGCCGTTCGGCGTCGTGCTCAGGACGTACGAGCGGGCGGCCACCGCCTGGGCCTCGAGCTCCTGGAAACCCCAGGCCCGCCCCTGGGGCCCCGACCCCCCGAGGGTGCCCCAACCGGCCGGCGACTCGCTCGGGACGACGTCGCCCAGGTACTGGTACATCGGCACCAGGTTGACCGTGCGGGCCGCGCCGCTCGAGTTGTAAGTGCCGAGCAGGGTGCCATGCACGGTGGGTGACCCGTTAGGGGTGCAGAGCTGGATCGGGCCACCCCCCAGTGCGGTGGTGGACGGCAGGCTAGACGAGGTGCCGACCTGGACCCAGGGGCCGGCGCAACCCGGACCGGTGTCGATCGTCCAGGCCCCGCTGCTCGGCTGGAACCGGACGGCCGACGCGCCGCCCCCGGTCGGCACGGTCACCCCACCGGGTGCGGTGGCGATGACGTCGTTCCCGTTGTTCTCGGTCATGGCCACCGAGACGATCTGGGAGTCATCGCTGTAGGTCTGTATCGACGTCCCCCCGTAGAAGTGGGTGGCGATCTGCTGCCAGGTCCAGTTCCCGTCGCCGTTGTCGGCCCCGATGGCGTACCCGAGGGCGCCCCACTGGCCCATCCCGATCCCGTGGCCCCACCCGTGGCCGGTGATGACCACGCTGGACGTCGGGTAGGCCCCGGCCACCGCCGGCGCGCCCAGCACCCCGACCGACACCAAGGCGCTGAGGCCCGCGCCGGCGGCCAGCGCCCGGCCCACCCCGCGGCGACGGCCGCCCCGGCGCGCATGACCGACCCGGGCCCCCGACACGGCGGGGCCCGGGTCGTTGTGACTGATGATGCGGCTGTGGCCTATGAGGTGGAGCCTAACGGCGGGGGTGTACGGGTTCGGGCATCCCCGGTGCCGCGCCGTCCCCCGGGACCACCGGGGCGGCGCCGGTACACTCGCCGCCGTGCGAGTCGACCAGGTGATCCCCTCGCTGGCCAGCCGCGACGCCATCGGGGTCCACACCCGGACCCTCTCCCAGGCCCTGCGCGAGGCCGGCGTGGACTCGGAGATCTACTACGGGAACTGCACGCCCGACGTGGCCGACCAGGGGCGCCCCTTGGCCGACCTCGGGCGCCCGGCCAAGGACCGCTGGCTCTTGTACCAGTCCTCGATCGGCAGCCCGGTCTACGACGTCCTGGCCGCCAGGACCGAGCCCAAGCTGGTGAACTATCACAACATCACCCCGGCCCGGCTGCTCGACGCCTGGGAGCCCGACGTCGCCTACGAGGTGGCCCTGGGCCGGACCCAGCTCGAGCGGCTCGCCCCCGAGAGCCGACTGGCGGTGGCCGACTCGGCCTTCAACGAGACCGAGCTGGTGGAGGCCGGCTACACGAACACCGCGGTGGTGTCGCTCCTCATCGATATGACTGCCACCGGTGCCGACCCCGACCCGGGGCTCTCCGACCGCCTGGCCCGGGCCGGGGCCCGGGGTGGGGCCGACCTCCTCTTCGTCGGCAAGGTCTCCCCCCACAAGGCGCCCCACGACCTGGTCAAGATGCTCGCCGTCTACCGGCGCCTCTACGACCCCTTGGCCCGCCTGCACCTCGTCGGCTCGCCCCTGGGCGAGCGTTACGGACCCGCCCTGACCGCCTTCGTGGCCGCGCTCGGTCTGGGCGACGCCGTGTCGGTGACCGGGTCGGTCAGCGCGGCGGAGCTCGAGGCCTACTACCGGGCGGCCGACGTGTTCGTGTGCGCCTCGGACCACGAGGGCTTCTGCGTGCCGATCGTCGAGGCCATGGGTCACGGGGTGCCGGTGGTCGCCTACGGGGTCAGCGCCGTGCCCGAGACGGTGGGTGACGCCGGTCTCGTCCTGGCCGACAAGGAACCCCTGCACTTCGCCGCCTCGGTGGCCCGGGTGGTCGACGACGAGGCCCTCCGCCGGCGCCTCGCCCGGGCGGCGGCCCGGCGGGTGGCCGACTACTCCGTGGAGCGCTCCCGCCGACGCTTCGTCGACCTGGTCCTCGGGGCCGTGGGGAACTGAACGGCGGGGCACCGCCGGGGCCGCCGCCCGTCCCGGCCCGGTCAACCGGGTTGGGGACGGGGTTCGGCGGGTACGGGGCCGGTCCCAGCCCCGTCCACCGGGCTATCCGGGGCGGTTGGGGTCATCTCGACGCCGCTCCCCTCGGGCCATCCGGAGCGGTCGCGAACGGCCACCAAGAGGTCGGCCAGCCGTGCTCCGGCCGTCGCCAGCCCCAGCGCCGGGAGCCGCTCGAATCCGGCCGTCACGACGTCGGCCCGGAACCGGTGGTCGGACCCCAGGCGGTGGACGGCCTCGGCGATGGACACCGGGTCCTTGGCGTCGATCAGCACCCCGGCACCCCCCAAGGTCTCGGGCACCGCTCCCTGGCGGTAGGCGACCACCGGGAGGCCGTGGATCATGGCCTCGACAGCCGGGAGGCAGAAACCCTCGTGCTCGGACGTCACCACCAGCACATCGGCCGACCGGTAGGCCGAGACCAGTGCTTCGTCGTCCACCCGGCCGGCGAAGTCGACCGCACCGGCCAGGCCGAGATCGGCGCTGTAACGGCGGAGGGCGGTCGAGTAAGCCGGCACGGCCGCCTTGCCCACCACCCGCAGTTCGGCCCCGGCGTCGTAGAGGGCCCGGTGGGCGAGGAGGCCGGCGATGACGTCCTCGATTGCCTTGTTCGGGGCGAGTCGGCCGACGGCCAGCCAGCGCCCTCCGCCCCGGGGCGGTGGCGTGCCGGCGTCGGCGTTGTGGTCCGGGTCGGCCCCGGGGATGGCGCCCCCTCCACCCGGAACGACCGGGAGGACCGGGGGCACGACGGCGGTGGCTGCGAAGCCGACGTCGACCAGGTCGCACCGGTTCATCTCGGACACCGCCACGCCGAGGGTCGAGCGGCCGGCCAGCCGGGTCAGCTCGACGTGGGCCCGCACTTGGTGCCGGGCCAGCTCGTTGTCCCACGGGGCGAACAGGGGTGCCGGGGTGACGTTGTGGTAGTTCACCACCAGGGGCTCGGGACGGGCACCGAGCCACCCGGCGAGATCCGAGGCCGTGGCGAACTGGTAGACGAGCACGTCACCCGGGCGGGCCTGGTCCGGGTACGAACGTGCCGGCCGGGTGACCGCTGCGGTCTCGGGGTCATCGAGCTCGACGTAGATGGCCGAGTCGATGCCGCGCGACGACAGCTCGGCCTGCACCCCAAGGGTGTGCTGGCCGACGGCGTCGCCCCGGTGGAGCATCGGCACGAACTGGTGCACGGCGCTCAGTGATCCCACCGCCCCCGCACGGCGAAGGTGTCCGATCCCGGACCGTCGGGCGGACCGAGCCGGCCGACGTCACTGAACCCGGCCCGGGCGAGCAACAGGGCCCATGTCTCGGGGTGGAGCGGCCGGCCCGGCAGGAGGTCCCGGGCGACCGCGTCGGGCGCGCCAGCCCCGGCGCCGGGGAGGGTCCCGATCACGACGACCCGGCCTCCCCGAACCAACCGGTCGGCCGCCAGGCCGGCCAGGGCCACCTGTTCCTCGAGGGCCAGCCGGTCGACGAGGCCCGAGAGGACCAGGCCGGAGAGGGAGCCTGCGGCGAGCCCGGCGAGGTAGTCGGGCACCGGCCCCAGGTGGACCGGCAGCCCCCGCGCCGCGGCGATCCAGGCGAGCGAGCCGCGGGGCTCGCAGCCCCGTACCGCCATCCCGGAGCCGGCCAGCGCGCGAGCGAACGCCCCGTCGGCGCACTCGCCGTGGACCACGGTCCCCCCGGGGGATCCGGCGAGCCACCCGGACGCCGGGCCGACCCACTCCGCCAGCTCGGGTGGCGTCACCAGCCAGGCCGGGCCCTCGACCGGTGCCGTCCTCCGGGCCGCCGCGTCCTCCAGAGCCTCGACCCGGGCGGCCAAGAACCGCAGCGCCTCCACCGCGGCGTCGAACCCATCGTCGATCCGGGCCGTCCCTTCGGCCAGCGCCTGGCGCGTGGCCGCCGACGCGGCCTCGGCCGCCCGGGCTTCGATCCAAGGCTGGATCCGCGAGATGATCGGGTCGGCGGCCCGCCGTACGGCCCGTTGCGATTGCCCCGGAGCAGGGGCCCGCGGTTCCTCGCCGGATCTCAACGGATCGGCGTCGTCGGCGAGTTCGCCCGACTCGGCCCCGAAGCTGCCCTCGAGCCGGGTGAAGGCGGCGGCGAAGTTCCACCGGGCCGAACCCTGCGGTCGCAGCCTGCCGAAGGCCTCGGCCAGCTCGTCGAGGAACTCGGCGGGCGGCACGCTCGGCACCGGGGCTGGGTCCGATCCGCCCCCGGCCTGGTCCTCAGGGGGGGTCCCGGCGCTCACGCCCGAGGATGCTACCGGTCGGCCCCGAGCCCCCTCAGGGGCCGTTCCCACGGCTGATATCGGGTGCTGGGCTGCTTTGGGGCTCGCGAACGGTTAGATTTGGGGTAGAGCATCGAGCGGGCCGGCACACTGAACCGGTCCGAAGAGGGGGGATCATGAGGCGCAGCGCGAACCCATGGAGGAAGCCGCCGGAGCGACGGAACCGGGCCCTCCGGTCCTCGGTCGCCACCTCGCTGGCCCTGACCGGTGCCGCGGTGGGTGCGGCCCTGCTCGGGCCCGGCCCGGGCCAGGCGGCCCAGCGTCCCTCGGCCCTGCCCATGATCAACCTCACCTGGAGCCAGACCGTCAACGACGCCGGGAACCCCATCGCCATCTCGTCGCCCAGCCTGGCCATGCTGAACGGCTCGCCCACCGTGGTGGTCGGCGACCGGGCCGGCAACCTGCTTGCCTACAACCTCGACACCGGCTCGGGGGGCACCCTCTACCACGCACCGGGTCCCATCGACTCGACGCCATCACAGATACCGGGTCAGAACGGGGTGGTCTTCGGGGTCGGCAACGCTGCGTCGCCCTACGGGGGCGGCTACTTCGCCGTCGACGCCATCGGTGACTTGTCCTGGCAAGAGAACGTGGTCAACCAACCGGGCGACCCCAAGCCCTACAACTCCGTCGCCGGCGGACTGGCGGTGGGCAACGCCCCGGGGATCGGGGCGTTCGCCGTGGCCGGTTCGATCGGCCAGACCATGTACTCGTTCACGCCCGGCGGCGGGACCGTCTTCTCCTTCTTCCAGGGTGACGGCGACTTCTCGACCCCGGCCATCGGCAACCTCTACTACGGGGGAACGCCCTACATCGTCGACTACGGCGATTCGTCCCCGGGAATCGGCCCCAACGGCACCGTCTATGGCCAGGGCAGCATCCTGCGTATCCTGAACCCCTCGGGCCAGCAGCAGTGCCAAGGGACCACCAACCAGTCCGGCGAGTCGTCCCCGGCCATCGGCCAGCTGATCCCGAACGCCAGCCCGCTCATCGTGGCCGGCAGCACCGACTACTTCAGTCCCCCGAACTTCCCGCAGGCCTCGGATACCAACAAGATCTTCGCCTGGGACGTCCACTGCAACCGGGTCTGGACCGACACCCTCGACGGCATCCCCATGGCCGGCCCGACTCTGGCCAACACCCAGGGCAACGGCCAGCTCCAGGTGGTGGAGGGCACCAACATCGGCAACGCCAACAGTTCGGGCAGCGTCTACGACCTCGACGCGGCCGGCAACGTCATATGGCAGCAGCCGGCCAGCGGGGCGGTGATCGGGTCGATCTCGACCGTCGACCCGGACAACCAGGGCTACCAGGACCTGCTGGTGCCGACGACCCAGGGGGTCGAGGTTCTCGACGGGAAGTCGGGGGCGCAGCTGGCCGTCCTCGAGACCCACGAGGCCTTCCAGAGCGCACCCCTGGTCACCACCGACTCCAACGGCACCATCGGCATCACCATCGCCGGCTACAACAACGCCAACCAGGGCGTGGTCGACCACTTCGAGATCGCCGGTTCCACCGGCAACGCTCGACCGGTCACCAGGGCGTCGGTCGACGTCTTGAACCAGGCCGGCGGCTGGCCCATGTTCCACCACGACCCCCAGCTGACCGGCAACGCCGGGATCGCCCAGCCCAACCTCCAGGTCCCATGCAACGCGCCGGTCGGGGCCCTCCACGGCTACTTCGAGGCCGCCTCCGACGGCGGGGTGTTCAACTTCGGCAACCTGCCCTTCTGCGGCTCGACCGGGTCCATCACCCTCAACATGCCGGTGGTCGGCATCGCGGCGACCCACGACGGGGGCGGCTACTGGATGGTGGCCTCCGACGGGGGAATCTTCGCCTTCGGCGACGCCCAGTTCTACGGTTCGATGGGTGGGCTGCCCCTGAACAGGCCAATCGTGGCCATGACGGCCACCGGTGACGGGGGTGGCTACTACCTCGTCGCCTCCGACGGGGGGATCTTCGCCTTCGGCGACGCCCAGTTCTACGGTTCGACCGGCAACATCACCCTCAACCGACCGATCGTGGGCATCGCCCTGACCCCCGACGGGAAGGGGTACTGGATGGTCGCCTCCGACGGGGGGATCTTCGCCTTCGGCGACGCCCAGTTCTACGGCTCAATGGGTGGGCAGCCCCTCAACCAGCCGATCGTGAGCATGGCGCCGGACTCGGCCACCGGGGGGTACTGGATGGTGGCCTCCGACGGGGGGATCTTCTCGTTCCCGACCGGCCAGGGGGGCACCCCCTACTACGGGTCCATGGGCGGTCAGCCCCTCAACCGGCCGATCGTGGACATGCAGGCGGTGGCCGACGGGAGCGGCTACCGCTTCGTGGCCTCCGACGGGGGGATCTTCTCGTTCGGCACGGCCCCGTTCTACGGGTCCATGGGCGGCCAGCCCCTCAACAAGGCGATCGTGGGGATGTCCGGCTACTGAGTCCCGACCGTGCCATCATGGGCGGGTAGCCCGGTTCTCGACGTCCGACGCGTCCGCCGGTGACGACCTGAACCCTTGATCACCCGCCCCCGTACCGTCCGCCGGACCGGCCTGGTCGTCGTGTCCCTCGTCGGTGCCCTGCTCCCCCTCGGTGCGGTCGCGGTGGTCAGCGTGGCCACCGCGCCGCCGGTGGCCGCGGCCAACCCGGCCTGGGCGAACACCCCGGTGTGGAACCAGGTCCTCAACGACGGGGGGGACCCCGTCGCCGAGTCCTCGCCCAATGTGGCGATCCTGGACGGCGACGGGCCCTCGGTCGTGATCGGTGACCGGGACGGCTTCGTCTACGGCTTCCACATCGTCGACGGGAGCCCGGTGGCCGGGTGGCCGACCTCCACCGGCGCCCCGGTGGACTCGACCCCCTCGGTGGCCGACATCGGTGGTGGCGGCGACTCGGTCTTCGTCGGCTCGGGCAACGCCGCCGACCCCACCCAGGGCGGCTACCAGGCCTTCGGTCCCTCGGGCAACCTCCTCTGGTTCTCATCGGTGACCGATCCGGGCACCGACAACCAGCCGGCCCAGGGGGTGCAGGCCTCGATGAGCATCGGCTCCCTCGAGCCAGGTGCCACCGACGTGGTGGCCGGATCCCTCGACCAGGAGGAGTACGCCCTCGACGCCGGCACCGGGTCGCCGTTGATCGGGTGGCCGTACTTCACCTCGGACAGCGTGTTCTCCACCGCCGCGCTGGGCGACCTCTATGGCACCGGCCAGACCGAGATCGTCGAGGGGGGCGACCAGTCGAACGGGTTCGGACTGGGACAGAACTACACCAACGGTGGTCACCTCCGGATCCTGAACGACCGGGGTGGCCTGATCTGCCACGACGACACCGACCAGACGGTCGACTCCTCCCCGGCCATCGGCGGGTTCCTCGCCGGCGGGGCCACCGGGGCCGTCTTCGGGACCGGGGGGTTCTTCCCCGGCGCCTCGGACACCAACACGGTCAAGGCCGTGGACAGTGCGTGCAACCCCCGGTGGTCGACCACCCTCGACGGGATCACCACCTCCAGCCCGGCCCTGGCCGACCTCTCCGGGAACGGTTCGCTCGACGTGGTGGAGGGCACCAACGTCGACAACATCGCCGGGTCGGTATGGGCCCTCAACGGGGTGACCGGACAGGTGCTCTGGAGCACGTCGGCCATCGGCGCCGTCATCGGGTCGGTCACCACGGCCGACCTCTTCGGCGCCGGCCAGGACGTGCTGGTCCCGACCCTGGAGGGGGTCGAGATCCTCGACGGGACCAACGGGGCACTGCTGGCCGAGCTCAACGCGTCGAGTGGCGTCGTGAACGGGATCCTCGGTTTCCAGAACTCACCGCTGGTCACCACCGACCCCAACGGCACCGTCGGCATCACGATCGCCGGCTACAACGGGTTCCTCCAGGGCGTCGTCGAGCATTTCGAGATCCCCGGCTCGGACGGTCCGGGCGCCATCGGACCCGGATCCTGGCCGATGTTCCACCACGACCCCCAGCTGACCGGGAACGCCGGAGGGACCCCTGCCCCGGGCAGCATCGCACCCTGCCAGATCCCCGCCGCCGCCTTTGCCGGCTACGACCTGGTGGCTTCGGACGGGGGGATCTTCAGCTTCGGCGCCGCCCCGTTCTGCGGCTCGACCGGGGGCACACCGCTGAACGCGCCCATCGTGGGCATGGCCCAGGCCCCCAACACCGGGGGCTACTGGCTGGTGGCGGCGGACGGCGGCATCTTCGCCTACGGCGGGGCGCAGTTCTACGGCTCGATGGGGGGACGGCCCCTGAACAAACCGATCGTCGCCATGGCGGCCGATCCGGACGGGAAGGGCTACTGGGAGGTGGCCGCGGACGGAGGGATCTTCGCCTTCGGCGATGCCCAGTTCTGGGGCTCGACCGGGAGCCTGACCCTGGCCAAGCCGATCGTGGGGATCGCCGCGTCCCCCGACGGCCTGGGATATCGCCTGGTGGCGGCGGACGGCGGGATCTTCGCCTTCGGCGACGCCCAGTACTTCGGCTCGATGGGCGGCCATCCCCTCGTGCAGCCGATCGTCGGGATCGCCGACGACATCGACAGCGCCGGCTACTGGCTGGTGGCCGCGGACGGGGGGATCTTCGCCTTCACCTCCCCCTTCCTCGGATCGGAGGGCGGCAGGTTCCTGGCCGCACCCATCGTCGGGATGACACCGACCAACAACGGCAGCGGCTACCGCTTCGTGGCCTCCGACGGGGGGATCTTCAGCTACGGCAGCGCGCCGTTCTTCGGCTCGATGGGCGGCCAGCCGCTCAACCAGCCGATCGTCGGGATGTCGGGCTTCTGAAGCCGCCCGGGCGGCCGGCGGGCGCAGCCGGGCTCGATCCTGGCATGCTGGCGCCGTGCCGGTGGTCCTCGTCCATGGTGTCCCCGAGACCGCCGGGCTCTGGGGACCGCTACGGGCCCTCGAAGGCGCCGGCCACTTGTGGATGCTCCAACGGCCTGTGGCGGCGGCGGCCGTGCTGGAGGAATTCTGGACCACTCCGTGACCGGCCGCACCGCCGAGCCACCGGTCGGCGTCACCATGGTCCCGATCGGGATGGTCGCCTCGCCCCGCTCGGCCCTGGTCGACGACGACTGGGGGGAGGTGGAGGCCACCATCACCCTCCATGCGCCCTACTCGGAACGTTCGCTCGTCGGACTGGACCAGTTCAGCCACGTCGAGGTGCTCTTCCTCTTTGACCGGGTCGACCCGACCTCGGTCCACACCGGGGTCCGGGTGCCCCGGGCTAACCCGAGGTGGCCCGAGGTCGGCATCTTCGCCCAGCGGGGGAAGGACCGGCCCAACCGGATCGGCCTGTGCACCTGCCAACTGGTCACGGTCGACGGCCCGCGCCTCACGGTACGCGGCCTCGACGCGGTCGACGGCACCCCGGTCCTGGACCTCAAGCCCTACCTGGCCGAGTTCGGACCCCGGGGCCCGGTGGTGCAGCCGCAGTGGGCCCACGAACTGATGGCCCGGTACTTCTGACCGGAGCGCCCGGCCCGGGTCATCGGTGGCGCCGAGGTTCCCCGGTGGTGGACCGCAATGGCGCCCGCCCGGTCGGCGGGGGGCACCGCGCCCACGTCGCCGGGCCGCCAATCTTCCCGACCGCCGGGCCGGGGGTCGAGGCCTTGGACGAGCTGGCCGTCGGACGGCGGTGACCGGCGCACCCCGAGCGTCGGCCGCCCGGGTGGCCCGGGACCTGGCGCGCCGTGACCGGGTCCTGGCCGGCCTGGTGGAGCGCTACGGGCCGCCCCGGCTGGGCGCCCGGGTGCCGGTCGAGCAGCGCTTCGCCGTCCTGGCCCGGGCGATCCTGTACCAACAGCTGGCCGGGGGTGCCGCCCGGGCCATCCACGGGCGGTTCGTGGCCGCCCTCGGCGGCGAGGTCAGCCCCGAGCGGGTGCTGGCCGCAGGCCCCGAGGCGTTGGCCGCCGCCGGGTTGAGCCGGGCCAAGGCCGCCGCGGTGCGTGACCTGGCCGAGAAGGTGATCACCGGGGAGGTGGCCCTGGCCGGGCTCGGCCGTCAGCCCGACGACGAAGTGGTGGCCCACCTGGTGAGGGTCCGGGGCATCGGCCGCTGGACGGCCGAGATGTTCCTCCTGTCGAGCCTGCGACGGCCTGACGTTTGGCCGGTCGACGACTTCGGGGTACGGGCCGGCTATGCCCGGGCCTGGTCCCTCGGCGCACTCCCCTCCCCGGCGGAGCTGGCCCCGCTCGGCGAACGGTTCCGCCCTTTCCGCAGCACGGTCGCCTGGTACTGCTGGAGGGCGGCGGACGAGCCGAAGCCCGACGCCACCACGACCGGGCGACCGGGCCGACGTAGGGTCGGGGGATGAGCACCGCCCAGGTCAACGGTCAGCGCCTCTACTTCGAGGACTCTGGCGGTGACGGTCCGGCGGTGCTGCTCAGCCACGGCTTCTTGATGGACCATGAGATGTTCGCCCCCCAGGTCGACGTGCTGGCCGGGGCCTTCCGGGTGATCACGTGGGACCAGCGGGGCCATGGAGAGACCCCGTCCACCGGGCCCTTCACCTACTGGGACTCGGCCGACGACGCGCTGGGTCTCCTCGACCACCTCGGGGTCGGCCGGGCCGTCTTCGGGGGCATGTCCCAGGGCGGCTTCATCTCCCTGCGGGGGGCCCTGCGAGCCCCCGAACGGGTCCGAGGGCTCGTCCTGATCGACACCCAGGCGGGGGTGGAGATCCCCGAGGCCGTGCCCGGCTACGACGCCATGCACGACGAATGGCTGGCCAACGGGCCCTCCGACGTCCAGGACGTGGTGGCGGCGATCATCCTCGGCCCGGGTTGCGATCCGGCCCCCTGGCTGGCCAAGTGGGCGGCCCTCCCCCGGGAGGACCTGACCGCCCCCTACCGCTGTCTGATGGACCGCGACGACATCACCGACCGGCTGGGCGAGATCACCAGCCCGGCCATCATCTTCCACGGCGCCGAGGACGCGGCGATCCCGATGGCCCGGGCCGAGGCCCTCCGCGACGGGCTCGCCGACTGCCGGGACCTGGTGGTGGTGCCCGGCGCCGGCCACGCCGCCAACCTCGGGCGCCCCGACGTGGTCAATCCGCCCCTGGAAGACTTCCTGGCGTCGCTCGGGTAGCCCTGCGGTGCCCCTGGGCGCCCGGCCCGGGGCGGTAGATTCGCGGTCGCCGACCCCGAGGCAGCTCGGGCGCACCAGGCCCTGGGGGACCGTCCTTGAGCAGCGCAGTGCGCCCGAAACCGCTCCGGCGCCGAATCCCGGCGGGTCTCGGCACCCTCCTGGTCGCCGGCGCCTTGACCGTCGGGTCGGTCGGGGCGCCGGTCCGGGCCGCCGGGGCCCCGGGGCCGCCCACGCCGGGGGCACCGGCCCCGGTGGCCGCCCCGGCCCCTCCCGGCGGTGTCGTCCCGTACCAGTACATCGCCAAGGGCTACACCGAGCTGCTCGGCCGGGCGCCGAGCCCGGCCGAGTGGAGCGAGGCCGTGGGCTACTTCCGGTCCGCCGGTTGCTCCCCCGTCTCGCTCCGGCGGTTCGGCGACGCCCTGGTCGCCTCGCCGGAGTACCGCCGCGACTACCCGCTGACCCCGGCGGCGGCCGATGTCGGGGCGGTGGTGCTGACGCTCTACCGGTTCATCCTCAACCGCGAGCCGGACGCCACCGGCTTCGTGGCCAACCGGGACGCCATCGCTGCCGGCCGGATCCAGCCGCTCGGGGCGGCCAACCTCCTCTACGCCACCACCGAATTCACCCACTGGACCGCCCCGGCCATCTGCGACCCCTCGAATCCGGGCTACTACTTCGGCCTCGCCGGGGACTGGACCGCCTTCCCGGCCATCCCCACCCCCGAGCACGGGGCACCCGGGCCCGACCTCCCCGAGTCGGTGCTCCAGGCCGCCCTCAACGCCAAGTCGGCCGCCGGCGGCGGGGCGGTGGCCCTGCCGCCCCGCCAGGTGGTCGGACTCACGACCACACTGGTCATCCCGGGCAACGTCACCCTCACCACGGCCGGCTCCCCCGGGCCCCGTCGCTACGCCGACATGGCCGAACTGGCCAAGCTGCCCGGCTACACCGAGCTGCCCGGGTACTCGGGGATGGAGCTGGTCCGTCTGGAGCCCGGTGCCCACCTGGTCCACCTCTGGGTCGACGGCCAGCGGGGGGGGCCCGACCCCAACAACTTCTTGATCTTCGACGTGCGCATGCTGGGCGGGGTCGGGACCACCGTTTCCGACGACCGCATCGGCAACACCTACGGCGCCTCGAGCCTCGAGTCCGACAGTGCCGGCTCCAACGTCCCGGGGGCCGTCGCCTGTTCACACAACGTGATCTCCGACAACCTGGTGGAGGCCTACTCGAGCGCCCACGTGGCGCCACCGGGACGGTCTCCGGACGACCATCCCCAGGCGGACGGGCTGGGGATCTACTGTCCCGACACCGAGGTGACGGGCAATGACATCGTCGACATCTCCGACACCGCCATCGTCCTGTTCGACGGGGCCTCCTTCCTCCCGGTTGCCCAGCCGCAGCTCTCCGACGTGTCGGACAACACCATCGTCTCGGCCGGCAACTCCTACTCGTTCGGCATCGCCACCGACCCCTCGTACTCGCTGAGCAGCGGACCCATACCGGGCGGCGACGCCGTGGGGGTGCTGACCCGCTCGTTCGCCGACGGCACCGGGGTCGCCCGGATCCACGACAATGTGCTCTGGAGCGGCGACCGGACCCACTTCGACGTCCTGCTCAGCTCGGGGAGCCACGACCTGTTCGGCTCCACCGTCAACCAGAACTGCGGCATCCCCGATGCCGACGACCAGGACACCTGCGGGGGCGGTCGCAACGCATCGGGGCCCGAGTGGACGGGGAACTCGAGCGACGGCCTGCTGACCGAGATCGAGATGGGGATCTACGTCGGCGGGACCACCGGGGCGGTCTTCGCCGACAATTCGTTCCCCCACGAGGTCGAGGTCACCGGCGGGTCCTGCCCGAAATTCCCCGTGGTGGTGGCCGGCGACTTCGCCCCGATGCTCCACATCGACGTGCCGGTCCACGTCGATGATTCGCTCCAGAGCGACAGCTGCGTGAACCCGCGGTTCTGAGGAAGGGGGGGTCGGCGGCCGGGGCCTCAGAACACGCCGCGGACGCCCCTCCCCCGCTCGACCACTTCGGAGAGGAAACGGGCGTAGCGGGCGATGAGAACGGGCCACTGGTAGTGCTGGTCCACGTAGGCCCGACCTCGCTCGCCCAGGGTGCGCCGGAGCCCGGCGTCGGCCAGCAGGCGGTCCATGACCGCCTCGAATTCCCGGTAGGAGCCGAACCACAGGCCGCCCCCCGAGCGTTCGCAATGCTCGCGGGTCGGGTCGCAGGTCGCGTTGACCACCACCGGCAACCGCTCGACCCAGGCCTCCAGGACGACCAGCGAGAACGACTCGAGCGCAGACGGTGAGACCGAGATCGAGGCGTCGCGCACGATGTCCCATTTGTCGGCCTCGTCCACGATGCCGGTGAGCACGAGGTCGGGGTCCTCCTCGATGGTGGCCGAGATCGGCCCGACCATGGCCAGGGCCAGTGGCCCGGGGTGGCGCCGCTTGTAGGTGCGGAAGAAGGCGGCCAGCATCGAGGAGCCCTTGTGGTCGTCGACCCGGCCCACGCTCACCACGTAGGGGCGATCACCGATCCCGAGCACCTCCCCCCCGGGCCGGCCCCCCTCGGCCGCCTCGCCCACGCCGAGGCCGAGGACGATCTGGGGCCGTTCGGCCACCGGGTACACCCGTTGCACCAGTCGACGCTCGGCCATCGTGTGGTAGCAGATGGCGTCGGCGTTGGTGTAGGTGCCCCGGAAGACCGGCAGGTAGAGGGCCGGCTCGTCGTGGGCGGCGGGGTGGAGCACGCCGGGCATCGGCACCCGGCCGATGCCCCGCACGCTCGGGTAGTACAGGTAGGGGTAGAAGGCGGCCACGTCCACCCCGCTGTCGCAGAGGGCGTCGATCAGGGCCGGGGTGACCGGGCCGTTGAGGTCGACCCAGCGCTCGGACTCGCGGCGGGTGGCCTCGGTCGGTGCCACCCGCAGCCGGCCGTCGAGCCCGTAGAAGTCGTGGTCCCGGCCGGCCGCCGACTCGAAGCGGTGCACCGTGACCCCGTTGAGCTCGCTCGTCCCCGGCTCGAGGACGTCCTCCCAGGTGACGTGGTCGAGGGCGCAGGTCGAGAACACCTCGACCTCCCAGCCGCACTCGGCCACCAGGTGCTCGGCCAGTTGGCGGGCCGCGGTCTCGGCCCCGCCCATCACCTGCGGGCCGTAGCGCGGGGTGGCGAAGGCCACCCTCACCTGCCGGCCGCCCCGCCGGACCGGGCCCGGGCCGGTGGCGGCCCGGCCACCTCGCTGATGGCGTCGACCGCCCGGGCCCCGGCCCGGGCCAGGGAGTGCTCGGCCACCCGCCGCCGCGCCGCACGGTGCAGGCGACGCCGCAGCGGGGCGTCGGCCACCAGGCGATGGGCCGCTGCGGCCACGTAACTCGGCTCGGTCCGGTCCAGGACCAGCCCGGCGTCGCCCACGGTGCCCGGGACGGCCCCGGTCCGCCGGGCCACCACCGGGACACCGGCCCGCATGGCCTCGAGCAGCGGCACCCCGAAGCCCTCGTGGACCGACATCGACACGTACACGTCGGCCGCCTCGAAGTAGGCGGCCAGCGCCGCCTCGGAGACCTCGCCGGGCATCCGAACGGCCTCGCGCAGCCCGAGGTCGTCGACGAAGGCCCGCAGGGCCCCGAGGTAGCGGTTCGATGGGGTGGAGCCGACCAGATGGAGGCGGGCCGCCGGGTCGTAGAGCCGCCGGTAGGCCCACAGGGCCTTCACCAGCTGGTGCTGACCCTTGGAGGGGACCAGGCGTCCGACGAAGAGCCAGTCGACCCCGCCGGGCGCCTTGGCCGCGGCCAGCCGGGACGCCGTCCGGGCCTCGGGCGGGACCCCCAGGCGGTCCAGGTCCACCAGGACCGGGACCACGGCGGTGGCCGGGCAGCCGGCGGCCACCAGGTCGACCTCGTTGAAGGCGCTGTCGGCCAGTCCGAGCGCGGCCCGGGGAGCCAGCCGGGCGAGCTGGTCCAGGGCCTCGGACGACCGCCGTGCCGTCGCCGGCTCCCACGGCTCGTAGAGCTCGGGCCGGGTGACGTTGTGATAGTCGATGACCAGCGGCTCGGGGCGGCCCAAGAGCAGGTCGGCCACCATCGACGAGGTCGAGAACTGGTAGACGAGGACGTCACCGGGCCGGGCGTACTCGGGGTAGTGCTCCACTTTCACGCTCTGGTCCGCCAGCTCGTCGTGGGTCGCCTCGGCGAAGATCTCGGACCGCCAGCCGGCCGCCCGTAGGGCGTCGCGCAGTAACAGGGTGTGACTGCCGGTGGCGTCGCGCGGGATCAGCGCCGGCACGAATTGATGCACCGCGCGCGGCGGGCCGGACGGTCCGCCGGGAACGGTCACTGCGCCGGCGGGGCCTCGCGCAGGACGGCCACCGCCACGTAGTCGTCCCCCTCGGGTCCCGGGTGGACGGTGACCGTGAAGCCCAGCAGCGGGAGGAAGTTGGCCCAGGCCCGGCCCCGTAGGGGTCGCCCCGAAGCCAGGTCGGCCTCGACCGGCGCGTCGTCAGCATCCCAGCCCGACGGCGACAGCGAGTGGACCACCATGGTGCCGTCGGGGGCCAGGCGGTCCACCAGGAGGTCGACGAGCTGGCGTCGTTCGCCGTTGGTCATCGGGTCGACCACCCCGGTGAGCACGACCCCGCCGAGGGCCGCCGGCTCGACGGCCCTGAGGTGCTCGAGCACCCCCTCGGCCCGCAGGTCGGTCCCGTCGAGCTCGGCCCGGTCGACGGTCCGGGGTCGCGGGTCCACGCCGTAGGCGTCCACCCCCTTGGACCTGAGCACCCGGACCAGCCACCCGCTCCCGGACGCGGCGTGCAGGACCCGTCCCGGCGCCCCCTGCAGGGCAGCCAGCGCTTCGGGCACCCACCAGGCGTCGGGGTTGTGGGCCCCGGGGACCTCCACCACCTGGGCCGGCGGGACCCGTTGGGCCTCGAGCTGGGCCTGCAGAGCGGCGACCCGGCCGTCGAGCAGGTGGAGGGACCGGCTCACCGCGGTGGCGAAGACGCTCACCTGGTGGGTGACGTACCCCATGTACCAGAGGCTGAGCGAGCGCAGGCCCTTCTTGACCGCGGCGCCGCCGGACTTGGCCGAGTCGACGGGGACGACCGGGTCGATGAAGGCGGCGGCGTCGACCATCCGCAGGGCCTCGTCCAGACCGCCCCCCTGACCGGCCACCGGCGAGTGCTCCAAGAACAGCTCGTCCAACTCGCGCTCGACCCGGGCCGGCAGGTCGCCCGAGGCCCGCCGACGACGGACCTCCTCGTCGATCTCGGCCATCACCCCGAGCAGGTAGACCTGGTCGTCGGTGGGGGCCTCCTCGGCCGGGGCGGCCATCAGCCGGTCTCCGCCGGGTTCGTCCATCCGGACGCCGGCGTGGACTCGTCGACCCACTCCCGGGGCACCAGCGCCACCCGCAACGGCATGGCCACCACTCCGGTCGAACGTCCGGGATTCATCACCTCGAAGCTGCAGGCGGGCTCTTGCCAGTCGTAGAGGATCCCACCGGACCCCGAGACCCCGACCACGACGTCGTAGGCCCCGTCGAACAGCGGCAGGGACTCGAAATGGAAGTCGATGGCGCCCGGGCCCGGCGGCAGGTCGAGGGGCAGGCCCATGATGTCGGTGTCGGTCCGGAACAGCACATTGGACTCGTTGTCCCGGACCTCGATGGAGAACACGACGCCCTCGGAGGGGATCGACGCCCTGTAGGCGGCTCGCACGATGAGGGTCTCGCCCGGCAGCAGGTAACGCCGATCCCAGTGCTGCTCGAAGTACGGGATGACCTCGGTCAGGCGGACCGGGCGGGCCCGGTCGGCCTTCTCGGCGGCCGCCTCGCCGCGCATCTGGATCGACGTCGGCAGGTGGTCGGGCAACTTGGCCCGGTCGTCGACCGGCTCGGGGGTCTCGATGCCGAGGGCCAGCACGTCGCCGGCCTCCAGGAGTCGCTCGCGGAAGAGCCGCACCGCCTCGCCCGGCGTGCCCTCACCGATCATGTTGCCGTCGCTCAGCACGACGGCCCGGTCGCAGATCGAGCGGACCAGGTCCGGTGAGTGCGAGACGAAGAGGATCGTCCGGCCCTCCTTCTGGAAGGTCTTGATCCGGTCCATGCACTTGCGCTGGAAGCGCTCGTCCCCGACGGCCAGGACTTCGTCGACCACCAGCACGTCGGGATCCACGTTGACGGCCACCGCGAAGCCCAAGCGGACGTACATTCCGGAGGAGTAGAACTTCACTTGTTGGTCGATGAATTGGCCGAGCTCGGCGAACTCGACCACCTCGTCGAGCACCCGGTCGACGTCCTTCTTCGACAGGCCGAGCATCGAGCCGTTCAGGTAGACGTTCTCCCGGCCGCTCAGGTCCTGCTGGAAGCCGGCGCCCAGCTCGAGCAGACCGGCCAGGGTTCCCCGCACGACGACCTGGCCGGTGGTGGGCTGGAGGACCCCGCAGATGCACTTGAGGGCGGTCGACTTGCCCGAGCCGTTGCGCCCGAGGATGCCGACCGTCTCCCCCTCCTTCACCTCGAAGGACACGTTGCGCAGCGCCCACAGGTCCTCGTAGGGGGCGCGGCCGGCATGGACCAGCCGCTCCTTCAACGAGTCGTACTTCTCGTGGTAGAGCCGGAAGCGTTTGGAGACGTCCTGAACCTCGACGGCGGTGCTGCCCACGCTCAGAGCTCCTCGGCGAAGTTGCCGGCCAGACGACCGAACACCACCATGGCCCCGTAGAACATGAACACCGAGACCCCCAGCACGAGGGCGTCGGCCCAGATATACGTGGTCGCAGGCCAGGGGGGAAGGAGGAGCTCCCTGGTGGGCTGCCCGCCCGGGGGGGGCTTCGTGGTGAGGGTGACCAGCCCCGGGAAGTTGTAGAGGACCCGCTGGAAGGTCATGACCAAGGGCGTCATCGGGTTGAGGAAGTAGAGCCAGGTGAGGTGATGGTGGTGGAGCTTCGGGGCCACGGTCGCCTGATACGAGTAGACGATCGGGCAGGCCCAGAACCAGGCGGCCCCGACGATCACCTCGACCAGGTGCTGGGTGTCGCGCATGTAGACGTTGACCGACGCCAGGAAGATCGCCAGCGCCGACGCGAAGACGACCGTCGGGATCAGGGCCACCAGGAGCAGGTACAGAAGGCTCCAGTCGGGGGCGAGCTGGAGCGCCGCCATGAAGATGGCCATCACGCAGACCTGGAAGAACATGAAGACCCCGGCCGAACCCACGGCGGCCAGGGCCAGGATCTCCCGGGGGAACGAGACCTTCTTCACCAGGCCGGCGTTGTTCACCACCACACCGGTCGCCGTCTGGACGGCGGTGGAGAAGAAATTCCAGAGCAGGAGGCCCGAGAACAAGAAGATGACGAAGTGGGGAATCCCGTTCTTCAGAAACACGCTGAAGACCAGGGTGTAGACGACCAGGGTCATGGCCGGTGACAACATCGACCAGAGCAGGCCCAGGAAGGAATTCTTGTACTTGACCTTGATCTCGGTGCGGACCAGGTAGGTCAGGAGCTCGCGGGAGCGCCAGATCTCAGCCAGCCGCTTGGCCACGCTGATGTGGGCCGAGACCACCCGGGTCGTCTTGTGCACACCGCCCGGTTCGGCCATCGGCGAGGCGTCGGCGACCCGGTCGGGAGGGGGCGGCACCGGGCGGTGCCCAGGCTGCGGCGACCGACTCCCCGGAGGGGGTGCCGGCGCTTCGAGCGCCACGCTCAGCTGCCGCCGACTTGGGCCGTCGACCGGTCGATGACCTGGTCGATGAACCCGTACTCTTTGCCCTCTTCGGCCGTGAACCAGCGATCCCGGTCCGAGTCGGTCTCGATCCGCTCCACCGACTGTCCGGTGTGGAACGCGATGCGCTCGGCCATCATCCGCTTCAAGTAGACGATCTGTTCGGCCTGGATGGCGATGTCGGCGGCCTGGCCTTGCATGGCCCCGGAGGGCTGGTGCATCAGGATGCGGGAGTGGGGCAGGGCGAAGCGCTTCCCCGGGGCCCCCGAGCAGAGGAGGAACTGGCCCATGGAGGCGGCCAGGCCGACGCAGATCGTGCCGACGTCCGGCCGGACGTACTGCATGGTGTCGTAGATGGCCAGGCCGTCGGTCACCGAGCCACCCGGAGAGTTGATGTAGAGGGAGATGTCCCGCTCGTGGTCCTCGGACTCGAGCAGGATCAGCTGGGCACAGACCAGGTTCGCCGTGTTCTGGTCGATGGCACTGCCAATGAAGACGATCCGCTCCTTCAGCAGGCGCTGGTAGATGTCCGCCGTGGGGTCCGTGCCGCCGGTAGCGGCCATGATGGTGGGGAGTGGGAGGTCACTGGCCATCCCACGAGGCTACCCGTCCCCGGGACGGCACGGGTACAGCACCAGGCACGACGGCGAGGTCTGCGGTGCGGTGCGGCCCGTTCCCCGGGGCGACCGGGCGGCGGACGACCCCCGTGCCCCCGTGGCCCAGGTCAGCGGTCGTAGACTTCTCGAGCGCCCAGCGGGCGCCGCCGCGGACGTGGCGGAATCGGTAGACGCGCCGGGTTTAGGTCCCGGTCCCTTCGGGGGTGGAGGTTCGAGTCCTCTCGTCCGCACCCGGCCGGGGCCGGTCGCGCGCCGAAAGCGCCCGGGCCCGGCGCCCGGCCCATCCCGAGTCCAGCACCCTCCCGGCGCCCGGGAGCCGCTCCCGACGGTAGGGTCGGCCGATGAGCGACCGCACGAAGCCCGACGTCACCATCCCCGAGGGACCGCCGCCCGGCGAGCTCGTGGTCGAGGATCTGGTCGATGGCCCGGGCGACGAGGCCGGCCCCGGGTCCACCGTGGTCGTGCACTACGTCGGGGTGTCCTGGTCGACCGGGCGCCAGTTCGACTCGTCATGGGACCGCAACCAGCACTTCGACTTCCCCCTGGGCCGGGGCCAGGTGATCGCCGGTTGGGACCAGGGGGTCGCCGGGATGCGGGTAGGGGGCCGGCGGCGCCTGACCATCCCGCCCGGGCTCGGCTACGGCTCCCGGGGGGCCGGCGCCGCCATCGGGCCGGACGAGACCCTGGTGTTCGTGGTCGACCTGGTCGACGTCCGCTGAGCGTCGGCACCGGGCCCGGCCCGATCCCGACGTCGGCCGGCGGCGGTCCGACCCGCTCGGCCCTGCGCTGGTGCTTCGAGAACCGCCGGACCGGTGCGATCACCGTCGTCCAGCTCCCGAACCCGGCCCTCTGGGCCTTCTTGTCCGCCACGTTGGCCCTCCTGGTGCTCACCCCCCGGGGTGGTTGGCGTACCGCGCTGGAGGTCGGGCGCGACGCCGCCCTCTTGATCTGGGCGGCCGACGAGATGCTGCGCGGGGTCAACCCGTTCCGCCGGACCCTCGGGCTGGCCGTTGTCGCCTTCACCCTTGTGGGCATCCTCGGGCCGTGACACTGCGGCCCGGTCACCTGCTGGCCGCTCCGGACAAGTTCCGGGGCACGGCCGGCGCTCCCGCGGTCGCGTCCGCCGCGGCCGGCGCCGCCCGGGCCCTCGGGTGGAGCGCCGATGAGGCCCCCATGGCCGATGGCGGCGAGGGAACCCTCGAGGCGGTGGGCGGGGCCGAGCGCCGTTCGGTGGTGCCCGGGCCCCTCGGGTCGGCGGTGGAGGCCCCCTGGCGGATGGTCGACGGGGCGCCGGGCGGCGGGCCGACGGCGGTGATCGAGATGGCCAGGGCGGCGGGCCGGGAACTGCTGCCCAACCCGACCGGTGACCAGCCGGTGCGGGCCGACACCGCGGGCGTGGGCCATCTGGTGCGGGCCGCGGTGGCGGCCGGAGCCCGGCGGATCGTGGTGGCGGCGGGCGGCTCGGCCACCACCGACGGCGGGTGGGGCGCCGTCAGCGTCCTCGGGTCGGCGGCCGCGCTGGACGGGGCGGAGCTGGTGGTGGCCTGCGATGTGACGACCCGTTTCGTGGAGGCCGCCGCGGTGTTCGGACCCCAGAAGGGGGCCACCGTCGCCCAGGTCCACGAGCTCACCGACCGGCTCGCCTCGCTGGCCGACCGCTACCGGCGGCGCTTCGGTGTCGACGTGTCGGCGCTGCCCGGGGGTGGGGCCGCCGGCGGCCTGGCCGGGGGCCTGGCCGCCCTCGGGGCCCGCCTGGTGCCCGGGTTCGACCTGATCGCCGAACTCGTCGGCCTCCCGGGACGCCTGGCGGGCGCCGACCTGGTGGTGACCGGTGAGGGTCGCCTGGACCGGCCCTCGTTCGCCGGCAAGGTGGTGGGCGGCGTCGTGGCCCTGGTGGCCGGCCGGGTGCCCGTGCTCTGCGTGGTCGGCTCCGCCGACCCGGGCCTGGACCTGCCCGGGCCCCCTGGGGCGGTCCGGGTCCTCAGCCTCGAGGACCGGGCCGGTCCCCGCCGGGCCCGGGCCGAGACGGTGGCCCTGGTGGGCGAGGCGGTCACCGCCTTCCTCTCGACGACCTGACCGAGCGGCCGGGCCGGTCTTGCCCCGCCGGCGCCCTTTCGGTCATGCTGCCGGAGCCGCGCGGCGCCGGACGCCGCGCGCAACCAGGGGCGCCAGCGGCCCGGGCCGCTTCGACCGACCGACAGAGAGGACACTCGATGGGACTGCTTGACGGCAAGGTGGCGATCATCACCGGCGCCGGCCGGGGCATCGGCCGTGAGGAGGCGCTCCTGCTCGCTGCGGAGGGCGCGACTGTGGTCGTGAACGACGTCGGTGCCGCGGTGACCGGGGAGGGGGGCGATGTCCACCCGGCCCAGGAGGTGGTCGACGCCATCACCGGTGCCGGTGGTACCGCCGCGGTCAACGGCGACGACATCAGTACCTGGGCCGGGGCGAAGAACGTGGTCGACCAGGCGGTCGACGCCTACGGCAGCCTCGACATCCTGGTCAACAACGCCGGCATCCTGCGGGACAAGATGTCCTTCAACATGGACGAGTCGGACTGGGACGACGTGATCCGGGTCCACCTGAAGGGCCACTTCGCCCCCACCCACTTCGCCGCCGTCTACTGGCGCAGCAAGTCCAAATCGGGCGACGCCACCTCGGGGCGCATTATCAACACCTCTTCGGAGGCCGGCCTCTACGGCAACGCCGGCCAGGCCAACTACTCGGCGGCCAAGGCGGGGATCGCTTCGATGACCTGGGTGCTCGCCCGCGAGCTCGAGCGCTACGGGGTGACGGTCAACGCCATCGCCCCGAGGGCCCGAACCCGGATGACCGAGAACCTCTTCGGCCAGATGGCGGCCAAGAAGGACGACGGCTTCGACGAGTGGGACCCGAAGAATATCGCCCAGCTGATCGCCTTCCTGGCCACCGACGACGCGGCCGACGTCAACGGCCAGATCTTCGTCGTCTTCGGCGGCAACATCTACGCCATGGGCGGCTTCCACCCTGTCGGCGAGGTGCACCGGGATCATGCCTGGACCCCGGCGGAGCTGGTGGCGGCCAAGGGCGAGCTGTTCAAGGGCATCGACTCGGGCATCCCGAAGTTCAGCTTCTTCTAAACCGGTCGGGCGCCGGGCCGGCAGGGCGGCCGGCCTTGGGGCAGCATGTCGCCCATGGCCCACCCCCGGAAGTTCCGCTTCGCCGCCCAGCTCTCCAAGGCTCCCGACGGGACAGCCCGGTCCTGGGCCGACCAGGCCCGCCGGGCCGAGGGCCTCGGGTACTCCACCCTGTTCATGCCCGACCACTTCGGCGAGCAGTTGGCGCCGCTCGCCGCCATGATGGCGGCGGCGGACGCCACCGAATCGCTCCGGGTGGGGGCACTGGTCTTCGACAACGACTACCGCCACCCCCTGGTCCTGGCCAAAGAGATGGCCACCATCGACCTGCTCTCGGGGGGCCGGCTGGAGCTGAGCCTCGGGGCCGGCTGGATGCGGACCGACTACGAGGAGTCCGGCATCTCCTATGACCAGCCGGCGGTGCGGGTCGACCGCTTCGAGGAGGCGGTCACCGTCATCAAGGGCCTGCTCGAGTCCGACGGTCCCTACTCGTTCGCCGGCCGCCACTACACGATCACCGCGCACACCCCGAACCCCCGTCCGGTGCAGCGGCCGCGGCCCCCACTGATCATCGGCGGCGGCGGCAAGCGGGTGCTCTCGATCGCCGGCCGGGAGGCCGACATCGTGAGCATCAACGTCGACCTGCGGTCGGGCTCGGCCGGACCCGAGACGGCGCCCAACGCCAGTCCGGAGAACACCCGGCGCAAGATCGACTGGGTCCGCCAGGCCGCCGGCGACCGCTTCGACGAGATCGAGCTCAACACCCTCATCGGCTTCGCCATGGTCACCGACGACCGCCAATCCGTCGTCGACGCCATGGCGCCCCATTTCGGCATCGAGCCCGCCGACGCCCTCCACGTGCCCCTGGCCCTGCTCGGCAACCACGCCGAGATGGTCGAAGAGCTCGAGTGGCGCCGGGCCGAGTACGGCATCTCGTACTTCTCGGTGGAGGCCGACTGCTGGGACGCCCTCGGGCCGGTGGTCTCGGCGCTGGCCGGGCGCTGACGGTGACCGTCTGGCAGCAGTCGGCGGTGGCCGAGTGGGAGGCCCGTGGAAGCTACCGGGAGCTGGCCGGGCACCGGGTCTTCACCGTCGAGGTGCCCCCCGAGGGGCCCGAGCGGCTCGAACCCCTCCTCGTCGTCCACGGGTTCCCCACGTCGTCATTCGACTTCCACTCGGTCGTCGGGCCCCTGTCGGCCGGCCGGAGGGTGCTCCTCCTCGACCTGCTCGGCTACGGACTGTCAGCCAAACCCGATCTCGCCTACCACCTCGACCTGGAGGCCGAGGTGGTCGCCGCCTACACGGCCTCCCTCGGCGTGACCGAGGTCGCCCTCCTCACCCACGACGTCGGCGACACCGTGGGTGGCGAGCTGCTGGCCCGCCAACTCGAAGGGCGATGGCCGGTCTCGATCACCCGGCGGGTCATCACCAACGGGAGCGTCTACATCGCCATGGCCCATCTGAGCACCGGCCAGGAGCTGCTGTTGGCCCTGCCCGACGAGCGGCTGGCCGACGACGACTTGTTGAACGCGGCCACCATCGGCGCCGGCCTGGCGGCGACGTTCAGCCCGGGGGCGGTGGTGGACGGGGCCGAGCTGGCGGCGATGAGCGAGCTGGTGGCCCACGGGGGCGGCAACCGCCTGCTACCCCGCCTGATCCGCTACATCGAGGAGCGCCGGCGCAACGAGCGGCGCTACACCGGCGCCATCGAGGCCCACCCCTCGCCCCTGGCCATCGTGTGGGGCCGGGACGACCCGATCGCGGTGCCGGCGATCGCCGACCGACTGGCCGAGTCGAGGGCGGGCTCCCCGCTCACCTGGCTCGATGGCGTCGGGCACTACCCGATGGTCGAGGCCCCGGGTGCCTTCGCCGCCGCCGTCCTGGCCCACCTCGGGTGAGCGGCCGGCCGCTCATTCCCGGCCGTCGGCCAGCATGCGGGACAGGTCGTCGGCGACGGCGTCGCACAGTTCGGCCAGGTGACCCAGGCGCTCGACCGGCTCGTCGATCTCGAGCAACCGCTGCCCGTCGAGGGGGCTGACCGGCGCCATGGCGCAGAGCCGCCAGGCGGCCTCGTCCGCGTCGTCACCCAGCTCGAGCGACCCGACCAGGGCCGGCGCCGGGCCCAGTTCGGAGAGCAGGGCCCGGGCCCGGCGCACCGCCCGTTGCGCCACCTCGAGTGCCGGGCCCCCCGGTCGTCGCGGGGCGGCCGGCAGCTCCTCGACCACGGCGACCGGGTACGGGTCGTCGGGGAGCCACTCGGTGACCCGGACCCGGCGGGTGCCGCGGGTGGCCAGGAGCCAGCGCCCCTCGGCCATCGGGGAGGCGGATTCGATCCGGGCGACGGTGCCCACCTGCACCCGGCGGTCTCCACCCCCGACCTCGGAGCCCCGGTCGATCAGGACCACCCCGAACTCGCGCTCGGCGGCCAAGCAGTCGGCCAGCAACACCTGGTAGCGGGGTTCGAACACGACGTGGAGGGGCAGCTCGAGCAGGGGGAACAGGACCGTCGACAGCGGGAACATGGCCAGCGGGCGGGCCCCGGCGGTCACCGCCGGAGCGTTGCCGATGGCGGGGGCCCGGCCCCTCGTGGTCCGACGCGCCTGGAGCCGGCCCGGTCGGGCCGGCTCCAGGACGGTGAATACTGCCGGGGGCTCCCTGGCTCCTGGTCGCAACGTGCAGGGGCCTCGATGTCGGTTCGTCGGCGCTGGGCGCCGGATCTCAACAGCGGCCTGGGGCAGGCGACGGGCTCAGGGGGCGTCCCGGGTCGGGAGTCGCCGCCCATCACGCCGGCGGCGTGACCCGACCCGGCGGACCGGCCTCCTCGGTCGAGCTCGACGAGGGCATCGCAAGCTCCTTCCTCTCGTGGGTGCGGGGAACTCGGCTGACATCCCGCACCCTGAGGCCATTCTCCTCCTCGCGCCGCCGATCGCCAAGAGCCGTGAACTGGCCCTTCGCGTCGGGCCAGCCCGCGGCGTCGGGCCGACGCCATCTGGTCGCCCAACTCGCCGGATCCCGGCCGGGGTCGGCGCCCTACGATGGCCCGATGCTCCCCCCGGCCTCCCCGATGTCCACCTGCGTCGTGACCGGCGCCTCCTCGGGCATCGGGGCCGAGATCGCCCGCGACCTCGCTCGACGGGGTCACGGGGTGACACTGGTGGCCCGGCGCGAGGACCGACTGAAGGAGCTGGCGGCCGAGATCGGGGCGTCCTCGGCCGTTCGGGCCGAGGTCCTGGCGACCGACCTGGCCGACGAGTCCGCCCGGGGGGCGCTGGCCGGGCGGGTCGATGCGCTCGGCTTGACCGTCGACGTGCTCGTCAACAACGCCGGGTTCTCGACCATGGGCCCGGTCGTGACGAGCGACCGGGGCCGCGAGCTCGGCATGATCCGCACCAACGTGGAGGCCGTGGTCGACCTGTGCACGATCTTCACGCCCGGTATGGCCGAGCGGGGCCGCGGGGCGGTCCTGAACACGGCGTCCACCGCCGCCTTCCAGCCCCTCCCCGGCCAGGCCGGCTACGGCGCCTCGAAGGCCTTCGTGCTCTCCTACACCCACGCGCTGCGGGCCGAGCTGAAGGAGAGCGGTGTGACCGTCACCGCCCTGTGCCCGGGCCCGGTCGACACCGGCTTCGGCCAGGCTGCCGGACTGACCGACGAGGAGGCCGAAGCGTCGCTCCCCAAGGTGATGTGGGTTCCGGCGGCCGAGGTGGCCCGGGCCGCCGTCGACGGGCTGGCCCAGAACCGGGCGGTGGTCATCCCGGGGCTGGCCAACAAGGTCGGGGCGGCGGCCGGCTACCTGGCCCCCCGCCCTCTCCTCATGGGCCTGATGGTGAAGCGCCACCCGGCCCTTCAGTCCCCCCGATCCCGCTGACCGGCGCGGCGGCCCGGGCCGCCGCGTACTGCCGGCGGCCGCCCGCGTCAGCCACCAGGGCCAGTCCGGCCCGGCCGAGGGTGCGGCCCGACGCCTCGTTGCCCGGTTCGGTCTCGGCCCGGATCCGGCGGACCCCCGGCAGGGTGAACGCGTAACGGACGAAGGCCGTGACCGCCTCGGCCCCGATCCCCTGTCCCCGCCACTCCGGGGCGATACCGAAACCGATCTCGACCTCGCCGTCGCGGGGGGCACCGTGGAACCCGACGCCACCGACGACCACGCCCCCCTGGCGCAGGAGGATCTTGCGGGGGCCGAACCTGGGGTCCTGGGGCAAGAAGCGCGGACTCGAGACCCACTGCGCCACCTCGCGGTCCCCGGCCGTCGGGTAGCCGGGCGCCCACGACAACTCCCGGCGCCCCGACAGGATCGACTCGCTGTCGGTCAGGGTGAACGGCTCGAGGCGAAGTCGATCGGTGACGATCGCCGGGGCGGGGTCATGGTCCACCCGACCACTCTGTCACCCTGGCCACCCGCACCCCCGGACGAGCGGCCCCGGTGGGCGCCTAACGTCGAGCTCACGGCGCGGGGCGCCCGATGGTCACGAGATGGAGGGCCGATGAGCGAGACGACCGGTCAACGCGGGCGGGTACGCGTCGAGCCGAGCCCCAAACGGGTGCGGGTCCTCCTCGGGGGTCAGGTCGTGGCCGACACCACCGCCGCCCGGCTGGTGTGGGAGAACCCCCACTACCCGGCGTACTACGTCCCCCGGGCCGACGTGACGGCCGGCCTCGAGCCGGCCGACCGCACCGAGCACTCACCCAGCCGGGGTGAGGCCCGTTACTTCGACGTCCGGGCCGGCGGACGATTGGCCGCCGGCGCCGCTTGGGCCTACCCCGAGTCCCCCATCGAGGACCTGCGGGACCTGGTGCGCTTCGAATGGGACGCCATGGACGAGTGGCTGGAGGAGGACGAGCCGGTCTACGTCCATCCGCGCAGTCCGTACACCCGGGTGGAGATCCTGGGCAGCTCGCGGCACATCCGCGTCGAGATCGACGGCGTCGAGGTGGCGGATTCGGATCAGCCGCGGATCCTGTTCGAGACCGGCCTGCCCCCCCGCTACTACTTGCCGCCGGCCCACCTGCGCACCGAGCTGCTCCGACCTTCGCCGAAGGTGACCCACTGCCCCTACAAGGGGACGGCCGGCTACTGGTCCCTCGAGGTCAACGGCCGCCTCTATGAGGACTACGTCTGGACCTACCGCACCCCGCTGCCCGAGAGCCAGAAGGTGGCCGGACTTGTCAGCTTCTACAACGAGAAGGTGGACCTCTTCGTCGACGGGCTGGCCCTCGAGCGGCCCCGCACCCCCTTCTCGTGATCTCGGGCCGCGACGCGGCCCCGGCGATCAGGGGAGGATGAAGCGCTCCACGGCGTTGGCGAACCCCTCGTCGTCGTTGGACGTGGTCACCCGTCGGGCCGCCCGCTGGACCTCGGGTGAGGCGTTGCCCATGGCGATGCTCAGACCGGATCGGGCGAACATGAGGACGTCGTTGGGCATGTCCCCGATGGTGGCGATCGACGCCTCCGGGATGCCGAGGCGCTCGGACAGGAAGGCCACCACGCTGCCCTTGTTGGCGTCGGGGTGGGTCACGTCGAGGTAGTAGGGCTGGGACTGGGCGGCTGAGACCTCGTCGCCGAAGCGCTCCCGGGCGGCGGTGGTGGCCCGGGCCACCGCGCCGAGGTCGTCGCTCACCCCGGTGACCTTGGCCACCGAGTCGGCCAGGTCCGAGAAGCCCGACACCACGGTGGGCGAGAACTGGACCGTCGCGGCCTCCTGCTCGACGTGGGGGGCTCCGGGGTCGCGGACGTACCACCGGGCACCCCGGTAGACCCAGGCATCGAGCGAGGACGTCGTCATCAGGTCCAGCACCTGGGGGACGAGGCCCGGGGGTACCGTCCGCTGCTCGATGACCGACAGGTCGGGCTCGACGATCAGACCACCGTTGAATGCGGCGATGGGGGTCGTCAGGGCCAGGGGCTCGACCAGCATGGCCATCCCCCGGGGCGGCCGCCCGCTGGTCACCGCGAATTGCACCCCGGCCTGGCGGAGCCGGGCCACCGCTTCCACGGCCCGCCCGGTCAGTTGCTTGTTCGGGTCGACCAGGGTCCCGTCGACGTCGGCCAGCAGGAGGCGGATCCCGGGGCCGCTCACCACCCGCCCACCGGTGACCCGGTCACCCGCCTTCCCGGTGACCGCCGGCCGGGGGGTCGGACAGCTGCTCCATGAACTCGAGGCGGATCCCGCCGGGAGCCTCCACGAAGGCGATGCGCCGCCGCCCGAACGGTCCTTCGACCTCGGCCGGTCCCCACACGACCCGGTGCCCCGCCAGCTGGCGCTCCAGGTCGTCGGTGAACAGGGCGGGGTGCAAGAAGCACTCGGCCGGCAGGTCGACCGCGTCCTCGTAGATGGCCCGGGTGAAAAGAGTGATCATGACCGGCCCCAGATGGACGTCGGCCCGCTCGCCCCCGGCCCACGCCATGCGGTCCCGCACCGACCCCCCGGCCCCCTCGTAGAAGGCGATCGCCGCGTCGAGGTCGGCCACTTTGAGCGCCAGGTTGGCCAGGCCGGTGACGCTCATGGTCCGGTGCCCCACCGGCCGGTGCCGTCGGGCCGGGCGGCGGGCCGGCGGGCCGAGCCGCCATTGCGGCGGGCCGCGCTCAGGACTTGGACGGCAGGGCGGCGGTGGCCTCGCCGATCAGCTTCTCCTCGCCGTCCTGGTTCACCAGGCGCACGTCGAGGTCGACCAGCTTCTTGCCGCCCTCGGCCCGGGCCCCGGTGACCACCACCTTGGTCGTGAGCTCCTCGTCGGGCCAGGTCTGCTTGGCGAACCGCACTTTGTAGCGGGTCAGGTTGGCCGCCCCCACGTAGTCTTCGATCGCCGAGCCGAGTAGCCCCATCGAGAACATGCCGTGCCCGAAGACGCTGGGCTGGCCGGCCGCCTGGGCCTTGACCTCGTCATGGTGCATCGGGTTGTAGTCCCCCGAGGCCCCGGCGTAGCGGACGAGGTCGGTGCGGGTGAGGGTGTGGGTCCGGGCCGGCCCCTCGTCGCCCACCTTCACGTCCTCGTAGAAGACCTTCTGCTCGCCCATCCGGCGACCCCCTTGGTGCTCTCGGCGCCGGCTTCGTCATCCGGCCCCCCGTGTCTGTCGTCCTGCAAGCCGTGCGCTGGTCACCGACCGCGCCGACCACCTTACCGACCCCGGGGGCCGGCGCGCCCGTCCGGCGCTCACACCTCGGGGTCGCGGGGTAGCCCGAGGAGGCGCTCGCCGATCACGTTGCGCTGCACCTCGCTGGTTCCCCCGGCGATGGTCAGGCACAGCGTGTGCAGGAAGGCCCGGGCAAAGCGGGCCGACGGACCGTCGGCGTAGACGCCCTCGGGCCCGCAGCGCTCGAGCCCGAAGTCGGCCACCCGCTGCTCGTGCTCGGCCCCGAGGAGCTTGCCCACACTCGACTCGGGGCCGGGCTCGAGCCCCGAGACCGAGCGCAGGGTGGCCCGCAGACCCATCACCGCCAGGGACTGAGCGTCGACCAGGAGCCGACCCAGCTGGTCGAGCACGGCCGGGTCGGGGTCCCCATCGGCCTGGGTCAGCTCGCCCAAGATGGCCTCTAGGGACCCGCCGAAGGCCGAGTCCGAGGCAAGGGACACCCGCTCGTTGGCCAGGGTGGTGCGGGCCAGCCGCCAGCCGCCGTTGACTTCGCCGACCACACAGTCGTCGGGCACGAACAGCCCGTCGAAGAAGACCTCGTTGAACAGCGAGTCCCCGGTGATCTCCCGCAGGGGCCGCACGTCGATCCCCTCGGAGCGCATGTCGACGATGAAATAGGTGATGCCGGCGTGCTTGGGCGCGTCGGGGTCGGTGCGGGCCAGACAGATGCCGACGTCGGCCCGGGCCGCCACCGAGGTCCAGACCTTCTGGCCGTCGAGGACCCATCCGCCCTCGGCCCGGGTCGCCCGGGTGCTCAGTGCCGCCAGGTCGCTCCCGGCCCCCGGCTCGCTGAACAGCTGGCACCACAGCAGCTCGCCCCGCAGGGTCGGGAGGACGAAGCGCCGGCGCTGGTCGGCCGACCCGTGGGCGATGAGGGTCGGGAGGGCCCAGGCGGCCACGTGGGCCGGCGGGCGGCGGATCCCCGCTCCGACCAGCAGCTCGTCGATGACCAACTGTTCGACCGGCCCCGCACCGCGGCCGTAGGGCTCGGGCCAGTGGGGGAACAGAAGGCCCCGCTCGCCGAGCACCCGTCGGCGGTCCTCCTCGGCGGCCGCCGCCACCTCGGCCACCACGGGCGCCAGCTCGGCCCGGGGGGATCGGCCCGGTCGGCCGGCAGCTCGACGGCCAGCGCCCGGCGGGCGCCCCCGAGGGCCCGCCGGGCGACCGAGGCCCGCCGGGCCGCCGCCCCGCCCAGCAGCTGGCGGAGGGTGGCCGCCCGGCGGAGGTGCAGGTGGGCGTCGTGCTCCCACGTGAACCCCATCCCGCCCAGGACCTGGATGGCGTCCTTAGCCGCCCGGACCCCGCCGTCGAGGGCCAGGGCGGATGCCGCGGCGGCCGACAGGTGGGCCTGGGCCGGGTCGTCGCCGTCGAGGGCCAGGGCGGCGTCCCAGGTGGCCGACGTCATCTGCTCGACCGTGGTGAGGAGGTTCGCCAGCTTGTGCTTGATCCCCTGGAACTGGCCGATCGGCCGGCCGAACTGGACCCGGGAGCGGGCGTGCTCGGTCGCCGCGTCCAGGCACCATCGGGCCGATCCGGTGAGCTCGGCCGCCGCCAGCACCGCCGCCAGGTCGTCCACGTCGTCGCCCGAGACCCGCTCGAGCAGCCGTTCGGGGGGCACGGTCACCGCCTCCAGGCGGACCTCGGCCGACCGGCGGGTCCGGTCCAGGCTGTCCCGGGCCACCACCTGGACCCCGGGGACCGTCGCCCCCCCGGTCGCCCGCAGGTCCACCGCGCACCAGCGCACCGGGGCGTCGTCGCGGTCGTCGAGTCGGACGGCCAGGATGAGGAGCCCGGCCGTGGGCGCCCCGAGGACCGCCGGGACGGTGCCGGTGACCGAGAGCCCCCCGTCGTCACCGGGCCGGGCGGCCGCCAAAAGGCCGGGCTCGACGCCCAGAGCCACCGCGGCGGGCACCGAGCCGTCCACCAGCCCGGGCAAGAGGGCCTTGGCCTGGGCCCGGTCGGCCCCCCGGGCGATCACCGCGGCGGCCAGGGCGGTGGGGAGGAAGGGCCCGGGCGCCAGCGCCCGGCCCAGCTCCTCGAGGACGACGGCCAGCTCGAGGACCCCGAAGCCGTGGCCGCCCAGCCCCTCGGCCACATGGACGGCCAGCCAGCCCTGCTCGGCCAGGCTGCCCCAGAAGGGCGGGAGAGGCTCATCGGCCAGATCGAGCAGGGCCCGGGGCACCTCGGGCGGGCAGTGGGCCTCGACCCAGCGCCGCAAGCCTCGCCGGAGCTCCTCGTGCTCCTCGCTCAACCCGATGGGCATGCGGGCGCCTCCCGGCCGGCTCGTCTCACAAGAACACGTTCTAGCGCGTGGCCGCTCCGCGCCGCGGTGCCGTCCGGCCGGCCCGGTGCCGATGGTGGGCCCCGACGTCAGATCCGGTGCAGGACGTTGAAGCGGGCGGTGACCACGGGCTCGCCCGTCTTCTCGTCGACAAAGGTGGTCTCGGACACCACGAAGGTCATGGTCTTGCCCTTGGACTCCTTCTGGTAGGCATCGACCACGGTCCCCTCCCCCACCAGCACGTCGCCGACGAGGACCGGACGGTGGTAGACGAACTCCTGCTCACCGTGGAGGATGATCCCGCCCTTGGCCATGAGCGGCCCGAGGGCCTTCATCAGGGGGTTTCCCGAGAGCGCGTCGGACGGCTGCAGCTCGGGGAACTTGCCCCAGTTCTCCACCGCGAAGGCGAAGGTCGGCGGGGCCGGGATGTTGGCCAGGCCGGCTGCCCGGGCGACGCCGGGATCCTTGTACACCGGACTCTCCTCCAGCACGGCGTCGGCGAAGAACGACACCGGCCCCCGCTCGATCACGACCTTGGACTTGCCGGTGGGCTGGCCGATGATGCTCTGCAAGATGCCCTCGTCGGTGGTCGTACCGTCGGTCACTGTGGGTCCTCCATGGTCACCCCCGCTGCTCGACGGGCCCCGGCCCCTCCGCAGGCGCCGGGCTGGCCCCGGCGCAGCGCCAAACGTAGCGGGCGCGCCGAGGACGGCGCCCGTCCGCACCGGGTGGGGGGCGGGCACCCCGGGCCGACCCAGGCGGACGGTTATCGTGTCGCCGTGCCCGATTTCGAGACCATCACGTACGAGGCGGCCGACGGTGTGGCCCGGGTGACCCTCAACCGGCCCGACGTCTTCAACGCCTTCAACGCGACCATGCAGCAGGAACTGCGCACGGTCTGGCGGTGGCTCCGCCGGGACGACTCGGTCCGGGCCGTCGTGCTCACCGGCTCGGGCGACCGGGCCTTCTGCACCGGGATCGACCGCAACGAGGTCCTGGGCGAGGCCCGGGCCACCAACGCCCCCGGCCCCCCGGCCGTCGGTCCAACCCCCGGGGCGGGACCCGAGCCGGTCCACGTCGGGTCGGGGTCCACCCCGTTCATGTTCGACGACCCCGGCGAGAACATCGGGCCCAAGTCCAACGACCTGTGGAAACCGGTGGTGGCGGCGATCAACGGCATGGCCTGCGGGGGGGCGTTCTACATGTTGGGCGAGGTGGACATCATCGTGGCCGCCGAGCACGCCACCTTCTTCGACCCCCACGTGAGCTACGGGATGGCCGCCGGCTACGAGCCCCTGCACCTCCTGCCCAAGATGCCCTTCGGCGAGATCCTGCGGATCACCCTGCTGGGCAACGCCGAGCGGATGTCCGCCGCCCGGGCCCACCAGATCGGTTTCGTCTCCGAGGTCTGCCCGGTGGCCGAGCTGGCGGAGCGGGCCGGGTGGGTGGCCGCCCAGATCGCCGCCGCCCCGGCCCTGGCCGTCCAGGGCTCTCTGCGGGCCCTGTGGGCGGGCCGGGAGCTCTCCCGGGGTCAGGCGCTCGATCTCGGATGGGCCTTCGTCGGGCTGGGGACCGACCAGGAGAGCCTGGCCGAGGGCCAGCGGGCCTTCACCTCGGGCCGGCGGGTCGAGCCCCGTATCCGGTGAGCACGACGACCGGTCCGCCGGAAGCCCGGCGCCAACGAAAGGTACCGACGTGATCCCATCGAGCCACCTCGTGATCCTGGGCGGCGCCGCCGTCGGGTCGGTGAACGCCGCCCTCCTGATCCTCCGGCTGACCCTGGCCGGGGTGTTCTTGGCCCACGGCATCAACCACATCTACGGCGGGGGCAAGATCGCGGGCACCGCCCGCTGGTTCGAGAGCCTCGGGATGAAGCCGGGCATCCTGCATGCCTGGACGGCCAGCCTGACCGAGGTCGGGGCCGGGGTGCTTCTGGTCCTCGGCCTGCTCACCCCGGTGGCCGCCGCCGGCGTCGTCGGGGTGATGCTGGTCGCCCTCATCACCAACCACCTGACCAACGGCTTCTTCATCTTCCGGCCGGGCGAGGGATGGGAGTACGTCGCCACCCTCACCCTGGTCGGGGTGGCGGTGGGCACCCTCGGACCCGGCACCTGGAGCGTGGACGGCCACGTAGGGGCCCTCCAGCACCTGTGGGGCTGGCCCGGGCTCCTCATCACGGTGGTCGCCGGGGGCGGGGGCTGCGCCCTCCTGCTCCTCACCTTCTGGCGCCCCGAGCACAAGGACGCCCCGGCCCCCTGACGGGCACCGGTCGCGGCGCCAGGGGGTGACCCGGGGCCGGCTTGGCCTTCAGGCGGCGAGCGGGGCGGCGGCGGCCCCGAGCAGGTCCAAGAAGTTGTCGGCGTAGAAGCGCTGCTTGGCCGCCTCGTCGGTCCCAGCCAGCGATGCCTCGAAGTGCTCGAGTGGCTTGCGGCCGCCTTCGACGTGGGGGTAGTCCGAGGAGAACATGGCGATCTCCGGGCCGCTCTGGGCAATGATCCAGCCGACGTCCTCGGTCGGGTACGGGGTGGCCCGCACCTGGCGACGGACGTACTCGGTGGGCCGGAGAGAGAGGCCCCGCAGGCGCTCCTCGTGGCGGCCGAAGGCGTCGAAGGCCGACTCCATCTGACGGATCCACGACGGGACCCAGATGGCCCCCTGCTCGATCACCCCGATCCGCAGTCGGTCGAAGCGCTCGAGCACGCCGTCGAAGATCATCGTGGCCAGCGTCTGGGCCGGCGGCCCCGGGATGCCCATGTAGTCGACCGACCGGAAGTTCTCGTCCCCTCCGTGGAAGTCGGGGGGCACCGGCAGACCGTTGTCGAAGTAGGCCGGGTCGACCAGGTCGCCGGTGCCACCGACATGGAAGACCACCGGCACCCCCGCCTCCTGGGCCCGGGCCCACACCGGGTCGAGCGCGAGGTGGCTCGGCGAGTGCCCGGGCGGGCAGCCCGACGCCACCAGCAGGGCCGCCGCCCCCATGGCCAGGGCCTCGTCGGCCATGGCGGCGGCCCGCTCGAAGTCGGCCAGGGGGACGTAGCAGCTGGCCAGGAGGCGGGGGTCCACCGAACAGAACTCCACCATCCCGCGGTTGTGGGCCCGGGCGGCGGCGTAGGCCAGGTCCAGGTCGCCGCCGTGCTCCCAGTCGTGCAGGCGCCGGTTGTGGAACGTGTTGAAGACGAGCTGGCTCGAGAACCCGAGAAGGTCGAGGGCCCGGGAACGGTCCTCGGCGATGAACGAGCCGGTTGCGGCGAAGTTCTTGCGCAACATGATCTGCTCGGCCTCCCCGGCCCGGTACTCGGCCGAGGCGTGCTTGGCCTCCAGGCGGACGAAGGCCGCCTCGAGGTCCTCCTTCTGGCGGTCCGGGTCGCCCGTCTGGCGCAGCTCGTTGCCGCTCGGGAAGCGCAGGGGCTCGATCAGCCCGCGCACGGTGGGGTCCGCGTGGTCCCGGAGCCAGTTGGGCGTCTCCATGATGTGGGCGTCGGCGTCGTGGACCACCCGCAGCGTGTTGTAGGGCACCGGCGCTCCCCTGCTTCGCTCGTCCGCTCTCGGCGATGCTACGACAGGCCCGTCATGACGGCTCGCCGGCCCCCCGGTCCGCCAGGGCCCGGCGCAGGGCCCCGAAGGCTTTTCCCCGGTGCGAGCAGGCGTGCTTCTCGTCGGGGGACATCTCGGCGAACGTCCGGCCCCCACCCTCGTCGGGGACGAAGACGGGGTCGTAGCCGAAGCCGGCCGAACCCCGGGTCCCCGGGGCGATGCGTCCCTCCACGGTGCCCTCCGCCCAGACCTCTTCACCGTCGGGGTAGGCCACCAGAGCCAGGGTGCGGAACCGGGCCCGGCGCTCCCCGCCGGCATCGGGCAGCCCGGCCAGCGACGACAGCAGTTTGGCCACGTTGTCCGAGTAGGTGGCCCCCTCGCCGGCGTAGCGGGCCGAGTGGACCCCCGGTGCACCCTCGAGGGCGTCGACCTCCAGGCCGGTGTCGTCGGCCACCGCGGCCATCCCGGTGGCCCCGCAGATCGCCCGGGCCTTCAGGCGGGCGTTGTCCAACAGGGTCTGACCGTCCTCCTCCACGTCGGGGACGTCGGGAGGACGGGGCGTGAGGTCGAACAGCCCGCCCGCGCCCAGGATGGAAGCGATCTCGGTGACCTTGTCGGGGTTGGCCGTCGCCAGGACCAACGTGAGGCGGCCGGGGGCCGGGCCCGACCGGCCGGCGTCGGGGCGCCCCGGAGCGCTCAACGGGGGGCCGGGGGCTCCGCCAGCACCCCGGCCTGGACCGCCAGCAGCTCGCCGATCCCGTGCTCGGCCAGGGCCAACATCTCGGTCAGCTCGGAGCGGCTGAAGGCCTGGCCCTCCGCCGTGCCCTGCACCTCGACGAAACGGCCCGACCCGGTCATGACCACGTTCATGTCGACCTCGGCCCGCGAATCCTCCTCGTAGGGGAGGTCCAGCATGGGGACGCCGTCGACGATGCCCACCGAGACTGCGGCGACGGCGTCGGTCAGGGGGTGCTGGGCCAGCTGTCCCTTCTGGACCATTCGGCTGAAGGCGTCGTGCAGGGCCACGTAGGCCCCGCAGATCGAGGCGGTCCGGGTCCCTCCGTCGGCCTGGAGCACGTCGCAGTCGACCGTGACCTGGGCCTCCCCCAGGACCACCAGGTCGGACACGGCCCGCAGGGAACGGGCGATCAACCGCTGGATCTCCTGGGTGCGGCCCGACTGCTTCCCCTTTGCCGCCTCCCTCGAGGCCCGTTCGGCCGTCGACCCGGGCAGCATCGAGTACTCCGCCGTGACCCAACCCTTGCCGCTCCCCCGCATCCATGGTGGGACCCGCTCCTCGATCGAGGCGGTGCACAGGACCCGGGTGCGGCCCATCGAGACGAGGACCGAGCCGGGGGCGAAGACGGTGAAGTCCCGCTCGAAGGCGACGGGGCGCAACCCGTCGAGCTCTCGCCCGTCGGCCCGAAGTGTGCGGGGGTCGGCCCCGCCGGTGGTGGTCACGTCTCACTCCTCTTTGCCTGGGTCCGGTTCACCATTCGAAGACCCGGCCGATCGCCGCCTGCAGCACCGGCCGCCCGAAGGCCACGTCGGCCTCGGCGGCCAACGCGTCGGCCGCCACCGTAGGCGACCGGTGGGTGACCACGAGCCGACCGACCCCCGCCGCCGCCGCCATCGACCCGGCCTGGCGCCCGCTCAGGTGACGGTTGGTCCCCTCCTGGTCGGCCAGGTAGGTGGCCTCACACAGCAAGGTCCCGATCCCCCGTCCCAGCGCCTCGACCGACCAGCCCGGGCCGGTGTCGGCCGAGTAGGCCAGGGACCGGGTGAGGTCGGGCGCCCCGGCCGGGGCCGCCGGCGCACGGGGGGGCGGGTCGAAACGGATCCCGTGGGTCGGCGGCCCGTGGTCGGTGGCGGCGAAGTGGCAGACCAGCGAGCCAATTGCGAGCGCCCGGGCCGGCGCCGTCTCGCGCCAGTCGAGCACCGGGCTCCGGGCGAAGTACGAGCGCTCCCGCAGGCCGGGCGGGGCGTGGACCGGCACCGACCTTCCGCCCCCGACCTGCATGAGCCAGACGGCGAGGGACTCGATGTCGGACCAGTGGTCAGGGTGCTCATGGGAGAGCACCACGGCGTCCACGGTTCCCGGGTCCCACACCTCTTGGAGGTTGGCGAAGGTGCCGGGGCCGGCATCCAGCCAGATAGTTGTCGACCCGCACCCGACCAGGTAGCCGCTCCCGGCCCCGCCAGGACCGGCGTAGCCGCCATCGCACCCGAGCACGGTCAGGGTGTTCGGACCGGGGGGAGGGGGGACGGGCACCGCTCAGAAGTAGATGATCGACGCCGCCCGTTCGACCACCTCGTCGAGGTCATCGGTCCAGGCCCCAGTGGACAGGTACTTCCAGCCGTCGTCGGCCGAGACCACGACGATCACCGCCTCGGCACCCTCGGGGAGCTGGGCCGCGCACTTGGCTGCGCCGGCCATGGCGGCGCCCGACGAGATGCCGACGAAGAGGCCGGCCTCGCTCAGCCGGCGGGTCCACTCGATCGATTCGCGTGGCCGGACCACGGTCTTGCGGTCGAGCAGGGCGGCCCCCCCGAGGTCCTCGAAGATCGGGGGGATGTACCCGTCGTCGAGGTTGCGCAGGCCATCGACCATCTCGCCCGCCGGCGGTTCCACCGCCCAGACCTGGACGTCGGGGTTCTGCTCCTTCAAGAAGCTCCCGGCTCCGAGCAGCGTGCCCGAGGTCCCGAGGCCGGCGACGAAGTGGGTGACCTCGGGGCAGTCCCGCCAGATCTCGGGCCCCGTCCCCTCGTAGTGGGCCCTCGGGTTCGCCGGGTTGGCGTACTGGTAGAGGAACACCCACTCGGGGTGCTCATCGACGAGGCGGAGGCACATGCGGACCGCTCCGTTCGACCCCTCCGAGCCGGGCGACTCGATGATCTCGGCCCCCCACAAGGTAAGCAGCTGGCGCCGCTCGGGCGACACGTTGGTCGGCAGCACCACCTTGAGGTGGTAGCCCCTCACGCGGCACACCAGCGCCAGGCCGATCCCGGTGTTACCCGAGGTGGGCTCGATCAGGATCTGGCCCGGGCGCCCGGGAACCAGGATCCCGTCCTTCTCGGCCTGCTCGACCAGCGCGAGCGCGACCCGGTCCTTGACCGAGCCGCCGGGGTTCCGGCCCTCCAGCTTGACCAGGATGCGCGCCCGCGGGTTCGGGCTGAGCTGACTCACCTCGACGAGCGGCGTGTTGCCGATCAGGTCGAGGACGTTGCCGTACGAGGTCATGGCGCCGGTGTGCAGCCCCCGGCCACCGCAGGGAGGATCGTGACCTCGTCGCCGTCGCTCACCGGGGTCTCGAGCCCCGAGAGGTAGCGGACATCGTCGTCGTTCACGTACACGTTGACGAAGCGATGCAGGCTGCCGTCGTCGTTGAGGACCTGCCCGGCCATGTCCGGGTACTGGCCCACCAGGCCCTGGAGGACGTCACTGATCGTGGTGGCGCCCTCGACGACCACGGTGGCGTGCCCGCCGGCTTGGGAGCGCAGGACGGTCGGCAGGCGGACGGCGACGGGCACGGGACCTCCCGGTCTCATGTGGCTCTGGTCGGGGCGGGGCCCTCGGACCGCGGAATGTTGACGCTTCTGGTTGGGATTCTACCGGGGCGGCGCCCCCGGGCGCCCTCCGGGCGCCGGGCCCGCTCAGTTGGCCTGGGCGGCGTGGGTGAGAACGACCACCGACTCCTCGGTGATAGTGCCCTGCACGATGGAGTAGCTACGCACCACCGGGTGGGTATCGCGCAGCGAGACGAGCACGTAGTGCCACCCGGGATCCAGTGCCTGGGCCACGTCCGTCGGCGACGGGTAGGCGTCGGTGTGGGTATGGGAATGGAAGACGCCGATGATGTCGACCCCCCGCTGCTGGGCGTCCCGGTCGACTTTGAGGACCTCCAGCGGGTCGATCTCGTAGAGCTTGGCCGAGTCGGCCGCGTTGCGGGTCGGATAGCACCCGAGGACCTCACCGCTGCCGTACTGGCCGGTGAGCAGGCCACAGGCCTCATCGGGGAGGCCGGTGACGCAGTGGCCGATCATCTGCAGGTGGATCTCGTTGGGTAGTCGCAGCACGGACTTGAGCGTAACGGCGCTGGCCTGGGCCGACGCGGATACCGGGTGGGATTTTCCCCCCGGCCACCGGCCGGTCGCCAATGGGCGCCCGGTAGCCTCGGTCAGTGGCACGGGCCAAGAGGACAGTGGCGAAGCGGGCCGCGGCCCGGGAGGCGGCAGCGCACGCCGGCGACCGGCGGGTGGCCACCAACCGGCGCGCCCGCCACGACTACGAGCTCCTCGAGACTTTCGAGGCCGGTATCGTCCTCCAAGGCAGCGAGGTGAAGTCGCTGCGGGAGGGTAAGGCCCAGCTGTCCGACGCCTACGCCCGGGTCTCGGACGGCGAACTGTGGCTCTTCGGGCTCCACATCCCACCTTGGCTGTTCGCCACCGGGGTGGGCGCCCACGACCCCGATCGCCGGCGCAAGCTGCTCGTGCACCGCCGGCAGATCGACGAGCTCATGGGCCGGACCCAGCAGCAGGCCCTGACCTTGGTGCCGACCGCTCTGTACTTCCGCGACGGCAAGGCCAAGGTCGAGCTCGCCCTAGCCAAGGGTCGTAAGCTCCACGACAAGCGCCAGGTCATCCTGACCAGGGACGCCGAGCGGGAGGCGGCCCGGGCCGCCCGCAACGCCGAGCGGTGGGGGTGAGCCGAAGGGCGGTAGAATGGTGGCGCTGCCCACAAGGGCGGCTCAACCCAAGAATCTGGGGGTGAATGGTCTCGACTCCGGTCGTTGATATAGGAGAAGCGAGCCGTGGTCTCCGGAACCACGTTAAAGAGCCGGAACCAAAAATAAACGCCGAGCCTCAGCTCGCGCTCGCAGCCTAAGAACTGCGACGTTCGTCCGGTCTCAGCCCTACGGGCCGGGTACGAGCGTCATCAAGTAGGGCTCACCTGAGCGGTTGCTCCGACCGACCGTCAGGGACACCTAAGCCGGATACGGGGCGCCACAGGTGCCGGTAGCAGTTGCGCCCCCGACAATCTCCTGCCGGCTGCGCTCGGAGAAGGCCTATTGAGATGCCGGAGGACGCGGGTTCGATTCCCGCCACCTCCACTACAGGGTGTTGATGAAACAACACCCGCAGTGTTCACGAAACCCCCAAAACGAGGGTCAGGACGAACCTTCTGGGCCGTGTCCTGCCCTGAACTGCGAACTGCCGGCCCTCTGGCCGGCAGTTCTGCGTTACGACTCGGACGATTCTCGACGCACGGGCGCGACGAACTCAATAGCCCGCGTTATCAGCATCCTGTCCAACTGGTTTCCAAATCTCCCAGTGCTCCCGAACCTATTGGAGACCAACGGCGACGCGGTGGACCCTCCAGGACGACACGAACATCATCACTGAACTGGGACAGGGCACAGTCGCGAGCATCGGCTGGCAACCCCTCTTAGCTAAACTAGATAATTGCCCGCATCAGTCCCAGCAGCGGACGGGCGACGTGTCGCTGTTGCCACCAGATTTCGTGAAAGCTCGCTCGGGACCAGGCCTCCGTCCTGTGCGGCGAGGCGCCCCGGACCTCCGGGGTGAGGCACCTCAGATCCGCGGGTTGAGGTGCCTGCGCCCCAGGACGAAGGCCATGCCGTAGAGCACCGCAACCACTACCAACAGAAAACGGAAGCCGGTCAGAAGGGAAAGGTACTCGAGGACGCCCCCCACGATGGCACCGAGGAGGTTGGCGGCGAAGGCGACCGTGGATGTCCCGACGTTTTGGAAGCGTTGTGCAAAGACCAGGTTGGCCAGAAATATCGGCGCGAAAGCGATCGCCGTGGCGGCGGCGAAGCGCGCTATCACCGGAAGACCGAGTAAGGACTCTGGCGGAATCAACCAGGCGACAGCCAGGGCGGCCAGGAGCGCCCCGTACAAGACGGCTGGTCGCGGCAGTCTCGCGTGGCGTGCGGTTTCGATCGCTGCATACACGCTCAGCAGGACTCCAGCGAACACCAAGGAGTTGACGAACCAAGTCGTCCCGAAGAACAACGCGAATTGGACCACGTTCTTCGCTTCCAAAAGAAGGAACGCCGCACCCATGAACGCCAGGTCGACGTAGCCGGCCATGGTGCGCAACGGCCCTCCGACCGTCCTGATGAGGAGGACCGACCCGACGAGGATGAGGCCGATCACCACGAGGTAGTAGGCAGGAATCGAAGGTGTAGGCAGATAGGGGAAGGGCCAGTCGTCGGTCGCCGGCGCAATCATGTTGCCGTGCCACGCGGTGGAGCAGTTGACCGTGGACCCGTCTCGGGCGATGGTCAGCACCGCCTGATGACGGCCCACCAGGGCGTTTCCGAGATTCACACAAGGACTCGATCCGTAGACTTCACGAAGTGTGGTGGCGTAACGATCAAGGAGGAAGGGTTGGTAGTAGTTGTACATGGCGAACGTGCCACCGCGGGTCAGGTGCGCTCGCGCTACTTGCATTGCCTGCAGCGTGAGCAGGTAGTTCTCCAGCCGGAGGGCTGACTCGCCGGCCAGCGCCGTCAGTGAGTCCGGTAAGGCCAGCAAGATGAGGTTGTAATGCTGATTGGTGTTCTGCAGGAACGCCCGGCCGTCGTCGATGTGAATGGTGACTCGGGGATTCTGGTACGCATGCTCGGGGTTGTACTTGCGTCCGAGCTTCGCTAGGACCGGATCGACCTCTACCGCATCGATGTGACGCGCTCCCTCGGCGAGTGCCACACCGACGTCGTTGCCGGTACCGGCCCCGATGATCAGAACGTTGCGGAGGGAGCCCCGGTTGACGTGGCGGTAGGGGAAGAAATAGAAGGACTCGATCCGCCGCAGCCTGGCTATGGGGTAGACGGTCTGGTGCGGGATGTCGTTCGCCGAGACTATGAGCTCCCCATGGGTGTGGGCCGGTTGAACGGCCGTGATCTTGTAGTAGGGGGACCAAAATTCCACCGGCGACGCCGACTCGATGGCCAGAAGCACGACCACGGCGACCAGGGGTAGCCACTGCCACCAACGCCCTCGGCGGCCGTAGAGCAGCCCCAGCCCGACGGCGATCATCGCTCCCCATGAGACCGGCGGGAGATCGAGGAACGACATCACCGAGAACAAAACGATGCCACCGATGCTGCCGATGATGTCCAGCCGGTATGCCTCGAGCGGTACGAAGCGACCGAATGTGCGGGCCATGGCTTGACCGAGGCCCATCATGACGACCACCACCAAGGCAAAGATGATGGGCAGGCTCACCTGTTGCGGAAGAGCACCCATCCCAAGATTCCCTTGGAACGGGTGCGGCCCCGACAAGGTGACGAGTTTGGTCGGGAAGGCGAGCACGAACGCCACCAGGGCGGCCAGGGCGAGCGGCGTCCAACGGAACACGTCGCCCCGGGATGCCGCCAGCAAGAAGCCAACCCCGATACCGAGGAAGCTGGCCAGGAGAACGAAGTTGGTGATGTAGGCCAGGTGGACGTTGTTCGCCGCCGTCCAGCGGATGAGGGTCAGCTCGGTGAAGAACATGAGCAGGCTCAAGGAGACGAGCCGCCACTGGTCCGACCGCCGATTGGCTGCCTGACTAGCGGCGATCGCCCTCGGCTCGAGCTCTCTGAGGGTCGCGGGCGAGCTGTCCATTACTGGGTCATGGGCGTGCGGGGTGAGCGACAGGGCCCTTGGACATCCAATAACCATAGGAGGTCACCCGGGAAGGGGACGAACCGGTGCCCGGGGCCGATGCGCCACACCGTGGCGGGGGCGTTGACCACCTCGGCGTGCAACGCATGGAACCATCTTGGACGAGCCACGGCTCGGGTTGGGGCTACTTGGGATCGCCCAATAGCGATCGTCCCCGAGTTGCGGATCGGAGGTCGGAAATTTGCTCCCACTCCCGGTGAACTGGGGCAGGGAACAGTCGCGAGCACCACGGCCGGTCAACCGAACCAGAAACCCGTCCCGGGGATGTCCCCCTCACCCGATCGGATGTACCCGACGGCGCGGCCCTCATCGCAGCCGCAGCAGCATCGTCCCTCCGTTTTCAGTCCCTTATTACGCTCGAATATCGGGCGAGTTCCATAACCGTCGATCTGTCCCAGCAAGCGGTCAGGTTGCCGCGGGAGCGATCTGCCAGATCAGCCCTCGACAAACATGTTGAGGATCGGATCGATTCGGTTGCCTATGCGCGAAACTGTTCTTCTCCGGTCACCATGTTTGTTGTGAGGACTCAGCTCCCGGACCAGTTGAAGTAATCCGAACCCGGACCGATGCCGAGGCCCTTCGAGCAGTTGCCAGCGATCTCCACGCCGACGGCCGGAGAAGGCGTCGCCGATCCGATGCAGGCCCAACCCCTTGGACCCCCGGAGATCGCCGCGCGGGTCCCGTGCGCTTTGAGGCTCCTCTTGACCAGGATTTGCGCGTGCTTCATGACCGTGGAGCACGAGATACCGGTGGCCCCCCCGAAGTGGACCGTGTGGCCACTCACGTGAACCACCCCACAACTTTTGGGCGTGCTCGCGCCAGCTGGATCGGCTGGACCCGAGATGGCGACGGTCAGTCCCGTTAGTGCCAACGCGAACGCCACCAGACTTGATCGAACTCGTGCCATCCCCATCTCCTCGTTGGGTAGCTACTCCGCCCCGTTAGCATGGCACATGACCCGGCCAGGGATATGGCCAGCCGCTCCCGATTAGCCCCCTCCTGCGCGTTCTCCCATGGCACGTCTCATCGAGACGCATGATGCCAGAGCGAAGTGCCCCGAACCTCTCCGGATTGGCCCAACAAAGAGCGCCGACTCGGCGCTCGGCGCCACGGGCCTAGAGAATCCCACGGGGGCTCGTCGAGCCCCTCCGAGGAGGTCGTCTCGACGGGCAATGAGCAACGTCGCAGACACCCGCCCGGGTCCTAGCGACCCGAGGCGAGGTGAGCGTCACCTAGCCGGTGATCGGAGGCAGGCAAAAATCGCGAGCACGCCGGAGCCCGGGAGGTTGCAGTCCCGCCTCTAATCTCGAGTTGTGGAGACTCGTCCCCTTAACCTGTGGAGACTCGACCGAACGGCGACCGTTCTTTGAGGTCAGGGGGTTTCATGAACACCCCACCATAGGGTGTTCATGAAAGAACATCGGCCGTGTTCACGAAACCCCGATTCAGAGGGGAAAACGGGACAGCGACCGGTCCATGAACTCCGAAAGTGCGAACTGCCGGCCTCGGGCCCGGCAGTTCCGCGTCAGGCTGTCAGTCGAGTCCGCAAGCTCGGGCGCACTAAACCCACCGGCGGCCGATTCGTGGAGGTGCTGATCCCCGACTAGCCGGGCGCCCCGGGGTTGGTCACGGAAATGACGGTGGTGCGATTGGCGTCGTCGGTGTACTGGTGCCGTGGGTGTTCCCATTGGGGTCTTCGATGGGCGACCGCCTCCGGGCCGGTTTGGAGGAATGACGGCGTAGGATGGCGTAGATACTTCGAAGCGGCGCGGTATACCTGAATGTGCGGGTCGCCCTCAGCGCGTGCAGTTCTGTGCGAACACGGTGAGCCTCGGCAAGAGCTAGCGTCGCACTCTCGTTGGCAATCGCAGCCTGAGCCTGCGCGCCTCGGGTTGCCGCACATGTGCGTGCCACACTCTCGTAGAGCTGTTCGCGTTCCTGTTGCGCGTGGGTCAGCGCTTCCTCCAGGCTATGTGACCGCTGTTGTGCTTGGTCGACCTGGCGCGTCCACGCGTACGGGACGAAGTCGTCGAACACGTTGGCGGGAGTCGCGAGCGTCTGCAAGAGCGCCGGTTCGTCGGCGTGGGCATAGAAGCGATTTAGCCCGTCGAAGAGGGCGAGCCGGTAACCTGCTTCGAGGAGCGTCGGTTCCCAGGCCTCGTGGGCCGGTTCGTCGGACTTTGGCACGGTCGCTTCGATGACCACGACCCGGGGCCGGAAGCGGCGCCAGTCGACCCCAGCAAGCACCTCGCGCTCGAAACCCTCTACGTCCACCTTGAGGAAGTCGACGGGACCCGGAACGTGGTCGGCTACGACTTGCGCGAGCGTCCAGACGGGCACCTCGATCGGAGTGAACTCCTGGCCGTCGGCTCGGTAGCGCTCAGCGATCTCGGGCACCATCGTGGACGCGCCGCGGTCGATCGGAGCATCGGGGCCCGGCCATTCCGGCTTCTCGGTCGGTTCGACGAACAGCTTCCCCTGCCCGGCCGTCGCACCGAGCGCGACCCGCA
>Ga0182024_10001577_pt1 | contig 58347 bp, 48 predicted proteins | sample P32metaG_FD_120480 | JGI IMG/M metagenome (GOLD analysis project Ga0182024, IMG submission 120480) | Permafrost microbial communities from Stordalen Mire, Sweden - P3-2 metaG (Illumina Assembly) | ecosystem: Environmental > Terrestrial > Soil > Wetlands > Permafrost | place: Sweden: Stordalen...
CAACCTCTGCCCGGTCTACGACGTGGGCGTACTCGACGGCGTCTATTACCTGACCATGCGCTACCTCAAGGGCAAACTGCTGTCGGAGTACAGCGGTATGGCTCAACCGCCGCGCAAGGCGGTGGAGATCGTGACCAAGCTGGCGCAGGCGCTGACGGCGGCCCATGCCAAGGGGGTGATTCACCGCGACCTCAAGCCCAACAACATCATGATGTGCGCCGGCGTCGGGCCGGTCGTCATGGACTTCGGCCTGGCCAAGCAGGCCGGCCGGCCGGCGCGGCAGCTGACGCAGTTGGGCACGACGCTGGGCACGCCGGCGTACATGCCGCCGGAGCAGGTCAAGGGCGAGCTAGACCGGATCGGGCCGGCGAGTGACGTCTACAGCCTGGGCGTGATCCTGTTCGAGTTGCTGACGGGGCGGCTGCCGTTCGAGGCCGGGACGGCGGCGGAGGTATACGGCAAGATCCTGTACACCGAAGCCCCGGCCCCTTCGTCGCTGCGGCCTGAATTGCCGCCGGTGCTGGATGCGATCTGCGTGAAGGCGATGGCCAAGGCGCCGGAAGGCCGCTACGGGTCGATGAAGGAATTCGCCGCCGCCCTGATCGAGTACCTCAAGGCGACGCCGCCGACGAAGGGCGCGGAAGAACTGAAGGCGGCGAAGACGGGGCCGTCCGACATTTTCCAGATGCCCACGGTGGTCCCGGCGCGGGCGACGCCTCCCCTGCGTCCCAGCGGGATCCTGGCCGCGGCGACGCAGATAGAGGCCAGGGCCAGGACTCCCTCCCCGGTTCGCCAGTCCAACGGCACGCAGCAGGGCAACCTGTGGGCCGCGGTTGTCGCGGGCGCGGATGAGAAGCGCGGCGGACGGTCGTCCGGCGCCCTTTTCGTTTGGGCACTGTGCGGCATGCTGATGCTCGGCGGACTGGGAGGCATCGGCGCGCTGGTCTACATCTTGAACCAGAAAAAGGCCGACGATCCCGGCGATTCCAACAAGGTGGCGGCGACGACCCCGCAGCTTGCACCGCACTTTACGCCAATAGATGCGCCGCCGCCCGCGCCGCCACCAGACAAGGATGCGCCGCAGCCCAGGGATGAGGGGCCGGACAAGCCGGTCGAGCCGCCAGCGCCTGCACCGCCGCCCGCGGGGGGCGACACAGTCACCAACACCATCGGCATGAAGCTCAACCTCATCCAGCCGGGCAAATTCCTGATGGGTTCGCCCAAGGACGATCTAGACCGCAACAACGACGAAAAGCCGCAACACGAGGTGGAGATCACCAAGGCATTCTACATGGGCGTCTACCCGGTGACGAAGGGCGAGTTCGCCGCCTTCGTCAAGGACGACGGCTACCAGACCGAGGCGGAGAAGGACGGCAAGGGCGGTTATGGCCTCAACACGACGCCGTTCAAGTTAGAGCAGAAGGCGGAATACACGTGGCAGCATCCGGGCTTCCCACAGGGGGACGACCACCCGGTGGTGGAAGTCTCCTGGAACGACGCGACGGCCTTCTGCGCGTGGTTGAGCAAGAAGGAGGGCAAGACCTACGAACTGCCGACCGAGGCGGAGTGGGAGTACGCCTGCCGGGCCGGGACGACGACGGCGTTCTCGTTCCCAGACCCCACGGACCTGGACGACTACGCCTGGTACGGGCACACATCGGAATTTCACACGCACCCGGTGGGCGGCAAGAAGCCCAACCCGTGGGGGCTGTATGACATGCATGGCAACGTCTGCCAGTGGTGCGCCGACGGGTACGACAAATACCAAGAAGGATCTATTAAAGATCCAAAAGCTAAAGAGAGCGCAAATAGCCATGTCTGGCGCGGCGGTTCGTGGCTCAACGAGCCCCGCAATTGCCGGTCGGCCTACCGCAACCGCGGCGGCGTCGATCCCGCGGGCCGCTACAGTTTCAACGGTTTTCGGGTGGTGTTGCGGCTTCCCGTTGGCGATCCGCGCGGGCCGGCGTTTGACGACAAGGGACGGCCAGTCGTGGCCGAGAAACCGAGGCCGGCGGTTGTCGATCCGCCCGCAGCGCCGGCCGCGGACCTCCCGGCCCCTCAGAAATGGTGCGCCATCGCCTACTCCGAAGCGACCCGCCAATACGGCGACTCTAATGGATACGTCACCAGCGGGGACGCTGATGCCTTCGCCATCAAATATTGTAAGGCCTTTGACGCCAAGGTGATTGTGCGGTCCCAGGGGGGGTGGTGCGCCCTGGCGATCACCAACGGCACCCTTTACAGCAGCGCCAACGGTGCCACGGACGCGGAAGCCAAGCAAAAAGCACTGAGCGCTCTCGGCGCGTACGCCGCGCAGGCTCGCATCGCCGTGTGCATTTCCGCGAACCGGTAAAGGCAGCGACGCGGACGAGGGCGCCGTCTTGAGCGTCTCCATCCGGTGGGCGGGAGGAAGGCCAACCCCTGGGGCCTGTACGACCTAGACGGCAACGTCCGGGAGTGATGCGCCGGCCGCTCGCCTCAATCTCAAGACGCGGCATTTTGGCAAATTCTAGCGCGGAAAGGCGAAGGAGCGTTTATAATCCGCTGGTCCCCGGATTTCCTTTCCCATCGAGATCCCGGCATGTGACGGAGGCCCCCAGCGATGGCGAGCAGTGACGGACCCGACACAGGACGAACGAAGGCGCAACCGACGCGTGCTTATACGCCGGCCGCCAGCGACGAAGCCGACACAGGACGAACGAAGGCGCAACCGACGCGTGCTTATACGCCGGCCGCCAGCGACGAAGCCGACACGGGGAGCACGAAGGCCCAGCCGACGCGGGCGCAAGCGCCTGCCGAAGGGGACGGCCAAGCGGCGGCTGGCGCCGACAGCCGGCGCGGCGGCACGACGCTGCCCAAGGGCACGGTCGCCTACAGCGGTCCCAAGCAGGGTCTTCCCCAGGAGTTCGGCCGCTACCGCGTTCAGAAACTGCTGGGCGGCGGCGGTATGGGGGCCGTGTATCTCGTCGTCAACACCGAGCTGGAGCGCGAAGAAGCGCTGAAGGTGCCGCACTTCGACGCCGCCGACGATCCCCAGGTGCATGAGCGCTTCCTGCGCGAGGCCAAGTCGGCCGCCGGGCTGGACCACCCCAACCTCTGCCCGGTCTACGACGTCGGCGTGCGCGACGGCGTCTATTACCTGACCATGCGCTACCTCAAGGGCAAACTGCTGTCGGAGTACAGCGGCGCGGCCCAGCCGGTGCGCAAGGCGGCCGAGATCGTGACGAAGCTGGCGCAGGCGCTGGCGGCGGCCCACGCCAAGGGGGTGATCCACCGCGACCTCAAGCCGACCAACATCATGATGTGCGCCGGCGTCGGGCCGGTCATCATGGACTTCGGCCTCGCCAAGCAGACCGGTCGGCAGGGGCGGCAGCTGACCCAGTTGGGCACCACGCTGGGCACGCCGGCGTACATGCCACCAGAGCAAGTTAAAGGCGAACTGGACCGAATGGGGCCGGTCAGCGACGTCTACAGCTTGGGCGTGATCCTGTTCGAGCTGCTGACGGGGCGTCGGCCGTTCACCGGGAGGACGGCGGAAGAGGTGTATGGCAAGATCCTGTCCGCCGAGGTGCCGGCGCCGTCGTCGCTGCGACCGGGGCTGCCGTCGGCGCTGGACGCGATCTGCGCGAAGGCGATGGCCAAGGCACCGGAAGGCCGCTATGGGTCGATGAAGGAGTTCGCCGCCGCCCTGATCGAGTACCTCAAGGCGGCACCGCCGGCGGAGGGTGCGGGCGAACTGAAGGCGACGAAGGCGGGGCGAGCCGACATTTTCCAGACGCCCACGGTAGCTCCCGGGTCGGCGAAGAGACCGCTCCCCCGAAGCAAGATTTTGGCCGCCCCGACGCAGACGGGGGGTAAGGCGCGCTCGTCGGCCGCCAAGCCCGGCGGCGTGCAGCAGGCCAATCTGTGGGCCACGGTCGTCGCGGGAGGCGAGGAGAAGCAAGGTGGGCGGTCGTCCGGGGCCCTTCTCGGATGGGCTTTATGCGGCGCGATGGTCCTGGCGGGACTGGGCGCGCTCGGTGCGCTGGTCTGGATTTTGAATCAAAGGAAGGCGGCCCCGCCCTCCGACGTGGCATCCGTGATACCCACATCCCCGGGAGCGACGGGGACGCCCGAAGTTGTGAAGCCGCCGGATCGTACACCGCCGGTCGCGCCCCCGGTGGACCCCACGCCGCCGGCTGTAAAGCCGCCGGGCTCGCCGCCCGTCGCAAAAGCCCCGGATGCGCCCCCGCCGGTTGTGAAGCCGCCGGACCCCGCGCCACTACCGCCCGGCGACACAATCACCAACACCATCGGCATGAAGCTCAAGCTGATCAAGCCGGGCGCCTTCAAGATGGGATCGCCCGATTCCGACAAGGATGCGTCGGACGACGAAAAGCCGCAGCACAACGTGGAGATCACGCGCCCGTTCTACCTGGGCGTTTATCCGGTCACGAAAGGACAATTCGCCGCCTTCGCCAAGGACGATGGTTACAGGACGGAAGCGGAGACGGCCGCGTTCGATTATACTTGGCGAAACCCGCCTGGGGGGCTACTCCTCTTTACCTACACCCAGACGGACAACGATCCGGTGGTGTATGTGTCGTGGAACGACGCGGCGAAGTTCTGCGAGTGGTTGAGCAAGAAGGAGGGCAAGACCTACGAGCTGCCGACGGAGGCGGAGTGGGAGTACGCCTGCCGCGCCGGCACGACGACGCCGTACTCGTTCCCGGACCCCAAGGACCTGGGCGACTACGCCTGGTATAACGGCAATTCCGGCCTTCACACCCACCCGGTGGGGGAGAAGAAGCCCAACCCGTGGGGGTTGTACGACATGCAGGGCAACGTCTGGCAGTGGTGCGCCGACTGGCGCGGCCCCTACGATAAAAATGATATTAAAGATCCAAAAAGTAAAGGGAGTGCAAATGGCCATTCCGGGCGCGGCGGTTCGTGGAGCAGCGTTCCCCGCTTTTGCCGGTCGGCCAACCGCGGCGGCTACGGTCCCGATCTCCACCCCGTCAGCGACGGTTTTCGGGTGGTGTTGCGGCCCCCCGCCCCGACTCCGTAAATATTTAACTCCTTTATATCTTTAATTTGTTCATTCTTTGCGTCGCGGCGGCAATAATTGCGGCGCCATGCTATATCAGCCGGCTTACGCCGGCCGCTCGCCTCAATCCCAAGACGCGGCATTTTTGCAAATTTTAGCGCGGAAAGGCGAAGGAGGGTTTATAATCCGCTCGTCCCCGGATTTCCTTTTGCGATCCCGGCAGGTGACGGAGACCCCTGGCAATGGCGAACACAGACGGACCCGACGCGGGACGAACGAAGGCCCAGCCGACGCGCGCTCATACGCCGGCCGCCAGCGACGAAGCCGACACGGGGCGCACGAAGGCCCAGCCGACGCGAGCGCAAGCGCCCGCCGGAGAAGACGGCCAAGCGGCGGCCGGCACCGACAGCGTGCGCGGCGGCAAGACGCTGCCCCAGGGCACGGCCCCTTACCTCGGACCCAAGCAGGGTCTTCCCCAGGAGTTCGGCCGCTACCGCGTCCAGAAGCTGCTGGGCGGTGGCGGCATGGGCGCGGTTTACCTCGTCATCAACACCGAGCTGGAGCGCGAAGAGGCGCTCAAGGTGCCGCACTTCGACGCCGCCGACGATCCATCGGTGCGTGAGCGTTTCCTGCGCGAGGCCAAGTCGGCCGCCAAGCTGGACCACCCCAACCTCTGCCCGGTCTACGACGTGGGCGTACTCGACGGCGTCTATTACCTGACCATGCGCTATCTCAAGGGCAAGCTGCTGTCGGAGTACGGCGGGACGGCCCAGCCGGTGCGCAAGGCCGTGGAGATCGTGACCAAGCTGGCGCAGGCGCTTTCGGCGGCGCACGCCAAGGGGGTGATCCACCGCGACCTCAAGCCCAACAACGTCATGATGTGCGCCGGCGTCGGGCCGGTCGTCATGGACTTCGGCCTCGCCAAGCAAACCGGCCGGCAGGCGCGGCAGCTGACCCGGCTGGGCACGACGCTGGGTACGCCGTCCTACATGCCGCCGGAACAGGTTAAAGGCGAGCTAGACCGGATGGGGCCGCACAGCGACGTCTACAGCCTGGGCGTGATCCTGTTCGAGCTGCTGACGGGGCGGCTGCCGTTCGTGGGCGGGACGGCGGCGGAGGTGTACGGCCAGATCCTGTTCACCGAGGCGCCGGCGCCGTCGTCGCTGCGGCCGGGGTTGCCGCCGACGCTGGACGCGATCTGCGCGAAGGCGATGGCCAAGGCGCCGGAAGGCCGCTACGGGTCGATGAAGGAGTTCGCCGCCGCCCTGATCGAGTACCTCAAGGCGACGCCGCCGGCGGAGGGCGCGGGAGAACTGAAGGCGAAGGCGGGGCCGGCCGACATTTTCCAGATGCCCACGGTAGCTCCCGGGCCGGCGAAGAGACCGCTCCCGCGAAGCAAGATTATGGCCGCTCCGACGCAGGCGGGAGGCAAGGCGCGCTCATCGGCCCCCAGGCCCGGGGGCCTGCTGCAGGCCAACCGGCGGGCCAAGGGCGTCGCGGGCGCGGAGGAGCAACGAGGCAGCTGGTCGACCGGCACCCTTCTCGGTTGGGCCTTATGCGGCGTGTTGGTCCTAGCCGGACTAGGCGCACTCGGTGCGCTGGTCTTGGTTTTGAATCAGAAGAAGGTGCCGCCGCCGGTAACGGCATCCGGGAACGAGAAACCCTTGGACCCCGAGCCGGTAAAAACTCTGCCAGGGGAGGTCAAGCCGCCCGTACCACCGGTCATCGTTCCACCCACGTCCCCGATCCTCGATCCTCCGAAGCCTGTGGATCCTATGCCGAGGGATGGCGTCCCGAAGGATCATGACGATCCGGATCCGATAATACGGAATTCCATCGGCATGAAGCTCCAACTCATCAAGGCCGGCACGTTCAAGAGGGGATCGCCCGAATCCGACAAGGATGCGTTGGAAGTGGAACAGCCCCAACACGACGTGGAGATCACGCGCCCGTTCTACCTGGGTGTTTATCCGGTCACAAAAGGGCAGTTCGCCGCTTTCGTCAGCGACGCCGACTACGAGACGGAGGCGGAGCAGGCGCGCGACAAACAAACCTGGCGCGATCCAGGCTTCGTGCAGACGGACGACGACCCGGTGGTGTGCGTGTCGTGGAACGACTCGGTGAAGTTCTGTGAGTGGCTGAGTCGGAAGGAGAAGAAGACCTACGGGCTGCCCACGGAGGCGCAATGGGAGTACGCCTGCCGGGCGGGGACGACGACGGCCTACTCCTTCGGCGACGAACCCCAGATGCTTGGCGATTACGCTTGGTACGGAGACAATTCGGGAGGCCGTACACACCCCGTCGGCAGCAAGCAGCCCAACCCGTGGGGGCTGTACGACATGCACGGTAACGTATTGCAGTGGTGCGCGGACTATTACGATCAGAAATATTACCAAAATAGCCCTAATAAAGACCCGCAAAATATTTTAACCGCGACTGCCCATGTAGTGCGCGGCGGTTCCTGGTTTAGCATCCCGTGGTTCTGTCGCTCCCCCTATCGGTACAGGGGCGCGCCCGGCAACCGTAGCAGCGACTGCGGCTGTCGTGTCACCCTGCGACTGGACTAATTTACAGTATTCGCTTTACCCTATTACTCTTTGCCCCGAGCGAAATGTGACCGCGCCGAAAATTAACGATAATTAAGCTGATTTATATGATTTTTGTTCGGCCGCCCTTCCTCTTTCCCTCATCACGCCCCATCGGTTAAAAGGGACGCTTGGACGGCCCGCGCGGGAGTCGTACCATAACGGTAGTAGCGATTCCCGTTCCCGGCCCGCACGGAGGAAGACCGATGGGGCTGCGCACGCCCTTGTACGACTGGCACCTCAGCCGCGGCGCCCGCATGGTCGATTTCGGCGGCTGGGACATGCCCGTCCAGTACACGACCATCACCGACGAACACGCGGCCGTCCGCCGCGCCGCCGGCCTTTTTGACGTCAGCCACATGGGCCGCCTCACCTTCGCCGGCCCCGACGCGCTGGCCCTCATCCAGCACGTCTACACCAACGACGCCGCCACGATGACGGAGGGCCAGGTCCGTTACGGCCTCGTCTGCAACGAACGGGGCGGCGTCCGCGACGACGTGCTCGTCTACCGCTGGCCCAACGGCTATGCGATGGTGGTCAACGCCGGCAATCGGGAAAAGATCGTCGCCTGGCTGGACGCCCACAAGGGGACGCGAAACGTCGAGGTCGGCGACTGCACGACGCAAACCGTCATGGCGGCGGTGCAGGGGCCGAAGGCGTTGGAACTGTGCCGCGATCTGACGGGCGCCGACCCGTCCACCCTCGGCTACTACCACGGCGTGCCTACTATTTATGAGGGCGTGCCGTGCCTCGTCAGCCGCACCGGCTACACCGGCGAGGACGGCGTGGAGATCATCGTCCCGGCGGAGCAGGGCGTGAGCCTGTTCAACGAACTGGCGTTGCGCGGGGCGACGCCGTGCGGCCTCGGCGCCCGCGACACGCTGCGGTTGGAGGCGGCCATGCCGCTGTACGGCCACGAGTTGACCGAGGAGATCGACCCGCTCCAGGCCGGCCTCGGCTGGGCGGTGAAAATGGACAAGGGCGACTTCATCGGCCGCGACGCCTTGCTCCGTCGCAAAGAGGACGGGTCGCGGCCGGTGCGCGTCGGCCTGGAGCTGGAAGGCAAACGCATCGCGCGAGGTGGGGCGGCGGTCCTTCGGGACGGCCGATCCGTCGGCCGCGTGACCAGCGGGACGTTCGCCCCGACGTTGCACAAGGCGCTGGCGATGGCCTACGTCGAACCGGCGAGTTCGGCCGTCGGAACGGTGTTGGCCGCGGACGTGCGCGGCAAGGCGGAGGCGGCGCGCGTCGTCGGCCTGCCGTTCTACCGCCGGCCGCGGACGTGAGCAACCATGCCCCCTGAACCGGAGAAGACGCGAATGGACCCCCAAAAACTCCGCTATGCCAAGACCCACGAGTGGGCCGGCCGCGAGGGCGACGTTTGCACCGTCGGCCTCACGAAGTTCGCCGTCGAACAGCTCACCGACGTGATCTATATCGAACTGCCCGACGTGGGCGAGCCGACCGCCGCCGGCGACGGTTTCGGCGAAATCGAATCCGTGAAGTCGGTGAATGACCTGTACGCCCCGGTGACGGGCGAGGTGATCGCCGTCAACGACAAGCTGGAGACCGACCCTTCGCTGGTGTCGAAGGACCCCTACGGCGCGGGCTGGCTGGTCAAGATCAAGCTGGAGGAGGGCGCCACGCTCGATCACCTGATGACGGCGGAACAGTACGAGAAGCAGATCGCGGCCGAGGGGCACTGAGCCGCCGCGGCGGGAGAAGAGACATGAACATCCTGCTCAGGCCGGGTGCGGTTCGCCTGGCGCCGGCCCAGCGCTTTGTGCTGCACGGCGTCTCGTGGCAGGAGTACGGAAAGTTCCTGGAGGCGATCGGCGAGAATCACGTCCGCGTCACCTACGACCGCGGGAGTATCGAACTCATGTCGCCGCAGCCGATCCATGAGGTGTACAAAACGCTGTTCGGCCGCCTTTTCGACATCCTCATGGAGGAACTGGACATCCCCATGAAAGCCCTCGGCTCGACGACTTTTCGCCGGCCGGAGGCGGAGGCGGGCCTCGAACCGGACCAGTGCTATTACTTCGCCAGCGCGGCCCGGGTCCGCAGTTGGTGGACCTTCGATCTCGCCGTCGATCCGCCCCCCGATTTGGCCATCGAAGTGGAGAATACCACCAGCAGTTTGGACCGCATGCACGTTTACGCCGGCCTGCGCATCCCGGAAGTGTGGCGCTTCGACGGCGAACGGGCGATCGTCCATCGCCTGCGGCGCGACGGCGGCTATCGGGTGGCGCCGCGAAGCGTCGAATTGCCGTTCGTGCCGCTGGACGAGGTCCCGGCGCTGTTTCAGCGGAGCATGGAGTGTCAGGAGGACCGCGCGCTGGTGCGCGGCCTCCGCGAATGGGTGCGGACGCGCGTCGCCCCGCTCCGGCAGGCGTCGGCCGACAAGCCCAAGCGCCGGCGCCGGTCGGACGGGTAAAATGGGATAGGGACGCGAATCCCGAAAACAACCTTGCGGAGGTCGGTTTGTCCTACATTGTGAACACGTCCGACGACCGGCGCGCCATGCTGGAGGCGATCGGGGCCGAATCGACGGCGGAACTATTCCAAAACATCCCGGCGGGCTTGCGCCTCGACCGTCCCCTGGCCGTGCCCGACGGGCTGACCGAGATCGAGTTGACGCGGCGGGCGCGGGAACTGGCCGACCGCAACCGCTCCGCCGCCGACGCGGTTTGCTTCCTGGGCGGCGGCGCCTACGACCATTTCATCCCCGCCGTCGTGGACGCGGTCGCCGGTCGCGGCGAGTTCTACACCGCCTACACGCCGTACCAGGCCGAGGCCAGTCAGGGCAGCCTTCAGGCCTTCTTCGAGTTTCAAACGCTGCTTTGTCAGCTGACCGGCATGGACGTGTCCAACGCCAGTCTCTACGAGGGCGGAACGGCCGTCGTCGAGGGCGTGTTCATGGCCACGACCGCCACCGGCCGCCGCGGCAAGGTGCTCGTCGCCGAGAGCGTTCACCCGGAATACCGCCGCACGCTGTCCACTTATCTCGCCAACCTGGAGCCGCGCGTCGAGACGCTGCCGACGCCGGACGGCTTCCTCGACCCCGACGACCTGAAGCGGGCGATTGACGACCAAACGGCGTGCGTGGTGGTGCAGCACCCCAACTTCTTCGGTTGCCTGGAAGAGGTCGAGGCGCTGGCCGCCGCCGCCCACGCCCGCGGCGCCCTGTTCGTCGTCAGCTACGATCCGATCAGTTTGGGTCTGCTCAAGCGGCCGGGCCAGTACGGCGCCGACGTGGCCGTGGCCGAGGGGCAGTGCCTCGGCAACCCGCTGGCCTACGGCGGCCCGAACCTCGGCCTGCTGTCGTGCCGCGAGCCGTTCCTGCGCAAGATGCCGGGGCGACTGGTGGGGCAGACGGTGGACCGCAACGGCAAGCGCTGCTGGGTGCTGACGATGCAGACGCGCGAGCAGCACATCCGCCGGGAAAAGGCGACCAGCAACATCTGCACCAACCAGGGGCTGATGGCCCTCAAGGCGACCGTCTACCTTGCCGCGCTGGGGCCGCAGGGGTTGCGCGAGACGGCCGAGTTGTGCGTGCGCAAGGCCCATTACGCCGCCGAAATGGTGACGAAGGTTCCCGGCGTCCGCCTTCGGTTCGCCCGGCCGTTCTTCAAGGAATTTACGCTCCAGGTCCCGGCCGCCGTGACCGGCCTGCTCGAAACGCTGCTGGCGGACGGCTACCACGCCGGTCTCCATCTCGGCCGCTGGCTGCCGCGTTTGGACGATTGCCTGACCGTGGCCGTCACCGAGAAGCGCACGCGGGCGGAGATCGATGGGCTGACGGCGGCCCTGGCCAAGGCGCTGGCGCCCGTGTCCCGCCGCGGGCGCCACGACCACGACCGCACCGTCGTTTTGGAGAGCCGTTAGCGAACCGAGACGATTCATTGTGAGAGCGATCCCTTATGGACAAAAATCAATCGACGGAATTGCTCTTCGAGATGAGCCGGCCCGGCCGGCGTACGCACCGCCTGCCGGAGTGCGATACGCCGACCGAGACCGCGGACCTGTTGCCGGCCGACGAGCTGGCGGACGCCCCGCCGCCGCTGCCCGAGGTCGCCGAGATCGATCTGGTGCGCCATTTCGTCAACCTCTCGACCAAGAATTTCTCCATCGACACCAATTTCTACCCGTTGGGGTCGTGTACGATGAAGTACAACCCCAAGCGGCACGAACGGCTGGCGGGTTTGCCGGGGCTGGCCGAACTGCACCCGCTCCAGGACGACGCCTCGTGTCAGGGCATGTTGGAACTGCTCTGGGAAATGCAGACCTTTCTCGCGGAGATTGCCGGACTGGACGACGTTTCGTTGCAGCCGGCGGCCGGCGCCCAGGGCGAACTGGCCGCGCTGCTGGTCGCCGCCGCCTATTTCAGCGACCGCGGCGAGAAACGCAGCCGCGTCCTGATCCCCGACAGCGCCCACGGCACCAACCCGGCCAGCGCCGCCATCGCCGGCTTCGACGCCGTCAGCATCAAGAGCGACGCCCGCGGCCTCGTCGATCTCGCCGACCTCAAGGCCAAGCTCGACGACCGCGCCGCCGTCTTCATGATCACCAACCCCAACACGCTCGGCCTGTTCGACCACCAGATCGCCGCCATAACCGATCTGGTACACGCGCATGGGGCGCTGGTCTACCTCGACGGCGCCAACATGAACGCCATCCTCGGCGTCACCCGGCCGGGCGATTTCGGCGTGGACATGATGCACTACAACGTCCACAAGACCTTCACCGGCCCGCACGGCGCCGGCGGGCCGGGCGCCGGCCCCATCGCCGTCCGACGGCCGTTGGCGCCGTTCCTGCCGGCCCCCGTCGTGGTCAAGGGCGAGGACGGTTTCCGCCTCGATTACGACCGTCCCAAGTCGATCGGCCGGGTTCGCAGCTTCTTCGGCAACGTCGGCATCCTGGTGCGCGGCTGGCTCTACATCCGCACGCTGGGGCCGGACGGCCTCCGCGCGGTCAGCGAGAACGCCGTCCTCAACGCCAATTATCTTTTGAGCCGCGTGAAGTCGATTTATGAGGTCCCGCACGGCGACCGCTGCATGCACGAGTTCGTGGCCAGCGCCCGGCGACTCCGCAAGGAGCGCGGCGTCAGCGCGATGGACGTGTGCAAGCGGCTGCTCGACTTCGGCTACCACGCCCCGACAGTCTATTTCCCGCTGGTCGTGCCCGAAGCGCTGATGATCGAACCGACGGAGACGGAGAGCAAGGAGACGCTCGACGCCTTCGCCGACGCGCTGATTCGCATCCACGGCGAAGACCCGCAATTCCTCCAGCAGGCGCCGCACACGCTCGGCCTGAGCCGGCCCGATGAGGTCCGCGCGGCGCGACAGCCGATCCTCCGATGGAAGCCGGAATGAACGTGGTCCGCCTGTTGCCCTTCGCGGAAGCCGACGGCCCTCACAACATGGCGGCCGACGAAGTCCTGCTCGAAGCCGCCGTCACCGGAGTCGCCTCCCTGCGCTTCTACGTCTGGTCGCGGGCCGCGCTCAGCCTCGGCTATTTTCAGCCTCACGCCGTCCGCGAATCCGACGCGCGATTGGCCGGCCTTCCCTGGGTCCGCCGGCCGACCGGCGGCGCCACGCTGGTCCACCACCACGAACTGACCTACGCCCTCGCCCTGCCGCCCGGCCCACCGTGGCAGGTCCGCGCCGACCCTTGGCTGGTTCGGATGCACGCGATCTTGGCCGAGGCGCTGGCCGCACTCGGCGCCGCCCCGGAGGACGTTGGGCCGGAAGCCCGGTTCGGCGAAGTGCTCTGTTTCCTCCACCACACGCCCGGCGACCTGCGGATCGGCGGGGCCAAAGTCGTCGGCAGCGCCCAGCGCCGCCGACGCGGGGCGCTGCTCCAGCACGGCGCCGTCCTCCTCGCCGCCAGCCCCCACACCCCGGCCTTGCCCGGCGTCGCCGACTTGACCGGGCGCGAGTTGCCGCCGCTCGAATTGGCCGCCGAGGCGCGTGGATGCTTCGTCCGCCGCACTGGCTGGCGCCTGGAAGCCGCCGACTGGACCGCCGACGAACTCCAACGCATTGAGGCCCTGGCGGCCGAGAAGTATGCCCGAGATACATGGAACGCCAAGCGATGATCGTCCATAATGACACGGCGGGTTTTCCGAGCGGGATACTGGGACGCGGCGGCGGAAGTAATTTGGGAGCGCCTCCAGCCTCCCACCCCTCCCCCACAAGGGGGAGGGAGCAAGAGGGAAGACGACCGTGACGGCTTTCATTAAACAGATCTTATTCATCCTCATTCTGGCCGCCCTCCTCGGCGCCGCCTTCGCCCTCGACCAAAACGGCGCCGCCCCGCCGCCGAAATTCGACCGCGCCGCCGCCTTGCAAAAGCAAGGCTTCTACCTGGAAGAGGTCGCCAAAAAGTGCGGCGTCGAATTCGTCCACCACGGGCCGACGAAGCTCGACCCGAAGCTCCAGCACATCTTGCCGGTGGTCGCCGCGATGGGCGCGTCGGTGTCGGTGGTCGATTTCGACCGCGACGGCTGGCCCGACGTCTTCGTCACGAACGGCCAGGAGGGGAGCAAGTGCGCCCTCTACCGCAACCAGCACGACGGCACCTTCAAAGACGTGGCGGAGGAAGTCGGTCTCGCGGACCTCAATAGGGAGGGAACCGGCGTCTGCATGGGCGCCGTCTGGGGCGACTACGACAACGACGGCTATGAAGACGTGCTGGTGTATAAATGGGGCAGGCCCATCCTGTACCACAACGACGCCGGCAAGCACTTCACGCCGGTCCCGCAAGAGAAAAGCGGCCTGCCCGACTGGATGAACGCCAACAGCGCCCTCTGGTTCGACTACGACCGCGACGGCAAACTCGACCTGTTCGTCGCCGGCTACTGGCGCGACGACCTCGACCTGTGGCATTTGGCCGACGGCAAGGTCATGCCCGACAGCTTCGAGTACGCCACCAACGGCGGGAGCAAACATCTTTTGCACAACAACGGCGACGGCACGTTTACCGACGTCGCCGAGAAGATGGGCATCAGCAGCAAGCGCTGGACGCTGGCCGCGGCTTCCGCGTCGCTGTGCGAGACGGGATACCCCGACCTGTTTCTGGCCAACGATTACGGCGTCTCGGAACTCTACGCCAATCGCGGAGGGAAAAAGTTTGAAGAGGTCGGCGAGAAGGTTGGCGTCGGCCATTCGCCCAAGAGCGGCATGAACGCCTCGTTCGGCGATGTGAACAACACCGGCCGCTTTTCCGTCTACGTTTCCAACATTTCCGAGCCGGGCGTGCTGGTCCAGGGCAACAACCTCTGGACGCCGGTCAAGGGCTGTACGGGCGACAACCTGAGATACCAGAACCTGGCCAACCCGCTGAAGGTCGAACTGGGCGGCTGGAGTTGGGGCGCCCAGTTCGTCGATCTGAACAACGACGGTCTGCTCGATTTGTACCTGACCAACGGCTACATCTCGGCCGACAAGGGCCAGAGCTACTGGTACGACTATTCCAAGATCGCCGGGGCCAACGGCTTGGTCATCGGCGACGCCGCCAACTGGCCGGCCATCCGCAACCGCAGCCTGTCCGGCTACCAGCCCAAGCACGTCTGGCTGAACAAGGGCGGCGGCTTCGTGGAGGTGGCGGCCGGCGTCGGCGTGCTCGACCAGTACGACGGCCGGGCGGTGGCGACGGCCGACCTGTGGAACCGCGGCGTGCAGGACGTGATCGTCGCCAACCAGAACGGGCCGCTGCTCATCTACAAGAACACGGTCGCTCCGGGCAACCATCCGGGCAACCACTGCAACCACTGGGTGCAGTTCGCGCTGGAGGGCGCGGCGTCGAACCGCAGCGCCATCGGCGCGGAGGTGCGGCTGTTCTGGGACGGCAAGCAGCAGGTTCAGGCGGTGTCCGGCGGCGACGGTTACGCCTCGCAGCGCGAGCGGCGATTGCACTTCGGCCTTGGCAAGTCGTCGAAGATCGATAAAGTCGTCATTCAATGGCCGTCCGGCCGCACGCAGACCGTCGAGAAACCGGCGGCCGACACGGCTCATTCGATCCGGGAGGCGCCATGAGCGTCGGCGAAACGACCCATGCACCGCCAGCCGTGGTGCGGCCCGCGCACGTCGCGGCTCCGCGGCCGCGCTTCCGACCCGTCCCATTTTTTCTCGGGATCGCGGCGGCGCTGGTGCTGCTGGTCGGCCAGTATGCGTTCGAGAAAGCTTGGGCGGCCGCCCTGCAAGCGACGGCGACGCTGACGGCGGTGCGGGTCGCGGTCAACGCCGTGCTCCTCGTCGCGGCCGCCTTCGTCTTCTTCCGTTGGGTGCTGCGCCAGATCGACGCGCGCTATCACGCCCCCGTCTTCATCACCGTCATCCTCGTCGGCGCCCAGGTCTATTACGGCGTGCTGGAGAACTACTCCGTCCCCTGGCTCGGCACGCTCACCGGCGGCTGGATCACGTCGTTCTCGCCGACGTTTATGACCATCCTCGCCGCCGTCGGCACGGAACTGGTCCTGGGTCGGCTCGCCTACGGCAAATGGATCAACCCCGCCAGCGCCTACGTCTCCGGCATCAGCGCCGGCATCCTCATCAAGTCGCCGGAGCTGTGGCCGTTCGTGCTCTGCGCCATGATCTCCATCGCGTCGAAGTACGCCCTGCGCGTCAACGGCCGCCATCTGTGGAACCCGACCAACTTCGGCGTCACCGTGCTGTTGCTGCTGGCCCCGCTGCACACGGCCAGCCTCAGCGTGCAGTACGGCAACGTGCTCTGGGCCAACGTCCTCATCTGGACCCTCGGCGCATTGATCCTCTGGAAGATCGGCAAACTCCATATCCCGGTGACGTTCGCCGCCGTCTATCTGCTGCTGTCGCCGCTGCGGAGTTGGGCCACAGGCAACGCCTGGGCGACGGAAATCGCGCCGCTGACGGGACCGATGTACCAGCTCTACATGTGCTTCATGATTACGGACCCCAAGACGACGACGCATCGGAAATGGAGTCAATGTCTGGTGGCCGCCCTGGTGGCCGTGGCGGAGACGGGATTGCGGCTGGCGCCGACGTGGTTCGTCGCCTCCCCGGAAATGCTGTCGTTCGACGCGCCGTATTTGGCGCTGTTCACCGTCGGGCCGGCGGCCAACCTGATTGAGATCTGGTGGACCGCCGGCAAGCGTCGCCCAGTCGCGCCTGCACTATAATGGCAACATGGTCGTTGCGGAGGGTCATCCATGACTCCAGTTCCCGCCACCCCTGCCGCCGAAAGCATCGAGCAGCACGTCGTTCGCTTGCTCGCGCGCTGGCGTCAGGAGACGGCGTACCTATCGTCCAGCACGCGGATCACGGACCATCCGGCGTATCAGGAGTTGATCGGATTGGGGCCGGCGGTGTTGCCGTTTCTGTTCCGCGACCTGGAGCAAACCGGCGACGGCCACCTGTCGAAGGCACTGGCGGCCATCACCGGCGCCCATCCGGTCCCCGCCGACGAGCGCGGGCAGATCCGCAAGATCGCGGAGACCTGGCTGCGCTGGGCCAGGGAGAACGGCCGCCAATGGTAGAGCGCATCGAGGCGGCTTTTCCCCGGCCTGCGAGCCTCTTCATTCCGTGTGACCAGCCCGGTGACGCGAGAGTATAACTGTATCGCCTGGGCGGCCGGCGATACGGCGCGTTGGTGGTGGCCCGATCCTGATCCCGATGCGGCCATTTTCTGGCCTCCCGGAGTTTTCGTGGAGGAAACGCTGGACGCCTTTGCGGCGGCGTTCGCCACCCTTGGATACGCCCCGTGTTCGGACGAACGGCCCGAACACGGATTCGAGAAAATCGCCCTGTTCGCCGCCGCCGGCCTTCCCACGCATGCAGCCCGCCAACTGCCGGGCGGACGCTGGACGAGTAAGCTGGGCCTCCGCGAAGATGTCGAACACGATTTGCACGCCGTCGCCGGAGAGGTATACGGGACGGCGGCGTTGGTCCTTAAACGGCCGATGACAGCGACAAAAGCCCCTTGAGATACCTTTTTTAATGATAACCCGCCCGGGCCGAAATTTGGTGGACCGCCGGCAAGCGTCGTGTGGTCGCGGCGGTGGCGCCGCTATAATGGCACGGGATCTTCATCGACACGAGTGTTCTTTCTTACCCGCCGACGAGTCGAAGATTCAATGAGTGACAAATTCTCTTGCCCCGGTTGTAAGCGAGTGCTGTCCCTCCCGCCGCAGAGCGCCGGCAAGAAATTCCGCTGCCCCGGTTGCAAATCGATCTTCGTCGCCGGCGACAAAGGGCCGAATCAAGGCGTCCAACCGGCGGCGAGAGCGCCCCTACCGAATCCGCCGCCCCCTCCCTCCCCGTTCGAGAACCTGCCGGAGGAGGAAGGGGCGATCGCTTCCACTCCCATCCCGCAGCGCCCCCCGGCGCCAAGTCCGATAGAGGATGAAGACACGGATGTCCGGCTCACGAATCGTCGGCCGTCGGGGGCCTCTCGTCCCCTTCGGTTCGGCCTCCGCGTCAAAGCCGACCCGGACAAACTGCTTAGGGGCGCGTTCGCGGCGGAGGCGACCCCGGAGGGCTGCCGGCTGCGCCAGGGGAAAAAGCACGAGTTCCTTTTGCCGCCGGGCACGTTCGCGGAGTACCACAACGGGACTCGCATCGCCGTGGAAATCGACGGGCGCGTCGTGGAGTTCCAGGTCGTCAAGTTGGGGTCGTACCAGAAGCGACTGGCCCGAGACGTCGTCGCTTTTTTGGGCGGACAAAGGCCGGCGCTTCGCGCCAAGGATTACTCGCTGGAATGGTATCTGCTCGTGCCCGTGCTTTTGCCCCTCGCCATTCCGATCCTTACTCTCGGGGGAGCGCTACCGGCCGTCATCGGCATCGGCGCGGCGGCAATCGGTTATGGGATCGCACAAGTCGAGGATTGGCCGGTCGCCGTTCGCGCCCTGTGCTGCTGGAGCGCCGCCGTCAGCGGATACCTGGTATTTGGCCTCTTCATTCTCGTACTCGTTCTGCTCCAAATGCAGCGTGCGGCACCGCCGGCGCCAGGCCCGGTCCCCGTCGTCCCGAGGGCCGTTCCGCCCGTAATCAACCCTCCCCGACCGGCCCACTGAAGACGCGGGGTTTTGGCCTGTCATGTACTGGAGGAGAGCCAGGCATCCGTCGGATGAACGTGGCAGGACTCTCGCTTAATGGAGAACATCGCATGGCGCAGGCCCAAGCAATCGAACGGGTCGTGGACTTGACCGACCCGGCCCGCAACACGATCTTCAACATGACCGTGGAGGAGGCCCGCGCCTTGGTCGCCTCCGGCGACGCCGCGGCCGTCCGCCGCATCGACGGCGATTTCGCCCTGGTCGCAATCAGCGGCGTCCACGTTCTCATGGCCCGCTCCATCGGCCGGCCGCTGCGCTACTTCATCGCCAAGCGCAAGGAAGGGCCGGCCCTCATCGCCGCCGACCGCATCGACGCCATTTACGGATACCTCAAGGAGCATGGACTGGCCGACCAGTTCCATCCGTCCTACACGCGTATGGTCCCGGCCCACCACGTCACCGACGTGGCCCTCGTCGGCTGCCCCGACCCGAACCCGACCTACACCCGCTTCTTCGACCCGCGCCGCAACAGCCTCCCGGCCGACCCCGACGCCATCGGCCGCGCCTACGTCGGCGCCGTCCACGACGAGGTATCCAAGTGGCTGCGGCTGCGGGCGACGAACGGCCCTGTCGGCGTCTGCTTCTCCGGCGGCGTCGACAGCGGCGCCGTCTTCCTCGTCGTCTACCACGCCATGCTCCGGCTCGGCATGAACCCGTCGCGGCTCAAGGCCTTCAGCCTGTCCGTGGACGGCGGCGGCGAGGACATCGAACAAGCTCGTCGTTTCCTCGAAGCGGTCGGCCTCGGCCTATTCCTCGAACCGATTGAGGCGCCGCGCTCCGCCGTGGACTGGCGCGAGACGGTGCGCGTCATCGAAGACTACAAGCCGCTCGACGTGCAATCGGGCGCGATGGCCCTGGCCTTGTGCCGCGGAATCCGGGCGCGCTATCCCGAATGGCGTTTTCTCATCGACGGCGACGGCGGCGACGAAAACCTCAAGGACTATTCCATTGAGGAAAACCCCGAATTGACGATCCGCAGCGTCCTTAATAATCGGATGCTGTACCAGGAGGGGTGGGGCGTGGACGCCATCAAGCACTCGCTGACCTACTCCGGCGGCCTCAGCCGCGGCTACGCCCGCACCTACGCCCCCGCCGCGGCCTGCGGCTTCGACGGGTTCAGTCCTTATACGCTCCCCAATGTGATGGAAGTGGCCGAGGCGATCCCGTTCATCGAACTGATCGGCTGGGACCACGAACGGCTCTACGCCCTCAAGGGCGACGTGGTGAAGCGCGGCGTCAAGGCCGTCACCGGCATCGACATGCCGGTCTTCCCCAAGCGTCGCTTCCAGCACGGGGCGCCGCGACGCGAGACGTTCAACGCCTTATTCCCCTCCCTCCCATCCGTTTATCGGCGAGCTTACCATGCCGCCTACGACTCCTGACGCGGCCGATCCGGACCTCGGCCGCCGGATCGCGTCGCTGCGGCCGCCGAAGAACGCCGTCGATCCGCGGCGGCCGCACGCCTTCTTCGTCGAGCCGGAACGCTCGGAAGAGGGTGCCGTTGAGGACACGGCGACCGTGTTCCTGGTCAACCGCGAGTGCCCGTTCAAGTGCCTGATGTGCGACCTGTGGCGTAACACCACGGATCACCGCGTGCCGGACGGGGCGATCGTCGCCCAGGTCGAGTACGCCCTGTCCCGGCTGCCCGCCGCACCGCACATCAAGCTTTACAACGCCGGTAACTTCTTCGACGTTCAGGCCATACCGCCGGGCGACCTGCCGCGCGTCGCCGAGCTGCTGGCCCCATTTCGGACGGCCGTGGTCGAGTGTCATCCGAAGCTGATCGGGCCGCGCTGCCTGGAGTTCCGCGACCGCCTACGGCCGGCGCTGCGCGTGGCGATGGGCCTGGAAACGGTCCATCCCGAAGTGCTGCGGCGGCTGAACAAGGGCATGACGCCGGACGACTTCGAGCGCGCGGCCGGTTTCCTGCGGCGGAACGGCGTCGGCATCCGAGCGTTCCTGCTGCTGCGGCCGCCGTACCTGGACGAGGCCGAGGGCGTCGAGTGGGCCAAGGGGTCGCTGCGCTACGCCTTCGATGTCGGGGTCGAGTGCTGCGTGGTGATCCCGACGCGCGACGGCAACGGGGTGATGGAACAACTACGGGCGGAAGGATCGTGGGCGCCGCCGCGGATCGAATCGCTGGAGGAGGTGCTGCAATACGGCATCGGCCTGCGTCGCGGACGGGTTTTCGCAGACTTGTGGGACATCGAAAAGCTGTTTCACTGTCCGCGCTGCGGCCCGGCCCGCGCCCGCCGGCTCGACGCGATGAACCGGGAGCAGACCGTCGCGCCGCCTGTCGTCTGCGATTGCGGGGGCGGCGTATGACCCGCGAACGGGCCGACGTGGCGATCCTGGGCGCCGGTTTCGCCGGCAGTGTCCTGGCGATGGTGCTGCGGCGGCTCGGGCGCAGCGTGGTCCTCGTGGAGCGCGGGTCGCACCCACGCTTCACGGTCGGCGAATCCTCGACGCCGCTGGCCAATCTGGTGCTGGAATCGCTGGCCCGCGAATACGACCTGCCGCGCCTGGCGCCGCTGGCGGAATACGGCCCCTGGCAGCGGGCATATCCCCATGTGGTTTGCGGCATCAAGCGCGGCTTCACCTTTTTCCAGCACGAAGAGGGCCGGCCGTTTGCGCCGCGCCCCGACCGCGCCAACGAGCTGCTGGTCGGCGCCAACCCGTCCGCCGACGCCGCCGATACCCACTGGTTCCGCGAGCACGTCGATCATTTCCTCCTCAAGGAGGCGCAGGCGCTCGGGGCGGGGTATCACGACCGCACCGAGGTGAAGGCCGTGGCGGGAGGGCCGGGCGACTGGTCGCTGTCCGGCCGGCGCGAGGGCGAGGCGGTGGAGTTGCGGGCCGCGTTCCTGATCGACGCCACCGGCCCCTGCGGCGCCCTGACGCGGGCCTTCGGCGCGTCCGACGACGCCGACGATCTCCTGACCAACTCCTGGTCCGTCTATAGCCACTTTGCGGACGTGAAAAGGTTCGAGGACTTGTACCGGGCCTCGGGAGGCGACGCCGGGCCGCATCCGTACCCTTGTGACGCCGCCGCGCTGCACCACGTCCTCGCCGACGGCTGGGTGTTCGTGCTGCGCTTCAACAACGGCCTGACCAGCGCCGGGCCGGTGATGGACGGCACGCGCCGCCCGCCGAATGGCGCGCTCAGCCCCGAAACGGAATGGGAGGCAATTCTACGTCTATATCCCTCTCTACAGGAGCAGTTTGCCGTCGCCCGGCCGGTGCGGCCGCTCGTCCGCACCGGCCGTCTCCAACGGCGGGCGCGGCGGGCCGTCGGGCCGGGGTGGGCGCTGCTGCCGCACGCCGCCTACTTCCTCGACCCGCTGTTCAGCGGCGGCAACGCCCACACGCTGCTCGGCGTCGAACGGCTGGGCCGCCTCTTCCGCGAACACTGGGGCCGGCCGTCGCTCGACGCCGGACTGGCGGACTACGAACGCGCCCTGTTCCGCGAGGTCGCGTTCCTCGACCGGCTGATTCACGGCTGCTACCTCACGTTCGGACGCTTCGGTCTGCTGGCCGCCTACACGATGTACTACTTCGCGGGGGCGATCCACTCCGAGGGCCGACGGCGGCGAGGCGAGGCGGGGCCGGGCGACGAGTTCCTGTTCTCGCACGACCCGCCGTTCCGATCCGCGCTGTGGCGGGCGCACGCGGCGCTGGGGCGGTTGGTGCGGGAACCGGCCGGCGTCGGCGAGGCGGATTTCCGGGAGCGGGTCGCGGCCGACATCGCCGGCATCAACCCGGCCGGCCTGTGCGACCCGGCCCGGAACAATCTGTACCCGTTCGTTTGACCGATCGCCGGCGAGAAAGGCCGGAATAGCCGTCCCATATCTTTCGGATCGCCGCGCGCATGCACCGAACGGCGTCCGCGGAGCCGTTGCAAGCCGCGTCCATCTTTCGTATCATTTACGGTTTACCGCGCCGCGAAGGCGCGCGGCCCTTGCCGCGCGCCTTCGCGGCGCCGGCGGGGTAAGGGACGGCGTATGTTTGAAGGCATCCAGCGCAGCCTCTCGGAGGCCCTGAAAAAGCTGCGCGGCCGTGGCCGCATCACGGAAGCCAACGTCCGCGAAGCCATGCAGGAGGTGCGCAAAGCCCTTCTCGAAGCCGACGTCAACTACACCGTCGCCCAGGACTTCGTCGCCAAGGTCACGCAGCGATCCGTCGGCCAGGAGGTGCTCCGAACCCTCGACCCCAGCGAGCAGATCGTCAAGATCGTCTACGACGAACTCGTCCAGCTGATGGGGCCGGTCGATGCGAATATCGCCTTCGCCAAGGACCGGCCGACGGTCCTCATGCTCTGCGGCCTCCAGGGCCAGGGCAAGACCACCACGGCCGGCAAGCTCGCCCTGATGCTGCGCGAGCGCGGCCGCAAGCCGCTGCTGGTCGCGGCCGACATGCAACGCCCCGCCGCCGTCGATCAGATCAAGGTGCTCGGCGAACAGATCGGCGTGCCGGTCTTCAGCCAGCCGCCGCCGGCCTCGCCGGTGGACGTCTGCCGTCTCGCCGTCGCCCATGCGAAGAACGCGCTGCTGGACACGGTGATCCTCGACACGGCCGGCCGGCTCCACATCGACGAAATGCCGATGGACGAGCTGAAGCAGATCGACCGCCTGGTGCGGCCCGATCAGGTCTACATGGTCTGCGACGCCATGACCGGCCAGGACGCGGTCAACAGCGCCAAGGCCTTCAACGACGCCCTGGAACTCAACGGCGTCATCCTGACGAAGATGGACGGCGACGCCCGCGGCGGCGCGGCGCTGTCGATCAAGTCGGTGGCCCAGGTGCCGATCAAGTTCGTCGGCGTCGGCGAGAAGCTGGACAAGCTGGAGCCGTTTCGTCCGGAGGGGATGGCCCAGCGCATCCTCGGCCGCGGCGACATCATGGGCCTGATCGAGAAGGTGGCCGGCGTCCAGGCCCAGCTGTCGCAGGAGGAGATCGAGCAGCAGCAAAAGAAGCTCCAGGAAGGCGAGTTCACCCTCGACGACTTCCGCAAGCAGTTCGAGCAGTTGAAGAAGATGGGGCCGATGAAAGACATCATGGCGTCCATGCCGGGCATGGGCGACATGATCCCGGAGGGCGAAGACCCGGAAGACGCCTTCCGCCGCATCCAGGGCATGATTGACTCGATGACGAAGGAAGAGCGGCGCAACCCCGACGCGATCGACATCGGCCGCCGCCGGCGCATCGCGTCGGGCAGCGGCGTCGAGCCGCACGAGATCAAGCAGTTTCTCGGGCAGTTCGAGACGGTGCGCGACGTGATGCGCAAGATGGCCAAGATGAGCATCTGGGAGCGCATCAAGATGGTTACGGGCATGGGCAAGGCGGGCGCGTTCCAGCCCGGCGCCAAGATGATGAAGTCCAAGGGCGACACCGGACACCGGAAGTCGCCGAAGGAACGCGCCAAGGAACGCAAGAACAAGAAGAAGAAGAGATGAGAGGGGTCAGGGGTCAGGGGTCAGTAGAAAGACGGAGCGGTTTCCATATCTCTACTGACAATCAATCGACCTGCTGCTGACCCCTGACCCCTGACCCCTGGAAGGATTGCCGTGGCTGTTCGCATTCGCATGAAAAGGCTCGGGCGCAAGCACCGCCCCTATTATCGCATCGTGGCCATCGACCACCGCCAGCCGCGCGACGGGCGGATCATCGAGGAGCTTGGCACCTACGACCCGATGATCAAGAACACCGACGAGCGCGTCAAGCTGCGGCCCGAACGCCTCAAATACTGGATGAGCGTCGGCGCCAAGCCGTCGGAGAACGTGGAGATGCTGCTGAAGAAGTACATGGCCAAGTTCGAGCAGCAGGCGACCGAGGCCGCGGCCCCGTCAGCCGCCGCGCCGACGCAGGAGCCGGCCGCCCCGACCGCGTAGAAGAGTGGAGGGTGGAGGGTGGAGGGTGGAGGGCAAAGACAATCAGACCTGGACTGACCCTCCACCCTCCACCCTCCACCCTCCACCCATGCGCTTCGACGTGTTGACCCTGTTCCCGGACCTTTTTCAGGGGTATCTGACACAGAGCCTGTTGAAACTGGCCATCCAGAACGGGCTGGTGCAAATAAACCTCTGGAACATCCGCGACTGGGCGCCGGACAAGCACCATAAGGTGGACGACCGGCCGTTCGGCGGCGGCCCCGGCATGGTGCTCATGCCGGAACCCGTGTTCGCCGCGGTCGAGGCGGTCCAGGCCAAGGACGCGGCGCCGGGCCGGTTGATTTTGCTGACGCCGGCCGGCGAGCGCCTGACGCAATCGCTGGTGCGCGAGTTGTCCGAGTACGAGCGGCTCCTGCTTTTGTGCGGCCGGTACGAGGGCTTCGACGAGCGGGTGCGGCTGGGCCTGAAGCCGCGCGAGGTGTCGATCGGCGACTTCGTGTGCAACGGCGGCGAAGTGCCGGCCATGGTGGTGATCGACACGGTGATCCGTTACGTGCCCGGCGTGCTGGGCGACCCGGAGAGCGTGACCGAGGAGTCGCACAGCGACCCCGGACGGTTGGAATATCCGCAATACACGCGGCCGCGCGTCTTCCGCGACATGGCCGTGCCGGAGGTGCTGCTGGGCGGCGACCACGCGGCCGTGGCCCGCTGGCGGCGCGAACAATCGCTGGCCCGTTCGCCGGCGCGGATTGAAACGGTCGATACAAAGAAGAAGGAAGGGGAACGTCATGAAAAATCGACTGATGGGTCTGGTGGAGGCGGCGGCCCTTAAAAAGGACGTGCCGCGGTTCGAGATCGGCGACACGGTGGACGTCCACCAGCGCATTCTCGAAGGCCAGAAGGAGCGCGTGCAGGTCTTCAGCGGCGTGGTCATTTCCCGCCGCGGCGACGGCACGCGCGAAATGTTCACGGTGCGCCGCATCGTGCAGGGCGAGGGCGTCGAACGGCAATTCCCGCTGCACTCGCCCAAGATCGCCAAGATCGAGGTGAAGCGAACCGGCGTCGTCCGCCGCGCAAAGCTGTACTACCTGCGCGACCGGGTCGGCAAGGCGACGCGCCTGCGCGAGCGCAAGGCCAAGCCGAGCGCGAACGGCCAGGCCAAGGCCGAGGCGGGTAAGGCCGAAACGCCGAAGCAGCCGACGGCGTGAAGCCACTCAGTATCTCACGCAAAGACGCAAAGGCGCAAAGAGCCGCGGAGATGAATGGCCTTTCTTTGCCGCTTTGCGCCTTTGCGTCTTTGCGTGAGATTTTTGGACACACGAGGCGGCCGGTGCCGGAATCTCCCGCGCGAAAACCCTGGTGGCGGCGCTGGTTCGGGAACCGTTCCGAACGCGCCGCCGTGCGCTTCTTGCGCCGGCTCGGCTGCCGCATTCTGGCGACCAACTACGTCTGTTCGCACGGCGAACTCGATATCATAGCCGAACAGGGCGGCTGCGTCGTCTTCGTCGAGGTGCGTTCCACCGGCGGCGACGACGCGGAACGGCCGGCCCTGTCGGTGGACGCCGCCAAGCAACGCCGACTGACGCGACTGGCGCTCTACTATCTCCGGCAATACCGCTTGCTCGATCGCCCGGCCCGCTTCGACGTGATAACCGTGATGTGGCCGGCGGATCGGGCGGAGCCGCGCATCAACCACTACCCAAGTGCATTCGAGGCGGTGGGACGGGGGCAGATGTATTCCTGACCGAGCCGACGGAGGCGACGCCATGCCGTTTACGTCCTACGCATCAGTGGCTGACGTGGTTCGCGCCCATCGCATTCAAGCCTGCCGTGAGGCGTTCCTCGCGCCCCTGCCGCTCCCTCTCAGCGACTACTTCCGGTCGGAATTGGACATTACACTCAATCTGGTTGCTTTCGACGGCTCCGAGTACGCCGCTTGCGAGACGCTGATTTACCCGTTGCTGCGCGAGGCCTGGAGGCCGTTCCGAAACGCCCTGAGCATTTGGAGCCACCCGACGATCAGTTACGACGCCGACCTGTGCGGCACACCCGATTACATCGTGTCGCGCACCTCCCCGTCCGGCCCCTTTCTGATGGACATGCCGTATTTACTAGTCGTCGAGGCGAAAAAGGACGATTTCGTGCGCGGCTGGGGCCAATGCCTGGCGGCGATGCTCGCCGCCCAGAAGCTCAACAACGTGCCGGACCAGACGCTGTTCGGCGTTTCGACCAACGGCCGGGGATGGGAATTCGGCAAGCTTCGGGGGAGCGTGTTCACCCAGGAACCGCGAACGCATTCCTTGTCCGACCTCGACGGCTTGGCCGCCGCCCTACACTTCGTCTTCTCGGAGTGCAGAGACCAGGCCGCCCACATTCCGCCCAGCGTCGTCGCCTAGGCCGCGCCAGAAGGACCCGCGCCGTGAAGACCGTCGATGAGCAACTGGAACTGATCCGCCGCGGCGCCGAGCAGATCACGCCGGAAGCCGACCTGCGCCGTAAGCTCGAACGGAGCGCCAAGACCGGCCGCCCCCTGCGCGTCAAATACGGCATCGACCCCACCGGCATCGACGTCCATCTCGGCCATACCGTCCCACTGCGAAAGCTGCGCCTGTTTCAGGAACTCGGCCACCAGGCCGTCCTCATCATCGGCAACTACACCGCCCTCGTCGGCGACCCCAGCGGCCGCGACCAAACGCGCGCCCGCCTAACCCCGGAACAGGTCAAAGCCAACGCCCAGGAGTACCTCGTTCAGGTTAGCAAGGTCATCGACGCCGCTTCCGCCGACGTGCGGGAGAACGGCGAGTGGTTCGGTAAGTTCACATTTCTTCAAGTCATGGAACTGACCTCCAAGACTACCGTGCAGCGGATGCTGGAGCGCGACGACTTCACCAAGCGATTCCGGGCGGAGCCGTCGGTCCCCATCTACTTGCACGAGTGTCTGTATCCTCTAATGCAGGGGCACGACAGCGTCGAGATCAAGGCGGACGTGGAACTCGGCGGCAGCGAGCAGCTGTTCAACCTGATGATGGGCCGCAAGCTCCAGGAGGACGCCGGGCAGGAACCGCAGGTCTGTTTGACGCTGCCGATCCTGCGCGGCCTGGACGGCGTGCGCCGCATGGGCAAGAGCCTCGGCAACTACGTCGGCGTCGGCGAGCCGGCCAAGGAGCAGTTCGCCAAGACGATGAGCATCCCCGACGACCTGATGCGGGAGTGGTTCACGCTGCTGACGGATCGTTCCGAGGACGAAATCACTCGCCTTATCGACCCGGCCTTGACGCACCCAATGGAGGCGAAGAAGACGCTGGGCCGCGACATCGTTACCTTCTACCACGGCGCCGATGCGGCGGCCCTGGCGCGGGCGGAATGGGAAAAGCAGTTCTCGCAGCGCCAAGATCCGACGGAAATCAACGAAGTACAGGTGGCGGCGTCGAACCTGACGGACGGCAAGGTCGCGGTGACGAAGCTGCTGGTGCTGCTGAACCTGGCCAAGAGCAACAACGAGGCCCGGCGGCACGTTCAGGGCGGCGGCGTCACCATCGGCCCCGACCGCGAGAAAGCGGCGGACCCCAACCTGGCCGTGGCCGTGGCGGACGGGCTGATCGTCCGCTTCGGTCGGAAAATCGTTCGGGTGCGGTTGACGTGAGCGCGACCCACCACGACTGGCCGACCGCCCCGGCCCGGCTGAAGCCGGCCGCCGGCGAGGTCCACATCTGGTGTGCCGCCCTGGTCCGCCCCGCCGACGAGGTGGCCGCGCTGTCCCGCTTCCTCTCGGACGACGAGCGCGAGCGGGCCGGCCGCTTCCGCCCGGTGGCGGCGCGGGCGCGAGACGAGTTCATTGTGGCCCGCGCCCTGCTTCGTCTCCTTCTGGGAGACTGTTTGGGCCTGGACCCGCGGCGGGTCTGCTTTTCCGTCACGTCGCGGGGCAAGCCGCGCCTGGCGGGGCCGGACCCGCCAGCGTTGTGCTTCAACGTGTCGCACTCGCACGGCCTGGCCCTGTTCGCGGTGACGGGGCGGTGCGAAATCGGCGTGGACCTGGAGCGCGTGCGCGTGCGGCCGGACGCCGACCTGCTGGGCATGGCGGAACGGTATTTCGCGCCGCGCGAGGCGGAGGCGCTGCGGTCGCTGGATGCGGCGGAGCAGGTGGAGGCGTTCTTCCGGCTGTGGACGCGGAAGGAAGCCTACCTCAAGGCGCACGGCCTGGGGATCTCCTACGGCCTGGAGCGCGTGGAAGTGAGCCACGCCGCCGACGAGCCGGCCCGGATCGTCCACATCGACGGCGACCACATGGCGGCGGCGTGTTGGTCGCTGCACACCCTGGCGCCGGCGCCCGGCTACGTCGGGGCGTTGGCCTTGCAGGCGCACGACTATCGGCTCCACTGCTGGCGTTGGGCAGACGCCTGACGGAGAAGGGGGGTAGCGTTATGGCACAATGGGTCCACTGTTCGCAATGCGATCAGCATTACCAGTTCCCGGACACGGCCGTCGGCAAGCAAGCTTCCTGCCCCAAGTGCGGCAAGCTGCTGGCCGTCGGCGCCCCGGCGCAGTCTGTCCCGGCCGCGCCTCCCTTGCCGCGCGCCCGTGAAACCGCGGAGCCGCTATGGGCCTTGCCGGTTCACCGGGATCGGCGAGAGCCGACCGCCGGCCCGTCGCGCCAGGCGCCGCCGACCGAGGCGCCGGCGCCCGCGTATGTCGGCGTCCCGAACACCTACCATCACGAGGCCTGCGGCGGCGACACGACGATATCGCCGGACTACGTCGCCTGGATGAGCGGCGACCCTTTCAGCTTCATCGTATCCTCAAAGTGCGCCAAATGCCGGCGCTACGTCGGCCTGCGCGGGCTGGTTTGGAAGGGCACCGGGGAGAACGTCGGCGCCTACCGGAAACGTCTGCGCCGGCAGATGCATCCGCTGTTGATCGCGCTGCGGCTGGTCGGGGGGCCGCTGTTGGGGGCGCTGCTCGGGGCGGCCGTCGGCGCCGTGGCGAACCTCAAAAACATGGACCTCGGCGTCCTGGCCGGCGTTCTGATCGGGCTGCCGCTCGGCTATTTCGTGACGGGAATGGCGTACCAGATCGGCTGGGCGATGACGCGGAAAAAGAAGGGATGACCGTTCCTCACCAGGGGACGTCTTCGTCGCCGGCATCGGTTTCCGGCGGCCGTTCGGGGCCGCCGTCGTGGAAGCCGTTGCTCTCGGCGTCGGCGTCGTCCTCCTCCTTGTCGTCGCGCACCCACCGGAGGTTCTCGTCGAAATAGTCGGGGTCGGTCGGAAAGATGTCGAAGCCGAAGCCTTTCCCATCACAGCCAGGGATCGGGCAACACCAGAAGCCGTGTCCGGCGCCGTCGGCGTTCGTGTAGACGCGCCACTCGATGAGATAGCTGTCGTACACCTCTCCGCAGTGCAAACAGCCGACGGTCGTTGGGACGGCGGGCGGCGCGAACGGGTCGGAGGACGGGTTAGGAGGTTCGGAGGACATGAGATGCTCCTTTACAACCCTGGCCTGTCCTTGACGCCGGTAGACCCCCGCCCGGACGAACTCGACCGCTTTGCCGCAGCCCGTCCCGGCAGGAGCCTCACCCGGCGCTCTTCCTCAGGGGCGAGGAACAGGGCGCCCGCTTCGTCCCCCGGACCACTCAATGATTCCCCGCCAGCCCAAAGACTAGCAGCGCGATGCCGCCGAAAACGACTCCCAGGACGACGACCACAAAGAGGACGACCAGCATGTAGCACAGCGTCACCAGGATGCCCCGCCCGAAGGTGGTCGGCAACATCGCCATCAACATGGTCGCCATGACGAGGAGACTGACGGGTATCGAGACGAGCTGGGCGACAATGTTGACTCCGCCCATGCGGGAGCCTGCCGCCACGGCGCCGGCGCCGAGCATCAGGCCCATGACGAAGTTGACGACGCCGTTGACGAGGAAGGTGACGAACATGATCCCCATCGCCTTGCCGAACGCCGGCTCGGGTACGGCCCCCGGCGCCTCGCGTCCGCCGGCAAAGCGATTGTACAGGGCGATCCCGGCGCGGAGCAGGACGGCGCCCACGAGCGTGCCGATCACCACCCCGATCACCAACGCACAAGCCATTACCCCTAACACACCAGCGGCGTTCCCGGAATTCACGGGCGTTCTCCTTGCTTGGACTTCGTGTGACAACGGCCTCGACCTCTCCTCCTTCGGAGGGGGGTGGCATGAGTATTGGAAGCGGGGGCGGTCAAGTCGTCAAGGAAAAAATCAATTCCCCGTCCTCTTTTTCTTTTTCTCCCCTCACCGCTCAATACATCTCGAGGATGTGTTCGCCGCCGTGCCGCGGGTTGCCGATCAGCTGCCGGCCGACCGGATCGACGACGAAATCGAGCAGTTCCAGTGGGACCTGGCCGATCAGCACGGGGCAGTCGTCGGGAACCTCGCTCACGTCGGTGGGGCAATCGCGGCCCTGGATCGTCAGCCGAACCGTGCCGTAGACCTGGACCGTGACAGGACCGGCGCTGGTGCGCGCGCGGCGGGAGCGGATGGGCTGCAACCCCAGTTGGATGATGAGCCGCTTTGGCATCGCAAGGATAGTCGCGCCTGTGTCCACCAGGGCGTCCGTCACTTCCAGCTGCCGCGCCTGATCGGCGGGCAGAATCCCCTGCCTTACCTTGTACAGATCCTCCAGGCTTTCAATTTTTGCCGTAACGACCACGGATCCCATCGTTGGCGTCTCCATCGTGTCCTCGCGCTTGGGAAAAGGCGATCACCCGCCCTCGGCATTATACAGACATCCACACCGCCAGCCGCTTCAACCCCTCCGCAATCGATATCTTCGGCTCATACCCCAGGTCGCGCCGCGCCGCCGTGATGTTGAACCAGTGCGCCGTGGTCAGTTCGCCCACCACAAAGCGCGTCATCGGCGGCTCGTCGCTTCGCCGTAGCACGGTGTAGGCCGCTTCCAGCAGCCCGCCGGCCGTGTACGCCAGCCACGCCGGGACCGTTCGCGTCACCGGCCCCACGCCGCCCGCCGCCAGAATACGATTTACCAGGTCCCACAACGGCATCGGTTCGCCGTTGGCGACAAAATACGCCTTGCCGGCAACCGGAGAGCCGGGCGACAGACGGTCGGCGGCCAGCAGGTGGGCGTCCGCGGCGTTGTCGATGTAGGTGCTGTCCACGAGCTTGTTCGCCCGGCCGATGCGGCGCAGCCGGCCGGCGCGGCCGCGCTCCAGGATGCGCGGGACGAGGTGGTTGTCGCCCGGACCCCAAATCAGGTGCGGCCGCAACGCGACCGTCGCCAGGTCGGGGCCGTTCGCCGCCAGCACCCGGCGCTCCGCCTCCGCCTTCGTCTTCGGATATGCTGCCTCGTAATGCGTCGGGTACGGCACGGATTCGTCCACGCCTTCCATGTCGCGGCCGTCGAAGACCACGCTCGGCGAGCTGGTGTAGACGAGGCGGCGGACGCCATGCTTGCGGCAGGCGTCGAGGACGTTTTGCGTGCCGACGACGTTGGCGCGATGGTAGTCGGCGTAGCGGCCCCAGACGCCGGCCTTGGCCGCGACGTGAACCACCACGTCGCAACCCACGACCGCCGCGTCCACGGCGCCGGCGTCGGCCACGTCGCCCCGGAATTGCTCCACGCCGAGGGCGTCCAGTTCGGCGTAGCGGCCGCGCGACAGGCCGCGCACCCGGTCGCCGCGCGCGACCAGCCGGCGGACAATGGCGGCGCCCAGGAAGCCGCCGCCGCCGGTGACCAGGGCGTTCATGAGAGCTTCTTCCCCGCCCACACGGCCAGCTTCTCGCGGAAAATCTTGGCGTTGTGCCGCACGTCCACCGGAAAGCCCTTGTGGAACAGGATCGTCTTGATCGGCCGCGTGTGCGGGTGGGCCTCGCCCAGCGCCAGCAGTTCCTGCCGGAGCGTCTCGTGCGGGATCGGCACGTCCTTCTCCGGCTCGACGCACAAGACCGGCTCCGTCGCCCCGTTCCGCGCCACGCCGACCAGGGCCGTCCGGTGGACCGCGGGGTGGACGTTGAAGACGCCTTCGCAGGGGATCGTGAAATAAGTCCGTTCCGGCGTCGTAACGCGCTGCGACTTGCGGCCACAGAACCATACGCGACCTTTTTCGTCGATGTAACCGAGGTCGCCCATGCGGTGCCAGAAGCCGCCGTCCGCGTCGGTAATCTTCGCCTGTTCCGTCGAGTCGGGGCGGTTAAAGTAGGAGCGCGTCACCATCGGCCCGCGCACGACGATCTCGCCGGTCTCGCCGCGCGGCACTTCGAGGTCGGCGGTCCAGGCGGCGACGGGCGCGTCGCCGATGCGAATGACGCGGACGGACGCGCCCTCCACCGGCCGGCCGACGCAGACGCCGGCCCCCTCCGCCGTCCGCGCCCGCGTCTCGCCCAAAATCTCGTCGCTGCCGATGGAGCAGACCGGCAACGCCTCCGTGGCGCCGTAGGGCGTGAACACCTGCACGCCGTCGGCCAGCAACGACCGGAAGCGTTCCAGGGCCGCGGCCGGCACCGGCGCCCCCGCCGAGATCACGCGCCGCAGCGACGGCAGCTTGACGCCGTGATGGACGCCGTAGCGGCCGACGCGCTGCACCAGGGCCGGCGAGCCGAACAGGTTCGTCACGCCGAACGCCTGGATCGCCCGGACGATCTTGCGGGCGTCGACGCGGGCCGGCTTGGTCGGGTCCATCGGCGGGACCACGGCCGTTATTCCCAAAGCGGGTCCAAATAGTCCGAAGAGCGGAAAAGTCGGCAGATCGACCTCGCCGGGTTGAATGTCGTAGAGGCGGCGCAGCAGGTCCACTTGGGCGGCGAAAATCGCGTGGGTGTAGACGACGCCCTTGGCGACGCCGGTGCTGCCGCTGGTGAACAGCACGGCTGCCGTCTCGTCCGGCCCCGGCTCGTGGATGCGGAACGGCTGTCGGGCGCCGAGTTCGCGCACCTGGTCGAGGGTTCGGCCGCCCCAGCCAAGGCGCATGCCGACGGTGACGCACTTACGGATGCTCTGTTTCGCCCAGCCGAGGACGCTGCGGGCGAGGTGGGCTTCCGGCGCGCCGATGAACGCTTCCGGTTCGACCTCGGCCAGGCAGACGCCGAGGTTCTTGACGCCCATGCCGGGGTCGACGAGCACGACCACGGCGCCGGCCTTGAACAGGGCGAACGTGAGGGCGTAGAACTCCAGGCTCGGCGGCGTCATCAGGACGGTGCGGACGCCGCGGCCGATGCCGACGCTTTCGAGGCCGGCGGCGAGGCGGTCGGTTTCGGCGTCGAGTTCGCGGAAGGTGAAATGACGGTAGCGGAAGCGGCCGAGGCGGTCGCGGCCGCGCGGCTGCACGATGGCCAGCGACTGCGGGCGGGCGGCGGCCATGGCCGGCAGGTGGGCCGCGATGTTGGCGGGAGACGGCGTACACATGATCGTCGTGCCGGAAGGAAACGGGAAAGCGGTCGCTCCCAGCGATACCATAGCAAATCCGCGGCGGGATGGCGAATAGAAGCCCCCGTGCTCAAGCACGGGTCTATACGCAAAAGCCCGGTAAACCGGGCTGAACGAATTACAGCCCCGTTTACCGGGCTTTTGCGTGTAGGCCCGGGGTGAACCCCGGGTGCGCGTTGGCGCTGGACGCTCGCCGGCCGCCGTGCGACAATCCGACCGTTTCGTCCGCACGGGTACCGGAGATTGAGCATGTCGCACAATTATTATGCGGAGATCAACCTGCACATCGTCTGGCACACCAAGGAAAGCCAACCACTGCTGAGCGCCGATGTGGAGCGGGCCGCCCACGGATCAATCCGGGCGCGGGCGTTGTCGGTTCCCGGCCTGTATTTCCACGAGGTGGGCGGGACGGAGACGCATGTCCACGTCGCCGTAAGCATTCCGCCGACGCTTCTCATGAGCGAGTTCATCGGCCGCTTGAAGGGGGGATCGTCCCACGAAGTCAATCAAGTCCTGGGCCGGGGGCGGTTGCAATGGCAGAACGGCTACGGGGTGGTGAGTTTCGGGACGCGGGATTTGGAATGGGTGAAGGCGTACATCCGCGGCCAGAAGCAACACCATGCGGCCGGCCGGGTGTTCGACCGCCTGGAGCGGATCACAGGAAACGGAGCCGACGGGCGCCTGAAAACCCATTCCCGACCCGCCCCGTGCTGGCCACCCGTGCTCAAGCACGGGGCTACACGCATAAGCCCGGTGAACCGGGCTGAACGCATGGCAGCCCGGTTCACCGGGCTTGGGCGTGTAGGCCCGCCGTTGACGGCGGGTGCGCGGGCCGCAAACCGTTACGGAGTCCTGGCGGGGAGCCGCAAAACGACCCGAAAGCCGAAGATGTCGTGGCAGCTGCGGAGCGAGGGCTCGTCGTGGAAGCGGTTAGCCGACCGGCAAAAGCGGGGTTCGTTGTTCCACGAACCGCCGCGCAAGACACGTCTATTTCCACTATCTTTACCATTTGGATCTTTAATATATCCTTCTTGGTAGTGGCCGTGCATGTCGGCGCACCACTGCCAGACGTTGCCGTGCATGTCGTACAATCCCCAAGGGTTCGCCTTGAAACTCCCCGCCGGCGACGTGAACGGATATCCATCATCCCAGGCGACGGCAAAACTGACGCCAGGGTATTTCTCCTTGAACGAAGCGTCCGCGATGTTGGCGTTGCCCTTTAGGTCCTCGTCCTTGTCCCCGCACCAGAAGCGCGTTTTCGTCCCCGCCCGGCAGGCGTACTCCCACTCCGCCTCCGTCGGCAGCTCGTAGGTCTTGCCCTCCTTCTTGCTCAACCAGGCACAGAACGCCTTCGCATCGTTCCAGGTTACCTCCACCACCGGATGGTCGTCCGTCTGCGCGAAGCCCAGGTCACGCCAGGAATACTTCCCGTACTCGAATGTCTTGGTGGACGCGTTGTAACCGAAGCCGTTACCGTCCTTCTCCGCCTCGGTCTGGTAGCCGTCGTCCTTGACGAAGGCGGCGAACTGGCCCTTCGTCACCGGGTAGACGCCCATGTAAAACGCCTTGGTGATCTCCACTTCGTGCTGCGGCCCCTCGTCGTCAAAGCGGCCGTCCTCGTCCTTGGGCGACCCCATCAGGAACTTGCCCGGCTTGATGAGCTTCAGCTTCATGCCGATGCCGTTGATGATCTCGTCCTTACGGTCGGCCGCCGCGTCGTCGGCGCGGCCCAACAGCGGCAGGGCTGCTGCCAGGACGAGACAGAAGCCGGCGAAGACCAGCCCGCGGCGAAAGCGGTGCGACATGAGGCGTTCTCCGAGCGGGAACGGGATCGGATCACCGCATTATTGTAAACGAAGGACGGCGGCGAATCTTCTGAAAAAATGTTTGCGGCCGGTAACAAACCCACCCTACGACTGCACCGGATGCCGTTTCAGGAAATCGCGCGGCAGCAAAAGGATTTCCGCGCTCGTTCCCACCGCTCAAGGCGGTTCCTGGAACAGCTTGAGGGCGGGAAGAAGACGTTTGACGAGGGTGAAGTGTTGGTCGCGGGTCCACAGTTCCATGCCGTTGGCTATTGCGACCGAGACAATGACCGCATCGGGAAAGGGGATCGTCAGTCCACCCGCTCGCAAGGCCGCGAGGTTGTCGCCGATCACGTCCCAGAGCGCCTCCGGGATGGGCAGGAACTGGAACGCCGCAAAGTTCATCAGAAGTTTCTGCCGATTCGCCGGGTTCAAACTGCCGCACAACACCTCGGCCCGCGTGACGCCGCAGACGGCGACGGGCAAGGCCGGCAATAGGGCCGTCAGCTTCGGGTCTTTCCCGCGCAGGTGATCGATCACCACGCTGGTATCGACAAGGATCATGATTGGCCGTCCGCGGCGTGGAGTCGGTCGAATTCCCGCTGCTCCCGCCAGGCGTCAAAGTCGTAGTCGGTCAGCCCGCGGATGGCTTCCGCCGCGGCCGCCCAGCGACGGGCGGCGGCGAAGTCCGCGGCAAGCATGTGGTCGATGACCGGCCAGTAGGGTTCAAAACGCGGGTCCGTCCGCCAAGTCCTTAACGCCTCCCGTCGGCTTTGCCACTCCGCTTCGGTTTGGGGAATGCGGCCCGCGGTCTCGTAAAACGCCCCCGCGACTGCCGGCGCCGGCAACTCCTTGATGGTGATTTCCACCGTTTGGCCGATCAGCGGCCGTAGTTCCGGCAGGTGCAGGGTTTCGGAATCCAGCTTCTTCTGAATGCGTATGGTGTTCATGTACGGCCCTCTTGAGGTCTGCCGTCATTCTATCCGGCCCCTTCGCCTAGACGGGATGCCGTTTCAGGAAATCGCGCACCAGCGGAATGATCTCCGCGCCGGCGTCTTCCAGCACGAAATGCCCGGCGTCCGCGAAGGCGTGTACCTCGGCCGCAGGGAAGCGCCGCCGCCATTCGTCCAGGAAATGCCGGTCGAAAACGAAGTCTTTTTCCCCCCAGCAAATCAGCATGGGCAGGTCGCGAAAGCGATGCAAGCCGTCCTGCACTTCGGTCACTAGATCGTAACCGGGGTCGCCGGGACGCAACGGAATGTCTTGCACGAAGCGCAGCACCGCGACGCGGTTGCGCCAAGAATCGTAGGGCGCGAGGTAGCCGGCGCCCACGTCCTTCGGCAGCGGCCGTCGCGTCGCGCACCAGCGGACGGCGGCCCGGCTGAAGGCGTTGAGGCCGCGCACCAGCAACGGCCCGATCACGGGCGCGCGGCATAGCCATAGCGACCACGGCAGCCGTTTGCCTGGCGGCAGGTGGAACGCCCCCGTGTTGAGCACGACGAGTCGCTTGACCCGTTCGGGCCGGCGGTGCGCCCAGGCCATGCCGATCATGCCGCCCCAGTCGTGCAGCACTAGCGCGACCTTCTCATGCACGCCGATCCGTTCCAGCAACTCATCAAGGTCTTGGACGCGCCGTTCCAGCGTGTAGGGATACCGTCCGGCGTCGGGTTTATCGGACAATCCGCAGCCGATATGGTCGGGAGCGACGACCCGGTAGTCGCCGCGCAGCGCCAACACCAGATTGCGATAGTAAAAGGACCAGGTGGGGTTGCCGTGGAGCATCACGACGGGGTCGCCGGAACCCTCGTCGAGGTAGTGGAGGCGGAAGCCGGAGATGCCGAGGGTTCGGCCGGTAAAAGGGTAGAGTTTGTCGCGCTCCCCTGGCGGGTCGCGGCTAACCACCTCCACCGCCGCCCGCTTCACCAGTCCACTCCCAGCATCAAGCAATTCAGGCCGCTGCCGATGCCGAGAAAGCCGACGCGGTCGCCCGGCAGCAGGAACTCGCGTTCCTCCGCCAGGGCCGCCGTCAACGGCAGCGACACCGTGCCCATGTTGCCGAGGAAGGAGTAGGTCGAATACTCCTTGTGCGGCGAAATGCCCAGCGTCTTGAGGATCAAGTCGCGGTGGCTGCTGCCGACCTGATGGCAGATGATTTTGTCCACCATGTCACCGGCCCAGCCGACGCGGTGCAGGAACGAGTCCCAGGTGCGCAGGCCCAGTTCGACGCCGTACTTGAGCACGGACACCGAGTCGGTGGACATGAACTGCTTGGCGGCGCTGAGCACGGTTTCGATGCCCCAGCGACAGAGGGCGTGGTACTGCGGCGCCGCCTGCGTCGTGCCGCCCAGCAGCCGGCGGCGCGGCTCCTTGACGAACGAGCCGTCCGTCACCACCACGGCCACGGCCCCCGAGCCGCCGGTCAGCGTGGCCACCGAGGTCTTAAACGTCTCCATGTTGCGCTTCTGCAACATGGTGTCGATCATCACGTCGTTGATTTCGCGGGCCGTTTCGCAGGAAACCACCATGCCGGCTCGCACTTGGCCCAATTCAATGCGGTTGGCGATCTCCACGATGCCGTTGAGCACGCCCAGACAGGCGTTGCTCAGGTCGAACACCGCGTCGGGCTGGGCGCCGAGCGCCGCCGCCACTTTGCAGGCTGTGGCCGGCTCGAACTGCTCCCGGCAGACGGCCGCGTAGATCAGCACTTCGAGGTCCTGCGGCCGGACGTTGGACATCTCCAGCGCCTTGCGCGCCGCCGCCGTCGCCCCCTGCGACACGGGGTAGCCCGGCTCCCACCAACGCCGCTCATGAATGCCGGTCAGCGCCTCCAGCTGGCCGTCCGGCAGATGCAGCGCCTGATAGACCGGCTTCAAACGCGCCTCCAATTCCTGCGACGTCACCACCACCGGAGGCAGCTCGTAGCCGATCGAATCCAGGTAGACGCGCGAATATTTCATGGTCCGTCGGTCATTTCCAGGGTGAAATCGTTCATCCGGTAGACGACCTTCCCGTCCACCCATAGTAGCCCGTCGGCCGTCAAACGGCGAGTCCCGTCGTCGCATTTCGTCACGAACGCCTGGACGACGACTTTCTCATTCGCGGGGACGACCTGGCCGCGATACAGCCAGTGGTGGGTCGAACCGGTCATCGACCGGAAGCGGGTGTGAGGTCCGCCGCCCCAGCGTTCGACGGCGGCGACCTTGAGTAACTGTAGCAGAGATTCCAGTCCCAGAGAACCCGGAATGACCGGGTCTTGATAAAAATGCGCCTTGAAGAACCACTCGGACGGATCGACCGCCTTGGCGCCCTGGAGGAATCCCTGCCCGTTCGGCCCTCCGTCCGGCGTGAACGCCTCGATCCGGTCGATCATCCGCAACATCGTATCCGGGAACGGCGCCGTCATAGGATAATCGAAGCTCCGGGCGCGCCCCCGCTCGTCCGGCGTCATTTCGTACAGCGAGGCGCCGGGGACGCCGACCTGTTGGGCCAGGGCCGGCCGCGAGAAGAAGCCGAAATTCGTATTCCCCTGGTAGACGACGCCCCGGCCGTCGCGCAGGGCGAAGTCGAAGGCCACGATAATCATGCCGGCCGAGCGCGACGCCCCGGTGAGGCGGACGCGCGTGGTCAGCGTCCCGGCGTCGCGCCGAATCGGAGCGGTTAACTCCGCCTTGCCGCCGAGGTTGCGAAAGCAGAGGTCGTCGGGACTGGTCAGCGCCGCGCCGCAGTAGGCCGCCATCCAGCCGCACGGCTGCAACGCCGTTTCCAGAAGGATGACGAACGGCATCACGTCCTGTCGGTCGGCGTCGAAATACCAGACGCCGGGCGGCACGTCGTACTCGGCCTCGATGACGCCGCCGGCCTTCAGCTTCCGGGGTTCGGCCTCGACCCGCGTGATGCGGTCGATGCACAGGAACGGCGGGCCGGGCAGGCGGGCGATGAAGCGCCGCTCGTCGAACACGCGATACGGTTCGCCGAACGCTTCCGACGGCTTGCCGACGGCGAAGGCGAGGATGCGGTCGTGGTCGAACGGCGCCGGCGAGCGGGGGGCGTTAGCCCCCTGATGATTCCTTTCGTCGCCGAACCTTTCATCAGGGGGCTTACGCCCCCCGCTCGCCCAGAGGGCGCGCAGCCTCTCCCGCGTCAGCCCCGTGAAGCGAACGCACATGTTCGTGATTTCGACGATCGGCTTGCCGTCGGCGTACATCAGCGCATCGGCGATCGCGTAAGGCTCCGGCCGGTAGCCGCGCTCCTTGAGCGTCACTTCGTAGGCGACGGTGCGCGTGGCGCCCGTCACCTGGCCGCGACATTTCAGCTGGCTGGCCACACCCGGGACGGGTTCGCAGGCGATCGCGTCGTGTTCGCCAACCCAGCCAAGGCGCATGAGGAAGATCCGCAAAGTGTGCAAACAGCACTCGTACATCAGCGTTCCCGGCATCACGCGGTCGTCCACGAAATGGCACGTCAGGAACCAGTCGTCGGGATGGACGTCCGCCTCGGCGCGTATTTGGCCGACGCCGAAGCGGCCGCCGGCCGGTTCGAGGGAGACGACGCGATCCACCAGCTTCATCCGCCCGCCGGGCAGGCGCATCGGCGCCTTGAGATTCAGGCCCGCGAAGGCCGGGCCGAAGCAGCCGGCGAGGTCGCCGGCGCGGAGGGCGTCGATCCGGGCTTCCGAGTAGACTTCGGCGGCGCGGGGGGCCAACTCCGCCTCGTCGTCGGGCTGCACGCCCGGTTGCGGCCGGCGGTCCAGTTCAGTCTGCACCACGCCGCGGCCGGAGGCCAGTTCCTCGGCGGTGAAGAAGCCGGCGACGCCGTTGGTCATCGTCAGCAGCGGCTCGCCGTCGGCCGTACCCTCGAAGCGGAAGCGGAACAGGTGCGTGTCGCCCTGGCGGAAAAAGCGCTCAATGTGGATGTCATAACGCAGCACCTGTCCCGGCGCCGGCAGGCCGCGGTAGAACGTCACCTTGGCGTCGAGCAGCCGATAAACGGCGAGGCCGCGCGTACGGAAATCGACGCCGAGCCACGCGGACAGGAACAGGTCGGCTTGGCCCGATTCGATGGCGACGCACGCGGGGACGCGGCCGTGGTCGAGATACCAGGCGCCGGGCCGCACGTCATGTTCCGTGACCACGCGGCCGGAAGTAAGCGATAATGGCTCTCCTTCAATGTGGGTGATGCGGTCCACCAGCATGAGCGGCTCGTCGGGCAGCCGGACGCGCGTCGGGAAGGCGTCGATGGCGGCGAAGTCGGGGCCGAGGACGCGGCCGATGGAGCCGACGGCGAATTCCAGGCACTGTGCCCGGTCCAGGGAGCGCGGCGAGTATGCGGCTCCGTTAAGGAGCGATTCCAGGAGGCGGGTTTGGAACGCGAGGCCGTCCATGACGGTGCGGCGAACGGAGTCGGAGTAGCGCAGGAAGGCGGCGTGGGCCTGGCCGTGCGCTTCACGGGTCGCCACGGCCTCGCTGAGAAGCGGGGCGAGCGCGGCCCCGTCGGCGTGCGGCGGGGCCGGCATGCGACGGGAGGCATGGAAGGCAGGCGCCTTCTGAGGAACGGCAGGCGGCGCGAACGGTTCGCCCCCGATCGGGATGACCAGCGCCCGTGCCGACTCTGCTTCTTCCGATTTCTCCGTTCTCCGGCCGTAGAGCGGCCGCAAGTCCACGGCCACGCGCTCGGTGACGAGCATTCCCAGCAGCCGCAGCACGGCGGAAACGCTGTCCGCACCGGGGGCGCAAACCGACCGCGCCCGGTGCGGTCGGTCGCCGAGGACGGCGCCGATCGTGCGCGTACACGACGCCCCCGGCCCCATTTCCACGAATAGACGGACGCCGTCGCGGTACACGGCCTCGATCACGGCGGGAAAATCAATCGTGTCCAGCGCCTGCGCCAAGATGGCGTCGGCGGCGTTGTCCTCCGTCAGTTCGTAGGAGCGGCCGAGGGCGGCGCTGTAAAAACGCACATCAGGGGGCGGTGTGGTAGGCAATAGGTGCAGCCGGCGGTACGCCTCCGCGACTTCCCGCGCGACGGGGCAATGGACCGTGCTCGTCTCCGGCAGCGGCAGCGGCGCACGGCCGAGCCGTCGGCCGACTTCTTCCACGGCCGCGCGGTCGCCGCCCGCGACGCACTCGCGCGGCGTGTTGACGATGAGCAGGTAAGCCCGTTTGACGCCGGCCAGTGCGGCGCGGACCTCCTCGACGGGCCGGTCCACGACGAGGCCGGCCGTCCACTCGACCGGCGTACCCGGCGGCAGTTTCCACGCCTTGCGGGCGGCGTCGCAGCGGCCGGTCAGGTCGCCGGCGAAGAGCGTCGATTCGTTCATCGCCTTCAGCATAATGTCGCGGCCGGCCCAGGCCCGCAGGGCGAACAACGCCGCCGACTCGCCGAGGCTGTAGCCGACGGCCGCGTCGGGGCGAACGCCGAAGGTTTCCATCAGGTCCGTGGTCAGCCCGCCGAGCGCCACCTGGCCGAAGATCTTTTGCCGCGCGTCCGGCGTTCGCCCCGGCGTCTCGTCCCAGAAGATCCAGGACACGAACTGGCTACATAAACGCTCGTTTTCAGCGTCTTGTTGCCGCAATAGTTCCGGCCACTGCAACGCTAATTCGCGGCCCATGCCGGGATAATCGTTGCCGGAACCGGGATAGACGAAGGCGATTTGGCCGGACGGCCCGAGCGGCCGCGGCGCGAAAAAGATCCGGTCACGGAACGCCGGCGGCGGGGTCGTTCCTTCTCCAAGGCCGCGTCGCGCCCATTCGATCTGGCCGCGCAGCCCGGTACGGTCCTGCGCCACGAAGGCGACGGCGAGCGGCTCGTCCGGGGCGCCGGGGTGATCGAGGAACCAGGCGCGGGCGTCGGCCTCGATTCCGTGGTCCGGCGCGTCCAGCCGGGCGTACAGGCGGTCCATGCCCCTTGTCAGAGCGGCAATGTCGCTGCCCTCGACCACGAACAGCGCTTCGTCGCGGCCGCCCAGCGGTTGCAGGCGTTCCAGGTGATCCACGCAAGCATCGGCGTCGCGCTCCTCCAGCAGCACATGCACGCGGCCGCCGTCCTCACCGGCGCCGACGGCGATCCGACGCGGCCCGTCGATTCGGTCGCGGAGCCAGGGACAGGCGGCGCGGCCTTCGGTAGGGGGCAGAACCTGCCGGTGCAGACAGAGGACCGCCTTGACCAGCGCCGCCATGCCCGAAGCGGCGCCGGCGTGGCCCACGTCGCCGTCGGCGCCTTCCAGCTTGTCCAGGGGCGCCGCATCGCCCACGTCCTTGACAACCGCGTAGACCGTATCGCCGTCGCGCACGGCGTCGTCGAGGCGCTTCAGCACGACCGCCGCCGCCCCTTCGCCCGGCGTGCGACCGTCGGCGCCGGCCGCGAGCAGGGCACGAACGTCGCCGGTCAGATCGACCGCCCCGGCCAGGGCCGCGTCGAGTTCGTCGCGCTGGAGTGCCCGCACGGCCGCGGCCACGGCCCGCAATCCGGACGTATCCCCGCCGGAAAGGGTGAAGCTCGGGCCGCCGAGGCGGAACGCCCTGGCGATGCGGCTCGCCGCGATGCTTCCCAACGCACCCATGACGCGGTTGGCGTTCAGGGCCGGCCCGGTCGCTTCGATCAGATCACGCTTCCAGGCCGCGTACTCCGGCGACGAGGGACGCAGCCCTAGCCGATCCGCCCACTCCTCCGCGTGCTTCGACGCCCACCAGCGGAAGTGGAAATTCGTCGTATTCAGATCGAGATCAAGACCGATGAAGACGCCGGTTCGCGGCCGGGCTTCGTCGGCCAGCTTCACCCCCGCTAGGGCGGCGTCGGCGGCCAGCAGCATCAACACCTGTTGCGGCAACGCCTCCTGGAGTTCGCGCGGCGGGATGCGAAAGCGGTCGGCGGCGACGCGCAGCTCCTCGACGTAGAACCCGGCGAAGGAGTGGGCGTCCAGCCCTTCGCGGTGCGCCCACGCGCTGTCGAGAACGCCCCAGTCGTGACGTGGCGCCTGCGGTTCGGCCGCCTTGCCGCCCAACACGCACTCCTGAAACGAGCGCAGCGAGTCCCAGGGGCCGAAGCGCGCGTCCATCGCCACGATGGCGATGGCAGGCGCGTCTATACCAACCCGAAGCGCAAGCGAGGGATTTCGCTCAAATCCCTCGCTTGCGCTTTGGGTTGGTAGTCGCTCGTCATACTCTTCCAACAGCAGATGGGCGTTGACGCCGCCGAAGCCGAAGCCGCTGATGGCCGCCCGCCGCGGCGTCGCCTCCGACCGCCGGCGCCACTCGCGCGGCGCTTTGAGGACCTGGAACGGCGATCCTTCCATCCCGAGTCCCGGCGGCGGCGTCGAGAAATTGGCCGTCGGCGGCAGCGTCCGCTCCCGCAGGGCGTACAGCACCTTCGCCAAACCCGACGCCCCGGCCGCCGTGAGCAGGTGGCCGACCGTGGACTTCACCGACCCGATAACACACTGACCGGGCTGCCAGCTCGCGCGTCCCCATAGCGCCTTGAGGCTGGCGAACTCCACGGCGTCGCCGACCGGCGTGCCCGTGGCGTGGCATTCGATCAGGTCCACGTCGGTCGGCGCCCACCCGGCCTCGGCATAGGCGGCGCGCATGGCCCGCAGCTGGCCCTCGCTGTTCGGCGCCAAGAGGCCGCCGCCCACGTCGTTGGACAGGCCGACGCCGGCGATCACGGCCAGGATGCGGTCGCCGTCGCGCACGGCATCCTCCAGCCGCTTCAGCAGAAACACGCCCGCGCCCTCGCCGACCACCAGGCCGTCGGCCCGCGCGTCGAACGGGCTGCACCGCCCGCCCGGCGACAGCGCCCGCAGCTGGGCGAAGCCCATCTGCGTATAGAGGCAGTCGGGCCGCGACACGCCGCCGGCCAGCATGGCGTCGGCCCGCCCCGCCAGCAATTCATCGGCGGCTAACTTGATCGCATAAAGGGACGAGGCGCAGGCGGCGTCGAGGGTGTAATGGCCGCCGCCCAGGCCGAGTTCCGCGGCCAACAGCGCGGCCGGCAGTCCGACGGCGTGACGGTCGCGCGGATCGACGGCTTCCGGCGGCGGCGCCTCGCCGAGCACCTTTTCCGCGAAGGTGCGGCCGAGGGCGTTGCGGGCCAGGATCGACGCCTTTTCGGTGGGCAAAACGATGTCGCCGAGGATGACGCCGACGCGGCGGCGGTCGAGGCCGCTCGTCACGCCGGAAGCGAACGCCTGCCGACCGGCGAAAAGCGTCAGGTGAAAGACGGGATCGAGGCCGGCGAGGGAAGGGGAGGCGTCCAGGGGAACGTCGTCGAGGAAGTAGCCGCGGCGGGAATAAACCTTATCCGGAGCGCCGATGGTCGGATCGAAGATTTCGTCCGGGTCGAGCATCCAGCGGCCGGGCGGCGCGTCGCGCGACCGGTCGGCCCCGGCCAGCACGTCGGCCCAGAGGCGATCTGGGGTCGCGGCGGAGGGGAAGAGTCCCCCCATCCCGACGATGGCGACGCGCGGCGGGACGGACATACTTTCCTCCTCAAAGACCAAGGAATCGGGCCGTGGACTTCTGCAACTTAAGGCGGACACCTTGCCCAGCAGCCAATGCCTTGCATTCCTCAATGACGGCCATCGCCACAGGATGGATGGGATGATCGCACGCGATTATGATGGTCGTTTGCTCAAGGGTCCGATATCCCATCTCTGCTTGGAATTTTTCCGACCTGATGGCAGTGAGGTAGCTGCTGACTTTATGGCGGATGCTCTCCAGTGTCTCGGCATCGCCATCAAGGGGTTGGCTCGCGACGATGCAAAGATCTAGGCCTCCATCCCGCCGTTTTCCGAAGATGTCGATGCTGTCCAAATTCTGGATCGGCGGCCACTTCGGCTTCGGAAATGCCGCCTCGGGCCGACGGCGGCGAAAGGGGTTCCACATAGGAAGACTCCGCAAGTGGTATGACATTTAGATTTTGCGGGCGTCGTAAGTCCGGCTTACAGCCCCAGCCAGCGCCGGACGGCCGCCTCCACTTGGGCCAACTCGCCCGGCTGTAAGTCGCCCAGCTTTCGGATGAGTTTTACGCGGGCGACCGCCGCCAATCCTTGGGCGTCAAATGCGCCCGGTTTCAGAAACGGCTTCGGCACGGCAATCTCAAAACGGGTCCCATGCAAGCTGGTGGTGTGCGGAACGATGCACACCAACGCCCGGTCTTGCGGATCGGTCGGCACACCCAGGACGAGGCCCGGCCGGACCTTCGCCGCCATGCCAAGGTCGGTTAGCCAAACCTCGCCGCGGTTAAGGGCCGCCACGGGCGGCCTCCTCGGCGTCATAGCCCTGGAACAGCTCGTCCGCGGCCGAAAGCAAGTCCTTCTCAAGACCGTCGTCCGGGGCGACGCGGCGGAGGATTTCGGCGGTCAACTCCTGCCGGTCGGACGAGGACAGCGTCTCAAAAGTTGCCAGCAAGGCGCGTGCGGTTTCCGTCATAATCACCCCCTGAGAGCGATCCCTTACGCATCATACTCCGGCGAGGAATCCGCAACAATCACTCCCCACTGGCCACCTTTTCCAGCCGATTCCGCCGAAACGCCCGCTCCAGCGCCGGGTCCAGAACGCTTTCACACCCGTCCATGCGGGCGACCACCTGCCCGTCGCCGGCCAGGAAATCGAGGTCGCCGACCGCGTGCAGGTCGGTCGCCTTCGTGATGTTCAGCACGACGCGGGCGCCGTCCGCCGGGAACGCGCGGCGGTACTGGCGGTAGCGGGCGACGTGGCACGGCAGGCCGGCGGCGCCGCTGCGGGCAAAGCTCCACAGGATCATCATCTGGAAACCGCCGTCGATCACCAGCGGGTCGGCGATCCACTTCTGACGCAGCGGCCGACGCAGCCACGCCGTCGGCGCCGGGGCCGCACGCACCCGCGCGACCACGCCCGCGGTGTCGCAGGCCTCGATCCGCTCCAAACACTGCATGTCGGGGCCGTGGAACAGGACGCGGCGGTAAATCTCTTCCGGCGTGAATGGGCGCGACGGCCGCGCCGCGGCGGCCCGCGCCGCCGGGGCGGCCGGCAGCTCCGCGGTCAGGACGATCTCAGCGCGGGCGTGCAGCGTCTCCCGGCCGTCGCCGCGCACGCCGCGCAGCTCCACCGGCGTGATATAAAAGCCCTCCTTTTTGACCGCCTTGCCGGCCAGCACGCGCAGCGTCGAAGGTTCGCCGTCGAGGACGACGCCGTGCAGCACGCGCAGGTCGTCGCAGCCGTGGAAGGTCAGGCCGGCGTTCTCGTGCAGGGCGCCGTGGGCCAGCCACTCCAGGATCAGCGCCAGCGGCAGCACCGGCCGGCCGTCGAGGACGTGCGATTCCAGCACCGGGTATTCCGCCACGTCCAGCACGCGGTCGAACGTCGGGGCGAGGCCGCGGGCCGGCGCCGGGGCGGGCGGGATCGGCTCGGCCGGCGCCATTTCCGGGCGCATCGGCGCCCGCGTGCCTGCCGCCAGGACCACGACCTCGACGGCCGGGTCCGCCGTCTCGCGCAGCTCCTGAACCAGATATTCCGCCCCCGCTTCGAGGCCGATGAGGCCGACGCCTTCCTGGTCGAACAGCCGTTTGAGTTGCGGCGTCACCATGCCGCCGTCCCACGGCCCCCAGTTGACGGAGACGACGCGGCAGCCCGGCAGCAGCCGGGCGTAGCGCTGGGCCGACTTATTCAGCACCTCGTTGGCGATGGCGTAATCGACCTGTCCCGTCCGGCCGAAACGGCCGGTGGACGACGAGAACAGCGCCAACGCCCGCAGGTCGTTCGGCTCCAGCGCCGCCAGGACGTTGCGCAGGCCGCCGACCTTCGTGCCGTAAACGCGGTCGAATTGTTCCTCCGTTTTGTCCGCGATAAGGGCGTCGGCCAGCACGCCGGCGCCGTGGACCACGCCGCGCACCGGGCCGTACTCGGAGCGGACGCGGCGGAGCACGTCGGCCACGGCCGCGGCGTCGCGCACGTCCACGGAATGGTAGACGGCCCGGCCGCCGGCCGCCTCGATGCGTTCCAGGGTTTGGCGCGCCTCGCGCTGGGCCGTCAATTTGCGGTATTGCTCGCCGATCATACGGGGCGAGGCGTCGCCGTTGAGGCGTTGGCCTAGCGCCCTCTTGATCTCGGATTCCACCGTCAGCGACGCCAGCCAATCCGGCTCTCGTTCCGGCGCCGGGCTGCGGCCCAGCAACACCAGCGTCGGCCGAAACGTCCGCGCCAGCGCCACCGCCGCCTCGGCCGTGACGCCGCGGGCGCCGCCCGTTGCCACGATCACGTCGCCCGGCGCGAACGGCGCCGCCGTGCCGGCCGCGAGCGGCCGCACCGTCCGGTCCAGCGTACACGGTCCCGAGCGCGACAGACCGACTTCCACCGAACCGGATCGCAATAGTTCCTCGACCAGAACGGCGGCGATCTGGTCCGGGTCGGCGAAATCGCGGCCGAGGTCGATGGCTTTGCACTGAACCTCCGGCCACTCCCAGCCGGCCGTTTTCGCCAGCCCGGCGAGGCCGCCGTCCGCGGGATCGCGGTGCGGGTCGAGGTCGCCGAAACCGAACGACCCGTCCATGCGCGAAACGGTGGCGAACAGGGCGCCGCCCTCGCGGCCGGCCCGACGCAGACTCTCGCCGAGGCGTTGGGCGGCGAACAGGGCGCCCTTTAGCAGGTCGTCATCCGCCTGTCCGGCCGGGGCCAACACCACCAGTCCGCCGAGCGCGGCCGGTGGCGTCGCGCTCCGCAACTCGGCGGCCGTCGCCCGACGTGTGCGGTAGCCTTTTTGGCGCAAACGCTCCTCGACGCGGCCGGCCAACTCGGCGTCGTCCGACGCGAGCCAGATTTCGGCGCCCGGCCCGAGGTGGATCGGCCCGCGGCGCCGACCGTCCAGGGGCACGGCGTGGACGACGCTGCGCTCCAGGGCAACGGTCGGCGAGCGGGGGGCGTCAGCCCCCTGATGAGTAGATACCGTCTCCGGCGCGATGTTATCAGGGGGCTGACGCCCCCCGCTCGCCGTTGCCCCGTTTCCGCCGGCGAGGAAGGCGGCGATGTGGCGGAGGCTCAGGAGCGTACCGAGATGTTCGGGCTTGACCTGCGGCGTCTCGGGCAGCCGCTCCTGCAGCGCCGACAGGATCTCGACGCGCTTGATCGAGTCGATGCCTAGGTCGGCGTCCAGCGCCATGTCCAGTTCCAGCATCTCCGACGGGTAGCCCGTCTTCTCCGCGATCACCTCCAAAAGCGCCGCCGTGATCTTTTCCAGGTCGCCGGGCGCGGCCGACTTTTCCGCGACCTCCAACACCGCTTCCACCGCGGCGGCGGTCGTCGTCGGGGCGTCGCCTCCGGCGAGGAAGGCGGCGATGTGGCGGAGGCTGAGGAGCGTGCCGAGGTGTTCGGGCTTGACCTGCGGCGTCTCGGGCAGCCGCTCCTGCAGCGCCGACAGGACCTCGACGCGCTTGATCGAGTCGATGCCCAGGTCGGCGTCCAGCGCCATGTCCAGTTCCAGCATCTCCGACGGGTAGCCCGTCTTCTCCGCGATCACCTCTAGGAGCACTTTTTCGATCCGCTTATCATCTGAAACCGGGGCCGGGCGCGGCGCCTCGACCGGCGGCGGGGGCGGCGCCGCCACGACCCGAATCACGGGCGCCGGGGCCGGGGCGACGGCCGGGAGCGGCGGGGCCGGCAATGCGAGCGGGGCCACTCCCAACGCACTTTGCAGATAGCGTTGGTGTTGTTCCACCAGCAGATGGACGGTGCGGTGGGTCGTCTCCTGACCCTCCAGGAACTGGCGATGCAGCTGGGCCGTCTGTTCCTGCATTTTCTGGAGCGACGCCAGGCTTTCGCGCGTCTCCCGAAGGGCCTGCTGAAGGGCCGTCGCGTCGGCGGAGGCCGCCGGTTGCTGCGAGGGAGCGGGGCCGTTCATCGTGGGGGATGGCCTTCCATTTGTGGTGGGGCGACGCTCGGACGCGGAAACGAGGGTGGACGGCGCCGGGCGCGCCGCGGGCGCGAGCGGCGGGCGGGCGGCCTTCGGCTTGCGGTAGTTGGCGCCGCAGATCGGTATGAGTAGGGGCGGGGTTCCCCCGCCCTTGCCGTCGTCGGCCGGCGGGCGCGGCCGACCGCCGCCGTCCCAGGCTTTCACATCGACGCCGTGGCCGAGCGCCGCCAGGCAGGCCACACAACACGCCAGGTCGTAGACGCCGGGACGCCGGCCGTTCGAGGCGTCCAGCGCCAGCGCCTCGTGTTCCCGGCCGGCCAGGATGGCGCCGACCATCGCCGTCAGCCGGGCGCCGGGGCCGACTTCGAGGAACGTCCGCACGCCGGAACGGTACAGGTTTTCGACCTCGGCGACCCATTCGACCGGCCGCGCCAGCTGGCCGGCCAGAAGGTCGCGGGCTTTACCGGCGTCGTCGGGGTACGGGGCCGCCGTGGTGTTGGCGTAGACGGAGCCGCCGGGACGAATTTCCGTCTTCTCCAGGGCGGCGCGGAAGGCCGGTTCGACGCCGGCCACCTGCGGACTGTGGAACGCCGCCGCCACCGACAGCCGCGTCGCCCGCACCTGCCGCGCCGCGAACGCCGCTGCCGCCCGATCGATGTCCACCGTCGGTCCCGACAATATGGTCTGTTGCGGCGCGTTCTTATTCGCCAAAATCAGATCGATTTTCTCCTCCGTCAGGACCTGCGCGATGGCTTCGGCTGGCGCGTGAACCGCGAGCATCCCGCCGGCGCCGCCGTCGGACGGGGCGGTCGCCATGAGCCGGCCGCGCTCCAGCGACAGGGCGTGAAGGTCTTGCGGGCCGATCCGTCCGGCGGCGCAGAGGGCGGTCAATTCGCCGTAGCTGTGGCCGGCGAAGGCGTCGGCGCGAACGCCGAACGACTCCAGCACGCGCCAGGCGCCGAGGCTCACGGCGCCCAGCGCCGGCTGGGCCGCGTCGGTGGCGCGCAAGGCGTTCTCGTTGGCGGCCCGTTCCTCCGGCGTGAAGGCGCTCAGCGGATAAATCAGGTCGCAGAGGCGCGGCCCTTCTCCCCGCTCCGCGGCATAAGCGCGATCCGCGTCGGCCAGCGTTTCGTGCGCCAAGGGGAACGTGCATACTAGATCGCGCAACATGCCGGGGTACTGGGCGCCCTGTCCGGAGAATAGCACGGCCAGTTTGTCCGCCGGTCCAGACCCGTAGCAGGCGCCGTCGGGGCTTCGCCACGATTTCTTTTCGGGTTGCTTACCCAGCAGCGCCCGCATCCCGGCGATCATTTTCCCCAGGTCCGTCTGGCCGCGCCGCACCGGCAGCACCAACCGGCAGGCGGCCCCCGCGTCCCAGGCGGCCCGCGTCTCGGCCGCGCAGGCGCGAAGTTTTTCCCACGGCAAATCGGCCGGCCAGGCCGCCAGCCGGGCGTCGAGGGCGGCGGGGTCGGCGGCACAAAAGGCCAAAAGCTGCACGTTGCCGTCCCAATCGACCTCCGTTTTATCCGGTTCGGCCTCTTCGAGGACGCAATGGAAGTTGCTGCCGCCGAAGCCGAAGGCGCTGACGCCGGCCCGCCGCGGGTGGCCCGGCGACGACAGCCACGGCCGCTTCTCCGTGTTGACGTAAAACGGCGTCTCGCCCGGCCGCAGCCCGTCGATCGGCTTATCGACCTTGAGGGTCGGCGGCAGAACCTTGTGGCGCAGGGCCAACGCCGCCTTGATGAGGCCGGCCGCCCCCGCCGCCGCCTTGGTGTGGCCGATCTGCGACTTCACCGATCCGAGAGCGCACCACGCCCCCGCGCGGCCCGACTCCCGATAGACCTCCGCCAGGGCCGACGCCTCGACGGAATCGCCGACGCGCGTGCCGGTGCCGTGGGCCTCGACCAACTCGACGGTGTCGGGCGTCACGCCGGCGTCGCGGTAGGCGTCGCGCAGGGCCGCGACCTGGCCGGCCACCTTGGGGGCGTAGACGGCGTTGCCCTTGCCGTCGCTGGAGGCGCCGATGCCGCGCACCACGGCGTACACGCGGTCGCCGTCGCGGCGGGCGTCGTCCAGCCGCTTCAGCACCAATACGCCCAGGCCTTCGCCGAGGATGGTGCCGTCGCCGGCCGCGTCGAACGGCCGGGCGTTCCCGGTCGGCGACAGGGCCGGCGTCTTGCTGAAACACATGTACATGAAAATATCGTTGAACGTGTCGATGCCGCCGGTCACGACCACGTCGGCGCGGCCCGTTTCCAGTTCCATCGCGGCCAGGTGCAGCGCGCCCAGGGAACTGGCGCAGGCGGCGTCCACGACGCAGTTGGCGCCGCCGAGGTCGAAGCGGTTGGCGATGCGCCCGGCCACGACGTTGCCGAGCAGGCCGGGGAACGAATTTTCCTGCCAGCCGACGTAGGAATCGCCGATGCGTTGCACTACGTCGTCGGCCACGTCGGCCGCCACGCCGGCCTCTTGCAACGCCCGCCGCCAGATGGGGTGGCCCAGCCGTGCCCCCAGCGGGATGACCAGTTCCAACGTGCCGGTGACGCCGAGCAACACGCTGACGCGGCGGCGGTCGAGCGGCTTACCCGGCCCGTCGGATCGCACGGCATAGCCGGCGTCTTCGAGGGCTTGTTGCGTGGCGACCAGCCCGAGGAGTTGCGAAGTGTCGGTGGCTTCGAGGTTGCTGGGGGCGATGCCGTAGGCGGCCGGGTTGAAATCGACCGGATTGAGGAAGCCTCCGCGCGCGGCGTACACGCGGTCGGGCGCCTTGGGGTCGGCGTCGAGGTAGTCGTCGGGCCGCCAGTGGCTGGGCGGCACGTCGGTGATACAATCGACGCCGTTTTTGATGTTGGCCCAGTACGCGCCGAGGCCGTCCGCCTTGGGGAAAAGGCAGCCGATGCCGATGATCGCCAGCGGGGCGGCGGCCCCGGCGGGCCGTGGTCGGTCGGTGGAGTTCAAACCGATGTCCTCATTCGCGGAGCGCACCCATCCGTTTAGCCGCGACCCGAAGGGGAGCGCTCTCCCACGCGCTTGGCTTTGCGGCTAAACCGTGCCCGCGCGGCCGCTTGCGGCCAAACCGAGCCGGTCTACGGCTAAACTCAGTGTATGCGGCCGGGCGACAGTCGCCCGGCCTGTTCCGTCTTGGCGGCTATTCCCGAACAAACCGCGCGCCAAGCGCCGTTGCGACCTCTTCAGCAATCTTGGCGACGGCTTCCGCCGATTCTTCCTCTGCCTGCACGTTGAGGAAGGGTGAACCGTCCAGCGCCCACCAGATGGAACCGACGCCGGCGCCGCCTATCAGAACGTCCGCCGTGGATGCCGAAGCTGCCGTGTACTCGCAAGGTTCGCGCGTGAAGGGATTGATGACCATGACCGAAACGCGGGGGCGGTGCATCAGGGATCGGTGCGAGTCGATCAACGCCAGCCAGCGGTTCGGGTCGATCTTGGCGGACTCGGACGCGGCTTCGATTTGACCTATGAACAGCACGGCCCGACCCTCCGCGCAACGGAATCGCACGCCTCCCGCGCTCCCCTCCGGGTCGCGGCTAAACGTCCGTCGGCGCCAGATGCGACCATTCGGGATCCAGCGGCACGCCCTGGCAGCGCAGCACGTTCAGTCGCATCAGCACCGCCGCCCCGTACAGCAGGTTGCGAGCCACGGTGACGACGCGGCGGTTGCGGGCCTGTTCCAGAAACGACCCCTTGGTCCACTCGTTGAACGCGCCCATCGCCGGGCCGCACCACACCTGATAATCCAGCTTGCGCGTCGGTTCGCCGACGTTGGCCCAGCGCGACGACTGGCCGAGATACCAGCGAAACACAAGAGCCATTCTATGTTTCGGCTCGCGCGCGGCACGTTCCAGTTGGCGCGGGTCTCTCTCCTGGAAATAGACGCGCGTCTGCGCCCATATCTCTTCCAGCGGCGCGCGGAACAGGTTTTTTTCAAGGGCGGCGCGTTCGGCGACGGGCAGGTCTTCCAGACGGGCGCAGGCCCGATAGAGTTCATACAGCTTGGCCGCTCGCATGGCGAACATGGTGCCGCGTTTCAACACCTGCACCTTGACGCCCATCTCGAACATGTCGGCGGCCGGCGCCATGATGACATCGGCCTGCTCCGCCTGCGCTAACATCTCCCGCACCGCGTCTGACGACCCCGACTCCACGCACGCCTGGTTGATCGAGCCGGTCAGGACGTAACTCGCCCCCATCACGAACGCCGCCGCCGCCGCCGCCGGCGTGGCGATGCCGCCGGCCGCCCCGACGCGCAACGGCGCGTCGTATCGGTGCTCCGTCTGCATCCTGTCGCGCAACGCCAGCATCGTCGGCAGCAGCGTGACCAGCGGCCGATTGTCGGTGTGGCCGCCGGAGTCGGCTTCCGCCGTGAGGTCCTGCGCCACGGGGACGCGGGCCGCCAAGCGGGCCTGTTCCGGCGTGAGAGCGCGGGTGCGCACCAGTTCTTGCAGGAAGCGATCCGGCGGCGGCGCGAAGAATTTGGACGCCACCTCGACGCGCGACGCCTTGGCGATGACGCGGTTGGGCGTGACGACGCGGCCGGCGGCGTCGGCGTGGATGCCGTGCGTGCGGTAGCGGACGAGCGCCGGCGTGAGGTCGAGGTAGGCCGACGCTTCGACGAGGCGGACGCCGCGGCGCAAATAGAGATCGACGACGGCGTTTTCGAGGTCGGGTTCGTTGGGGCTGTGGATGAGGTTGAAGCCGTGCGGGGCGTCGCCGAGGCTGTGGGAGAGGCGGTCGATGGCGGCCTCGACGCGGGCCGGCGGCAGGCCGGCGGCGCCGAAGAAGCCGAGCATCCCGGCCCGGCTCATGGCCTCGACGATCTCGACGGAGCCGATGCCGTTGGCCATGGCCCCGGCGACGTAGGCGTAGCGGAGGCGGTGGTCGGCGCGAAAAGAGGCGTCGCCGAGGTCTTCGAGGCGGCAGGCTGGGACGAAGACGTTGCCGTCGTGGATGGGGCGGTTCACGTCGCGGATGGCTTCGTATAGGGCCGGGTTGTCGGTCATGCGAGGCACCGTCGGCGGGGCGGGCGCGGATTTGCCGGGTCGAAGCGAGTCTGAGGAAATGATACCGGCTCACGGCCGGGTCCGCCACCGCCGCAATGCCGATTGCGTCACCGACCCATAAACTGCCCCAAAAATCGCTTGCTCTGCCGCAGCGCCCGCTGCCGGTCGGCCAGCAACCCCTCGAAAGCCCGGTCCTCCACCTCAATGCACACCGCCCCGCGATAGCCGGCGTCCGTCAGCGCCGAGAATAGCGGTCCCCATTGTACGTCGCCCAGGCCCGGCAGCTTCGCTGTGTGCCAGCCCAGCCCCTGGCTTCCCACCGCGTACAGCTTGTCGGCGTCGATGCGCGTGTCCTTGGCGTGGAAGTGGACGATGCGCCCGCCGAACTCGCGCACGCAGCGCCTATAGTCGATGTGCTGCCAAACCAGATGCGACGGGTCGAAGTTCAGCCCCAGGTTCGCGCTCGGCAGCGCCTCGAACAGTGCCCGCCAGATTTCCGGCGTCGTCGCCAGGTTCTTGCCGCCCGGCCACTCGTCCTTCGTGAACAGCATCGGGCAATTCTCAATGCCGATCTGGACGCGCGACTGCTCGGCGTGGCGCAGCAGGTCCGGCCACACCGCCCGCACCATCGGCCAGTTCGCCTCCACCGAACGCGACGGGTCGCGGCCGATGAACGTGTTCACCACGCCCACGCCCAGCCGGGCCGCGGCCGTCATGACCTTTTTCAGGTGCTCGCCCACGACGCGGCGGTGCTCCGGGTCGGGGTCGAGCGGATTGGGGTAATAGCCCAGGCCGGACACGGCCACGCCGTACTTGCCGAGCAATTCGCGCAACCGCCCGGCGTCGTCGTCGGTGAAGTGGGTTACGTCGAGGTGGGTGACGCCGGCGTAACGGCGGTCGGCGCCGCCCGGCGGCCAGCACATCAACTCCACGCAGGCGAAACCCTCGTCCCGCGCGAAGCCCAGCACCTGTTCCAGAGAAAGGTCGCCTAAAATGGCGCTGACGAAGCCCAGTTGCATGACGGCGCCCCGGACGGAGAGGGCCGGCGCGGGCGCGAACTCCCGGCGCGTCCGCGTCGTCTCAGATACATGAAGGAACCGTATGAAAACCGGGGCCGACCGCCCACCGCCCCTATCCCCTTGCCCACGGGTGCGCCATGAAAGTGCTGTTGAAAGCCGGCCAGCTAGTCCTCGTCCCGGAGAACGAGGCCGAGATCGCGGAACTGGCCGCCTGGAAGACGCAGCGAACCGGACACGTTCTGGCCGTTCAAAACACGGCCGGCGAGGGCGTCGCGCTCATCGACCTCGGCCCGCGCGCGGACGCCTGCAACGAGCCGTACCAGATCGCCAGCTTCGTTGGCGACCCGGCCGCCAAGCTCATCAGCAACTTCGCCGCCACGCCGTTCGCGCTCGACGGCCGGGAGTACGCTTCGGTCGAATCGTTCTGGCAGGGGCTGAAATTTCCCAAGCCGGCCGAGCGCCGGCGCCTCGCGGCGCTGCCCGGCCCGCAGGCGCGGCGGGAGGGCGAGACGCAAGGCTACGGCGAAACGGTGGAGTACGAGGGCGAGAGCATCCCCGTCGGCGCCTGGCCGCACTGGCAGCTGATGGACCGAGCCTGCCGGGCCAAGTTCACGCGGAACGAGGAGGCGCGTCTGGCCCTGCTGTCCACGGGCGAACGGCCGCTCGTCCACCGTGTCCGCCGCGACAGCCGCACCATCCCGGGCGCGATCATGACGGAGATATGGATGAAGATTCGCCGGAAACTTCGCGAGGGGGCCGATGAAGCATAAGCCATGGGAGCACGGCGGCCCGTCGGATGCCCGGTTGCCATGCTCCCGACGGCCGGGTGGATCGCCTTTACGGAAAAAGCGGCGCGATCGGGAGAAAAAGCGCGGCTTTGCCATTTTCTCCGACCGCGCCAGACGGGTAGAATGGGGTATGTTCATAAGGGGAGCCTCCGGCCCGCGCCATACCCTTCATCCCCGACGGCCGATGGTTCGCGGCGCCCGGCCGTTAGCCCCACCGGACTCTTCTGGCGAGAGGAGTCTCTCCTTGTGAGCAAGGACTGGTCAAACGCTCAGGTTGACCAGTCCTTGCTTTTTGTTGCGGCGCACGAAAAAGCGGGAGGTTGTCGTTCCCTCCCGCCGCCTCTTCCCGTCCTACGGGTCAGCAGATTTTGGCCCCGCACTTGTAGCAGTGCGGGGAGTTGACCACGTTCTTTGCGGTGCAGCTTCGGCAGACCACGAAACGCATGGTGTCCTTTGCGTCCGTCATGCCCTTGCGCTGCCGTGCCAGTTTCATGCGGGCGGTTCTCAGGTTGTTCTTCGCCATCGTCGTTCCACTTCCTTTTACGTCTGCGAGGGTACGAAATCGGTCTTTTGGCATTTCATGTTGTCCTTTCGGAGTTGAGTAGTTTTTCCTTCAGCCTGCAATCGAGGGCGAACAGCCGGTCCCACTCCGCATGGTAGGCCAGCGTGAAGTCAGGAGCGTCAAGGTCGAGCGTGGGGAAGGTCAGTCCGACCCAATCACGAACCTCGTCCTTGCTTCCGTGTTGGACGCCGATGTCCATCAGCGCCATTCGGACTGGTAGAGTGTAGTCGATGGTCGGCTCCCCCGTCAGCGCCGCCCTCTCCTTTCTTCCGATGTTGGCGAGGGGACGCAACCACGCCTTGCGCCGCTCCTCAATCAGGCAGGCGATGAAGGCGCTGCTCTTAACGTTGACCTTGCGGAAGTTGCGGCCGACCCAGTCCATGATGGCGAACATGGTCGCTTCGGTCCCCAAGTGGTCCAGTGCGGCACGGATGGCGGTCAGGTTGAGGACGCTTGCGACCACGGCCGCAACTCGCCGTGGGTCGGTTATGCGGTTCTCCATATGGCGTCCTCACAGTAGGAGGTAGATGCTCCACAGCCCATCCCGCTCGCCGCCGCCGGACACAAGCCCAGCGGCTAAGAGGATGTCCGCTGCGGAGAGTTCGTCGGGACGGATTGGTAGGCGAGGGTCTGGTAGTCGGGACGCCTGCAAGAGGCGCTTCAGCAGGGCGAGCTCTTCCGAGGCTTGGACTTCCACGGCGATTGTCCTTTCGCTGGAGAAAAGAGGGAGAAGTGGGCGGCCCGAACCGGAACGACGGGATGCGTGCGTCAAGACCTAAACCGCACGTCCTTTTCCCAGGGCAACAAGCCCCAGGGTCAATCGGGCCGCCCCTTCTCCCCTGGGTCACGACCCCGTCAGGTTGGACCCGACGAAGTTGAAGGTGTTGGAGGCGTTTATGCCCAACTGCGTCACGAACACGATGGCGGCGGCGATGATGAGGGCAAGCATCACGGCGTATTCCGTCGCCGTCGGGCCGCCCTCGTCCGCCAGGAACCGCTTGACCGTTTCCATTTCTGCCGTCCTTTCCGGTTGTCGGGCGAAATCGGAACGAAGCGATTGTAGGACGGGGAAAAGTGCCTGTCAAGGATCTACTGCATAGCTCTTTTTTATACTGGCGGTTCAAGGACGTATGAAAATCTTACGTTTTGATTAGACGTTATCAGAAATAGTAATTTCGTTACCTTTTCAGTGGCCGCTTGCGGTTCTCAACTCGGAGGTTGTGCAGCCCACAAGCCGTTTCCATGACCGAATCCGAATCGCCTTCTTTGG
>Ga0182024_10001578_pt1 | contig 58301 bp, 56 predicted proteins | sample P32metaG_FD_120480 | JGI IMG/M metagenome (GOLD analysis project Ga0182024, IMG submission 120480) | Permafrost microbial communities from Stordalen Mire, Sweden - P3-2 metaG (Illumina Assembly) | ecosystem: Environmental > Terrestrial > Soil > Wetlands > Permafrost | place: Sweden: Stordalen...
CCGCCGATCACGATCGCGCTTTTCAATAATATTCTCTTCCGTCAGGCGGCCGAAGCGCGCCTTGGCAATGAACACCATTTTTTCCGCGCGCGAAAGGCTCACGCGTTCACCGAACACGGCAAAATCCTGGGACTCGATGCGCGCGAGAAGCGCGCTGTAGGTATGAGCGAGCAGCCATAATGTGCCGCGGCTGTCTTCGTCGATCAGGCTCAATAGCTCGGCGCCTTGTTTGTATAGCAGCCAGGCCCGCTCGGCTTCGAAGCGCAACAATTCGCGAACTCCCAGGGTGGCCTCGCGCAAACCAAAGTCGGTGGGTGAAACGCCGTAGCGAGCCAAATCTTCCGCGGGGAGATATACGCGGCCCAATTTATAGTCTTCGTGCACGTCGCGAATAATGTTGGTGAGTTGAAAGGCCAGGCCCAGTTTTTCTGCGAGGTCCAGGGCGTGCGAATCGCGAAAGCCAAAGACGTGGGTGCAGGTGAGACCGACAGTGCCAGCGACGCGATAACAATATTCCTTGAGGCGTTCAAAAGTGGGATAGGCGCGTTCGGTCAGGTCCATTTCCGCGCCGGAAATTAAATCGTGGAGATAGCGGGAAGGCATGCTGTAGCGCTGCATAGTGTCGACAAGGGCGGGCAGAACGGAGACGCCGTCGGGTTCGTCGTTAAGGGGCGTATCGGGGCGCTGCGTGAGGGCGCGATCGAAAGCGGCGCGCCATTTGGCTAATCCACGCTGCTTGTCGGCGACATCGTCGCCTTCGTCGGCTACGTCATCGACCAAGCGCATGAAGGCGTATAGGGCGGTGAGCGCATCCCGTTTTGGCTTAGGCAAGAGAAAAAACGCGTAATAAAAATTGCTGTGTGCGGCTTTGACGATGCGCTGACATTCCTGATAGGAGTCCGCCAGAGAATTGATGGCGATGGAATTTTGCAAGTCATCGGGTCTGCGATTGGTTGCGACGGCTCGCGTAACCAGCGCGCGGCCGAGCAAGCGCACTTGCTTGGTTCTGCTGATGGAGGGGCGACGATGGAGGGTGTCGTAGCCCATACCCTCGATGGCGTCGAGGACAGCGATGCCGCCTTTGCTGAAGAGCTTGAGGTCCACGCTCAAGCGAGCATCCACCATTTTTGCGAGCGGAGCGCCTTCGGCGAACAAGGCGCGCGTCCGGGCAATTAATGATTTCATCAGGGAGATATAGCGGTCGTCGAAGTGGCGCTCGAGAATGTCTTTTTCAGTTATGCCGTGAGCGGCGGCCTCGTCGAGCGGAATGTAGATGCGGCCCTTTTCCATGTCGCGCGAAACGTCTTGCCAGAAATTGGCGAGTTGCAGCGCGGTGCAGGTGGCGTCAGAAAGGCGCTGGCGGTGCTCATCACGGTATCCGCAAAGATAAAGAACCAGGCGGCCGACGGGATTGGCGGAGCATTCGCAGTAGTGCAGGAGTGTTGACCAGTTTGGGTAACGCTTAATTCTCTGATCCTGGCGGAAGGCTTTTAATAGATCGGCGAATTCCTGTTCGGGAATGTCCTTGGCGACGATCGTTTCGCGGAGAGCCACAAAGACGGGATGCGCGGGACGCCCGTCATAGCAGGCGTTTAATTCGTGTTCCCACCAATTCAGTAATTGCAGCGCACGGGCAGGTTCCGGTATTTCGTCGCCTAAATCGTCGGCCCAGCGGCAGTAGGCGTACAAGTTGTAGAAATGTTGGTGAAGCTCGGCGGGGAGAAGCCAGGAAGCTACATTAAAATTTTCGTAGTGGTGGGTAGCGAGCCAGCGCGTGTATTTCTGAGCTTCTGCAACGGAGCAACCGGATGCGGGTGCTCGGTCGGCGATGTGCAATTCCCCGGGGTGCAGCATACAGCGAATAAACCTCACGATAACCGCTCAAGTCCAGGAAAAAATTCCGGCGGTTCGATTTTCTTAGACGCCGCAGATTATGCCCGAACCAAAATGAATCGCAAGAGTCATGCAATTATGGCGCGGCAACAATAATTTATGGCCAATTTATGGCCGGACGAAATTACGGCCGGACGGCCAGCTTGATCTGGCCGCTGCGTGCCTGCATGCGTTCGAACGCTTGCGGCAAATCGGCCAGACGGATTTCTTCGGTCACGAAATCGTGCGCGGAGATGTCGCCGCGCCGAATAGCTTCGAGCGCATCGCGAAAGAATCGCGGGGTATGGTGAAAAGGAGAAATCAATTTAATTTCAGAATAGTGAATGGCCGCGGGCTCGATTTGAACTTGAGTGCCGCTGGGCAAGCCGCTGAAGAAATTCACCAGCCCGCCGCGCCGAACCATGTCGAGAGCTTGCTTCCAGGTGACGGGATTACCGGCGGCTTCCACGACGGCATCGGGACCGCGCTGGTCTTCGGTTAAGGCTTTTACGGCGGCGACAATGTCGGTGGTTTCGTTGACGTTAATTGTGGATATGGCGCCGAGGCGTTTTGCGACTTCCAGAGCCTGAGGACGGCGCGCCAAAGCAATAACACGCACTCCACGGCGAGAAAGCATGCGCACGAACTTCAAGCCGATGGGCCCGCAACCGATCACGGCGGTGGTGTCACCAGCGCGCAACTCCATTTCGTGAATGCCACGCAGCACACAGGCCAAAGGCTCGGCCAAGGCGGCGCTGGCGTCATCGACAGAGTGGGGTACTTCCAACATGTTTTCGGTGACGATGCGGCCGGGGATGCGCATGTACTCCGCATAGGCGCCGTTGTTGAAGAGCAAATCCTCGCAGAGATTTTCCTGTCCGCGGCGGCAATGGAAACAACGCAGGCAAGGAGCGGAATTGGCGGCCACTACGCGCATGCCGATCTGCCAGCGAGGATCCACACGCTTGCCGACGGCAGTGATTTCGCCGACCATTTCGTGGCCGAAGACCGCGGGAGGCTGAATCATCTTGGCGTGATAACCGCGCTTCCAGACCTTGAGGTCGGTGCCGTCGGTCAGAGCGAGGAGCACGCGGATGAGGACTTCATCGACGCCTAGCGCGGGCACGTCGATCTTTTCGACGCGTAGATCTTCGCTGCCGTAGAGAACGGCTGCGTTCATCTTGCCGGGAACGTCTAACCAAGGCGCAGCGGTTTTGAGGGCTGCACCGATCTCCGCCTTTCTTGTAGTCGTCGATCTCATTGGTGGGTAATCAATATCTTAAGCGATTCTACTGTCGGACGCGCCGCCAGTTCCAATCCTTCTTGGATTCTAGCCAGCGGAAAACGATGCGTCACTATATCCATAACCGGAAGTTGCTTTTTAAATATCAAGTCCGCTGCGGTGTCCTGAATGTCCGCCGCGGCGCTATAGCTGCCCAGAATTTCCTTTTCGTCGATGCCGACTTCGGCGGCCGGGAATTCAATTCTGGTTACGGGGTCATTGGCCGCGAAGAGCAGGACTCGGCCGCCTGGCCTGGCTGCTGCCAAGGCGTCCGCGACAACGGCGGGATGCGCGACGGCCACTAGCACTACATCGGCGCCGCGCCCCTCAGTGCGGTCCTTAATTTCCTGGACCAGCTTACCACCAATGTTAGCGTCGAAGGACTCGAGGGCGCCGAGGGTGAGGCTCTTGGCGCGCCTGACGGCCATGGGATCGCTGGTGAAGATGCGCGCACCCTGCAGCTTGGCGACCATCAGTAGTTGCAGGCCGATGGGGCCGCAGCCGAGCACGAGCACGGTTTCGTCTTTGGTGACGCGGGCTTTTTGAACGGCTTTCACGATGGTGTTGATAGGCTCGATGAAGGTGGCTTCTTCAAAGGTGACGTTGTCAGGGAGCGCTACGATGCCGCGCTCGGCGATCCACGGCATGGCTTTCACATATTCGCCGAAGCCGCCGCCGTTAGGAGTAAAGCCGCCGGTCAAGCCGGTGGACTTGTATTGTTTGCATTGAGAAAAGAGGCGGCGCTGGCAATAAAAACAATTTCCGCAAGGGACGTGATGAAAACTCATCACGCGGTCGCCTAATTTCCATTTGGTGACGCCAGGGCCTACGGAGACGACCGTGCCTGCCAGTTCATGGCCTAAAATTTGCGGGGGATTTACGAAGGCTTGGAAGATTTTTTTTATGTCGGTGCCGCAAATGCCGCAGGCAGCGACTTTGATCAGGACTTCGCCGTCGCCGACCTCTGGGACGGGAACTTCTTCTACGTGGACGCGACCTTTTTCGCGGTATACGCCGGCGTGCATGGTTTTAGGCACTGGACCGAGCGTGGCCGACGTCTGAAGTATGGTTCCGGTGTCGCTCATGAGGCGGCCACTTCGTGCAATGCGGAGGGTGGATGGTTGGGTGCGGCGGAAGATAATTTATTGCTGAAGGACTCGAGAAAGTGAGCCAACGCTTCCGCAGCGGATTTGCTGTCCCGTCCGAGACGCATTAGCGCTGGAACCATTGTGGGATGTTTGGCCACATAGCGAACGACGCCGGCAATTTTCACGTGGCCCTGGGGATCTACGATAGTGTCGAGTTCCGCGGGCATATCGCGATCGAAGGAGTCAGAAATTACCCGCACGACGGCGCTGGGCACGTTTTTTTGGTTTGCGGCATGGAGGATTGCGAAGCTCTCCATGTCGACCGCTTCAGCAAACGAGGATAGGCGATTTTTTTCTGCTGCGGTATTCACGACATGATCGGTGGTCAACAAAGTTGCGATGCGCGATGCACCATTTTCTGCAGCGTGCGTTAGCAGACCGTGGTCGCAGATTTCGGTTTGGCGGTTAGGGTGATGTTGAACTCTTTCGGGCGCAACGATGTCTCCAATTTTAACGGACGACTTCAACGCGCCGGCAAATCCAGAGATGATGCAAAAAGAATATGTTTTGGAAATGACCGCGTCAGCGACACGCTCTGCGTTTGCGGCTCCCATGCCGGTAATGACAAAGTCCACGGTGGCGTTGGCCATCTGGGCGCGTTGCACGGTAACGTCGCCGATGGATATCTTTTCCATGTTCAGCGCGCGCCAAGGAGCGAATTCGGCTTCGATGGCGTAAGTGATGAGAATGTTCATCGCAATATCTTCCAGTTACGCTGGCACGGCGTGGGCCATGCGTTTGATGCGCCGCTGGCTTACGTAGCCGTTTTTTTCGTACCAGCGGACGGCACGTTCGAATGCTGCCGCAACAGGTTCAGCGCGAAAGCCCAATTCCCTTTGCGCGCGAGTGCAATCCACAAACATTAGATGCTGAGCGATTTTTACGCCTTCGACAGGAATTTGTGGCTCGCGACCGATGAGCCGCGAAAACGCCGTCTCCGCATAGGCTACCCCCAAGGCCAGACTATGAGGAATTTTGAACTTGGGCGCCGGAAGGCCGGTGAGGTGAGCGAGAGAGTCCAAAACCTGCTTTAGGGTGAGGTTTTCCGCGCCCAAGAGATAGCGCTCGCCGATTTTACCTTTTTCGGCGACGAGCAAATGGCCCGCGGCGCAATCTTCCACGCCGACAAAGTTCAGGCCGGTTTCGACGTAGCCGGGCATTTTGCCGTTGAGGAAATCGACGATAATTTTTCCGGTGGGGGTGGGTTTCCAATCCCACGGACCTACTGGAGTAGTGGGCATAGCCACGACGACGGGAAGGCCATCTTTGGCGGCTTGCAAAACTTCCTGCTCGGCCATCCACTTGGAGCGTTTGTAATGGCCGATCATTTCGTCGAGCTTGGAGTCGGTGAACTCGTTGGGCAATGCGGGGCGATCGACCGCGATGGTGGCCACCGTGCTGGTGTAAACGAGCTTTTGCACGCCGGCTTGGCGGGCGGCGGCTAGCAAATTTTTCGTGCCACCGACGTTCGAATCGTAAATGTCCTGAGGATTTTTGGACCAAAGACGGTAGTCGGCGGCCGCGTGGAAAACGCGTTGGACGCCAGCCATGGCGCGAGCGAGCGAGGATTGATCGCGCAGATCGCCGGTAACGTATTCGAGCGACAAATCGGCAATGGCGCGATTGGAGCTGGATGCGCGGACGAAGACGCGGACGTCTTCACCGCGGGCTACCAGTTGACGGGCTACGTGGCTGCCGAGAAATCCTGCCGCGCCGGTGACTAAGGTGGTCATGAAGCCCGCGAACCCCGTGAAGCCCATGAAGAAGGATTGCGCGCCCTATGAGCCTCGCGGGTGGGAACCTTTTCCACTTTTTCAACCGCTTGGTTAGGGATGCGTTTTTTTTCAGCGGCTGGTTGGGCGGACGTCGAGGTTAAATCGAGAAGCGCTGAAAAGGTTCTCCAATGGCGGCTCGGTATCAACTGGCGCGCCGAATCTAGGGCCTGGTTAGTGGTTTGGTCGTTGGCGGTTGGCGCGGGCCGCTTGTGAATCCAGCCGTCGACATTGAGGGCCGCAATGAATTTTGCTAACTGGAGAAGCCCGCTCCTATCGAAGCCAGGGAAAATGGTGGTCTCGATACAAATGTGAAAGCCGGAAAGCCTGGCGGTGCGGAGGGCTTCCATGGTGGCGCGAAAATTTCCGGTGTGCTGAGCGCGCGAATCGTGGGCGTCTTCCAGGCCATTGAGAGGCAAAACCAGATATAGGCGCGACACGGGGCGGAATTCGTGGATGCGCCGGCGCAAGTGCGCGGAATCCATTTCCATGAATACGGTTCGGCCGCAATTGGCGATTTCGCGTGCCAAGTGGCCGATGCGCGCATGTTGCAGCGGGCTGTTGCCACCAATCCATACCACGGGAGCGGAGCTTTCCCGCACTTGCGCGAGAGCTTGCGAATCTCTCGAGGAAATTTCTGACGAGGAATTGATGGAGTTTGGTGAAGTGGCTTCGGTGTCGCGCAGTTGCGCTAAATCAAGGCGCAAGGCCCAGGGATAACGCAAAGGTCCAAATAATTTTTGTGCGATGCGAACCTTGGTCAGGTCCCAAGTGAGTCGCGGAGGGGAGCGCATCATGCGCGCTAGAATCCGGAGCGCAGCCGGAATTCGTTGGGCTGGAACTTCAAGGCGCAGAATTCGTCGGCTCTGCGGGCCTGATTCTGGTAGCGCGACAACGCGTATACCGGGAACGAATTGCGATAAAGATGATACTTCAGATAGAAGACGCACGGGAATCCGGTGCCGGTGAAGTCGTGCTCGCTCCAGGAACCGTCTTCGTTCTGGTTGCCGACCAGATAAGAAACTGCGCGGGTGATAGCCGGGTCGCTGGTATTTGATCCGGCCAGCAAACCGATCAGGCCCCAGGCGGTTTGCGAAGGAGTGCTGGCGCCCTGGCCCTTAGAGGACACGTCGGAATAGGTCTTGAGCGATTCGCCAAAGCTGCCGTCATCCTGTTGGACAGACTTCAGCCAGGCTACAGCGCGCTGACAATACTCCTGGGCTGTTAGCGAAACTGTTTCGAGCGCGCGGAGGACGCCGCTGGTGCCATAGACGTAGTTGACGCCCCAACGACCGAACCAGGAGCCATCGCCGCACTGATCTTTGAGTAAAAATTTGACGCCTTTTTGAATGGCAGGATGATCGGCGGACCAGCCAAAGCGGCCGAGGCATTCGAGAACTCGGGCGGTGACGTCGGCAGTGGAGGGGTCGATCATGGCGTTGTGATCGGCGAAAGGAATATTGCACAGGAAGCGTCGATCATTGTCGCGGTCGAATGCGCCCCAGCCGCCATCGCGATTCTGCATGCTCAGGAGCCACTGAATGCCGCGACGAGTGGCGGCTTCCATGCGCTTGGCGTCCGGGAATTTCACGCGCTGCAGGGCCATCAGGACGAAGGCGGTGTCGTCCACGTCGGGATAAAAATCGTTGCGAAATTCGAAAGCCCAACCGCCGGGATCAGCGTCTTTGTTTTTAACTTGCCAATCGCCGGGGCCAAGAATCTGCTTGGACAAAGTCCAGTCAGCCGCCTGGACGAGCGCGGGATCGTCGGGAGCTACGCCAGCTTCTTCTAACGCGACCATCGCAATGGCGGTATCCCAGACAGGGGAAACGCAGGGCTGCAGGCGAATGGTTTCGTCGTCTTCGATCTCAAAGCGGGCAAATTCCCTAGTTTCGCGGCAGGTCAAAGGATCGTCGGGGCCGTAACCCATAGCTACCAGCGAGAAGATGCAATTCATCATCGCGGGATAGATGGTGCCCAAGCCTTCGGAACGCTCCATGTGTTCCAGAACCCACGATTTCGCCTCGCGCAGTGCGCGTTGGCGAAGAGGTTTCCAGGGAAGGCGCTCGTAAAATTTCAGGCCGCGATCGAGGGCCAGGAAAAAATTTCGCCAGGAGATGAGCTGCTTGCTCCAGTCGAAGGCGGCTCTTTTGCGGGTGGGGTCCTTGAAAAGTTCATCGACCTGGGCGCGCTCGGGGAGCTTCCAGTTGGGGCGCAGCGCGGAAAGAATCATCATGGGGATGACGATGGCGCGGGTCCAGGAAGAAAATTCGTAAATGTTGATGTAAAACCAATTCGGCAGGAGCATCAGCTCGGGTGGAATGGCGGGGACTAATTCCCAGCCGACTGCGCCGACGAGAGCAAGGTAGAAGCGGGTGTAGGAATTGGTTAGTTCCAAGCCGCCCAAGGCGTGGACCGAAGCTCGCGCACTGGTCATGTGCGGCGAGTCGATCGGGTCGCCAGCCAATTTCAGGGCGAAGTAGGCTTTGCAGGTGGCGTTCAGCTCGGAAGGGCCGCCCGGATAAATGCTCCAGCCACCGTCAGCGAGCTGGCGGCGCCGGACGTAGGTAGCAAGCTTGGCGATCCGGTCTGGATCAGCTTTGCCGAGCACGAATAGATAATAGATATAGTCGGATTCGAGGGTGGTGTCGGCTTCGAGTTCGCCAAGCCAGTAGCCTTCCTCGGTCTGCAGGGACAAAAGGTGATTGGCGCCCCGCTCAATGGAGCTTTCCAGGCGTTCAGCCCAGTTCTGCTGGCGCCACGGTAGCGGCGCTGCAACGACGGCCGATTCATCTTCCATGCGGACTGATGACGCCATCAGATGCTATTCCCCCTCAGCCTTCTCGCGAGACGATGAGGCGCTTAGATAATCCTTTGGAGAGCGGAACTTCTTTTCCCGATTGCCCGAACACTTTGGGATCTCACCCGCCCCCAAACCAGGCATACACCAGTACTACTAGATTATCGCCGGGATTGACCCAAGCGGTCAACGAGATTGTCTCATCTGGAGATGAAGCTGGGAGCGAGAAGGTTACAACCTGACGTCTGCCGGGGCCTCCAAAGCGCGCCTGATGAGCACTTGGAGTGGAAGGGGCAAAGGCTCGCCTTCGCTTTGGCGGACGGATGGGGCGTGGTTGAGGAGCTGGCGAGGGAGGCTCATCCAAGGGGCTTCGCTGGCTGGAGCGTCGTCACTGCCGCCACGGACTACCAAAGCGTCGGCGCGGTCCAGGACTATGCGAGCGGAGTCTTTGAAGTCGTCACGGCTGGGGTCGATCACGGCGAAATATAGACTGGGTTGAACGAATTGCAGAAGTGAGTTGCTTTCGAGAATCAGTGTTGGCGACTCTGGGGAGTTAGTGGGGGGCAACTGAGCTAGGGCTTCGCGCAAGAGCGGGAGTCCTTCGGCCAGGAAGCCTTGCTTGGTTCTGAGCCAGAAGGAGCGCTGCGCGCCTGCCGCCAGGAAACGAGAGCTGTCGGTGCCGGTCCCGGCATTTTTTTCCCAGCTGATCGCGTAACTGTGTTCGTCGGGAGCGCAGCCGCAATTTTCACCGTTTTTGGCGCAGACGCCGTGACCGTATTGGGTGATCTTGCCTGCGATCCAGTTCTCCTCTGGAAATGCGCGGATTACATCGCAAACCAATTGGGTCTTGCCAATGCTGCGGGTGTGGCCACCGACGACGATGACGCGCCAATTTTGTTTTTGCGTTGCCGCTGGTGATTGCAAATCTGCCTGCCTTTGCGAAGTGCTCGCCGGTTGAGTTCTCGGCGATTCTATGGCGACGTCTTATTTTCTCACATTGCTCTCCAGGTTCTTGATTCTAGCTGCTAATTCAGGGAGGCGAGTTTGCCATGCAAACTGTTCCTTGAATTTTTCGAGGGGGCGCGAGGGCGTACCCCAGACGGTCTGGCCGCTGTGAATGGTTTTGCCTCCAAGGACTCCCGACTGGCCGCCGATGATCGCGCCGTCTTCCAATTTGCAGCGTTCCCCGAAGCCTGCCTGGCCGCCAACCACAACATTTTTGCCAAAGGTGCAGGAACCGGAGAGGCCCGCTTGAGCGGCGATTACGGAGTGCTCGCCGATTTCGCAGTTGTGGCCGATGTGAACGAGGTTATCCAGCTTTACGCCGGCGGCGATCCTGGTGTCCGCGAGGGACCCGCGATCGATGGTGGTGTTGGCGCCGATTTCCACGTCGTCACCGATTTCGACAATTCCGGCCTGCGGGAATTTCCAGTGCTGCCCTTCGCCGAACGCGTATCCAAAACCGTCGGCACCAATCACCGCACCAGAGTGAATTTCCACGCGGTCGCCGAGGCGGACGCCGCTATATAAGGTGACGCGCGGATGAATTCTGCAATTTTTGCCGATCCAGCATCCAGCGCCAATTACGGCGTGGGGACCGACTTGTGTGTTTTCGCCGATGTGGACATCTTCGCCAATTACGGCGTAGGGGCCGATGCTGACGTTCGGGACGATTTGCGCGAGGGCCGCGATGATGGCAGTGGGATGGACACCTGTAGCAATCGGGGGGCGTTCCATGAGCAAGGTCGCGGCTTTGGCGAAGGCTAGTTTCGGCGCTGCGCTACGCAGGACAGTCTTACCTGGCAACTCGACGCCTAGCGCCGCGATCACGCAGCTAGCGGCGGAATCGTGTGCGCGCTGGGCATTTTTGGGAGACTCAGCAAAAATCAAGTCGCGAGGGCCGGCCCGTTCTGGCGAGGCCACAGCGCTCAACTCCAAATCACCATTCCCTTCCAGTGCGGCTCCGACCGCAGTGGCTAATTCTTTGGCGGTTCTTTTCATGATGCGCCCTCGCTAATGGTTTTCGTTTTTGGAGACTCAACAAATTAATTAAATTTGTACAACGGCAGTTCGCCTGGCGGCCTGGTGTTCCAGCGGCCGTGCAGCCAGACCCACTGATCGGGATACTTTCTGATGATTTCTTCGAGAACCTTGGTGAATTTCTGAGTGTTCTCGAGGATATCGTGGTCCAGGTTTCCAGTGCGCGTTAACTGTACTGGGGGTTCAAATCTGAGGCGGTACTTCTTGATTTGATCATCCCAATACGCGTAGCCGGGGACGACGGCGGCGCCAGTGTGCAGCGCCACGCGTGCGAGTCCTGTGGTGGTGCAGGCTGGCGTGCCGAAAAAGTCTACAAAGACTCCTTCTTGGGGCATGGTGTTTTGATCGGCAAGAATCCCCACTGTGCCTGCATCTTTCAAGACTTTTAGCATGGTGCGCGCCGATTCATTTTTGAAGATGGGACGATCGCCGCTTAGCGAGCGATAGCGATTGACGAGTTGGTCTAGCTTGCGGTTATCCAGCGGACGAGCCATGTAATGCAGCGGGTAACCGTACAACGCGTGCGCGAACGAAGACAGCTCCCATGCGCCGATATGGCCGGTTAAATACAGGACTCCTTTTCCCTGTTCCTGGCCCTGCAGGAAATTTTCATGTCCATCGAGGATGACTACATCCTCAATGTTTTGTTTCGAATATTTGGGCAGGCGAGCGAACTCGGCAGCCATCCAGCCGAGGTTGCGAGTCATCTTTCGAGTGACGTCCGCGCGCTGCGCTGCGGTCCAATCCGGAAATGCGAGGCGCAAATTAAATTCAGCGGTTTTGCGCAACTTTGGAGAGAGGAGAAAGAGGGCATGCGCGACGGAAGCAGCCAGCGACCGCGCTACCTGGCGCGGCAACACTTCCAGAATTTTCAATGACACGCGTACAGCCGCGTACTCTGCCCATTCCTTCATCGATTGTTTGAGCGGCTGCTCTCCGCTGCCACGACAGTATGCCTTTGGGCGCGGCTACATTGCCATGGACATTGCGCCCGATGTTAGACTCACGTTCGTAGTTTCTTTTCGAATGAACGAAACCTCACCAGCTTTGGCGAACAAATCCGGCGACGATTCCTTCCGCGACATGTCCTTTCGGAACATCAGTTGGGCAGTGTTGATTCTGCTGACGCTGTACGTTTGTTATTTCAGTCATCTCGGGGCGTTTGGATTCATCGGACCTGACGAGCCGCGCTATGCGTGGATCGCGCGAGACATGGCGGAATCGGGCGACTGGGTCACGCCGCGACTGTACGGTAAGCCGTGGTTCGAAAAGCCGGTTTTTTATTATTGGTCCGCGGCGCTGTGTTTTAAGTTGTTTGGCGTGAGCGAAACCAGCGCGCGATTGCCGAGCGCGTTATGCGCACTGCTGGCGACGCTTGCGTTGGCTTGGCTGGCACTGAGGCTCGGCGGCTGGGAGATGGCTCGTTGGGTTTTGTTACTCTTGCCATCTACCGTGGGAATGATCGGATTTGCTCATGCGGCCTCAACGGACATGCCGTTCAGCGCGATGTTGAGCGTTGCGATGGTTTGCGTGGCTGTGGCGTTGAATCTGGTGCCTAATTTTTCAGAGAAAAATCCACCGGAAGGGATATCTGCCGACGAAACACGCGAAGATTTATTGGCCTATCGGCAGACGAAAGAGACCATCTATCTTAGTTTGATGCTCTTTGGATTTTTCCTGGGTCTAGCGGTTCTAGCTAAGGGGCCGGCGGCGCTGATTCTAGCTGGGGGCACAACGCTTTTGTGGGCAGCGTCGAATAAACGCTGGCGCGATGCGGTGCGGTTGTTTCATCCCATCGCGATCGGGACATTTTTGCTGACATGCGTTCCCTGGTACGTGCTGTGTGGGCTTCGCAACCCGGAATTTTTTCGCGTTTTTATCATCGAGCACAATTTCAAGCGCTACTTAACGCCGGAATTTCAACACATTCAACCCTTTTGGTATTACCTGCCAATTACGATCGTCGCGCTGTTGCCGTGGGTATTTTGGCTGGCGTGGTTTGCTGGTGGCAAGGGCAGGAAGAACGAGGGCGTACAACAGCGGGCGCAAATATTGTTTTTAGCTGGGTGGGGCGTCTTCCCTGTTTTGTTTTTTTCCTTATCGAAATCAAAACTCCCGGGCTACATTCTTCCAGCAGTACTTCCGATGGGCTTCCTAATTTCATTTGCGGTCACCCACGCAGTGAAATCCAAACATGTGTTTGGGCGATACGCACTCGGGCTGATAGGCGCGCTGTTATGCGCGTCACCATGTTGGGTATTTTTTTCGAAGGCACATGTTCGAGGTCCGCTCGTGTCGCTTTACGTTATCGTGGCGGCGGTGGGCGGTTTGATTGTGATTGTGGCGGCGTTGCTGCGGCAGACGCGTGCGGGCTTAAGTTTTTCTGTGGTGTTGGTACTTTTCTTGCTCAATCTAGTTTATGTTTCGCTCGGTAAGCTGGATTCTGAGCTTTCGGCGCGGAGTTGTGCGAGACAGATTGGAGCGGAACGCGCAGCTAATACCTACTTCTTTAAATTGCAACGCTCGTGGCAATACCAGCTTAACTTTTATCTGCACCGCGAGATTATGGAATGGAGCCCCAATGTTTCCGGCGAGGTCACAGTAGCAACCAGCGAGAAAAATCTTGAGGAGCTCGAGAGAAGCGCGCAAATCGTTGCGGTAATTTGCAAGCAGTCGCCGCAGGCTGAGGTTGTGGTGGTCAGGTCTTTCTTTTAGTCGAGGCTTTTTAGCGGGGCACGGGTTCTACCCGGGCTGGCGCTTTATCGCGTGGCACGCATGGTGGCAGGCAGATGGGTTAGAAAAAAGGATACGACGCGATTCTCGTAGGCGCGTTTGTCGTCATCATTCATGGCCACAAAATTTCCATGTCCGATGATGGCTTGTTCGCGAGGTTCGGGGGCCTTTACAAACATGTTGCGCGCAATGGCGGCGAGCTCGGGATCATCCGAAGCCTGAATAAAAAGCATGGGAACGTTTGTCAAGTTATTCAGACGGGCTGACAACGGCGGCTCTTTGCGAAACGACATATTGAGCAGGTCGAAGCTGAACTCCGCGGAACGAATCATGAGCGGGAATCCAGCGAGGCCGGTGCGTTCCACGCCGATCTTTACCATTTGCGCGGGAGTGTCGTACACGGAGTCGAGGACCATGGCGCGAATGCGCGGATCTCGCTCGGCTTCTCGCAGCGCCGCATAGGCGCCGAGGTTGTAACCCCACACTCCGAAATTATGAGGGTCGACGTCATTGCGCGCGGCCAGCGCGTCAAGGGCAGAGCGTAGTTCGTCGGCTTCGCGATACCCGAAGCTGGTGGCGCCGGAATTGCCGCCATGCGCGGCAAAATCAAACAAGAAGACATTGTACTGATGGTCCTGCAAAGCGGAGACGAGGGTCAGCAACTCCGCGCGGCTGGAACCGTAACCATGGCAAAGCACGATGGTGGGCGCACCGCGGAGACCTGGAAAGAACCAGCCTTCGCGGGCCTGGTTGTTTAAGACGGTGAATTGAACGGCATCCGGGCGGCCGGGAAAACTTTGTAGATTAATTTCCGAGCTGGTGCGTTCTGGTTCGACGATGCGATATACGAGGAATCCGGCGACGCCCGCGGTGGCTAGCACGGCGAAAAAGAGGAGCGCCAAAATAGCAGTGAGGAGTTTGGCGTACCAGCGTGTGGGATAACGTAGTTCAGAAAGGATGGACATGCGTGATCTGCGCAAGAGTAGACGTCAAGAGCGCCGTTTTTTCCTAGTCCCACAGTAAGAGACAGAACAAATGCTGACAATCCGCATGCTAGCACACCCTTGCGCCGCGCACTTTCGGGAGCGGCCGGTATGTGTCGCATTTATATCGCGCACCACCTGCGGGTGCGCCTCGGCACGCAGGCCTACCACGGCAGGCAGGCATTCTCGCGCCATTGGGCGAATCGGCTATCATAGGAATGCGGGCGGCAAGGTCGCTCGCCTTCCAATTCACCCATGAACATTGTCGATTTGCGACAGACCACGGTTCGGCAACTGGAGTCCCTCCTTGAAGAAGAATCTCGCCACTGGCGCAAGGAATTGCACTGGGATTATCGCGGTGCGCTGGAACTCATCAAACGTTTCCTGGAGGCGCGGGCGTTGGCGGGCAGCGTGGCGTTTGAAAACGGGAATGCCGCGGGTTATTCGTTTTATGTGATGGAAGAACAGAAAGGATTGATCGGCGGACTTTATGTTTCGGCGCAATTTCCGCAATCCGTTATTGCGCAACGATTGCTGGAGGAGACGCTTTTCGCCATGCGGGCTATTCCGCACCTGGAGCGCATCGAAGCGCAACTGATGCCCTTCAGCGGACCGATTGATACGCCGCTGCGCGACCAAGGATTCAGCTTGTATACGCGGCAATTCATGCTGCTCGACCTGCAGAAAGCGGGGAAGACAAATTCCAACAACTCCGCGGGGCTGCGAATTGATCGCTGGAATGATCGATACTTCGAACCGTGCGCCAAATTAATTTATTTGTCGTACGCGGATCATGTGGATGGAGAGATTAACGATCAATATCGCAGCATACCTGGGGCGCTACGTTTCCTGAAAAATATTATTTTGCTGCCTGGTTGCGGGCAGTTCGTTCCGGCAGCCTCTTTCGTTTTGCGGCAGCCGGGCAGCGATGAGCTGGTGGCCGCGGTGCTGACCAGCGAAGTGTCGCCGGGAGTCGGTCACACCACGCAAATCTGCGTGGTTCCGGGATTTCAGGGGCACGGGCTGGGACGCATGTTGATGCAAAAATCGAGCGACGCGCTGCGAGCGTTAAAGTTCAAGGAATTGACGTTGACGGTTACTTCAGAGAATCGTACCGCGGTGCAGCTCTACGACCGGCTGGGGTTTCGCACCATTAAGTCGTTTACGGCCGGGGTCTGGCCACGCTGAAAAACGAATTTGAAATTGGTCTAGCGGATTCGATGGTTGAGAGTGCTGATATAGTCGCGTGCCATGAAACGTCCCATACCTGTCACGATTCTGGGCTGCTTGTTTATCATAGTGGGCGTAGTAGGTTTGACTTATCACCTTTCGCAAAGACCACTGGACCGGTGGGCCGCGCTCATTGCCTTCGTTGAGGTAATTTCCATCGTGGGCGGAGTCTTCCTGCTCAAGGGTCGCAATTGGGCCCGCTGGCTGATGATTGCGTGGGTAGCCTTCCACGTTGGGGTGAGCGCGTTCCGCCCACTCTCAGACTGCGTAGCACATGCCATGCTGCTGGTTGCGGTGGCGTATTTCCTGCTCACACCGCCTGACTCCAGATATTTTCAGACTAAGGCTTCGCCATCACAGTGATGTGCGCTCTGGGCGAAGCCACAAACGTTTTAGTCACGTCGTGAGACAAGAATCCACCTCGCCCTGATCCGTAAACTTTAAAAACCACGTCCAAATCCCGGAACACACACCGTCTGGGCCGCTTCTTTCGCTGCATGGATCGTGACCCATCTAGCTTCCGCGTTGCGCCTGTCATTCCCGTTTTGAAAATGAGTCGCACCACTGTGGGACAGCTGTGAATCGCTCGAGCAGAAAAACCCTGTAAGTCCAACTTTCTGAACCGTCGCGACTGGTGTCTCAAGTGCATTCAGTTGCAACTCGACGATTGTTCCTCTGACCCGCGGTTAGCAACCGAGCAAATTAATAAGGCGAAGCGTGCGGTTTGGATGCAACGCCACGTTTCGTTGGAAACGATCCGGAATTCGCACACAGAAGATAGAAATGAAACGGCAATTAGAGACAACCACGGAGGCGCCACCCGAGTTGGAGAGCCAGGGTGGAGCGGAGTCAACATCGGAAATGCTGAATGCTACGGATTTGTTGGATGCTCCGGAATCACTCACGGCCGATGATGCCGGGCTGCAGGCGCCGATACAAGCTGAGGTGTCTCTCCCGGAATGGGACGCGGCGCGAACCCGCATACGATTTTTGTCGACTTTGCAATTGCTGTGGGCCGAGAGGCAATTAATTTTGCGTTGGGGGCTGGCTGGGTGTTGCGCGGCAATACTTCTAGCGTTCGTAATTCCCAAGCGATACATCTCGACAGTGAGATTGATGCCTCCAGAAGCGCAATCCACCAGCAGTTTTGGCGGGTTTGGTTCGATTGCAGGAGATTTATTAGGAGTCAGTAGCACTGGTGCTTTATTGGTTGCGATGATGCGCAGCCAAACACTAGAGGATCGACTGATTGACCGATTTAATCTTAAGCAGGTTTACGGGGTTGGACTGCAGCAAGAAGCCCGCACGCGGCTGGAAGCAAAAACGACCTTCAAGCTAGAACTTAAAAACGGCATCGTGATGGTGAGCGTCACCGATCATGATCCACAGCGTGCTGCGGCCATGGCTCGAGCATATGTGGATGAACTGGAAACCCTCATGGCCCAACTAAATAATTCTTCCGCACATCACGAGCGCGTATTCCTGGAAGACCGACTGCAAACCGTTAAAGTTGAAATGGAAACTGCGGAAAAGGATTTCGGCGATTTCGCCAGCAAGAACGGGGCGATGGATATCACTGAGCAGGGTCAAGTTATGATTCGAAGTGCCGTAAAGCTGCAAGGGGAAATGATCGCCGAGAGGTCACAACTGGAGGAAACCCGGCAGATCTACTCGGACGCCAACCCCCGTGTACGTTCTTTACAGGCGCGCATCTCCGAGTTGGCTAGTCGACAAAAGCAACTGCTTGGGACCTATAGCGGGAATTCTTCTGCGGATGAAAAATCTTCAAGCACCGCATTTCCAACTTTACAGCAATTACCAATATTGGGCCTGCCCTGTGAGAGCAAACTGCGGAAATTGGAAACGGAGGAAGCAGTTTATGAGGCTTTGCGGACGAACAGGATTCAGTGATGGTGCAGGAAGCAAGGGAAAACCCACCTTTGGAAGTCTTGGACTGGCCTGCAGAGCCGGAGCGCAAATCGTTTCCCCCTCGGCTGCTAATCATCGGCACGGGGACGGGGTGCGCTGTAATTCTGAGTGGGGTATGGATTCTGGGATTAGCTCGCTGGCGGGAAATGGATGCCCTACATCCCGGGAAGGTACTGGCGGGGGAGATTTTACGAACTGCACAATGGCCATTTGCTATATCGGGAATAAATCGCGAAGAGCAAGACAGCCAATCTGACAAATGCGACGGAAGCGCGGGTGAACCCACCAAAGTAAATCCCCATGATGTGCTCTGAAGTTTGATGGCAAGTGAATGGCTTCGCGACAGCACCGCGGTTTCAAACTAGGAGCACGCGCTGCGACGTCTTCTTGTTGCGGGAAGTGATGATAACCACAGAGTTCGCCATCGGGCCAGCCTGTTGCGCGTGCATGATAGTAGAGTAGTAGCGGGCATGCCGGGCAAACTTACCTCCGACGAACAGCTGGATTATGTTGCGGCGCTGCTGGACGATATATTCCAAATCCCTGGAACGAAGATTCGATTTGGGCTCGACGCGCTGATCGGCTGGATACCCGGCATCGGCGATGCGATGGCCGGTACTGCATCGTTTCTGATTGTGTTTGCTTCGTGGCGTCGCGGCGCGCGGACGGTGACGGTGGCTCGCATGATCGCAAATGTGCTGCTGGAAACGATGGTGGGAGCGATACCGGTGGCCGGCGATATTTTCCACGTGATTTGGAAGGCGAATCGGCGGAATTACAAGCTACTGATGCGCGAGCGGTTGCAACCCGGGATTCACACCGGGCGCGACTGGATGTTCCTGGTGGTGATTTTGGTTGTAGCCGCAGCTGTGGTGGTAATTCCCATTGTGATTTTAATTTGGGCATTGCGGTTGCATCCGGTGATCCGGCCGTGAGTTCTTGGGAGATAATTCTAAGAAACTTCAAGATCCAGGTTCATAACTCAAATGCGAACCTGGGGCACCCGCGCACTGCGGTTGCATCCGGTTTTCCCGGACATGAGTTCGATTCACTAATAGTTCGATTCACTAATAATTCAGGGAAAACTTCAAGACTCAGGTTCATAACTCAAATGCGAACCTGCAGCACCCTCGCGTCATTTTTGATTTGCGATGGGTGGTGACTGTTAGTTACGGCTCTTGCTGAATAGGCAAAAAGCTTCCGCGCAGTCTCAGTTATTGGCCGGCTTTCTTTCTTGCGGATTCGAATTCGTCGCCGGATTGCCATTGGATCAGGGCGGGTTGCGACGCGGCTTGCTGACCTAAGTCATAGCCGAACTGTGCGACTTTCGCTAGCCCGGTGAAGTCCATTTCGGGCCGGTATTCATCGCTGGGTTGATGATAGTGGTGCTCGACGTAGTCTTTGGCTTGTGCTCGGCCCCAAGCTTCGTCGTGGCCTTTGAATTTCATTCCCTCGCTGATTGAAAAAGACGGAATGCCTACACGGGCCAAACTGAAATGATCGGATCGGTAGTAGTGGCCTGCTTCAGGCTGTGCGTCTGGGCGAATAGTTAAGCCATATTTCTGGGCGGTCTTTTCTACTTGCGGGTAGAAAGTGGTGCGCTCGGCGCCGCTGACTTCTATTTCTTCGGGATCACCAATGGGGGCGATGGCGTCGTAATTCAAATCCAAGGTTACTTTTCCAACGGGAGATGCAGAATGCTTGCCCAGAAATTCTGAGCCTAGCAGGCCTTGTTCTTCGGCGGTTACCGCGGCGAACAAAATGGATCGCGGCGGGGGTTGTTGACCGGTTCGCCCGGCCTGCGACCAGACCCGCGCCAGTTCGAGCAGGATGCCGCAGCCGGTGGCGTTGTCTACCGCGCCGTTGTAAATGTTGTCGCCTTTCGCGCTGGTATCGATGCCCAGGTGATCGTAGTGCGCGGTGTACATCACGGTTTCATCGCGACGCTGCGAGTCGCTGCCCGGAAGCATGGCCAGAACGTTCCTGGAATTAAACGGGCGGACGGTGCTGACGACGTGAGCTTTCAGGCGCACTGGTAATTCCACCGGTTTGAAATCGCGCGATTGGGCTTGCTGGAACATGTGGTCGACATCCATGCCAGACATGGCCGCCAATTTTTTGGCTACGTCCAGTTGAATCCAGGATGCGCCCTGCAATTTCGGAGTGCCATCGAGGCGGAGGTAGGATTTGTCTTTACCGTTCGAATTGCGCACTACTTCCCAACCGTAGCTGGCCAAGTCGCGGCGATGGATAATCAGTGTGGCTACGGCGCCGTGGCGCGCTGTTTCTTCATATTTGTAGGTCCACCGGCCATAGTAGGTGAGCGCTTTGCCTTTGAAAAATTTGGGATCGTCGGAGGTGGGCTCATTGACGAACAGCATCGCCACTTTGCCTTTTAGATCCACGCCTTTGTAGTCATCCCATTTATATTCGGGAGCGGTGATTCCGTAACCGACAAAAACGACGGGCGCATCGATGTCCGCAACTTCGGTTTGCGTTTCGTTGTGGATGACAAAGTCTTCCAGGTTTTTTAACTGCAGCGGTTCACCGTTTTTGGGAACGAGCGAAACGGTGGTGTCTGGCAGAGTGGTAACGCTAACCATGGGTACTTCCTGGAAGTAAGTGCCTTGATCGCCGGCGGGCTTCAAGCCATCCAAGGCGAATTGGGTGGCGATGTATTCGGCGGCGATGTCGCTGCCGCGCTGGCCCATACCGCGGCCCTCGAGGAGGTCGCTCGAGAGGAACTTAACGTGGGCGCGAATCTTTTCCGGGTCAACGCCTGCCGAGGGAGCTGCCGCAGGCGCCGGGTTATCTTGATGCTGCGCCTGGGCAGCAAGAAACACGGCGCTGGACGCCAATAAAATCACCACTGCGATCATCGATTTCCGCATGAGTCCCCTTGATGACTTAATTTGTTGCGCTTCACTTTTTGGTGCGCTCTTTCAGCAAGCCCTTCAGCTCTGCCATGAATTCCTGCACATCTTTAAAATCCATGTACACGGAAGCAAAGCGCACGTAAGCGACTTTGTCGAGTTTCTTGAGACCGCGCATGATCATCTCGCCGATTTCGGAGGTCGTCAGTTCACGTTCGGTGGCCTCGTGTACAACGCCTTCGATTTCATCGACGATGGCTTCGAGTTTAGGAGTGGCTACCGGGCGCTTTTCGCAGGCCTTCAGCAGGCCTTGCAGAATTTTTTGACGCTCGAAGCGCTCTCTGCGCCCGTCTTTTTTCGCGACCATGTAAGGAATTTCGTCGATGCGTTCATAGGTGGTAAATCTGCGGGAGCATTTCAAGCATTCGCGGCGGCGGCGAATGGTATCGCCAGCGCGGCCTTCGCGAGAATCGATCACTTTGTCGTCAACGTGGGCGCAGAAAGGGCACTTCACTCGGGATCATCTCCTATCAGCTGAACAGCGAACAAAGCGAATTCATACTTCTGATTTCGCAAAATTTCGGTCTTCTTCTTGAAATGCGCTCATCTCCAGGTCACGGTGGCATGCCGACGACGTCGTTGTCCCCCGCGTGCTCATTTCAACGCAACGGCCACTTCTCTCTTTTCTTCCTCGGCCATGCGTTTCAGCTCGCGCAAACCCCAGCCTTCGTGGATCAGCATGGGAACGCCTAGTATGCTGCAACCGGCGAAGGTAATAGACCACAGCACCATGGCGGCAGCTACTGCGGGTTCTCTTTCTACTCCAAAAATCGTGGTGTACGCAATGATGGCGCCCGCTTGCGAGCCGCCCCCAATGCCTGGCAACTGAATGGTTGAGCCCACCAGAGTAAATGCCAGGATCAGCAAAGAGTCGGCCACACCGATGGTGTGAAGCGTTCCGGTGAAACTGTGGGACACCCAGTAATAAATGAGCGCGACTACCAGCCAGTGCAACGCGGAATAAACGGTGGCGAGAATCAAATCTTGCCAGGTACGGATGGTTTGTACGCCGCGCACAAAACCCAGCACGATGCGCGCGAAGGAAGCGCGCCATCCGCCGGCCTGAATTACAGAGTGAAGGCGGCGCTCCAGAAGCGCGGTACCGTGAACCCGCAAATACACCAGCGCGATCATGGCGGCCAGGACGCCGGCGAACAAAATTGTGCCGGTGGTTTTGGCGGCGGTTTCCAATTGACCGGCCATGTCACCTGCATGCTGGTGCATGCCAAACAGAACCAAGCCCACGCCGGCGATGACGGCGACGCTGGCCATATCGAAAATACGCTCGAGGACATAAATGCCGAAAGTGTCGGCTATAGGCAAGTTCTGCTTTTTTGCCAGCAGCAAAGGCCTGATGGGCTCGCCTGCGCGGCCTAGCAGAAAAATGGCGGCGAATCCTGCCAGGGTGAGCTTATAAATTTTCCAAAAATTTGTGTCACCAATGTTGCGCTGGAAGACTTGCCAGCGCAACGACCGGATGCCATAGCAGGAATAAATCGCCAATAGAGCAAGAATAATGTAATAGGGATTGGCCTCGCGCACAGCGTAAAACAATTTCGATCCGCTGAAGCTGGCCAGGTGAAGAAAAGTACTGAGCTGGTAGGCGATGATGGCTAATGCCAGCAATCCAAGCACTACCAATATGGTTTTCCTGGATGGCGATCGCATGTGCCATGAGCCTACTGACCGCATGTACACTCGTCAAGTTTCTGCGATGTTAGCGGGTAATGCTGCCCCCGGGTAACAAAACTCGTGACGCCCCAGCTGATACTTATCGCCGCGCGGAAGAAGGAGGAATCAATGCAGGAAGCTATTTTGAAGCGATTCGAAAATCCGGATGAGGTGCGCGTCTTTGACAAAGGCCGATTCGAGATTGTGCATATTGGTGGGCTGACCATTGGCCGTGCGAGCTATGAACCTGGATGGAAATGGTCGCAAGACGTCGCTCCTCTTGCGGGTACCCCGCTGTGTGAAGTGGAACATGTGGGACTGGTCGTTTCCGGGCGAGCGGTGGCCGCGTTTGCTGATGGAACGCTGACGGAGTTGACGCCGGGAAACTTGTTTTATATTCCGCCGGTGGCGCACGACAGCTGGGTGGTTGGGGATGAGCCTTACGTGTCACTTCATTTTGTGGGCGCCGCGCATTATGCGAAATAATTGCGTGTAGAGCATTATTTCTAAAACTTTATGGTTCCCTCCTTCGTATTGATGCTTGGGTAGTTGAATTTTGGAATTCAAACCCAAGACCAGGCTAAACGTCATCGTGTAGCACCCTTCATCCGACTTGCATCTTGATGGCGTAAATTAGGTCTGGCCTCTGATTGAGAGTTGAAAGGCTCGCATGCGATTGGTGGTTGAAAATCTCAGCAAGGAATACCGGGGAGGTGCGCAGCGCGTAAGAGCGCTGAGCGGCGTTCAGTTTTCGCTGGGGCCTGGGGTGCTTGGGTTACTGGGACCCAACGGTGCGGGTAAATCCACGTTGATGCGGATTCTGGCGACGATTACTCAGCCTTCTTCTGGGCGCGTTTTGTGGAATGACACGGTAATCGCGCGGCAGCCTGACGCGCTGCGAGAGGTGCTGGGTTACTTGCCGCAGGATTTTGGCGTTTATCCGCACCTGAACGCCATCGAATTCCTCGAATACCTTGCCGCAGTGAAAGGCGTCAGTGCGAGCGCGGCTCGCACGCGCATCCACGAACTGCTCGAGTTGGTGAACCTCACCGGCGCGGCCAAGAGACCGTTGGGCGGCTACTCTGGCGGCATGCGGCAGAGGATCGGCATTGCGCAAGCTTTGCTTAACGATCCGCAGCTTTTAATTGTGGACGAACCGACCGCTGGGCTTGATCCGGAAGAGCGAGTGCGCTTCCGTAATTTACTTTCTGAACTGTCCGGCGAGCGCATTGTGATTTTGTCGACGCATATTGTTTCCGACATTGAGGCGGTAGCGACCAGCATCGCCATTCTGGAACAGGGGCGCCTGCTTGCGCATGACTCACCGGAAGTTTTGTTGGCGTCAGTGGCGGGAAAAATTTGGGAAGTGGTAATTCCCAGCGCGGAATTGCCAGTGCTGCGGCAGAAATATCTGGTTAGCAGCACGGCGCACCGGAGCGACGGCGTTCATGCGCGAGTGGTGGCGGATATTGCACCAGACCGAGCGCTGCGGCCGCTTGATCCTTCTTTAGAGGACGCATACCTGTTCGCGCTTGCGAGCCATCGTATCTCTGGCGTTACTGGCGCTCTCGAGCGAAGGGGTTCGGCGGCGTGACACACGTTGCTGGCAATCGCGTCGCGGTGATTTGGGCCATTGCTCGCGCGGATTTTCTTGAACGAGTGCGGCGATACAGCTTTCTTTTCACGCTGGGTTTCGCGCTGTATCTCGGTTATCTGACGATCTCAGGCAATTTGGTGCTGCAAGTAGGACATGTGCGGGGGATTTTCAATTCCGCGTGGGTAGGGGCGCTGTTGTCTCTGGTGGCCAGCACGTTTATTTCGCTGGCGGGTTTTTATTTTGTAAAAAATACCATTCAGCGCGATCGCGAAACGCGCGTAGGGCAAATTCTGGCAGCTACGCCGCTTTCCAAATTCATTTACGTACTGGGCAAAGTGATCAGCAACCTGACGGTGCTGATGTTGATGATCGCGGTGCTGGCGTTGTCGGGAATCGCGATGCAGTTGCTGCGCGGAGAAGACAGGCACATTGACATCTGGAATTTATTGGCGCCGTTTATTTTTCTGGCCTTTCCGGCCATGGTGGTGGTCGCGGCCGTCGCGGTGCTGTTCGAGACGATTCCCTTTCTGCGAGGCGGGTTTGGCAATGTCGCCTATTTTTTTGTGTGGACTGCGCTGCTCAGCGTGCCGTTGGCTGTGGGCAAACATGCGTCCGACCTGGTTGGTATTTCTTTGGTTGCGGATAGCGCGCGAGAGGCTGCGCATCTTTCGGCAGAGCATGGCGGGGTCAGTTTTTCGTTGAGTTTCGGTCAGATAGCCGCGCCAGTTTCGACATTTCGCTGGGATGGCATGAACTGGGCGGCGGATATTCTGATTAGCCGCCTTGCGTGGCTAACGCTGGCGTTTGGAATCGTGATGGTTTCGGCTTTCCTGTTCGACCGGTTCGACCCGTCACGCGGGAGAGCTTTGCGCGAGGCGCCCGGCGCAAGAGTTGCGCCTGAAGCCCAGATAGAAAGTAGCGCCGCGCCTGCACAGGTTAATGCTGCGACGCTCACGCCGCTGGCAGCGCACGCCACACACTCACGTTTTATTTCAATGATCGCCGCCGAACTGCGGCTCATGTTGAAGGGGCAAAGGTGGTGGTGGTACGCGGTGGCGCTTGGCTTAATCGTCGCTTCAGCGGTCGCTCCTTCCGGAGATGCGCGCGGAATACTTCTGGCATGCGCGTGGATCTGGCCAGTGTTGCTGTGGTCTTCGATGGGCGTCCGCGAAACACGCGATCAAACTTATCAACTTATTTTTTCGTCTCCGCATCCGATCGGTCGGCAGCTTCCGGCACTCTGGTTGGCAGGAGTTTTTTTGGCCCTACTTACTGGATGTGGCTTCGGGTTACGCCTTTTGCTCACCGGCAATATTCGTGGCGCGCTGGCTTGGCTGGTTGGCGCGTTGTTCATTCCGACGTTCGCTTTGGCGTCAGGGGTATGGAGCGGGACGGGCAAGCCGTTTGAAATTTTATACACCTTGCTGTGGTACGTGGGACCGATGCACGCGATACCGCAGCTGGATTTTATGGGTTCCGCTCCGGCCACAGCTACCACACACTTCCCTTTCGTGTACTTAGCCCTGACGGCCATGCTGACTGTTGCGGCGTTGGCCGGCCGAAAGCGGCAACTCCACTCCTGACAACCCGCAGTTTGTCACCATTCAATTACTGCGCGCCAGGTGCAATTTGGGTTGAAGTTACCTTGGTAAAACCGACGAAGCGGTTCTAGCCTCCGCCTACTGCGGCGTTGCCGATTCAGCCGGTTAGTACAGCCGAAACAACACTTCGATGGTGATCCAGCCTGCTATGGGTCGATGAGCGGCGTCCCGAGCAGGATTGAAGCGCCAGCCGCGAACCGTTTGCAAGGTGCGCTCGTCCAGACCCATGCCAATCCCCTTGGTCAAGTGAACCTGGGCGGCACGTCCATCCGCTTCTACGAGCACTTCGAGTATCACACTTCCCTGCACTTTTGAGGCGCGTGCTTCGTCGGTGTACTGCGGATTCGGGCAGTACACGCAACTGGGTCTGGAAAATCCAGCGTGATACGGGCGACCGGAAAATCTCTCACCGACGAGACCATAGCCGCCGTCCCCTACCGAATCGCCCTTACCGTTGCCAATCGTATTACCTGCACCGGGACCAGCAGAGTCAGGTGTGCACTGAGAATGCAGTGCGCGCTTCGAGGGTTGCCTTCAAAGGCGGTGAATTCGTCTCGGGTGTGGTTAAGTCGCGATTCAGTCTAGCCGCCGCCTACGAAGTGGACGATTTCGTAGCGGTCGCCGGGCTCAATGGCGGTGTTGGGCCACTGCGGGCGCGGGAGAATTTGGAGGTTGCGTTCGACGGCGACGCGACCGGCGGGAAGATTCAGATCGCGCAGGAGATCGGCTACTGTGGCGCCTTGTGGGGATTCGCGGCGCTCTCCATTGACGATGATTGCGTGGGAAGACTCCATCTCTGTAATTCTACCCTACGGAACAGACTTTATTAGTGTCAGTGGCGAGGTTAGGCTAGCGCATGGGATGCGCGCTTGGCGGTTAAACGACTGGAACGCGCTGACGGGCACGCAATTGGAAACGCAAATGGGCTTTAGCTGGGCCACGTGCCGCTTCAATCAGCAGGGCGGCGTTGGGGTCGGCGAGACGCGGCATATCGAAGGCCAGGTGTGCTTCGCCTGTCGCGGCTGACTCGGTAAAGAAATTGGCGGGTTCGGCGGCGCCAGAAACGGATACAGCGATTTTTGCGTCGGCGACCGGATGGCCTTGCGCGTCGGTGACACGCAACTGCAAAGTGACGAGCTTGCCGGCCAGCCAGGTTTTGGGGTTCAGCAATTCCATGGAAAGGGATTCTGACTGAGAGACATCGTGTGTTGCCTGGGGCAACACGGATTTGGCCGGGGCTGGAGGGGCCGGTGGCGTGGGCGGCGGAAGACAGAGCGCGCCGGTGCGAATTTCTTCCAGGACCTGACGGTGTTGCTCATCGAGCCGCAGCTTGAGAGCTTTTTCGCTGTCGGCGTTGAGGGGCAAGAGGTCGAGATAATTATTGGTGCGGCGATGCAACACGCGGCCACCGGCATAAACAGTGGTATCGATGAGCGCGCTGGAGGTTCCGGCGTCTTCGGTTTGCACGTGATACTTGTGGGCGCCGACGCTAACATTTGTGTTATGGCCGAAGATCATGACAATGGGCCCCGATGGATGCGCGCCAAGCAGGAACGCGAATAGAACTATTATAAAGGCCTGAGACGAGGATTTGACCGATTGGTAGTCGAGTCGTTATTATAACGTTTCGCTTATGGGCGGTTCCGACCTACATAGTTACGCTCCACTACTCATACACCTGCTAATCGCAGTGGCCCTCGCTGGCATGTTGACGGCTGTTTCCGTTTTAATTGGGTGGCGCCGGCCCAGCCGCGTTAAACAAGAACCTTACGAATGCGGCGTAGCGCCAACTGGCGACGCGCGCGAACCTTTTTCCGTACGATTTTATCTGGTGGCCATGGTTTTTATTTTGTTCGACGTAGAAGCGATTTTTCTGTACCCATGGGCTTACGTTTTTCGCAGCTTGCGATGGTACGGCTTCGCAGAAATGATGATGTACATCGGCATCCTGCTGGTGGGCTACCTGTATCTTTGGAAAAAGGGCGCGTTGGACTGGCAAAAGTAATTACTTGTAAATATACCGGGCGCACGGGATTAAAAGTTTGACGGAGAATTCCAACCAAAACGCTAATGTTGTAGGCGGACGCTTGTCGTCGGCTGAACAGTTGCGCGCGTGGGATAAGAACGCCGTCGCGGAAGTGGTGGAGTACCGCGGTGAAACGACTATTGTGGTGCCGCGCGAATTGCTGCGAGCCACCGCGGCACGCTGCCGCGATGAAGCTTCAATGCAATTTAATTTGCTGACCGATGCGACCTGCCTGGATCGCCATCCTTATGAGCCGCGATTCGAAGTGGTTTATCAGCTGGTGTGTATTTCGCGGCGAGAGAAATTGCGATTGAAAGTGCGGCTGTCTGGAAAAGATCCGGTAATTGATTCATTGGTGCCGGTGTGGCCGGGCGCGAACTGGCTGGAGCGCGAGATTTTCGATTTATTCGGAATTCATTTCAACGGGCATCCGGATTTGCGGCGGATTGTGCTTCCGGATGATTGGGAAGGATATCCACTGCGGCGGGATTATCCGGTGGAGGGCTACCGGGATATCCCGGTGATGCCACTGGGCTTCGTGAAGACATCCATATGACCACGGTCGAAACAGCAGTCGGCCAAGCGAAAACGATGGTCCTTAATATGGGCCCGCAGCACCCCTCGACTCACGGGGTGTTGCGCATTTTGTTGGAGCTGGATGGCGAGACAGTGGTGAAGGCCGTACCTGATTGCGGATATCTGCACACTGGTATTGAGAAATCGTGCGAAGACAAAACGTATTCGCAGGCGATTACCCTGACGGACCGCATGGATTATCTGAATCCGCTGGGAAACAACCTGGTTTATTGCATGGCGGTGGAGAAGCTGCTGAATCTGGAAGTGCCCAAGCGAGCCCAATACATTCGCGTGATGATGGTGGAGCTGCAGCGAATTTCTTCGCACCTGGTGTGGCTGGGGACGCATGCGATCGATTTGGGCGCGATGACGGTGTTTCTGTATTGCTTCCGCGAGCGCGAAGAGATTTTGAAGATTTTCGAAATGTTCGCTGGGCAGCGCATGATGACCAGCTACATTCGCATCGGTGGCGTGGCCTTGCAGCCGCCCGCGGGATGGCGGCAGGCGATCGAGCGGTTTTTGAAGTACATGCCCAGCCGCGTGGATGAATACGAAACGCTGCTGACGGAGAACCGCATCTGGATGGGGCGCACGAAAAATATTGGAGTTATCAGCTCGGAAGACGCGATTGCGTTGAGCATGACCGGGCCGACGATTCGCGCGGCGGGCGTGGCTTACGATAATCGCAAATTGTTTCCGTACTCGAGTTACGACGAATTTGAGTTTGATGTCCCGACCCGCACGGATTCGGATTGTTTCGGGCGATACATGATCCGAGTGGCGGAGATGCGCGAAAGTCTGAAGATCGTGCGGCAGGCGCTGGACAAAATCACGGATGAAGGCGCGATCAAGGCCGATGCTCCCGGTATCGTGCCGCCACAGCGCGAGAAGATGAAGACAGAGATGGAAGCGCTGATCTATCACTTCAAAATTTTTACCGAAGGGTTTTCGCCGCCGGCTGGCGAGGCGTTTGTGACCGTAGAATCGCCGCGCGGTGAGCTGGGCTGTTTTATTGCGAGCGATGGATCGCCGAAGCCGCTGCGGGTGCATTTCCGTTCGCCATCATTCATAAATTTGCAGGCTTTACCGAAATTGGTTGAAGGACAGCTCATTTCGGATGTGATTGCGTGCATCGGGACGATCGATATCGTGCTGGGCGAGGTGGATCGCTAGATGGCCCTGCAAATGTCCCCCGAACTTACGGCGCGATTCGAACGATTGCAGAATGCGTATCCGGTGAAGCGCAGCGCGCTGATTCCCATGTTGATGTATGCGCAGGACGAGTTTGGGTATATCAGCGATGAAGTAATTGCGGAAATTGCGGCGCGGCTGGAACTGCGGACCGTGCAGGTCGAGGAAACGCTGGAGTATTACTCGATGCTGCATCGCAAGCCGATGGGGAAATATCACGTGCAAGTGTGCACCAATGTGGCGTGCATGCTGCGTGGCGGCAATGAATTGCTGGACCGCGCGAAGAAGCGGCTGGAAATTGGGCACAAGGAAGTCACTAAAGACGGAGTGTTTTCGCTGGAAGAAGTGGAATGCATCGGGGCTTGCACCGGGGCTCCGGCGATGCAGATTAATTATGATTTTTACGAGAACTTGACGCCCGTCAGCTTCGATCGACTGATCCAGGAATTGGACTACGGCAGGCGAGCGGAGCCGGTGACGGTGATTTCCGGAGCGCTGCACCCGCGAGAAGCGGGCGAGATTCCGGTGATCAGCAAGCGCTGGGGCATCGAAAATTCGACTAAGATTGACGTGTTTTTGCAAAACGGTGGTTATCAGGCGCTGGAAAAAGCGCTGAAGCAAATGACCCCGGAGTCGATCATCGATGAAATGAAAAAATCGAATCTGCGCGGGCGGGGCGGCGCGGGGTTTCCAACCGGGATGAAGTGGTCGTTCGTGCCCAAGGATTCGCCAAAAGCGAAATATGTAATTTGCAACGCGGACGAATCCGAACCCGGCACCTGCAAGGATCGGCCATTGATGGAAATGGATCCGCACCAGCTGATTGAGGGCATGGTGATTGCCGGGCGCGCGATTGGGTCGCACCAGGGATTTATTTACATTCGCGGTGAATATCGTTATGTGCTGGATATTGTGCAGGGCGCGATCACCGAAGCGTACGAGCGCGGATACCTGGGCAAGAATATTCTGGGCTCGGGATTTGATTACGATTTGCTGATTCACACCGGCGCGGGCGCGTATGAATGTGGAGAAGAATCAGCACTTATGGAATCGCTGGAGGGCAAAAGAGGGTATCCTCGAATCAAACCTCCCTTCCCTGCCGTAGTTGGGCTGTATGGCTGCCCGACGATTATCAACAATGTGGAGACCTTAAGCGCCGTGCCGGCAATTATTCTGGGCGGCGGTGAAGCATACGCAAATCTCGGAACACCAAAAAATGGCGGCACGCGATTGCTGTGCGTTGCGGGACATGTGAACAAGCCGGGGATTTATGAAATTCCGCTGGGCATGAACATGAAGGAATTTATTTATGGAATGGCCGGGGGCATCACTGGCGGTAAAAAATTAAAAGCGGTGATTCCGGGCGGAAGTTCGTGTCCACTGCTAACCGCAGACGAGATCGATATTCCGATGGATTACGACTCGGTGGCCAAAGCAGGATCCATGCTGGGTTCCGGCGGCATGGTGGTGATGGACGAAGACACCTGCATGGTAGATATGGCGCGACGGATTATGCATTTCTACGCGCATGAATCGTGCGGATGGTGTATTCCCTGCCGCGAAGGCACGACGTGGCTGCGCAAAATGCTGGAGCGGCTGCATGCGGGATACGGGCGTGAGCAGGACATCGATATGCTCAGCGAGCTCTCAAAAAATATTCTGGGACGAAGTTTCTGCCCGCTCGGTGATGCCGCAGCGATGCCGACCATCAGCATTGTGCAAAAGTGGCGGAACGAGTTTGAAGATCACCTGCACGGGCGTTGTGCATACAAATCCGCTGAGGCGGCGCTGGCTGGCACGCGATAGACAATGACCTTACTCAATGGCTGACCAAAAACTTATCACGCTGAAGATTAATGACCAGGACGTGCGAGTGTCGCCTGGAACGCTGGTGATCGAAGCGACCCGGCGGATTGGGACGGAGGTCCCGTCGTTCTGCTACTACCCGGGATTGTCGTTGCAGGCGGCTTGCCGCATGTGCCTGGTGGAAGTAGAGAAGATGCCAAAGTTGCAGACCGCGTGCACGCTAGTGGCGACGGAAGGCATGATCGTGCGCACCAATACCGAGCAGGTGCGCAACGCGCGGAGGTACATGCTGGAATTTTTGCTGACCAATCATCCGCTGGATTGCCCGGTATGCGATAAGGGTGGCGAGTGCGAGCTGCAGGACATGGTTTTCCGCTACGGCGCGGATACCAGCAGGTTCATCGAAGAAAAAATTCACCGGCCGGAAGAAAAATGGTCGGAACTGGTGTACTACGATGCGCCGCGTTGCATTTTGTGTTTCCGGTGCGTGCGTGTCTGCGACGAAGGCATGGACGTGAAAGCGCTGGGCGTGGGCATGCGCGGCGCAAACAGCGTGATTATTCCGAACCGCGGAGATCACCTGGACTGCGAAGAATGCGGCATGTGCATTGATATTTGCCCGGTGGGAGCGCTGACCAGCGGAACTTACCGGTATAAGACCCGGCCGTGGGAAATGAAATACGCGCCGACGATTTGCACGCATTGTTCGAATGGCTGCAAGACCACGCTGAGTGTGAGAAATCACGAGATCATGCGTTCGAACAACCGGGATCTTTCCGGGATTAACAAGGACTTTTTGTGCGTGAAGGGTCGATTCGGCTTTGACTTCACGAAACACCCGGAGCGCGTGAAGCAGCCGTTGCTGCGACGCGGCAGTGAGCTCTATCCCGTTTCGTGGGAAGAGGCGGCGCAGGCGGCAGCCACAAAGCTCAAACACGTTTTTGATAATGGCGGGAAAAACGCGATTGGGTTCATCGGTTCGAATCGCACGTCGAATGAAGAGAATTATTTGTTTCAGCGCCTGGCGCGGCAGACCTTTGGAACCAACAATGTGGATCATCACCGCACGGTGGACTATACCGGGCTGGTGACCGCGCTAGGCGATCGCGCACACGATTCGATGCTGACGATGGAGCAGTTGTACGAATCGAAAGCGGTGTTGCTGATTGGAAACGATCCGACGAATCAGAACCCGCTGGTGGCGTGGCAGATTCGTTCGGGAATCCGGCACTTTGGGACGAAGCTTTTTATTATTAATGCGCACGAGACCAAGCTGAAGCGCAAGGCCAGGCAGTTTGTGAAGCTGCAGGCGGGGCAGGAAGGCGCCGCGCTGTCGTATCTGGCGCATGAGCAAGGAAATCTGGCACCGCAGTTGGTGGAGCAGCTGGTGCAGCTAAAGGCTGCGCTTGAAGAGGAGTCGGATGTGGCGATTCTCTTTGGGGACGAAGTTTCGGGCACGGCGATTGCGCAACTGGTGAGTTTTGGATCGAAGCTGCCGGGCAAGACACGCTACATGGCGCTTGGCGATTATGCGAATTCGCGTGGCGCGGCAGACATGGGCGTACTGCCGGACCGCTTGCCAGGATATGCGTATACAGATAATGCCGCGGCTCGGGAGAAGCTGGAGGAAATCTGGGGCGGAGTGATTCCCTCGGCCACTGGGATGACCGCGCCGCAAATGGTAGAAGCGGGACAATCTGGAAAATTAAAAGCGTTGTACGTGATGGGCGCGAATCCGTTGGCGCATTTTGGAGCGCTGGGCACCGGCCGCGGGCAATTGGAATTGCTGATCGTACATGAAATGTTTTTGACGGAGACCGCGAAACAAGCGGACATAGTTTTTCCCGCGGCGTCGGCGTACGAGAAGGACGGAACGGTCACGAACACGGCGGGCGAGATACAGATGCTGCGCAAAGGCGTGGAAATTATGGGCACGCGCTCGGATTTTGATTTGCTGCGCATCGTGTCGCACCAGATGGAACGGCTGGGACTGGGCAAAGCATTTCACTACAAATCGCCTGCGGCGGTTTTTGAGGAGATTCGCAAGACGGTGCCTGGTTATAGCGTGCAACCGGGCGCGTTACTGGAAGGCGCAGCGGAGCCTACGCATCTGGGGTTCAGCCGGAACGGCCACGCGCCGTATGACGTGCCGGTGGGATTGATTCGCTCAGCGCACGACACGCTGTTTACCAGCGGAACCTTGGGAAGATTTTGCACCATGATGGAATCTCTGCCGGAAGCGGCGGAGACGGAAGTCACCTCGTGAACGCTTTCCTGTACGCCAATGCGTGGCTGATCATCACGGTTGTGAAAGTAGCGCTGCTGTTATTTATTGTGCTGACCGTGAATGCGTATTTGACGTGGTTTGAGCGCAAAGTGGTGGCGCACATTCAGTCGCGTTGGGGACCGCACCGGGTCGGGCCGCACGGATTGCTGCAGCCGATGGCGGACGGGCTGAAATTTTTATTCAAGGAAGACCCGACTCCCGCCGGAGTGGACCGATTTGTTTATTTTCTTGCGCCGCTTCTGGCGCTGGCGCTGGCGCTGACTTCCATTGCGATCATTCCATTTGGGCCAGATCCGCTGCCGTGGAAGATTTTGGGGCAAACCATTTATCTGGGAATTTTGCCGCCCAACGTAAACATCGGGATTTTGGCGTTGTTCGCGATTACGGCGCTGGGCGTGTATGGAGTGGCGCTGGCGGGGTGGTCATCGAATAGCAAGTATCCGCTGCTGGGCGGCTTGCGCAGCTCCGCGCAAATGATCAGCTATGAATTGGCGTTAACGCTTTCGGTGGTGGGCGTGCTGCTGATCGCGGGAAGTTTTAATCTGACGGAAATTATTAACGATCAGACCAGCCGGTACGGAATTCTGGGCTGGAACATTTTTCCGCAATTTCTGGGCTTCATTTGCTTTTTCATCGCGGCGATCGCGGAGACAAATCGGGTGCCATTCGATTTGCCGGAAGCGGAATCGGAGCTGGTGGCGGGATTTCATACTGAGTATGCCAGTTTCAAGTTCGCGATGTTTTTCATCGCGGAATACACCAGCATGATCACGGTTTCTTGTTTGTGCTCAATTTTGTTTTTCGGCGGGTGGCTATCTCCCTTCCCGGCGACTTGGACCTGGACCTATTATTTGCCGACGGCATTGTTGCTGCCAGCGGGTTTGTGGGTCATCTGGGATGGGCTGCGCTACGAAACAATTTTTGGCAAAGTGATTTTGCCGGGGATTGGCGCGGTGCTGTGCATCCTGGCTATCGCGCTGGTGGTTTTCCCGGGCGTGAATAATTTCATTCAGGCGCCATTCTGGCTGCTGTCGAAGATTTTTGTGTTTTTGTTTGTGTACGTGTGGATGCGTGGAACTTTGCCGCGCTTGCGGTACGACCAGCTGATGGCCTTCGGGTGGAAGATGCTGCTGCCGGCTTCCATTGCCAACGTGGTGATCACCAGCTTCGCAATTTTACGGTGGGGCGCCATAAAATGACCGCACCGCTGATCATTTTCTTTGTGCTGGCAGCGCTGGCGGTGGGCGGCGCGTTGAGCCTGATATTTCAGAAGCACCCGATTCACAGCGCATTGTCACTGATCGTGGTGATGGTGGCGCTGGCGGGCTTGTATTTGTTGATGGGCGCGGAATTTGTAGCGGCGGTGCAGATCATTGTGTATGGCGGCGCGATCATGGTGCTGTTTGTGTTCGTGATCATGTTGCTGAACGCGGGGATTGAAGAACACACCAACTTTTCGAAGCTTGCTGGATTTCCCGGGCTGCTGTTGGCGTTCGCGCTGACCGGATTTATCGCGGCGACGATTGCGCGCTCGACAGACACGGTGCAGGCAGCGTCGCAACCGGGGAATATGGCGTCCACCAGAGATTTATCCACGATGATTTTCAGGGATTTTGTCTATCCCTTCGAGCTGACTTCGTTTCTGATTCTGGTCGCGGTGCTGGGAGCGATTGTGCTGGCGCAGCGGGAGAAGGCCTAAAGCATGATTCCCACGAACTATTACATCGTGCTCAGCGCGATTTTGTTCGGCCTGGGCGTGCTGGCGTTTATTTTCAAGCGCAACATCATTTCGATTTTCATGTCCATAGAGTTGATGCTCAACGCGGTAAACCTGGCGTTTGTGGCCTTCAGCCAGGCGTTGCATAAGCTCGACGGGCAGGTATTTGTGTTGTTTGTGATTGTGGTGGCTGCGGCGGAAGCCGCGGTGGGACTGGCGATTATTATCCTTACGGCGAGAAACCGGCAATCGCTAAACGTAGAGCGCGTGGACCTGCTGAAACTGTAAATGCCCATACTTGAACATCTGTGGATCATTCCACTGTTGCCGCTCCTTGGCGCAACGGTGAATGGGCTGTTTGGCAGGACGTGGCCGAACAAAATCGTGAATAGTGTAGCGATTGGCGCCACCGGGTTGTCTTTTCTCTCCGCGCTCGAAGCCGTGCGCGAGTTTTTCCTCCTTTCGCCGGAACAGATTCCGTGGGTAAAGCAATACTTTTCGTGGATTGAGGCGGGAAATTTCCGCGCCGGATTCGATCTGCAAGTCGATCAACTGACGGTGGTGATGCTGCTGGTGGTTACCGGCGTGGGATGGCTGATTCATATTTATTCCACGGGCTACATGGCGCATGAAGGCGGTTATTACCGGTTCTTCGCGTACCTCAATCTGTTCATGTTTTTCATGCTGATTCTGGTGCTGGCGGCGAATTACGTTTTGTTGTTTGTGGGCTGGGAAGGCGTCGGCCTCGCCAGTTATTTGCTGATCGGGTTTTATTTTTTGCGCAAGTCGGCAGCGGACGCAGGCAAAAAAGCGTTCATCGTGAATCGCATAGGCGACTTTGGATTCATGCTGGGAATGTTTTTGCTGTTTCGCACGTTCGGCACGTTGGACTTCGTGAAGCTCTTTGATAAGGCGACGCCATTGTCCGCGGACGCCTTGGGGCATCTGGGCACACTGACGGTAGCGTGTTTGCTGCTGTTTATGGGCGCGGCGGGCAAGTCGGCGCAAATACCTCTTTACGTGTGGCTGCCGGACGCGATGGAAGGGCCAACGCCAGTCAGCGCGTTGATTCACGCGGCCACCATGGTTACCGCGGGAGTTTACGTGGTGGCGCGCTCGCATGTGCTGTTTATGCACGCACCGACGGCCATGCTGGTGGTAGCGATCGTGGGCTGCGCGACGGCGTTATTTGCGGCGACAATTGGGTTAGTACAGACGGACATCAAAAAGGTGCTGGCGTATTCGACCGTCAGCCAACTGGGTTACATGTTTCTGGCTTGCGGCGTCGGGGCGTTTTCGGCGGGCATTTTTCATTTGATGACCCATGCGTTTTTCAAGGCGCTGCTGTTTCTGGCGGCGGGTAGCGTGATCCATGCGATGGGCGGCGAGCAAGACATGCTGCGCATGGGTGGGTTGAGCAAGAAAATTAAGTGGACGTACATGACGATGTTGACGGGAACGCTGGCGATCGCGGGGATTCCACCGCTGGCGGGATTTTTCAGCAAAGACTCGATTTTGTTGAATGCTTATCAAAGCGAGAATGGCGGGGCCAGCGTTGGGCACATTCTTTATGCCGCGGGATTGTTTACTGCGCTTTTGACGTCCTTCTACATGTTTCGGCTGATTTTTCTGACCTTTTTTGGCAAAGAACGCTACGACGAGCACCACGTGCATGTGCATGAATCGCCGAAAAGCATGCTGGTGCCGCTGGCGATTCTCGCAGTGCTCTCTATTGTCGGTGGATGGCTGGCGGCTCCGGCGTTCTGGGGCAAGCCCGATTACTTTGCAAAGTTCTTGGAACCGATCTTTGCGGCGCCTAACGGAAATGAAGCAGGAACAGCGGAAGCTGTGGCGCACGCTTTGGAGACGCCGCTGGCTATCGTGGCGGTGATCACTGCGCTGGCGGGATTATTGGCGGCGTACTGGCTATATGTAAAGCAGCCCAGCAAGCCGGACAGCCTGGCGAAATCGTTTGGCGGAGCCTATCAGACGCTGCTGCATAAATATTATGTCGATGAATTCTATAACGCGGCGGTGGTGCGGCCGCTGCTGTGGCTTTCGACGAATGTTTTTTGGAAGGCCGTGGATGTTTCGATCATTGATGGCGCGGTGAATGGAATCGCCGAAGGCATCACCGTGGTTGGCGACGGCACGCGACGCACGCAATCCGGAAATACCCGGAGTTATGCGGTGTGGGTGGTGGTCGGCGCGATCGTGATCGTGGCAGTGATTTTCTGGCCGCATGTGCGGCCGGTACTGGGAGTGGCGCGCTGATGAGCTCACTTTTCCAGGGCGGGCATTTGCTTTCGATTTTGATTTTCTTCCCAGCGGTGGGTTCGCTGGCCTTGCTGCTGTTGCGCAGCGATGATCATGTTTTCATTCGCCGCATCGCGTTGATTGTCTCGGTAGCAGAATTTTTGTTCTCGCTGCTGTTGTTGCGCGGCGCGACGCTGGCTACCGGCGATTACCGGCTGGTGGAGTATGGGCAGTGGATCACCAGTCCGCCGATTCATTATCACCTGGGCGTCGACGGCATCAGCTTGTTTCTGGTGATTCTGACGACATTTCTGACGCCGATTTCGATACTGGCTTCCTGGAGCAGCATTGGTCATCGGGTGAAAGAGTTTTTTGTGATGCTGTTGATGCTGGAAGTGGGCGTCATCGGCGTGTTTTTGTCGCTGGACTTGTTTTTGTTTTTCTTGTTCTGGGAAGTAATGCTGATCCCCATGGCCATGTTGATTGGCATTTGGGGCCACGAGCGTCGGATTTATGCCGCGGTGAAATTCGTGCTGTATACCATGGCCGGATCGATTCTGATGCTGGTTGGAATTATCTGGCTGTATAACGCCACCGGCACATTCGATCTGCCGACCATTCAACAAATGATTCAGACGGGCACGCTGGTGCTGGAGCCGCGGGCGGAAATGTTGCTGTTCCTGGCATTTTTTGTCGCCTTTGCAGTGAAAGTGCCGCTGTTCCCACTGCACACCTGGTTGCCGGATGCGCACGTGGAGGCGCCTACCGCCGGGTCGGTGATGCTCGCGGGTGTGCTGTTGAAGATGGGCACCTACGGCATGATTCGCTTTTGTTTGCCGCTTTTTCCTGATGCGGCGCGTCGGGCGGCACCCTGGGTGGCCGCTTTGGCAATTATCGGGATTATTTATGGCGCGCTGGTGGCGCTGGTGCAACCGAATCTAAAGAAGCTGGTGGCTTACTCCTCCGTGAGCCATTTAGGTTTTGTGGTGCTGGGAATTTTTGCGTTCCGCAACATTTCGATGCAGGGCGCGGTGTACCAGATGCTGGCGCACGGAATTTCGACTGGCGCGCTATTTTTGCTGGTGGGCATGTTGTACGACCGGCGGCACACGTTTGAGATCAGCGAGTATGGCGGGCTGGCTACCCCGATGCCGAGACTCGCGGCGTTTTTTCTCGTCGCGGCGCTGGCTTCCATGGGGCTGCCGATGCTGAACGGATTTGTGGGCGAATATTTGGTTTTGCTGGGGACTTACCAGTCACATTGGCAATGGGCTACTTGGGCGGCGCTGGGAGTGATTTTGTCGGCGTGCTATTTGTTGTGGTCCTACCAGCGGGTATTTTTTGGCGAAGTTACGCACGATAAAAATAAAACGCTGCCCGACACCTCGGTGCGCGAGAGATTTATTTTGGTAACCATGTCGATCGTGATGCTGTGGATGGGTATCGGTTCCACGTATTTCACGCGGCGAACGGCGGCAGCTTCGCAGACGGTGATTGATCAGGTGGAACCGCAGCGTCCTTATGAAGCGCGCGTGCCCACTGGTGGTGCTGCCGAGGTTCAGGCTGTTGTGGGCAACACAAATAATTTGCAGGATGCCGCGAAGATTCCCGCCGCAGAGGTTACCAACCGCTAATGTTTCCGCACACTGATGACGTGCTGCGCGCGCTACCGGAGTTGATCTGGTGCGGCTTTGGCATGCTGGCGATGTTGCTGCAGCCGTTTGTTCGCAGCCGGCATTTTTTTACTGTCCTCGCATTGGTGGGAGCTGTTGGCGGAACCGGCGCGGCGTTTGTGGCCGGGGCTACGCCAGGCGAGGGATTTTACGGGCTGATTGAATCCGACGTTTTTAGCTTTTTCTTTCGGCTGCTGATCGGTTTGGTGGCGGTCCTGGTGGTGCTGGCGGCGAATTCGTATCTAGAGCGTGAAAACCTGCCATTTGCGGAATTTTATGCGCTGCTGCTGTTTGCCACGGCGGGCATGGGCGTGCTGGCTTCCGCGCGTGAACTTCTGACCGCGTTCATCGGCCTTGAGCTTAGCTCTATCTCCAGTTACATACTGGCAGGATTCCGGCGCGACTCGATGAAATCCAGCGAAGCGTCGCTGAAATATTTCCTGCTGGGATCTTTTGCTACGGCGTTTTTTCTATACGGCATTGCGCTGGTGTATGGCGCAACGGGCACGACCAACCTGAGCAGGATGGACGATGCCGATCCCGGCAGCAATCTGTTGAAGCTGGGCCTGTCACTGATTCTGATTGGCATTGGATTCAAGGTGGCGGCGGCGCCGTTTCAGATCTGGACACCGGATGTGTATGAAGGCGCGCCCACTCCGGTGACCGCGCTGTTTTCGGCGGGGCCCAAGGCGGCGGCGTTCGCGCTGTTGCTGCGGATATTTGCGAGCGTGCCGGCGGCGACTCATTTCTGGTTCTGGGCGTTCTGGGTTTTGGCTGCGCTCACGATGTTCGCGGGTAATCTTGGGGCGTTGCTGCAAACCAACGTGAAGCGGCTGTTGGCTTACAGCTCGATTGCCCACGCGGGTTACATTTTGGTGGCGTTCGCGGCGGTTACGTTCATGGCCAATGATTTGAACGGCGGGGCAGCGCCTGCTTACGCAGCGGTGCTTTTTTATTTATTGAGTTACGCGCTGGTAAAGATTGGGGCCTTCACCATCGTTTCGGAAATTGGCGGAATGGGTGAGAAGAATTTGACGCTCGACGATTACGCAGGCTTGGCGCAGCGGCAACCTGTCGCTGCGGCGGCGTTGAGTCTTTATCTTTTGTCGCTGCTGGGATTGCCAGTGACCGCGGGATTTTTTGGAAAATTTTACATTTTTAAAGCAGCGGTAAATTCGCATTTGATCTGGCTTGCGGTGTTGATGGCCATCAACAGCATCATCGGGGCGTACTACTATTTGCGGGTGATTGTGGTTATGTATATGCGCGAAGGTAGCGCGGAGGCCATGGCGGCCGCACCTGTACGATTCCCTATTGCAGTGAATGTAGTGCTGGCGGTTACCGCGATTGGCACCGTGTATTTTGGGTTGTTCCCTAACCAGGTGCTGAATTTTATCTTGCAGCCCAATTTGATTGCCCGTTAGTCTGACCTTCGCAACTAAAACTCAAAAAAGGCCCGGGATTTTTTTCGGGCTTCTTTTTTGCCCAAAGTGATGAGCGATGCCTTGGCCCACAGCACGACGACCTAATCGTGGCGAGCGCCGTGGAGTACGTGAACGGCGTGAGGCAGAAGATGCGCAATGGATTCGAGGGATTCGACGGCGCCTTTGGGGCTGCCAGGAAGATTTACGATGATGGTGTGGGCGCGCACGGCAGTGACCGCGCGGGATAAGACCGCGGTAGGAGTTTTGTCCATTCCTTTGCGGCGCATTTCTTCGGAGACTCCCGGGATAAGCCGGTCGGCGATGGCGACAGTGGCTTCCGGAGTGTTATCGCGCGGGCCGATGCCGGTGCCACCGGTGGTAAAGATGATATCTGCGCGATTCGCGTCAGCGATGGCGCTGAGTTGTTCGCGAATGGCGGCGGGATCGTCGCGGAGGACCAACGTTTCGGTGATTTCCCAGCCCAGGCCGCGGCAGAACGCCACGACTGCAGGACCGGAAGCGTCCTGGCGGTTGCCTTTAGCGGCGGAATCGCTGATGGTGAGGATGGCGACGCGCATGTTTTAGGAGAGCTTCAGCGATTTAACTTTGATTGGTGCTGACTTCGGCGCGGCTGGATTCATCCATCAGCCGCATCGCTTCCATCAAGAGCCCGGTAGTGTTGCGGGTAGTGGTGGTGCGATTGGAAGCATTGGCAGCGCTGAAGTCGATTTCGAATTCCCCCTCGGTCCACAGAAGCACGCGGTAGACGGCGTCATCGCCTTCTACTTCCCCACTCTTGGCGTCACGGCATTGGCCGCCCGAGAAATAAAGTTCGCCAGTTTCGGAGCCTTTTTTGACCACCAGGCGGCAGGATTTCTGGCCCATTTCGAGCGATTGCATGAGATCGATCATGCTCATTTCCTCGAGTCGACCCTGGATAACGCCCGGGCGAGAGCCCTTGGATTGCAGCTTTTCAAGATGCAGGCGATCGACGACTCTCTTGGTGATGCGCACGAGGTCTTTGATGAGAAATGGCTTGGTGATGAAATCTTCCACGCCATCGACGAGCGGACGCAAGCGTTCTTCGATGTCGGCGCGGCTGGCCATGAAAAGAAACGGGATGTGGCGAGTGCTCTGGCGACCGCGAAGTTTTTCAAAAAGCTGGCGGCCATCGAGGCCGGGCATCTTGTAATCGCAGAGAATGGCGTCGGGGGGCTCGTCAATGACTTTGAGGAGAGCGTCAGCACCGTCATCGGCCAGGAGAACTTCGCAAATTGGCTCAAGTGCTTTGAATACAAGGTCGCGGATCAGGGGATTGTCGTCCGCCAACAGCAGCTTGATGCCTTTCCCGGCAGTACTCATCGAGATCCAACCTTGGAGCGGGTTAGCGGCTCGGCTGCGGCAGGGCGGCGGAAATGGCCGCTTTTGCCGCCGGTCTTTTCGACCAGCACGATGCCAGTAATCTCGATGGCTTTATCCAGGGCTTTACACATGTCGTAAACCGTGAGGGCTGCGGCACTAACGGCGACCAGCGCTTCCATCTCCACGCCGGTTTGCGCGGTCGTGGTTACGGTAGATTGCAGTTCAACGCCATTCTGGCATAGCGAAGCAGTCACATCAATGTTAGTAAGCATCAGTGGATGACAAAGAGGTATCCACTCAGAGGTGCGTTTGGCGGCGGCAATGCCCGCAATACGAGCAATTTCCAAGGGGTTACCCTTGGGGTTTCGCAGGCGCTTGACGGCGCGGACGACCGCTGGGCTCATTTTTACCAGACCGCGGGCGACGGCGGTGCGCGTGGTTAGGGCTTTGGCGGAGACGTCCACCATTTTGACGTTTCCGGATTCGGAGTAATGGGAGAGCTTTTTCATGCGCTGGAAACAGTTTTCGACGGCTTTAAAACGCACCCCTGCGCATCAGCACGTTAACATTTTCACCGATGGCGAGCGACTGTATATCGGCTCCTACTACTAGAAAGCAATTTGCTTTTGCCATGGCCACGGTATCGCCGGAACCTTTCCACGGGAGCGGTTTGACATGAGCCTCACCGGAATCAAATTGCACTCGTGCGGGCAGGAAATGTGTCATGCCGGGTTTTTCTTTCATGGCTTCGGCGACGGTGGCCTTTAGAAAAGCTAGCGGGCGGGCCGGAGCGCCGCTGAGCAGGTCGATGGCGGGAACGACGAACAGTTCAAAAGTGACCATGGTGGAAATGGGATTGCCAGGGAGACCGAAGACCGGCTTGTCGTTGCACATCGCGAAGACCGCCGGTTTACCTGGGCGAATTGCTACTGCGTCGAAGTTAAAGGTAGCGCCGAGGCTTTTCAGCACATCTTCGACGAGATCGTATTTGCCCATGGAAACGCCGCCGGACAAAATAAGGAGATCCTCTTTTAGGCCCTGCTGAATTTTATCGCCGAGACTTTCGATACGATCGGGGGCGTTGCCGAGGATTACAGGTTCCCCTCCGGCATCACGGACCTGGGCGGCTAAGGAAACGCTGTTGCTGTTACGAATCTGGAATGGGCCGGGAGAGGCATCGACGGCGATAACTTCATCTCCGGTAGACAAGATGGCTACGCGCGGCTTTTTTGCGCAGCGGAGTTGCGTGGCGCCGATCTGCGCAGCCAGGCCTAACTCGGCATACCCAAGGCGTGTCCCTGGCTGAAGCAGGGATCGGCCTTTTGTGGTTTCGCTTCCGGCAGGGACAATGTTCTGGCCTTTTGTGACGGATTGCTGAAAGCGGACGGATTCTTTATCGCGGCTGGTGTATTCGATCATCACTACGGCGTCAGCTTCGGGTGGCACCGGCGCGCCGGTCATAATTTGAACGCAGGTTCCGTTTTGAAGCGGCTGGGTTAAGGCATCGCCGGCTTTAATTTCGCCGATGCAGGCTAACGTGGCGCCTGCGATGGATTCACTGGCACGAACGGCGTAGCCATCTCGTGTGGAGCGATCGAAGGGTGGGTAGTCGCGGTCGGAGCTTAGATCTTGCGCCAGAACGTAACCCGAGGCGTCCCACACGCTGAGATTTACGGTCGCGGGAGCCCGCTTGAGTTTTGAAATTTGGGAGACGACTTCGTTTCGCGCCTGTTCAAAGGTCAGCATGAATTGTCTATCTTACTCCGAGACGGTGGGGATGCACTGCAGTTGAATGTGTGCGAACGTTAGCTGCTGAGCTTCGTGGTTATGGACTCGATGGTTCCACGTTACAAGACCCACCCTACAAGAACCTTAGGGTGGGGCACCCTCCGCGTCTTTTCAATTTGTGGTTGAGGTTATTTTGGGCGTTCGGAATGTTTGCGAAAAATCTCAGCGAACAAAACGCGCTAGAGCCAGGTGGACAGCAGAGAGCCGGGTTGGATGATGGTGGCGTCGCGTTCTGGGCCGGTGGAAATCATGCCGATTTCGACGTGGAGAAAGTCGGAAATGAATTTCAGGTAATCGATGGCGAGCTTGGGCAATTTTGTGCCGTCTTTCAGGCCGTAGGTTGATTCGTTCCAGCCCGGCAAAGTTTTATATTCGGGCGTGACGTGCTCATACTCTTCGGCGAGAGCAGGCATTTCGTGCAATGGCGTGCCTTTGTATTTGTAACCAACGCAAACCTGGATCTCGCGTTGCGTGTCGAAGACGTCCAGCTTGGTGATTACCAGCGAATCGATGCCATTGATCATTTTGGCGTAGCGCAATACCTGCAAATCGAGCCAGCCGCAGCGACGCGGCCGTCCAGTGACCGCGCCGAATTCTTTGCCGCGCTTGCGAACTTCTTCGGCGTCGAGGTCGGGCATTTCTGTAGGAAATGGGCCGGAGCCAACGCGGGTGGTGTAGGCCTTGGAAATGCCGAGAACGTGTTTGAGTTTGGTGGGCGGAACTCCCACGCCCGTAGAGGCACCGCCGGAGATGGCGCTGGAGGAAGTGACGTAGGGATACGTGCCGTGGTCGATGTCCAGCATGGTGCCTTGAGCGCCTTCGAAGAGCACGGATTTGCCGTCGTCCATGGCACGGTTCACGAGTTCGGCGGTGTCGCAGATGTAGCCGCGAATTTTTTCTCCCAATGCCAGCGTGTCTTCCACTTCGTGGGAGAAATCGACGTTCGCGCCATAAGCGCCCTTCGCGAGGCGATTTTTTTCCGCAACTACGTGAGCGGCTTTCTTGCGAAACGAATCAGGATCCAGCAAATCACACGTACGCAAACCGCGGCGAGCCATTTTGTCTTCATAGGCGGGCCCGATGCCGCGGGAAGTTGTGCCGATTTTGTCGGCGCCACGCGCGCCTTCGGCGGCTTTATCCAATTCGCGATGATAAGGAAAAATTAAATGCGCGCGATTGCTGACGTGCAGGCGGCCCTTCACGTCAATGCCAGCCTTGGCGAGAGTTTCGATTTCATTGACGAGTGCGCCGGGGTCGACAACTACGCCAGTGCCGATCACCGCGTGACGGCCGGGGCGCAAAATTCCGCAGGGGATGAGTTGCAGAACGTAGCGATCGGTGCCGATGATGACGGTGTGCCCAGCGTTGTGACCTCCGGCTACGCGCGCGATATATTCGAAAGAGCCGGCAAGATAGTCGACGACTTTTCCTTTTCCTTCATCGCCCCACTGCGCGCCTACTACCACGACAGAATTCATTTCTGACCTTTCTTGCCAATTGTGCGTTGCAGCTAATGCAACTAGGCCAGCCGCCTGGAACAGCGGCGGATGGCGCTTCCCTCTTCGTCATGGAGAGAAGCATGGTGGGAACTTGAAAGCGAATGACAAAACAAATCGTACCTGTGGCTTGCCGCATGCGCAAGAGAGGGAGTGACCGAAGAGAACGTTACTTGCTGAGTCGGCGGTGGCGGAAGCAGGTGGTGGCGTGGTCGTTGACCATGCCGACGGCTTGCATGAAGGCGTAGCAGATGGTGGTGCCGACGAAGCGGAAACCGCGTTTTTTAAGGTCTTTACTGATGGCGTCGGATACTTTGGTGGAGGCCGGCAGACCTGCGTGAGTTTTCCAGGCGTTTTGGATGGGCTTGCCGTTTACGAAGGCCCAGATGTATTTGTCGAAGGAGCCGAATTCTTTCTGAACTTGAAGAAAGGCTTTGGCGTTGCTGACTGTGGACTCGATTTTCAAGCGGTTGCGTATGATTCCGGGATCTTTCAGCAAGGCGCGGATTTTTTTGCGGTCGAAACGAGCCACCTTTTTTGGATCGAAGCCGGCGAACAATTGGCGGTAGCGTTCGCGCTTTTTCAGCACGGTGTCCCAGCTCAGGCCTGCTTGCGCACCTTCGAGGGTCAGAAATTCAAATAATGTTCGGTCGTCGTGGACCGGGACGCCCCATTCTTTATCGTGGTAGGCAATGCTGAGATCGTTGCTGGGCCATTTACAGCGAATGAGAGGCGCGGACTCGGTCATTTGTTCTCGTTGATTTGTTCTGGTGTTTAGCAGGCCGGCTTAAAAAATAACAGGCGCGTCGAAGAAAATATCCGACGCGCCGTTAAAAAATGAATCATGGAGACAGGCTTCGGGCCCAAATAAAGTTCGCGATTACGCCAAGTGCTTGGCCAAGGCCTTGGTGATTTGGTCCTTGGGAACGGCGCCAACGATCTGCTCGACGACCTGGCCATTCTTGAAAACCAGCAAAGTGGGGATGCCGCGAACGTTGTAGCGGCCCGCGGAATTAATAGCTTCATCGACGTTCAGCTTCATAACTTTGAGTTTGCCCGCATAGTCATGAGCGATCTCGGCGACCGTGGGCGCCAGCATGTGGCACGGGCGGCACCAATCGGCCCAGAAATCTACCATTACTGGTTGCGCGTTGCTGGCGGTCAGCACCTCCGTTTCAAAATTGCCATCGGTTACGGATTGAATGTTATCAGCCATGTTGTTTGTCCTCAGCGGATTGGCCTGGAAGGGCTGCCGCCTATCTCTCCTTGAGTCGTTTAATTAGATGTTGCAACGAAGATTTGGTTTCGTGCCAGGCGCGCCACTTTATAGAGCTTCGCATATTCCGTTGCTGGACGCTTCCACGAAAAGTCCTTGGCCATGCCATTTAGTTGGACGCGCTTCCAGATGCGTTCGTCGGCGAAATGGTGCAAAGCCAGGCGAACCGCATCGAGCAGAGCCCCTCCGGTATAGGGCTCAAATTTGACGCCCGTGCCGGTGCCGTGCTCCACGTCAAAAGATTCGACGGTATCATCGAGACCACCGGTGGCGCGGACGATGGGGACCGTACCGTATTTCAAACTGTAAATCTGATTCAAGCCGCAAGGTTCGTAGCGCGAGGGCATCAGGAACATGTCGGCGCCCGCTTCGATTTTGTGGGCGAGTTCGTTGTCGTAGCCAATGCGCACGCCAACGCGGCCTGGGAATTCGTTCGCGAGGGTATCGAATAGTTCTTCGTAGCGGCGGTCGCCGGTGCCCAGAACGATGAGGATAACGTCTTCCTGCATTAATTCCTTGGCGATGGCGGCGATGAGGTCAAAACCTTTTTGATCGGCAAATCGGGAGACGATGCCGAGAACCGGGCGGGTTTCATAATCCAGCGAGAGGCCAAAGATTTCGAGCAGCTCTTTCTTGCAAACATGCTTGCCGCTCAGATCTTTCGCGGAATACGTGGCGGCGATTAATTTATCTTTTTCGGGATTCCAAACGGAATAATCGACGCCATTGAGGATCCCCACCACGTGATCGCGGCGGCTGCGGACCACGCCGTCTAATCCATATCCGAATTCCGGAGTTTGAATTTCTTCGGCGTATTTTTTGCTGACGGTGGTGAGATAGTCGGAATAAACCAGGCCGCCCTTCAGGAGATTTACGTCGCCGTAGTATTCAAGACCCGCGGGGTGGTAAACCTCCGGCGGAATGCCGGCGCGATCGAGTACCGCCGCTGGAAATTGGCCTTGATAGCCTAAATTGTGGATGGTGAAAATTACCGGAAGGTCCTTTACCAAAGGATCGGTAGCGTACAGCGAACGCAAGAGCGTGGGAACGAGCGCGGTTTGCCAATCGTGGCAGTGGATGACGTCGGCGGGCCAAACGTGTTTGGCGATTTCAATGGTGGCGCGGCAAAATTCGCTGTAACGCTCGGCATTGTCGGGATATTCTCCGGCGCTGCCGCCGTAGATTCCGTCGCGGTCGAAATAACCCGGATCATCGACGAAAAAATAGCGCACCCCGTTGAGCATCGTGCCGTCGGCGATGGATGGGAAGCGCAAGCGAGAGCCCAGAGGAATGGTGACGCTGGGCATGACTACCATGGAGGTTTTTATTCCCCGGTAACGAGGCAGCACCACGGCTAGTTCATGACCTTGGGCAACAAGGGCTTTGGGAAGGGCTTCGATTACGTCGGCGAGGCCGCCGGTCTTCGAGAAGGGCAGGCCTTCGGATGCCGCAAAAAGTATTCTCAAAACAAGCTCACTGGGAGTGACGCTCCGCGTTGTGGATGAGGAGGTGCCGCATCATTTTACGCTAACCGAATTCATGAACGTGGTCAAAGTTCCGGCACCTGCGATGGTAGTTGTTACACTGAGAAGCGATGAGTCGTCAACCTCTGGGCCAACATTTTCTAGCGGACGTTTATTGGCGGGAAGAAATCGCGCGGGCCATTCGGGTGTCGCCGCGTTCGGAGGTGGCGGCTGCAGCAGCCGTGCAGCAACAGGATTTTTGCTGGGTGGAGATTGGTCCCGGCCACGGAGAGATGACTGAATACCTGGTGGGAACTGGCGCGCCGGTGCATGTGATCGAGGTGGACCAATTCTTGATCGGGAATCTCAACAAGTTGAAGAAAAAAAACGCGAATCTGGATGTGATTTGCGGGGACATTCTTGAGACCGACCTGGCGGCAGTGGCCAACGGGAAACGAATGCGGATTTACGGGAGTCTTCCGTACTACATCACCTCACCGATTCTCCAACATTTGTTTCAGTTTGCGGGATTGATTGATGAGATTCATGTGGTGGTGCAAACCGAAGTGGCGGAGCGTATGGCGGCGGAACCGGGCAGTAAAGCTTATGGGTATCTTTCCGTGGCGACGCAATTGAATTCGCGGCCGGAAGTGGTACTAGAGATACCGCGAGCGGCGTTTACGCCACCGCCTGAAGTTGGATCGACTTTGGTGACGCTGCGGTTGCCGGGTGGTTGGGGGGAGCTGCGACGGATCGGCTTGTTGGCGGGAGAAAAGAAATCCGAGCTAGACAAAATCGAAAGCGAAGAGAACTTTCTGGAATTCATTAAGTTGTGTTTTTCGAAGAAGAGAAAAACACTGGTCAATAATTTGCGGGAGTTAGCGGAGCCCGAAGAGGTGCGCAACGCGCTGGGTGCCGTTGGTTTGCGGCCGGATACGCGCGCGGAGCAGATCTCGATTGCTAAGTTCGCGTCGTTGTATACGGCACTGGCGAAGTAGAACTGTAGAGGGACACGCCAAAAAAATTAGAGACCACGCCGCTAGGAGTATTTTAGTTTGGCCGTTTTTGCGGTGGCCAGCAGGCGATCGGGATAATCGCTCATGATGCCGTCCACACCGGCGGCCATGAGCAGCCGCATGTGCGCGGTGTGATTTACGGTCCAGCAGACTACTTGCAAATCTTTTTCTCGCGCGGCGGCCAGCAGCGAGGGACTTACCAAATCGCCGCGGATGGCCAGTTGACGCGCGCCGACTTGGAGCGCTTGCTCCAGGGGCTTTTCAATTTGGCCGTCATAGAGCAAGGCGGTCATCAAGGTGGGTTCAATTTTTCGGACATTGGCCAAAATTGCCGCGTCGAAAGAAATGACTATGGTTCGCGCGACTTCGCCGGACTCTCGCAAGGCGCCGATCAGCGCGTGTTCGCCGCCCCAGGAGCCGCCGGGCTTCATCTCCAGGTAGAAAATTACGTCGTATTTTTTGGCAAACTCGAGCACTTCATCTAGCGTGGGGATGCGTTCGCCGGCGAATTCGCTGCCAAACCAGGAACCAGCGTCCAAGCGGCGCAAATCGGCGAGAGTCATGTCGTGAACGACGCCTTTCCCGTTGGTGGTGCGATTCACGGTGTCATCGTGAATGGCCACCAGACGCGCGTCTCGAGTCAATTGCAGGTCGGTTTCGATAAAGGTGGCGCCCAAAATAACAGCTTTCTTGAAGGAGGCCAGAGTGTTTTCGGGCGCGTGACCGGAGGCTCCGCGATGGGCAATTAGCAGCACGGCAAGGTACTCGCAGAACGCATAGCACGTAAAGCGGTGCGAGAAAAGTGCGCACGCGCTCGAGGTACGCAAAGAAAAGATAAGTCCACGGGCTCTATCGTAACATCGCCGCCCTATCGTCGGTGGCGGGCACCCAATTGGCGTGCGACTTGAATCTAACTATTGTGTTAGTAGAATTTGAGTGATCGAACCACTTCAAAATATCGGAAAAAATGGAGAGTGGTCATGAGTGAAAGGGGTGTTTTAATTACGGCACTGCTCGTCGCTGCATTGAGCGGCATGCCCGCGATTTCCCATGCGCGAGGCGGCCAACAGCAACAGCATGAACCGGGACAAAATCTGATCCGGGAAGTCCGGCACCAACTGGTATTGCTGCCTTACTATTCGGTGTTCGACAACCTGGCGTTCCGGATAGAGGGCGACACGATCATATTGGAAGGACAAGTGGTCCGGCCGACGCTTAAATCCGACGCGGAAAACGTGGTCAAGAAAATTGAAGGTGTTGGCAGGGTGGTGAATAACATCGAGGTGCTGCCGGCGTCGCCAATGGACGACCAGATTCGCAGAGCGGTGTACCGCACCATTTTTGGCGAGCCGGGACTGTCCAGATACGCTGAATCGGCTGTTCCATCGATCCACATCATCGTGAAAAGCGGAAATGTGACGTTGGTGGGAGTGGTGGATAACGAGAGAGACAAGAATCTGGTGAACTTGCGAGTGAACGGCATACCTAACGTTTTTTCAGTGAAAAATGAGCTGGTAGTGACGCCCTCTAAGTAAAGCGGGATCTGTTTCGTTCAGCAGGGATCACGGCTCGCGCAAGCGAGCCGTTTTTTTGCGGGCATCGCAGGCCGCGCCGCTTCACAGTGACTTTCGGCCACGGAATGTCTCACGTTATACTTTGATATGGACTTCCGTACTTTGGCTGCGGCCGCCGGGCTGGTGCTCTTCTTCATTATGGTCAGCAACGATTCGCGCGCGACAAAGTTAGCTTCGGGGCCAGAGTCTGGGCCAGAGTCTGGCCCCTCCAATTCTGGGCGGCCCGATTCTGGCAACTCCAATTCTGATGAGCAAGACTCGTGGCAGAAATCTCTTCTGGACTGGCGCGCTAAACATGCGGTCGAATTGCAGAAGCCGGATGGCTGGCTTTCTTTAGCGGGCCTCGAATGGTTGCAGCTGGGCGATAATTCGTTTGGCGGCGCGGCCGATGACAAAATTCGTCTGGCGGGCACCAAGGTGCCCCACTTGGGCGTGCTGCAATTAGATGGTCAGACGGTTCGCCTGGTTGAGCCTGCTGGAGGATTCCCGCCGGAATTTCTGGTGGCTGGAGCGGCGGCGAAAGCGCAAGTGTTACACACGGATCAGGACAGCGACACGAAAGCGCCGCACCTGACTATTGGAACCCTGAACATGTACGTGATCCGGCGAGGTGACCGGTTCGCGCTGCGCGTGAAGGATTCCAAATCGCAAGCCTTGCTGGGATTTCATGGGATGAAATGGTATGCGCCCGATCGGGCCTATCGCGTTACGGCCACCTGGATACCTTACAATCCGCCAAAGACAGTGGCGCTGGATACCTTGGCGGGCACACATTTTTCGCAACCGGTTCCTGGCGTGGCGGAATTTAAACTTGGGGGCCAGACTTACCGGCTTGAACCGGTGCTTGAGGAATCGGATCCCAACAAACTTTTTTTCATACTGCGCGACACCACCAGCGCTTCCACAACGTACAGAGCTTGCAGATTCCTCTATACCGCGCTGCCGAACGAGGGAGTAGCGAAGCCCGGGGAGCTAGTGCTGGATTTTAATCACCTGGAAAATCCGCCTTGCGCCTATACGCCCTTTGCGACCTGTCCCCTGCCGCCGCCGGGCAACCGGCTGCATATCGCCTTGCCGGTTGGCGAGCAGCGGTATCACGATTGATTTGGACCAACGATGACACCGAACCCACCTTCTGAAAGCGGCGCGGATGCCCTGGAGCGCGCAAAACTCACGGAGTTGCGCACCGTCTTGCTGAAGCTGCACAAGACTTTGCTAGACATGGAGCGGCGGGATTACGAGCGGGAGCACGGACACGTGTCCACGGGAGAATTATTCCGCCTGGTGCTGGATCATCAGCAATTTGGCTGGCTGCACAACATTTCGGAATTTGTGGTGCGGCTGGATGAAACATTGGCAGGCGAAGTACCGATTACTCCGGAAGATACCCGCAGTGCGATCGGCACGGCCCGGAAGCTGTTCGTGCCGTCGGAGTCGGGGGACGCGTTTCAGAAGCGTTACTTCGATGCTATTCAGCGCGACCCCGCGGTAGTCATGGAGCATGCCGAGTTGGCGCGACTTTTTAATAGCGAGCCTGCCGAGCCCAGCGCGCAGTGATTTTTTGATGTTCGAGCCGAGGTTTGAGTAGTCAGGCGACAAGTATTCTCCTTGAATGAATTTCTCCGTGGGAACTTCAAAACAATCTGGCGAGAAACGCGTCGTCCGGCGGCTGAATCGCTCGGAATTGCCGAGCGATACGATTGAGCTGGCGCGTTTCCTGATCGGCAAGGTGGTGGTGCACGAACTGCCAGCCGGGCGCGTTAGCGGGCGCATTGTGGAAACGGAAGCGTATCCGCCGGGCGATCCGGCTGGGCATCATTTTCGCGGACCGACCCCGCGTATCCGCTCGATGTACCTGGCGCCCGGCCACGCGTATGTATTTTTTAATTACGGCGCGCATTTCATGTTGAATGTCAGCGGCGAGCCGGCGGGTACGGCGGGCGGGATTCTGATTCGCGCCGTGGAGCCGCTGGAAGGCATCGAGCTGATGAAAAAGCATCGCGAATGCCGCGACTTGCTGGGCTTGACGCGCGGGCCGGGACGCCTGGCGGAGGCGTTCCAAATCGATCGCAGTCATGATGGGATCGATTTGTGCGGCGAAAGTCCTTTGTGGTTGGGCGTCATCACTGATGAAAGCGTGCAAAGCGGTGCGAAAACAGCAATCGGAGAAGCCGTGCGAATTGGAATTACGCGCGCGGCTGATCACGTGTTGCGCTTCTATGAACCGGGGAGTCGGTTTGTTAGCGGTCCTAAACGGCTGCTGGAAGCCGCAGCAGTGGCGAGGAATAGGAAAATTGATCCGGCTGCGCCGAAAGAGGTCAAAGCGAAGCCCGCTGCACGTCGAAGCGAAAAGCCGCCGGTACCTGCAACGCCTGTACAGCCACGAAAGCGAAAAAAACATTAGGAAGAAGTCCGCAGGTTGAGGCAGGAATAAGCGCTAATGCATTGCCTCTTAAATCCTAAACGCGAATTACAGTTGTGCTCAGGGTGCCAACTTGCAATCGCGCGCGACAGCATCTACTCTTTTCGCGATGCCCGATATCACCCCTGAGTTTCTGTTGTATGGATTCATCTGGTACGTCGCGTTTCTTTTTTCAACCACCTGTCATGAAGCGGCCCATGCGCTGGTAGCGAAACGGGGCGGCGATGAGACCGCTTCCGAGGGTGGACAAGTTTCGCTGAATCCCATCCCGCACATCCGGCGGGAGCCATTCGGGATGGTGCTTATTCCCCTGCTCTCCTACGTCATAAACCAATCCATGATTGGCTGGGCCAGTGCGCCGTTCGACCCAGCCTGGGAGCGGCGCTACCCGCGGAGAGCGGGCTGGATGGCGCTGGCGGGTCCAGCGGCGAATTTTACGCTGATGATTCTGGCGGTGATCGGATTACGTGTGGGTATGTCCACTGGCCTCCTGGGAAGGGATCCTGCGACAGGTCGTCCAGGAATTGCTTTCGTGGTATTGATTGTTTTCTTTTCGTTAAATCTATTACTGGGTACTTTCAACCTTTTGCCGGTGCCCCCTTTGGATGGCAGCACCGGCATCATGATCTTCATGAGCGAGGCGACCGCGCAAAAATATCTGAACTGGCTGCGCGGAAATAGCTACGCGATGCTGGGATTGCTGGTGGGCTTGTTGTTTTTTAATAAGGTGTACAGATATATCGAGGACTTTGCCACCAACATTTTGCTGCGCGGACATTTTTAGCTGCTACTTCAACTATTTCAAAACAATTTGTCTTGAGTTGCCCGGCCGCGTTTAGCGGCGACCCTAGCACCGATGTTTAGCGGCTGGGCATGGTGTGTTCGCAAGGGAAAGTGTCGAAACGGGCGGACGGTTCAAAAGGGGATGCGGTGGTGGCCGGAATTGGAGCAGTAGTGTGGGCCCTGATGATAAGGAGTCTTGCTCTTCGCTCGCGGAAATTATTCGTAAGGCGATGAATCGTGGAGCCTTATCAGACTTTATGGGTCGGACGAAAGCGGGCTAAGAGAAGTGTAGCGGAATGGAAGAATAGTTGCGAAAGAGAAGGCGTGGGAAATGTGGAGATTAAGACGATGGAGGTGGCGGCGCCTCGCAGTTCGCTGACGCCTTGCATTCTGGACGACGATCCCGAGCAACTAAGCTTGCTTTCGGAAATGATCTCGGAGATCGGTTATGAATCGTTGCTGACCGCTGATCCGGAAGAAGCGGTGCGCCTGGTGCAATCGGGAATCTGCCGGGTGATTCTGGCGGATGTTCATTTGCCCGGCATACATGCTTACGAATTTCTGGATCGCCTGTTGCGCGTGGACCCCGGAGTTCACGTAATCATCATCACCAAGGAATACACCCTCGAATCGGCTCTGGAAGCGATACGGCGCGGGGCCACGGATTTTTTGCCGAAGCCACTGGACCGCTTGCGCTTGAAACGCGCGCTGGACGACGTGGCCTCGCTGTATGACCAGCGGCGGCGAGTGCGGGCGCTCGAAGAACAGTTGCTGAGAGATTTGGAGTTTCACGGGATCGTGGGCAAAAGCCCGGTGATGCTGGAGGTTTTTGACTTCGCGCGGAAAGTGGCGCGGCACTATACCAACGTGTTGCTGGTGGGACCGACGGGCACCGGCAAAGAGCTGGTGGCACGGGCCATACATCAGCTGAGCCCAGTGAGCCAACAACGCCTGGCGGTTTGCAACTGTTCGGCGATGGTGGATACGTTGCTGGATAGTCAACTTTTTGGACATGTGCGGGGGGCTTTTACCGGAGCAACCGAAATGCGGCCGGGACTGTTTGAATACGCGGACGGCGGGACGGTTTTCCTGGATGAAGTTGGCGAAACGTCGCTGGCTATGCGGGCCAAGCTGCTGAGGGTGACACAAAACCGCGAAGTGCAACGGGTAGGCTCGCCGGAAGTGCGGCATGTAAATGTGCGATTGATTGCCGCCACCAACCGGGACCTTCGCGGAGAGGTGCTGGCCGGGCGGTTCCGCGAAGATCTGTTCTACCGCTTGAGTTCCATTCAAATTCGCGTGCCTTCCTTGACGGAGCGGCTCGAGGATATTCCGCTGTTAGTGCAATTCTTTGTAAAAAAATACAGTCAGGCTTACGGGAAAAATATTTCTGGACTAACGCGGCGGGCGCAAACAGTGCTGCTACAACACGCCTGGCCGGGTAATGTGCGGGAGCTTGAGAATGTAATCTCCAGCGCGGCCATTACCACCACGGGAGATTTTATCGACCTGGCGGATTTGCCGGAAAATCTGCAGCACCGCGGCCAACGCACGCCGGATGGTGCGGAGTGGCGGCCGCTCTCACTGGACGAAGTTCGCAAGGTGCATATTCAGCAGGTGCTGGCGATGTGCATGGGGAACCGCTTGCGCGCTGCGCAGGTATTGGGCATCGGGCGCACCAGTCTGTACCGTTACCTGAAACGTGATCAGCTAGAGCAAGGTTTGCAGGTCAAGCTCCGCGGGGCTGCCGCGGGAGGATCTGGGCGGACTTGATTTTATTCGCTGCGACGGACCTTAATAGTTAGATCACTCAAAGTATCGTCTTCAGTTAAATTTTTGCAATGCACTTCACCTTGCCTGGCGAGCAGACAACTCCCCGTAATGTTTTCCATGATCGTGACGGCTTCCCATTGTGCCGACTCTAGCGCCGCAGGCGGTGTAACGCTGCGAGAACCGTAGACCACCGCACGGAATCGTTGATACAGTGTTCGCGCTTGCGAGGTCTGGCGTCCGCGGGCGATTGTTGAACCCGTGTGTAGTCAACTCTAAATTTTCAAGGAGAATAAATTGATGCGCCAACGCTTGGCAAAAATTGGTTTAGTTAGCCTGGCCTTGCTCAGTGCCGGTGTGGCGCGCGCTCAGGAAGTAACCCCAGCAGACAGAGATCGCGCCATGCAGTATCTCGAAAGCACCAAGAAAAATATCGTGGAAGCGACGCGAGGACTGTCGCCCGCGCAGTGGAATTTCAAGGCGGGGCCGGACCGCTGGTCGATCGCGGAAGTTATGGAACATATCGCGGCGGCGGAAGATTTCATCCGTGGAATGATTATCGAAAAAGCCATGAAGGGCGGCCCACCGGAACCCGGACGCGACCTCAAGAAAATTGACGACGGCGTGGTGGCCATGATTACTGACCGCTCTCACAAGGCCCAATCCCCGGAGCCGCTGAAGCCGACGAACCGCTTCGCTTCGCCGGAAGGCTCGGTAAAACATTTCCTCGAAAGCCGCGCGCAGACAGAGGAATTTCTTAACAACACGCCGGACTTGCGCCAACACGTTACCGACAGCCCGCTGGGCGTGAAGCTTGATGGTTATGAATGGGTGCTCTTTCTGACAGCGCACAGCGAACGGCATTTGAAACAGATCCAGGAAGTGAAATCCGATCCTAACTTCCCAAAGGCCTAGAGCAGGCCAGTCCAGCCCCGTTCAAGCGTGCCAAGTGAACGCAGCACGCCGCGGCGCCAAAATCTTTGGCGGCTGCGGCGTGCTTTTCCTTTCGAAGCAGGTTCTGGGACCGTCAGTTTCCGGACGGAGCTGCCGGCGCTGGTGTTATTGTGCCCGGCAAAGTTATCGAGTCGTCGATACTCACGACCATGCCGGTTTCCGCGGGCAATTTCACTTCCTTGCCTTTGCGCGCCACGATGTACACGGCGCTTCCGATTAGGCCAAAGCCGAATCCCCTGGCAACGTTGCCGGCAATCAAACCGATCAGTGCGCCGCCTCCTCCGCCGATGGAACCTCCCAATACGTCGCCGCGGTAGTCATGTCTTTGTTCAATAATCTGGCCTTCGTCGATGCGCACGTCGTGCCGGCGGGGAGCCTGGTCATAGTCAGTGCCTGAACGTTGAATTTCGAGGATGCTCATGTGCACGGGAATCAGGCGGCTATCAATTTCGATGCTGCGGAAACTCAGGTCCATATACGCTTGGCCGCGAAAAATGGAGAAGCGGCGGGCCGGTTCTACCGTGCCGATGGTGCCATGAATTTTTGTGCCGGCCGGAATCAGCAGAGTATTGCCAACGAAGACTGGTGCGGAAACTACTGCGACAAACTGGTCTCCATTGCGGGAAACGGTCGTACCTATGGCGCTGATAATGTGCAGCCGCACCTCCGTTCCGGAAGCAACTTTGAGAGGCTCGGAGTAAGAGACGGGTGAGACGCTGAAAAGCAGCGCGCCAGCCAAAACTGCGGACAACCATCGTTTCATGAATTTCCTCCTGCCCACACGATGCGCGTGGGCTGGCCCCGTGTCGTGGGGCGATTCCGGCTCTGCCGGAACGTTTCCGCTGGCGCCGCGGACCCGGCGTTCCCAAAGGGCCGACGCGGGGCGGATGGGGAGGAACTCCATCCGGGTGTAGTGTACTGCGCAGGCTTTGCAGGAAAATACGATCTTCTACGGATGTGTTGCATAACTAGACACAATTTTTGTGGCGGCGATGCAAGTCTGCGAGCGGTCATGATTCGCCTGGCCGAAATATTTACGCGAACCAAGGGGTGTGGTATCGTCCGCCAAATTTCTTTTTGATGGAGGCTTCATGTTCAAAAACCATTTCTCGAAGGTTTTTACTGTGGTGCTGTGCGCAGTGTTGTCTATCGCTTTAGCAAAGGCTCAGGATGCCGCCAAAAAATCAGCGCCGAACAGAGCGGAAACAACGGCAACCAGCAAGCCTGCCGCGGGGGAAGCGTTCATCGGAACACCGGACAAAATCAAATGGGTGCAATTTGCGCCCGGCATCGAGTACGGACCAGTGCATGGCAATTGCGACAAGCCGGGAGCGCCGTGCGTTTTTCAATTGCGCTTCGCCGCCGGTGGGAAAATTCCTCCGCATTGGCATCCCGTAGACGAAAATGTAACTGTGATCTCGGGAACGTTCATGGCGGGCATGGGCGATTCTTATGACGAGTCGAAGATGATGTCGCTCCCCGCGGGAACGTATGTATTTATGCCCCGGCGCATGCATCACTTCGCGGGCACCAAGGACGGCGCGCTCGTGCAGGTTCACGGCGTGGGCCCTTTTAAAATAAATTATGTGAATCCAGCGGACGATCCCAGTAAGGCCGCCAAAGCTTCCGATTGATTTTTCTGGCGCAAGAAAAAATCGTGGCGAGCGCAGGTAATGTGGTTGCGCTCCCGCTGCTGTGCTAGACTTTTGTTCGGCAGACGCAAAAATTTTGCGACTGTTGAAACGTGGAACTTCGGGCTCTGTGCAACGAGGTCCCGCGAACCCCGCCAGGCCCGGAAGGGAGCAACGGTACCGGGAACGCCTCTTGTGCCGCAGATCACCCGAAGTTCC
>Ga0182024_10001579_pt1 | contig 58289 bp, 55 predicted proteins | sample P32metaG_FD_120480 | JGI IMG/M metagenome (GOLD analysis project Ga0182024, IMG submission 120480) | Permafrost microbial communities from Stordalen Mire, Sweden - P3-2 metaG (Illumina Assembly) | ecosystem: Environmental > Terrestrial > Soil > Wetlands > Permafrost | place: Sweden: Stordalen...
CCTCGTGGGTATCGACCCGATCAAGGCCGAGGTGGTGCGCTCCATCAACCTGTTCCTGGCCCACCAGACGTTCCGCGACACCATGGGGGGATCGGCGCGGCGCGGCGTGCTCTTCGAGGGGCCGCCCGGAACCGGCAAGACCTTCGTCGCCAAAGCCATGGCCAAGGAAGCCAACGTCCCTTTCCTGTTCGTGTCCGCATCGGCCTTCCAATCGATGTACTACGGGCAGACGAACCGAAAAATCCGGTCCTTCTTCAAGCAGCTGCGCAAGCACGCCCGCAAGGAGGGTGGCGCCATCGGTTTCATTGAGGAGATCGACGCCATCGGGGCCAGCCGGCGTGGCATGGGCAGCAGCGGCGGAACCGAGGGCGTGTCTGGTGTCGTCAACGAGTTGCTCGTGCAGCTGCAGTCCTTCGATACCCCGACCCGCGGCCAGCGCGTCGCCTGGGCCTGGATCGACCTGCTCAACCGCTACCTCCCCGACGGCAGCAAGCTGCACAAGCCGGCCGTTGTGCCGGCCAACGTGCTGGTCGTGGGCGCCACCAACCGCAAGGACGACCTCGACTCGGCCCTCATCCGCCCCGGACGCTTCGACCGCAGCATCTACTTCGGGTTGCCGGGGCGCCGCGCGCGGGCCGACATCGTCGCCTACTACCTGGGCAAGAAGGCCCACGCAGCCGATCTCGACGAGCACGGTGCCGTCGACATCGTCGCCGGCATGACGTTCGGTTACTCCCCGGCCGCGCTGGAGCGCCTGATGGACGAGGCGCTGGTCATCGCTCTGACCCACGGTCGGTCGGCCATGACCATGTCCGACGTGGCCGAGGCCAAGATGCTGGTCGAGCTTGGCGTGACGGATGAGACCATCTACACACCGAACGAGCGTGACCGCGTGGCCACCCACGAGGCCGGTCACGCCGCCGTGGCCTACTTCGTGGGCCAGACGCGCCAGCTCGATGTGCTCTCCATCGTCAAGCGCCGTGACTCGCTCGGCCTGTTGCAGCACTCCGACATCGAGGAGCGCTTCACCAAGAGCAGCGAGGAGCTGCACGCGCTGCTCCAGATCGCCATGGGCGGCATGGTGGCCGAGGAGCACTGGTTCGACGAAGTCTCGACGGGCCCGGCCTCGGATCTGGCCGCCGCCACTGCCATCGGGGCGCAGATGATCGGGGCCTGCGGCATGGGCACCTCGCTCATCTCGGTCGCCGCCGCCGGGAACGGCTACATGGAAGGCAGCCTCGTCGACAAGGTGCTTGGCGACACGGCGGCCCGGGCTGAGCTCGACACGCTGCTCATGGGCAGCTGCGACGCCGCGAAGGCCATCGTCACCGCCCACCCCGAGGTCGTCGAGGCCCTCCGTGACGCCCTGCTCGAGCGGGACGAGCTCGTCGGCGCCGAGATCACCGAGGTGATCGAGACGGCCCTCAGCGCTCCCGAGCCAGCCGTGATCGCAGAGTTGCGCCCCTCGGGCTCGGCCGGCGGTCGCGCCTGATCCACCATCAGGACGGAGGAGCGGATTTCCTGCCTCCGAGCACGCGCAACACCAAACGGCCCAGGCGGCCGGGAGGTTTCGCGGCCTGGGCCTCCTTGGCCGCGGCCTCGTTCTCCTTGGTGAGCGGGCCGCCGAGGCGCCAGTAACGGCGACCCCCGCCGGTGTAGCGCACGTAATCGGGGACAGGAGGGAGCGGGCGCTTCGGCTTGCGTCGTTGCTTCCGGTTGGCGCCGTGGCTCACCCGGCGAGTGTGGCGCACGGATGACAGCATCGCCGGCGCGCCCACTCCCGCCGGCAAGGAGGCCTTCGTGAGTTCCTCTGAGCAGGGCGGGAGCGGTGACGCCGCCGGCGCTGCTCCTGCCATGCGCCCGGGCCAACTGCTGCGGATCCGGGCCATCTGGATCGTGCCACTGGCCGTCTCGGCCGTTCTCGTCTTCTTGATGACCTTGTTCTACGTAGGCTCGGTGGTGAACCCGATCGGGCACCTGAGCGGCCTCCCTGTGGGCCTGGTCGACCAGGACCAGGGGGCAACGGTCCTGGGTCGCCACGTCGACATCGGTGCGGAAGTGGCCGCCGGCCTCAAGCGGTCGCACGCCGTTTCGTCGCGTCTGTCACTCGACGCCGTCGGGCTCGCGCAAGCCGAGCGGCAGATGAAGACCGACGACACCTACGCCACCGTCGTCATACCCGCGGGCTTCACGGACTCGTTGCTCTCGGCCTACGGCTTGGCCCCCTCGAGCGGCGCGGGGCGCAAGCCGACGGTGCAGATCCTCACCAACCCGCGAGCGGGATCGATCGGGGTCGGCCTGGCGACCGGCGTGGCCCAGCCCGCCCTGCACGCGGCCTCGCTCGAAGTCGGCCGAGAACTGACGGCGCAGGCGGGCTCGCTCCACAGGTCGGTCAGCCCTGGCTTCAGTGCGACCAACCCGCTCACGGTCACGGCCAGCATGTTCAACCCATTGCCGCCGAACTCGGCGCTCGGGTTGAGCGCGTTCTACATCTCGCTGCTCGCCATCATGTGCGGCTTCCTCGGTGCCATCCTCGTCAACACAGCCGTCGACAGCGCGCTCGGGTACGGCGTCACCGAGATCGGCCCCAAGTGGAGCCAGCGCATGCCGGTCGCCATCTCCCGCCGGGACACCCTGCTCTCGAAGTGGGTCGTGGCTCTGGCGCTGGTCCCGGTCCTGAGCGCCATCCTGCTCTTGGTGGCGGTGGGCCTGCTCGGCATGAACGCGCCCTACGTCTGGGAGCTCTGGCTCTTCACTTCGTTCGCCGGCATCGCCATCGCAGTGGGCACTTTGGCGCTGTTCGCCGCGCTCGGCTCGCTGGGCCAGCTCGTTGCCATGTTGCTGTTCATCTACCTCGCCCTGGCCTCGTCCGGTGGAACCATCCCGCTCCAGGCGCTGCCCTCGCCCTTCCGTTTCGTGGCGAACTTCGAGCCGCTGCGGCAGGTGCTCGACGGCGTGCGATCGATCCTCTACTTCGGTGCGTCCGGCGAGGCCGGCCTGACCCGGGGCGTGGTGCTCACCGCCATCGGCTTGGTCTTCTGGGTGCTGGTGGGGTTCGCGGTGACGAGTTGGTACGACGGTAGCGGGAAGGACCGCATGCGCCCCGAGATGCTGGCCTATGTCCAGCAATCCGCCCGGGCCTACGCGGCACGCAGCGACAGCGACGGCGAGGGCGAGGGTGAGCCGGCGCTTGGTCGCTCCGCTGACCGGCCCGAGCCCGGTCCGGCGAACGAGTAGGAGCCTGAGAAGCGGTCGGCTTAGCTCGTGCCAGCGGACCGCCGGCCGGCCGTCGCCCTGGTCCAAAGGGGCGAAGGGCGCGAGACCATGACCCGGCCATTGCGGACGACGATGCTGAGCTCCTCATTGGCGTTGCCCGAGAGGGACCATCCTTTTCGGTGCACCACCCCGTGGTGATGGCGGCATAACAGCACCAGGTTGGGAAGGTCGGTGCCACCTCCGGGTTTCCACGGGACGATGTGGTGGACATTGACAAAGGTGGCGTTGGTACAGCCCGGGAACCGGCAGTGGCGATCCCGGCGGATGACCTCTCGTCGCTGGGCACCAGAGGGGAAGCGCCGGGCTCGGCCCTCGTACATAGTGTGGCCCGCCTCGTCGTCAACAGCCACGACAACAGTTGCGTCACAGGCGATGCGCTGCACCGTCTCGACGTCGATCAGGCCGTCATGCTCAAGATCTCCGGCCAGTTCACTCGTCTCGCCCGACTCTTCCACCAGGGACTCGAGGGGCACGTGGGCCACCACGAAGAACGGGTTGGGCGCCGTGGCCGGATCCGACGAGGCCTCGCCGGCCCGGCTGCCAGCGCCCGGAGTCGCCGAGTGCACGATCTCCATGAACCCGTCAGAGCGGCGCTGGTCCAAGGGCGTCTCCTCGTCGGAGGGGAGAGTGGCTGCCCAAGAGTCGACACAGGCCTTGGTTAGCGCGTATTCCTCGGTGGGCAACTGAAGCGACATGGTGCGGTGTCCGTCGTTGAAGCGCAGGTAGCGGCTGTCGTGTTCGGAACGTGACGGCGAAGAGGAAGCGGCCCTGGCCCGGTCCGCGGCGCACCGGGCGATCTCGACCAGCTCACGGACGCTGTGCTCTTTGGCCTGGCCGCAGAGCTCGCCGTCGGTCTCGCGGGTAGCCACGTCGACGACGGCCCGCACCTTGTCCAAGGAGATGTCGCCCTCGCACAAGGACCCCACCAGGTGGGGCAGGTCCGGGGCTTTCTCTGCGACGTGGGAGAGGGAGCGCGCCGTCGGCACCGAGGCACCGAAGCACTCGGCCACCCAGGCCTCAGGCGAGGTGGCACCTTCGTCACGGATCATCTCACGCTTGATGGACTCAGCCAGGCGGACCACGAATCTCGCCTGGGCTGCAGCGATCTGGCGCCAATCCTCCTTCATAGCTGCCGCCAGCACTTCGTTGGACTCGGCCGACGTGGCACTGATGAATGCGGCGCCGAGCGGAGCCTCTTTCGCGGTGATCTCAGCCATCGGAAGGAGAACGGTCTCCTCATCGGACCGATGGCACCGCTCTTCGAAAAAGACGCCTAGGTCGAAGCCCTGAATGCGGCGGCAATGGCGGCGCCGGTCGGTCGGGAGTTGAGATACGGCTCTGGCGAGTGGGCTCGGTGTCCGTTGTCGATGACGAACTCTTCGACCCGCGGCCCGAACTTGTCGGCCACGCAGGTCTCGCAGGCCTTGTCGTTCAGCGCACGCACATTGACCCAGCGCTGCACCGCCCCGGGCCAGACGCCCTGCCCGTCGACGGGGGCCGGCTCGAGGCTGTTGAACATCAGCGGGTGGGCGAGCGGCGAGCCGAGCGTGACGAAGGTGTGTACGGGCCAGTCGTCACGCGCCGCCAACGCCGTGTAAGAGAGGACGGTCCCCAGCGAGTGCGCGACCAGCACCCGAGTGTCGTCGGTGATCTCGTCCTCAATGCGGGCACGCAGCCGGTCGCGCAGATCGGCCTCGGTCAGCATCGCCGTCGCCAGGTCGACCGTGCGGTCGAAGGTCGCGTCGCCGGCGGCCTGGGACAGCGCGGCAATGCCGTCGCCGCCCATTTCCGAGAGCATGTCGGCCACGCCGGCGCGTGATTGCTCGAGCCGGCGGTCCTCGTCGCTGCCCGGATGGTGCCGGAAGAGATCGCCGTAGAAGCAGACAGCGACGTCATCGGCCTCGATCTGCACGTCGTGATGCCACAGCCCGTCGCGCACCGCGGGCAGCCACCGGGCCTTCAGCTCGTTGGGACCCCACAGCTCGTTGAATGCTCCGTGGACGATGACGACGCGTGCCATGAGCGTCAGCCTGCCAGGTGTGCGGTGTCGTTGTAGCCACGGACGATCCAGCGATCAGGCGTCACCACCAGCCGCGAGAGAGAGGCGTTGTCGGGGCCTACGAAGGCGAAGGGCTCTGAACCGCTGGCCTGCGCCAGTATCTCGCCGATGGCAGCGCCGTGACTGAAGGCGACGACCCGACCGCCGGGGTGGGCGGCAACGATGCGCTCGATGGCGCGCCGCAGGCGGCCCCCGAAGACCTCACGCGACTCGGCACCGGGGATCACGTCCCAGCGCTGCTCGGCCATGACCCGCGTGAAGAGGGGGTCGCCGTCGGCCGACTTCATGCGCAGCAGGCCTCCCTCCCACTCGCCGAGGAACACTTCGCGTAGGTCGGCTTCCACGACCGGCGTCATGCCGCTGCGGGCCACCAGCGGCGCGGCCGTCTGGACCGTGCGCTGGAGGCTGGTGACGTAGAGCGCGTCGAACGGCTCCTGGGCCAGGCGCAAGCCCACTTCTTCGGCCTGGTGGCGTCCCGCTTCGGAGAGCGGCGGGTCTCCCTGGCCCTCGACCAGCTCGAAGGTCTCGCCCTCCAGGGAGTCGGCGGACGCGCCGTGACGCACGAGCCAGATCTCGGTGGAGCCGGGCGGTCCGACATAGGGCCGTTGGCTGAAGCTGCGAGTCGACGTCACGGGCGCCGAGTGTACGGAATGCTCAGCGCGGTGCGTGCAACTCGGGCGGCCCGTGGTCGTCGTCGTCTTCGACCACCTCGGCGTCAATGATGTCGGGGTCGTCGGCGAATGGGCTGCGACCCGGACCCGATGAGGGCTGTCCTGGACCTCGTGGAGCCTGCCCCCAGCCCGCGGGCCCGCCATTCGTCGGCCCCGTGAAGGTGGCGAAGAAGGCTGCGGGCGACTGGATGAACTGCACTCCGAGCGGCCTGCCGGCGTCAGGCCCGAGTTGGGCCCACAGCGGCAGGGCCCGGCGGTGGACCGCGTAGCCCTGCACAGCCAGGGTCACGCCCAGGTAGAGGAGGAAGCTCGCCCCCTCGAGCCCGGCCGCCCCCGCATGGCTCTGTCCGGTGTCGCCGGCGAAATGCACCAGCAGGGACACGAGCCAGAGCGCCATCGTGATGGCGGTGCCCTGACGCAACACCCAGCCGTTGCCCGACCACACCTTCATGGAGAGGCCACGCGCCACACCCAACCCGATCGCACCCACGACCAGGGTGCCCAGGACCCAGAGCCAGGCGCTGGACGCGACGTGATGGTTGCCGGCGTACGAGAACATCTCGAACAAGCCGATGATCCCGATGAGAAGCGGGAGACGAGGTTGGAACACCCGCCGCACCGGACGCGCCCTGACCTGGCGCAACAGCACCAGAATGAGGATCAGCGCCCCCAGTGCGTAGGAGAAAAACGACATCGCCTACAAGCCTATGGCTGCCGTCTGGTCAGTGGTTCAGCAGGGCACCCACTTCGACGCCGAAACGGGCCGTCTGCTCGCAGAATTCCTCCGCGCTCCGGGCCATGAAGCGGACCTGCAGGTGATTGACGCCCATGTCGACGAGCTCGCGCAGTGAGGAGGCCACCTCGTCCGCGCCGCCCGAGAGGACCCAGCCGGGCAGGTCCCGGCCCGACCCTCCCGACGTGAGGTAGATGGGCTCCACGATGGTGCCGATGTCGATCGGTGCCCCGCCGCGCAGCTCGTCCCGCAGCTCGCGCAATCGGGCGATCTGGCCCGGCAGGTCGTGCCGACGCGTCCCCTGGGGGAGCCAGCCGTCGCCGAAGGCTGCAGTGCGGCGGATGGCCGCCGGCGAGGAGCCGCCGATCCAGATCGGCGGGCGGGGCTGGCGCAACGGGCGCGGAGCGATCCCCATGTCCCGGGCCGGGAACCGCGGTCCCGGCAGTTCCGGGAACTCGTCGGTGAAGGCGCGGGCGAGTGCGGAGACGGCCTCGTCGGTGTGGCGGCCTCGCTCGGCGAAGTCTCCCGTCAAGAGCTCATACTCCTCGGGCACGTGGCCGGCGCCCACGCCGACGATCAAGCGGCCCCCCGACAGATGGTCGATGGTCGAGAGCTCCTTGGCCGCGCGCAGCGGGTGACGCTGGGCGAGGATCAGCACGTGGGAGAGCAGGTGGGTGTGCGTCGTCACCGCGGCCAGCCATCCGAGCGTGGCGGTCGTGTCGTACCAGATGGTGCCCATGGCATCGGCCAAGCGGCGCGGGATGGCCGTGTGGTCGCACACCCCGAGGTAGAAGAAGCCTGCCTCGTCCGCCACCCGTGCGATGCGGGCCAGCTCGGTTGGACCGGCCTCCTTCTCCCAGTCGGCCACGTACAGCGTCGACTGCGACTGAATGGGGAGCTGCATGCCGTAGACGACCTCCCCCTCGGGGACGGCGCGGACGACGTCGGCGGGAATCAGGGCAGGGTCGGTCATGGGCGGGGCTCCGATCAGGCGAGGGATGTCATGTGGTCGCTCCGGCGTAGGCGGCCAAGGCGACGGCGTGCGCGGCCCGTGTGCCGAAGATCGTCGAGAGCACCCGCGCCCGCTTGAGGTGCAAGTGCAGTGGCACCTCCCAGGTGAAGCCCATGCCCCCGTGGACCTGAATGGCGGACCGGGCGTTGCCGAGAGCGGCCTCGTCGGCCAAAAGCTTTGCCCCTCTGGTGGACCGGTCCACCAGTTGTCCAGGCGTGCATCCGGCCACGGCGGACTCCGCGTCGACCACGTCGGGTGCGTCGGCCAGGCAAGCGCTGGCGTGCACTGCGGCGCGGGCCACCTCGGCGCGCACGAGCATGTCGGCGCACATGTGCTTGATGGCCTGGAAGCTGCCGATGGGCGTGCCGAACTGCTGGCGCTCCTTGGCGTAGGCGACGGCGAGGTCCAGCGCCGCAGCGGCATGGCCCACCTGCAACGCGGCCGTGAGCAGCGCGCCGTCGCGCCACAGCGCACCGTCATCGCCTGGCACCGGCGCGCCGGCAGGGAGGGCGGCATCGAACCGCCACAGTGGTGTCAGTGGGTCGAGCGGTGCTTCCACACGCGTCGCGCCCTCGGCTGACACGGGAGCGAGCACCCGCGCCGGTCCCCGGCCGTCAGCGGCGAAGACGACTAACGCGTCCAGGGAGGCCAGGTGCTCGACCAGGACCGGCCCGGCCTCGGTGCTGTACACCCCCACCTGGGCCCGCCCCTCGGCCGCCCCCGCGACCAGACCGGCGCGCGCCGCCAGGAAGGTCCCCACCAGAGGACCCGGGACCAGGGCACGCCCGAGCTCCTCGAAGACGACGACGGCCTCGGCCATGGAGAGCCCGGTGCCGATAGGCTCGGGCAGGGTCAGCGCGAACACGCCCGTTTCGCCCAGCGCCGTCCAGTCCTCGGCACTGATGGCCCGTGCCTCACCTTCTCGGGCGCGCAGGTGGTCGAGCGGCAGCCGCCCGGTCAGCATGGCCCTGATGCCCTCGGCCAACTCGCGCTGGTCCTCGCCGACGCGGAAGTCCATCAGCGCCGCGCCTTGGGCATGCCGAGGATGCGCTCGGCCACGATGTTGCGCTGCACCTGCGAGGTGCCGGCCGCAATCGTCAAAGAGATCGACTTGAACCATGCGGCCAGCTGCTCGGCATTGCCCAGAGCAGCGCCGTCGGGCCCGTTCAGCGGGTCGCCGCTCAGCGCGGCCCGGTCCAGGATCTCCATGGCCAGGTCGCCCAGGGCCTGCGCATGCTCGGAGAAAGAGAGCTTGAAGACCGATCCGCCGATGCCGGGAATACCGGTCTGCGCCGCCTCCGACACGTTCCGCTTGGTGAGCGCCCACAGGGCGTCGAAGGCGGCCACCAGGTGGCCGAAGCGGCGCGCCAGGCCGGCGTCGTCGAGCGCTCCGAGGCGCTCGGCGATCCGCGCCAGATCGCCCAGCAGCCTCATGCACTCCAGGAGCTCGCCCACGAAGGCCGTGCCGCGCTCGAAGGACAGCGTGACCATCGTCACACGCCAGCCGTCGTTCTCGTCGCCGACGCGGTTGGCCACGGGCACCCGCACCTCGTTCAAGAACAGCTCGGCGAATTCAGCGGTCCCGGCAATGGTGCGCAGGGGTCGGATCTCTATGCCGGGTGCGTCCATCGGCATGATCAGCCAGGTGATGCCGCGGTTTCGCTCTTCGCCGGTGCGCACCAGAAGCTCGCAGTAGTCGGCTACCTCGGCGTGGGACGTCCAGATCTTCGAGCCGGTCACCACGTAGTCGTCGCCGTCGCGCACGGCTCGTGTGCGCAACGACGCCAGGTCCGACCCCGCGTCGGGCTCGCTGAACCCCTGACACCACACCTCCTGGCCGCGCAGGATGGCCGGGAGGTAGCGCTCCTTCTGGGCCGCCGTTCCCTCCGCAATGATGGTCGGCCCGGCATGCAGCAGCCCGACGAAGTTCACGCCCACGTACGGAGCGCCGGCCCTCTCGCACTCCTCCTTGAAGATCAGCTGCTCCACCGGCGACGAACCGCGCCCGCCGCCCTCAGCCGGCCAGTCGACGCCGGCGTAGCCCGCCTCGAACAGGAGCTGCTGCCAACGCAGGTCATAGGCGCGGCGGGCGGGCCAGTCGTCATGGGGCGGCGGTTCTCCCACGCCGGGCAGCGTGGCGGCCAACCAGTCACGCAGCTCTCGGCGGAAGGCCTGCTCCGGCGCGGTGTAGCGGAGGTCCATACGTGTTGCGTGATGCGTCAGGCGCGGCGACGGGCGCGGATCAGCGGATCAGCGGATCAGGCGGGGAAGTCGAGGCCGAACAGCTTGATCGCGTTGCCGCGCACGATCTTGCGGCGCTGCTCGTCGCTGAGGTCCGCCATCTGCTCCTCGGCGATCTCACGGGTGCGGGGCCACGTCGAGTCCGAGTGCGGGTAGTCCGACTCGTACGTGATGTTGTCCTCGCCGATCTCGTCCACCGAGCGCAGGCCGTGGGCGTCGTCGAAGAAGCACCCCCACACGTGGCCAGGGAAGTAGCTCGAGGGCTTGTCCGGCACGATGTCGGCCACGCCGCCCCACCCCCGGTTGTCCTCCCAGACGCGGTCGGCCCGCTCCAGGATGTAGGGAATCCACCCGATCTGCCCTTCCGAGTAGGCCACCTTCAGGTCGGGGATGCGCACGAAGACACCACTGAAGAGGAAGTCGACGAGGGAGAAGGTGGCGTTGGTGTGCGTCAGCGTGGAGCCGACGGCCGGCGGGGCGTCCGCCGACGTCGACGGCATCTTCGAGGACGACCCGATGTGCATGTTCACGATGGTCTGCGTGTCGGCGCAGGCACGGAAGAAGGGGTCCCAGTAGTGGTCGGGATCGTGCACGCTCGGCAGGCCGAGGAACGGCGGAATCTCGCTGAAGCACACGGCGCGCACTCCCCGCGCCGCATTGCGCCGCACCTCCGTCGCCGCCAGATCGGCGTCCCACAGCGGGATGAGGCAGAGGGGGATGAGCCGGCCGCCCGAGTCGCCGCACCACTCCTCGACCATCCAGTCGTTGTACGCCTGAATGCAGAGCAGGCCGAGCTCTTTGTCCTTCGCCTCGGTGAAGGTCTGGCCGCAGAAGCGGGGGAAGGTCGGGAAGCAGAGCGCGGCCTCAATGTGGTTGACGTCCATGTCCTCGAGGCGCGGCTTCACCTCGTAGGAGCCCGGACGCATGTCCTCGTAGGTGACGCCCTTCATGGTCACCTCTTCGCGCGGCACGCCGACGGCGGAGTCGACGCGCAGGAGAGGGCGCTTGAGATCCTCGTAGTACCACCAGTCGACGGGCACGCCTTCTGACCCGGGCTTCACTTTGAGCGACCCGCCGCGGTACTCCACCTCGGGCATCGGGGCGCGCACAATCCGCGGCCCCACCTCGGCGTACTTGGAGGGAAGACGGTCCTGCCACACATTGGGCGGTTCGACCACGTGATCGTCGACCGAGATGATCTTCGGCAGGGGCTCAGGCATGGGCATCGAGCGTAGTCCGCACCTGACGGGGCGTCAGAAACGGGGACAGTGATCCGTCAGCCGCCGAAGACCTCGTTGAACAGCTCGACCATGGCCTGCCAGGACCGGCGGTCCGTCGCCTCGTCGTAGGCGATGCCGGGGAAGGTATCCGGCGAGGCCAGCTTGTTGGTGAAGGAGTGGACGGCACCGCCGTAGACATTGAGCTCCCAGTCGACCCCGCCGGCCCGCATCTCGTCCTCGAAGGCCCGCCGCTCCTCCGCGTGGACCATGGGGTCGTCGGCGCCGATGAGGGCCAGCACCTTGCCCCTGATGTTGCGGGCGTCCTCGGGGTGCACGGTGGAGAGGCCCGAGTGAAAGCCGACGACCGCCTCGAGGTCCGCCCCGCCCCGGGCCAGCTCCAATGAGAGCGTGCCGCCGAAGCAGAAGCCGATGGCGGCCAGGCGGTCGGGATCGGTGCGCGGCTCGGCCCGCAGGATGTCGAGGCCCGCAGTCCCGATGGCAAAGGCACGCGCCGGGTCGGACCGCAGCTCCCCGATGCGGGCCATCATCTGCTCGCGGTCGGCAATCGGCTTCCCGTCGCCGTGGTAGTCGAGCGCGAAGGCGACGAATCCGAGCTCGTCGGCGATCCGCTCCGCCCGCGCCCGCGCATGATCGTCGAGCCCGGGACCCTCGTGGCAGACCAGGACGCCGGGACGCTGGTCGGTGCCGTCGGGCAGGGCGAGGGTGCCGATCATGGTGCGGCCGTCGGCCTCGTAGGTGATGTCGCTGGTGGTGGCCATAGGTGCACCGTACCCTCGACCCGTTGCAGCAATACTGGCGGCGATGCGCGGGAACCCTGGTCGGCGGCTCCAATTGGGATTGGTCGCGGCGCTGGCGGCCCCGCTGGTACTGGCGGCCTGCGGCTCGGGCTCCCCGACGCCGACCTCCTCCCTGCGCCACCAAGCCGCGACGACCACGACATCCGGCGCCGCCACCACCACGACGGCCCCGCCGGCGGCCTCGGGCCCGTTGCAGCTGGGCTCGCCCATTGCGCTTCCGTTCTCGGCAGACCGGGTGACGGCGGCGGAGAGCCCCGATGGCGCGGTGTTCGCCGCCCCGCAAGATCCGACCAGCCCGTCACCCTCGGTCGCCTGGGTGATCGACGGCAACGGCCCGGCGCAGATCGCCGAGCATGTGCCCACCGGCATCGCCGCGCTGGCCGCCGACGCGACCAACCTCTACGTGGCGACCTACTCGACGGTGTTCGCCTACAACCGCACCAGCGGGAACCAGGACGGACAGTGGACGATGCCCTCGGTCCCCACGGCGAACAGCTCGAACGACGACCTCGTCGCCCTCGCCGCGGCGAACGGCTCCGTCTTCGTCTCGGTGACCCGAGGCGACATTGTCAGCGTCTACACCATCAACCCGGGAACCGCAGCCGGACCGCACCTGCTCTTGCGCGGGCTGGGTGACGCCATCGGGTCCGATGGCTCCGTCTACTACGAGCGCACCGATCACTCCCTGGTGGCGCGGCGCCCGAACGGCGCCACTGCCGTCGGCCCCGTGCTGGCCGACAAGCCGAACGGCTTGGGCGGGGGCGTGCAGTACCTCGACGTGGTGGCGGGAGGGGCGGTCTGGGTCAGCGAGCCGGCCGGCCAGGGCCTCGATGCGACCTACAGCACATACGACGCCGCCACGCTTCATGCGCTCGGATCGTTCCAAGGTTCGGTCACGAGCACCGTGGTGGACTCCAGCGCCGGTGCGCTGGTGCTCGAGGCCGCCGGCAGCGACCCTGCCTGCCCGCAGGCTTCGCCGTCCTCGCCGACATCGTGTGTCTTCAACATCGTGCCGCAGGGCTCGGTCAGCAACGCCGTGGGCGTGGGCTCGGCCGTCACCCTCCTCGGGCCCGACCCGGCGGTCATCGTGTCCGACACGACCACGGGTCAGTTCGACCTGGTGCGCCTGACCTGACGCGGCGGTCGGAACGCAGGAGTGCGGCTCTCAGTACGACATGGAGACGCCGCCGTTGGGGCTGAGCAGCTGCCCCGTCACGTAGCTGCTGGCGTCCGAGGCGAGATACAGCACGGCAAAGGCGATCTCGGCCGTCTCACCGACGCGCCGCAGTGGAGCGAAACGCGCCATCGGCGCCAGGGTGGCGGCCTTGGCCTCCTCGTTCACGGTGCCGTCGGGGTTCGTGTAGTAGCGCGCCGTCATGTTGGTCGGGATGAAGCCCGGGGCCACCGAGTTGACCCGCACGCCGTGCTGGCCGACCTCGACCGCCATCGACTTGGTCAGTTGCGCCACGCCGGCCTTGGTGATGGCATAGGGCCCGATGCCCGGCGCCGGGGCCAGGACCGCCGATGAGCTCATGTTGATGATGGAGCCGCCGCGCTGCGCCACCATCACCTTTCCGGCGGCCTGACATCCGTACAGGACACCCTTGAGGTTCACCGCCAGGATGCGGTCGAACTCGTCGGGGTCGACGTCGATGATGGGGCTGTCGATCATGATGCCGGCGATGTTGCACATGACGTGCAGCCCGCCGTGCCGTGCCGCGACGTTCTGCACGAGCGTCTCCGCTGCGCCCCGGGCTGCCACGTTGAGCTCGGCGCTCTCGGCTCGGCCGCCCTGGCCGAGAATCCCGGCGGCGGTCTCGGACGCCGCGGGGCCGTTGATGTCCGCGCAGACGACGGTGGCGCCGGCACCGGCCAGCACCTCGGCGGTCGTGCGCCCGATGCCGCTGCCGGCCCCGGTGACGAGGGCCACCCGGCCTGTCAGGTTGAACGCGTTCTGCACACTCTGGGCCGTTTCCATCGGCGAACCCTATGCCGTGACACCCTCCAGCGCGAGCAGCGCGCGCTTGACCGTGAGCCCGCCGCCGTAGCCGCCGATGCCGTTGCTCGCCAGCACGCGGTGGCAGGGCACGATGATGGCAATCGGGTTCCGGCCGTTGGCCTGGCCCACGGCGCGGGGCCCCCTGGGCCGGCCGACCCGACGGGCCAGCTCGCCGTAGCTGATGGTCTCGCCGTAGGGGATGCGCGACAGCTCGGCCCACACTTCACGTTGGAACGGGGTGCCGTCGAGCTCCATGCGCAGGTCGAAGTCGGTGCGCTCACCACCGAAGTACTCCTCGAGTTGCGTTGCCGCCTCCTTCAATATGGGCGACTCCTCATGCTGGCGCCCCTGGCTCGGAGAGTTCGGGAGCCGGAGGCCGATGAGCACGTCGCCGTCGGCCTCCAGGACGATCCGGCCGATCGGGGTGTCCATGGTGGAGTTGGAGGTGGTCATGCGGCACGTCCTTTCGTACGTCGGGTGGAGAGTTGCGGTGTGGCTGCGGCAGGCATCGCCCACAGGTGGGCCATGGCGTAACTGCGCCAGGGGCGCCAGTGCTCGGTGAGTGCGTGCAGGTGCGTCGGGTCGTCCGGGAGGCCGAGCGCGACCGCGGCCCGCCGGATGCCGAGGTCGGTCGGCATGAAGGCATCGGGATCGCGCAGCGCCCGCATGGCCACGTACTCCGCCGTCCAGGGGCCGATGCCCGGGAGCGCGACAAGGGAGCGGCGCACCTCAGCCGGATCGGCCCCGGGGTCGATGACCACATCGCCGCGGTCGACCGCCTCGGCCAGCGCCACAACGGCCCGTCGCCGGCCCGCCGGCATGGAGAAGGCGTCCGGTTCCCGCTCGGCCAGCTCGATGAGCGCGGCCGGCGTCGGGAAGAGATGGGTCACCGCGCCGACGGGAGCAGCCAGGGGCTCGCCTGCGGCCAGCACAAGGCGCCCGGCGACGGTGCGCGCACCGGGGACCGAGACCTGCTGTCCGATGACGGCCCGCACCGCGAGCTCGAAGCCGTCGGCCGCGCCCGGCACGCGGCGTCCGGGATCGCTCCGCACCAGCGCGCCGACGAGCGGGTCGTTGCGCAGGGCCTCCCAAATGGCGACGGGATCGGCATCGAGGTCGAGCAGCTGGCGGCAGCGGGCCACCGCGGTGTGCAGGTCGCGCAGGTCCGACAGGACGAGCTCGCCCTCCACATAGGCGGGGCCGTCGACCCCCTCGGCTTCCGGCGGGCGCAGCGTGACGATGCCGTGCCCGTGCGGGAGCCGCAGGCTGCGCGTGTAGGACGCGCCGTCGAGCGCCTCGACGCCCGGCAGCGCGCGCAGGCCGAGGAAGTCGAGCAGCGAGGCCGGGTCGAAGGGCCGTCGGCAGGGGAGCCGGAGCCGGATGCCCTGGGTCGCCGGCTCCAGCTTGGTGCGCTTGCCTTGTGCCGTGCGCGCCGCCCGTGCCCGCAGTCCGCTCGGCGTGTCGGCGAACGTCTGGCGCACGGTGTCGTTGCACTGCCGCACGCTGGCGAACCCGGCGGCGAAGGCCACGTGGGCCACCGGGAGATCGGTCGTCTCGAGCAGGACCCGTGCCGTCTGGCTGCGCTGGGCGCGGGCCAGGGCCAGCGGTCCGGTACCCACTTCGGCGGTGATGAGACGGTTGAGCTGGCGGGTGCTGTAGCCGAGGCGGCTGGCCAGACCTTCGACGCCGTCGCGGTCGACGACGCCGTCGCGGATCAGTCGCATGGCGCGGGCGACGACGTCGGCCCGGAGGTTCCACTCCGGTGAGCCGGGCGTGGCGTCGGGCCGGCACCGCAGGCAGGCGCGGAACCCGGCCTGCTGGGCCGCCGCCGCGGTGGCGTAGAAGCGCATGTTCTCCCGCTTGGGGGTCCGGGCCGGGCAGCTCGGCCGGCAGTAGATCCCGGTGGAGGTGACCGCACAGAAGAACTGGCCGTCGAAGCGGGCGTCCTTGCTCTGCGCCGCCTGATAGCAGCGGTCCGGGTCCTCAATCACGGGAGCCAGCGTGCCACGCGGTCGTGACAGTTACTGGCGGGAATCGGACATTGCCGTGAGGTGGGGTTCCCGCCCCCTTGCCGCACCGATCCCAAGCCTTTCGTGAAGGGCGCCATGGCCCTGGTCTGAGCCTGGGATCGGAACCTATCGTTGGCCCGTGGCCGAGCCTGAGGTCTTTGACTGGGACGAGTGGGAACACGGCAAGGCGTACCAGCTGAGCAATGACGAGCTGGTCGGCGCGTTGCTCAGTGAAGTGAGCGCGCTGCGCCAGCGCGTGAAGGCGCTGGAGAATCGTCAGGTGGGCTGAGCCCGCACCGGCGCGTCAGCGGGTGCGTAGGTGGGCCAGCACGAGCCGGCGGTGGGTGGCGGCGTCGCCCCAGGCCCGCGACAGGGCCCACGTCTGCTTCAAGAAGAAGTGGAGGTCGCACTCCCAGGTGTAGCCGATGGCACCGTGCACCTGGAGGGCCACCTTGGCCGCCAGGTCGGCGGCGTCCGACGCCATGGCCTTGGCCATCGAGGCGTCGTGGGAGAGCGTGGGCTGCGCCGTGGCCAACGACCAGGCGGCGCGGTACGTGGCCGGCCGGGCGAACTCGAGCGCCACCCGTGCGTCGGCCAGGAGGTGCTTGACGGCCTGGAAGCTCCCGATCGGCTTGCCGAACTGGTGGCGCTCCTTGGCGTAGGCCGCGCTCATGGCGACCATGCGGTCGGCCAGGCCGATGAGCAGCGCGGCTGTCCCGGCCGCGGCGCGGTCCGCCAGCAATCCCACCGCAGCTTCGGCGGCCACGCCGTAGGCCAAGAGGGTGTCCGAGGCCAGGGGCCAGTGCACCGTGGAGAGATCGCGCGACGCGCTCAGCGCGGGCGTGCGGAACGCGGTGCAGGAGGCGGCCGGCACGGAGTGGAGCTGCCAGCCCGAGTCGGCGTCGCGCACCGCCAGCAGCAGCAGCTCCGCATCGCGGGCGCCGACGACGCGGGCCGTCCGCAAGGTGCCGTCGGCCGACACCTCGGTCGGCGACACGATGCCGTCCGGTGTCACGTCGATGCCACCGACGGCGAAGCTCACGTCGTCGCGCACCAGCGCGGCGAGCGCGGCCGTGGCGGCGGCGTCGGGGAGCAGCGCGGCGAGCGTCGGCGCGGCCAGCGCCGCCGTTTCGAGTAAGGGCTCGGGCAGCCCGGCCCGCCCCGCCTCTTCGAGGACGGCCACGAGGTCGACGTCGCTCAGGCCGAGCCCGTCGGCGGACTCGGGCACGACGAGCGCGGGCGCGCCCAGTTCGGCCAATACGGCCCAGCGGTTCTGGGACTGCTCGGCCCGTCCGGCCTCGTCGGCCATTTCGAAGGCACGCAACGCGTCGGGGGTGCACTCGGTGTCGAGCACCGTGCGCACGCCCTGGCGCAACGCGTCCTGTTCGTCTGTGAAGGCGAAATCCACGGCCCGGCGCTTCCCCTCAGCCTCAGCCCCGGGGTAGCCCGAGCAGGCGCTCGGCCACCACGTTGCGCTGAATCTCGTTGGTCCCGGCGTAAATGGGGCCGGCGAGAGAGAAGAGGTAGCCGTCGAGCCATGCACCGGGCGCGCCGGCCTCCAGGATCTCGGCTTCGGGACCGAGCAGGTCGAGGGCGGCGGTGTGGATGGCCACGTCGGTCTCGGACCAGAAGATCTTGTTGCAGCTTGCTTCCGGACCGACAGCGTGACCGCGTGCGACGCGCGAGGCGGTCCAGTAGGTGTGCAACTTGTAGGCCTCGGCGTCCATGTGGGCCTGCGCCACGGCGTCGGCGGACGAGGTCGGGCCGCCGCGCGACGCGTAGAGCTGCAGGAGGCGGTCAGCTGCCTCCGTATAACGAGCCGGCGAACGAAGGGAGAGGCCGCGCTCGGACCCGGCGGTGGCCATGGCGACGTTCCAGCCGGCGCCGACCTCACCCAGCACCTGGTCCTCGGGCACCTCGACGTTGTCGAAGAAGATCTCGGCGAAGCCCGTCTCGCCGTCGATCTGGGGGATCGGGCGCACCGTCACGCCGGGCGAGTCCATGGCGACGAGGAAGTAGGTCAGGCCGCGGTGGCGCTCGGCTTCGGGGTCGGTGCGGAAGATGCCGAAGCACCAGTCGGCGAAGGCGCCGCGGCTGGCCCATGTCTTCTGGCCGTTCAGGATCCAGTTGCCGTCGTGCGCCGTGTCGCGCGCCGCCCGCGAGCGGATGCCCGCCAGGTCACTGCCGGCATCGGGCTCGGACCAGCCCTGGCACCAGATCTCGTCGCCGGCCGCCATCGGCGGGAGGAAGCGCGCCTTCTGCGCCGCGGTCCCGTACTCGAGCATGGTGGGGGCGAGCAGGAAAATGCCGTTCTGGCTCACCCGCTTCGGGGCGTGGGCGCGGTAGTACTCCTCCTCGAAGACGAGCCACTCGAAGATGCCGACGTCGCGCCCGCCGTACTCGACGGGCCAGCTGACCACCGACCAGCGATCGTCGAAAAGGGTGCGCTCCCAGGCGCGGTGCGCCTCGAAACCTTCGGCGGTATCGAGCGAGGGGAGGGGGTGGGCAGGGACGTGCGCCGCCAGCCAGGCCCGCGCCTCGGCCCGGAAGGCCTCTTGCTCACCGCTGAAGGTCAGGTCCACGACGGAGGGAATCTTCCACAGCGCCTCCGCTGGTGCCAACGCCGCCGATAGTCAGGCGGCTCGGGGCAGAGGCTCGTGCTCCATGAGCGTCCGTACGAAGAAGTCGACCACCCCGGTAATGAGCGCCGACTCTGGAGGGAACTCGCCCACCGTGTCGAACTCGTGCCCGCCGTCGAAGACGGTCACCAACTCGTGCGGCACGCCGGCCAGCCCGAGGTCCCAGGCCAACTCGTTCGACTGCTCCGGGTCGACGATCTCGTCGTTGTTCGAGTCGAGGATCAAGAAGGGCGGGTCGCCTTTCTTGACGTAGGTGGTGGGACTGGCCTTCCTCAGGTCGGCGCCGAGTTGCGTGTTGGGCGCGCGGCCGAGGAGCGAGATGAAGGTCTCGGCGACGAGGACGGCGTCGCCCTGGTCCCCCATGGTGAGGAGGTCGCTCGGCCCGGCCATGTCGACCACGGCCTGCACGCCGCTCGACTCGTTGCCATAGGCGCCGATGTCCCAGCCCGCCGAGCGTCCGGCGGTGGCCAGGAGCGCCACGAGATGGCCGCCGGCGCTTTGGCCCCACGCCCCGATTTCGGCGCGGTCGATGTGGAAGCGGCGGGCGTTGGCGCGCAGATAGCGGATGGCGCATTTCACATCGACGATCTGGTCCGGCCAACGCCCGCGCGGACCGAGGCGGTAATTCAGGCTGACCACCACGAACCCCCGGGCGGCCAGCGCCGGTCCGATGCTGTTGATGATGAAGCCGCCGGTGTCATAGTCCCCCGAGACCCACGAACCGCCGTGGACGTAGACGGCGGCCGGGGCCGGGCCGTGGAAGGCGGCGGGCTCGATGATGCGGGCCTCCTGGTTGTTGCAGTAGCGGATCGTCACCTGCTCTCCGGCGGTCAGTTCCCTTAAAGACGCCGCCGGCGCCGTGGTGCGTGCGGATTCGGCGCCTACGCCGTTGCAGGCCGCCAGCACTCCGAGGCCGAGCACGAAGACGATGGCCCATGCCCAGCCCCTCCGCATGGTCCTCAATGTTGCTGCATTGAGCCGGGGTCAATGGCCGTCCCGGTGTCGGGGGACGCCGAAGTGGCCGGCGACGGGGTTTTGTTGTCACTCCGTTGTTTCCATCCGCTCCCGGCAGTATGGTCGCCGCAGTTACCGGGGCACGACGATGAAAATGGGGTGGGCGCATGCGATCGGGAATTCTGTTGCGAGGCTGTCTGGGATTGGCGACGACGCTGGCCCTCACGACCACGGGCCTGCTGGCTTTCGCCGCCGCTGCTCCTGCCGGCGCTGCCTCGACCGCGTCAATCACAGTGACGCCGAACACCGGCCTGCAGCCCACGGGTCCCACGGTGGTGTCGGTCGCGGGCACGGGGTTCGCGGACAGCTCGGTGGGCGCGCTCTTGGAGTGCAACAACGATCCCAGCCAGCCGACCGTCACGCTCGAGGGCAACGCGACGCCCGTGTCCTGCGGGCCCGCTCCCCTCGGAGGGCACGGCGTCCTCGTTTCGACCAGTGCCACGGGCACGTTCACGAAATCGTTCACGGTGACGACGGGCACAGTGGGCCCGCCGGCGACGGGGACCGACTCCAGCGGGGGAAGCGCGGCGACTGACGCGGCGAACTATCCGTGCCCCCCCACGGCGGCGCAGCAGGCAGCCGGGTATGGGTGTGACCTCAACTTCGGTGACCTGAAGGGCAATGTCGGCAGCGCGAACATCTCGTTCGCGGGGGCGTGCGTGGCGCCGCAGGCACCCGTCGGCTACGACATGGCCGCCGCGGACGGCGGCGTCTTCACCTTCGGGAATCTCCCGTACTGCGGCTCGGCCGGCGGGACGACGCTCAACAAGCCCGTCGTCGGGCTGGCCACGACCCACGGCGACGGGGGCTATTGGCTGGCGGCGAGCGACGGCGGTGTCTTCAACTACGGCAACGCTGCCTTCTTCGGCTCGGCGGGCAGCTTGAGCCTCAACAAGCCGATCGTGGGGATTGCCGCGACCCATGACGGCGCTGGCTACTGGCTGGTGGGGAGCGATGGTGGCATCTTCAACTACGGCGACGCCGGCTACCACGGCTCTGCTGGCAGCCTCGCCCTCAACAAGCCGATCGTGGGGATGGCGGCCACATCCGACGGCGGTGGCTACTGGCTGGTGGCGAGCGATGGTGGCGTCTTCTCCTACGGCGACGCCGTGTTCCACGGCTCGGCTGGCAGCTTGCAACTCGACAAGCCGATCGTCGGGATCGCAGCCACACCCGACGGGGGCGGCTACTGGCTCGTCGCCTCCGACGGTGGCGTCTTCGCCTATGGCGACGCCGTCTTCTACGGCTCCACCGGTGGCACCATGCTGAACCAGCCGGTCGTGGGAATCGCTCCGACCGCCAGCGGCCTGGGGTATTGGCTGGTGGCGGCCGATGGCGGCGTCTTCAGCTACGGCGACGCCGTCTTCTCCGGCTCGACGGGCGGTATCAAGCTGAACCAGCCGGTCGTGGGCATCGCGGCCGGCGGCATCGCGGCCGGCTGACCCGGAGCGGATCCGGGGCCGATCCGGGGCGGATCCGGGGCCGATCCGGAGCCGCCATGGGCCGCGTCTGGCGGTAGATCTGATTCGGCGTCAGAATTGCCCCCTTATGCCCAACGCCGTGATCGTCGACGCCGTCCGAACCCCGGTGGGCCGCCGTGGGGGCCGCCTCTCCGGATGGCACGCCACCGACCTGGCCGCCCAGCCGCTGGCCGCCCTGCTGGCCCGCAACGACCTGGACCCCTCCCTGGTGGAGGACGTGGTCATGGGCTGCACCATGACGGTCGGGGAGCAGGCCATGAACATCGCGCGCAACGCCGCCCTGGCCGCGGGGTTCCCCGAGTCGGTTCCCGGCACGACGGTCGACCGCCAATGCGGCTCGGCGCAGCAGGCCATCCACTTCGCCGCCCAGGCCGTCATGTCGGGCGCCATGGACGTGGCCATCGGCGCCGGCGTGGAGTCCATGAGCCGCGTCCCCATCGGGTCCACCACCGAGCCGGGACCGGGCGAGGCCTACGGCCCGCTCTACAAGGCCCGCTTCGAACTGATCCACCAGGGCGAGTGCGCCGAGGAGATCGCCCGGCGCTGGAAGGTCACGCGCGAGGAGATGGACGAGTTCGCGCTGCGCTCGCACCAGCGGGCGGCCCACGCCGCCGACGAGGGCCGCTTCGCCAACGAGATCGTGCCGCTCGAGGCGCGGGTCCACCCCGACGTACCGGGCGCGGCCGACGTGAGCGGTCTGTTCTCCGCCGACGAGGGGGTGCGGCGCGACACCTCGCTCGAGAAGCTGGCCACGCTCAAGCCGGCCTTCTCGGAGACGGGCACCGTCACGGCGGGGACGTCGTCGCAGATCTCCGACGGCGCGGCGGCGGTGCTGATCATGAGCGAGGAGCGGGCGTCGTCCCTCGGACTGCGGCCCCGGGCGCGCTTCCACACCTTCGCCGTGGCGGCCAATGATCCCCAGATCATGCTGACGGCGGTCATCCCCGCCACCGAGCTCGTGCTGAGCAAGGCGAAGCTGTCGCTCCATGACATGGACGTGGTGGAGATCAACGAGGCCTTCGCTTCGGTCGTCCTGGCCTGGCAGCGCGAGTATCAACCCGACATGACGAAGGTGAACCCCAACGGTGGCGCCATCGCCATCGGGCATCCGACCGGCGGCTCGGGCGCCCGCCTCATGGCGACGCTCCTCAACGAGATGGAGCGCACGGGCGCCCGCTACGGCCTGCAGACGATGTGCGAGGGCGGCGGGCAGGCCAACGCCACCATCATCGAGCGGCTCGGCTGATGGCCGACACCATGCGGGTGCCGGCCATCGAGGGGTGGTTCACGACGGGTGACAACGGCGCGGCGCCGGCGCTGCTCGGGTCGCGGTGCACGGAGTGCGGGACCTACGCCTTCCCGGCCGAGCAGCGCTACTGCGGGAACCCCGACTGCGGCTCAACGACCTTCGAGACGGTCGAGCTCTCGCGCCGGGGCCGCATCTGGTCCTACACCGACGCCCGCTACCAGCCGCCGCCGCCGTACGTGGCGGCCGATCCCTACGTCCCCTTCTGCCTGGCGGCCGTGGAGCTGGCGGCGGAGAAGCTGGTGGTCATGGGCCAGGTGGTCCCCGGGGTGACGGTCGACGACCTCACCGTGGGCGACGAGGTCGAGCTGGTCATCGACACCTTGTACTCCGAGGACGGTTGCGACTACCTCGTGTGGAAATGGCGCCCGGTCGCAGACGGGTCGACCGGTGCCAGTTCGAGTGCTGGGGAGGCCTGAACGTGTCCGACGACAAGAAGGTGGCGGTCCTCGGTGCCGGCATGCACGAGTGGGGCAAGTGGGGGAGGCCCTTCGTGGAATACGGCTTGGCCGCCGCCCGTGACGCCATGGCCGACGCCGGCCTGGGGTGGCGGGACATGCAGTTCGTGTCAGGGGCGGACACCATCCGCAACGGCTACCCGGGGTTCGTGTCGGGGGCGACCTTCGCCCAGGCGCTCGGCTGGACCGGGGCGCGGGTCTCCAGCGTCTACGCCGCCTGCGCCTCGGGCGCGGTGGCCATCGCCAACGCGCGGGCGCAGATTTTGGCCGGGCTGTGCGACGTGGCGCTGGTGGTCGGCGCCGACACGACACCCAAGGGCTTTTTCGCGCCGGTCGGGGGCGGCGAGCGCAAGGACGACCCGGACTGGCTGCGCTTCCATCTCATGGGCGCCACGAACCCGACCTACTTCGGCCTGTACGCCCGCCGGCGCATGGACCGCTTCGGTGCCACCGAGGAGGACTTCGCGCAGGTCAAGGTGAAGAACGCACGGCACGGGCTGGCCAACCCCTACGCGCGCTACCGCAAGGAGGTGACCGTCGAGGAGGTCCTGGCCTCGCCGATGGTCGCCGACCCGCTGCGGCTGCTGGAGATCTGCGCCACCTCCGACGGTGGGGCCGCACTCGTCCTCACCTCCATGGAGTTCGCCCGGCGCCACGCCGGCGGCGCAGAGCCGCTCGTCACCATTGACGCTGTCTCCACCGTGACGCCGACCTTCCCCAACACGGTCATTGAGATGCCGAACTTCGCGACCGACTCGGCCGCCGCGACGAGCGGGCACGATGCGGCAGCGGCCGCCGCGGGCTTCCGGCCTTCCATCGCCACGGCGGCGTACGCCGAGGCCGGGATCGGCCCCGAGGACGTCAGCCTGGCCGAGGTCTACGACCTCTCCTCGGCGCTCGAACTCGACTGGTACGAGGACATCGGCCTGTGCGGGGAGGGCGAGGCGGAGAAGCTCCTGCGCGACGGCGCCACCACGCTGGGGGGCCGGGTGCCGGTCAACCCTTCGGGCGGCCTCTCGTGCTTCGGCGAGGCCATCCCGGCCCAGGCGATCGCCCAGGTGTGCGAGTGCGTCTGGCAGCTCCGGGGCGCCGCCACGGGCCACCAGGTGGAGGCGGCCCGGGTGGCCGTCACGGCCAACCAAGGCCTGTTCGGGCACGGCTCGTCGGTCCTCTTGAGTCGCTGAAACCCTGGTAGCGGGAAAGTTCGGGCCTGAGAGCCCGCATGGTGTGTGAGGCGGGCCGTTTGGGGTATTGGCAGGACTGACGCCGCACGCGAGCGTTGCTTTTAGGCTGGTGAACGCGTGAGTCGCCTGATTTCGGGGTTGGCGCGGAACGGCCCCTGATGGGAGGAAACACTGCATGTTGGCCACTGATGCAATCGAACAGCGTGACAAAGAGACGCGGCGAAGAGGAGCTGAGAACGGAATGCCGGACCAGAACGACGGCCGGAGCGGGACCGGGTCGGACGAGGTGCTCAAGGCCCTCGACGAGTTGGAAACCGTGCTGCGGGAGAACGCCGACAGCGAGCGGCTGCTGGCGCAGCGCATCGCCGAGGTCCGTCTGGCCCGACAGAACGGGCGGGAGTGGAAGGGGATCCTCGGAGACGAGGACGACCCAGGGACCGTGCAGCTGGTGAGCACCATTCTGCGCCGGCAGTCCGAGGCCAGCGGCTACCTCCGCCGCGAGCTCGTGGTGGCGCTGCGGGCCGAGGGACAGAGCATCCCGAGCATCGCGCACCTCTTCGGCGTGACGCACCAGCGGGTGTCGAACCTCCTGCGCCGCGTGGCCCAGGGCAACGCGGTGACCGCCGCAGCAAACGGCGACAGCGCTTAAGCCATCCAGCGCCGCAACACGGCGTCCGCCTCCCTCATCACGGAGGCGATGATGTCGGCCACCGACGGCAGCGAGTCGATCACACCGACGACCTGACCGGTCGGCAGCACACCCACATCGGTGTGCCCCTCAACGAGCGCGGCCTTGGTCATGACAGGCGCATTGGCCGCCATCACGACCTGGGCCCAGGTGAGCTCGTTGCCCACCTTCATGGCGCGTCCCTCTCGGAGCAGCGAGCTGAAGGTGGCGCCTGTCTCCTGGCGGAAGCGGTAGGCGCTGTGGAGCGCGCGGGGCAGCGAGCGCAACCAGGACTGCGACTCCAGGTGGTCGACCAGGTCCGTCCGTACGACGCGCTGCGGCGCGCCGTCGACCTTGGTCGTCACCACGGTGCCCGTCACCGGCGTGCCGAGGTAGAGGGCCTTGACGGCGTCGGGCACCCGGCTCTCGGCCGAGAGCAGGAAGCGGGTCCCCATGGCGACGCCGGCCGCACCGTAGGAGAGGGCGGCCACCAAGCCCCGCCCGTCGAAGAAACCGCCGGCCCCCAGGACCAGCACGCGGTCGCCCACGGCGTCGACCACCTGGGGGAGCAGCAGGGTGGTGGGGACGGTGCCCGTGTGCCCCCCTCCCTCCCCGCCCTGGGCGATGACGGCATCGACGCCCCACTCGGCCACCTTCTCGGCGTGGCGGCGGGCGCCCACTGTGGGCATGACGAACAGCCCCGCCTCCTTGCACCGGGTGACCAGGGCCGCATTGGGCGCCTGGGCGAAGCTGGCCACGCGGGCCCCGGTCTCGATCATGAGCTCGATGCGCTCGCCGACGTCGGCCACGTCGGTGCGCAGGTTGACGCCGAAAGGGCCGGTGGTGCGCCGCCGCACTTCGGCGATGGCCGTGGCCAGCTCGTCGAGGCTCATGGTGGCCGAGGCCAGGATCCCCAGCCCGCCCGCTTCCGTGGTGGCGGCCACCAGGCGGGGGCCGGCCACCCACCCCATGCCGGTCTGGACCAGCGGGTAGCGCACGCCGATCCGCTCGCACAGCTCGGTGTGGAGCGCCGGATGCAGCGATGCTCCGGTGTCGGCACCCGAGCCGGTGTCGGCAGTCAGGTCCGCACCTCGCGGTCGCGCAGCGATCCCGGGTCGAGCACCACGCGGATGAGCTCGAGCTCCTCGGGCGTGGGGAGGCGGGTCTCGGCCACATCGTCTGGGACGCTGAGGGAGAACGCGGTGGCGGCCACGATCTCGTCGACGGTGACGCCGGGGTGGTGCGAGGCCAAGCGCATGGTCCGGTCGGGTGTCTCGAAGTCGAACACCCCGAGGTTCGAGACCACGCGGGGGATGTCGTGGAAGCGGGTAGCCCCGGGGCCGGCCGCCGCCGCCCGGGCGTAGCCCACGCCGCTGACCACGTCGACCTGCTCGACGAAGGTGCGCACGGTGTGGTCGGGCACCCAGTAGCTGGTCGGGTGGTTGACCGAATTGCCCGGTGCGCCGCGCACGCCGACGAGCTGCACCTTGGGCTTGGCGTGCGGGCCGATGGCCGAGATGTTCTGGTTGCCCGTGCGGTCGATCTGGCTCGCCATCATCATCATGTTGCGCCGGCCCGACCACACGACGTCGAAGACGGTGCGGTAGGGCATGGTTGCCTCACGCACCAGCTCGGCCGGGCGGGCGGCGATGGGCGGCGCGCCGACCATCAGCGCGGCCTCGCCGTCGGTGAGCGCGATGTCGGGCGCGAAGGTGAGCTTGGCCAGGCGGGCGCCGAGCGCGGGGATGGTGCCGAACGGGCTGACCATGACCTCGCCCGCTTCACGCCACGTGTCGGCGCAGGCGATGACGCAGGACTCGGCCCGGGTGACGCCGGGGTCGCTCATCAGGGTGCCTGCCGTTCCGCCACGTGGGCCCGGTACTCGTCGTCGCCGACGAAGACGTAGCGCTGGGCGAAGGCCTCCCACTCGGCGGGGTCGGTGGCCGACGCCGCGTACTCCTTCTGGAACTTCTCGTCGCGGCCGTAGTCGGGCGGGTTGGCGGTGAAGTGCGCGCCACCGGGGGATTCGGCCACACCGTCGATCAGCATGCGGTGGATGGGCACGCTCGAGATCGGGTGGGCTTCGTCGGCCAGCGCGCCGTTCTCGACGATGGCCTCGGTGGTCATGAAGCGGCGCTCGGCCGCCCCGAGGAAGAGCGGGTCGAAGAAGGCGTCGGGGCTCAGCACCTGACCGTTGCCGGCAGCGTCGGCCCGGTTGGTGTGGACGATGGCGGCATGGAGGTGCAACGCCGGCATGGCGACCAGCTCGACGTCGGCGTCGGCCGAGTCGGCCAGGTACGGGTGGCCCGCACCGTACGGGGAGCGCACCAGCTGCAGGTCGGGGTTGATGGTGAGGACGTCGGAGCCGAGGCCGGCCCGGGTCGGCAGGAAGGGGACCCGCCAGGAGGCGGCCTGGAGCCCGAGGAAGAACATCCCCTCGTCCACCTCCATCACTTCGACGCGGCCCTGCTGGCGCGCGGCGCGCCAGTGCGGATCGAGCGCGATGGAGTCCAAGGTGACGAAGCCGCACACGACCTTGCGTACCTTGCCGGTGGCGCAGAGCAGCCCCACGTCCGGGCCCCCGTACGCCACCACGGTGAGATCGGTCAGGTCGGAGCGGCAGATGGCGCGCACGACGGCCATGGGCTTGCGGCGCGAGCCCCAGCCGCCGATCCCGATCGTCATGCCGGAACGGAGCTCGCCGACGATGTCGTCGATGGTGGTGCGCTTGTCGCTCACTCAGTAACTCACTGGGAGGTGTCGGCGTCGCGCTTCTCGACGAACGCCGCCCGCTGCTCGTCGGCCACGCCCCGCACGTGCAGCTCGTAGGTGAAGCCCTGCTCGAAGCGGTAGCTGCGCTTCACGTCGACGGGGTCGATGCCGTTGAGCGACTCCTTGGCCCGGCGGATGATGGTCGGGCTCTTGGTGGCGATCTCGGCGGCCAGCTCGAGCGCGGCCGCCCGGAGGCGGTCCGGCGGCACCACGGCGGCGACCGATCCATAGGTCGCCAGCTCGGCGGCGGTGATCGGCTTGGCGGTGTAGACCATCCGGCGCATGGCGTGCTGGGGGACCAGTCGGGCCAGGTGGGTGGCGGCGCCGAGCGCGCCGCGGTCGACCTCGGGCAGCCCGAAGGTGGCGTCCTCGGAGGCGATGACCATGTCGGCGTTGCCGGCCAGCCCGATGCCGCCGCCGAGGCAGAAGCCCTGCACAGCGGCGATCACCGGCACCTCGCAGTCGTAGACGGCGGCGAAGGCGGCGGCGCAGCCCCGATTCACCCCGACCAGGGCCTCGTCACCCTTGGCGTTGATCTCCTTGATGTCGACGCCGGCGCAGAAGCCGCGCCCTGTCGCCCGCAGGACGGCCACGCGGTTGGTCGGCACCCGGCCCACCGCGATGAGGGCGTCGGCCAGTTCGAACCAGCCCGCCACATCGAGCGCGTTGACCGGCGGGTGGTCGATGACCACCTCGGCGATCCCGTCGTGCTCCTGGATCACGGTGATGGGCATACGGACGCCGGTTCTCCTCGGTTCGGCCCTGACGCCGCGTCAGAAAGCCGCAGGGAAACCTAGGTCAGCGTGCCCTGGCCGGGCCAACGCGACCCGTTTGGGGGTGCCGTAGGGTTTGCCTGTGACCCAGCCCGTGTACGACTTCAGCGAGCGTGTCGTGGTGGTGACGGGCGGTTCCCGCGGGGTCGGGGCGGGGATCGTGGCGGCGTTCGCCGCGGCCGGGGCGCACGTCGTTTCCTGCGGGCGCCACGAGGCCGAGGTGGATGGGGCGGTCTTCGTGACGGCGGACATCCGCAAGCCGCCGGACGCGGAACGGGTCATCGCCAAGGCGGTCGAGCACTTCGGCCGGCTCGACGTGCTGATCAACAACGCGGGGGGCTCGCCGCACGTGCTGGCGGCCGACGCGTCGCCCCGCTTCGTCGAGGCGATCGTGAACCTCAACCTGCTGGCGCCGCTGTGGTGTGCCCAGTCGGCCCACAAGGTCATGGCCGTGCAGGAGGACGGAGGCTCCATCCTCAACGTGTCCAGCGTCTCGGGGATGCGCCCGTCACCCGGGGCCTCGGCCTACGGAGCGGCCAAGGCGGGCCTCATCAACCTGACGGCGACGTTGGCCGTCGAGTGGGCCCCCCTGGTGCGGGTCAACTGCGTCACCGCCGGGCTGCTCGATACGGGCGCCGGCGACGACTTCTACGGCGGGCCCGAGGCCATGGAGCGGGCGGCCGCCACCGTGCCCGCCGGCCGCATGGGTACACCGGCCGACGTGGCCGAGGCCTGTCTGTACCTCTCGAGCGACGCCGCCTCCTACGTCACCGGCGCCAACCTGGTGGTCCACGGGGGCGGGGAGCCCCCGCCGTTCCTGGGGGCCGTGGCCGGGACCTGAGGTCTGTCCCAGGCGTGCCTGGGTTCCTTGAATTCCCGCTCGATTAGAAGGAAACGGGGGATCAGCTGCTAGACAGAGCGACCGTGAAATTGGCGGTCCCCACCGAGACCCGTCCGGGAGAGCGCCGCGTGGCTCTCGTCCCCGACGTGGCCAAGAGGCTGGTCGGCGCAGGCTGGGAGGTCTGCGTGCAGGCCGGCGCCGGCACCGAGGCCGCGTTCAGCGACCGCGCCTACGCCGAGGCCGGTGCCACCGTGGCTCCTGACGCGGCGGCGACGCTCTCGGGTGCCGGGCTGGTGGTGCGGGTCAACCCGCCGAGCGCGGAGGATGTGGCAGCACTGCCCGAGGGCGCGGCGCTGTTGAGCTTCTTCGGCGTGGCGCAGGCCGCCGACGCCGTGCGCGCGCTGGCCGCCAAGAAGGCGACCGTCTTCAGCTTCGACCTGTTGCCGCGCATCAGCCGGGCCCAGGGCATGGATGCCCTGAGCTCACAGGCGACGGTGTCGGGCTACAGAGCCGGGCTGAGCGCGGCGGAGCACCTGGCCAAGTTCTTCCCGATGTTCATGACGGCGGCGGGCACGGTGCCGCCGGCCAAGGTGCTCGTCATGGGGGTCGGCGTGGCCGGCCTGCAAACCATCGCCACGGCCCGCCGGCTGGGTGCGGTCGTCAAGGCCTACGACGTGCGCGCCGCCGCCAAGGAAGAGGCCGAGAGCCTGGGCGCCACCTTCTTCGACACCGGCGTCTCGGCCGAGGGTGCCGGTGGCTACGCCCGCGAGCTCACCCCCGAAGAGCTCGACCGCCAGCGCGCCGCTCTGGCCGAGGAGGTCGGGCGCTCCGACGTCGTCATCACCACCGCCGCTGTGCCGGGGCGCAGGGCTCCGGTCCTCATGACCACACAGATGGTCGAGGGCATGGCCGAGGGCGCCGTCGTGGTGGACATGGCGGCGGACTCGGGTGGCAACTGCGAGCTCACGGTGGCGGGCGAGGTCGTGGACCACAACGGCGTCCACATCGTCGGCATGGCGAACCCGCCCTCGGGCATGCCGACGCACGCCAGCTTCCTGTTCGCCCGCAACGTGGCCAACGTGCTCGGCCTCATGGGCCCCTCGGGGACCTTGGAGCCTGATTGGAACGATGAGATCGTGGCCGGCATGTGTGTGCTGCGCGACGGGGCCGCGGTGGCGCCGGCCGCGGTGGAATTGTTGGGTGGGACACCCGGCGGGACACAAGGAGCGCAGTCGTGATGCATGTGCTGTTGGGGTCGGTGACCGGCTCGACCACGGGGATCGTCGGCTACCTGACCATCTTCGTCCTGGCGGCCTTCGTCGGGATCGAGGTCGTCTCGAAGGTGCCGAGCATCCTGCACACCCCACTGATGTCGGGGTCCAACGCCATCCACGGCATCGTGCTGGTCGGCGCGATGACCATCATGGGCGAAGCCCACGGGACCGCCGAGGTCGTGCTCGGCTTCCTCGCCGTGTTCCTGGCCACGCTGAACGTCGTGGGCGGCTTCGTGGTGACCGACCGCATGCTCGAGATGTTCAAGGGCAACCCCGGCGAGCGGGCCCGCCCGCCGGCCGCCAAGGCCCAAGACACGACGGCACAGGACGCCGCGCCGCCGACCGCCCCCCCGCCCCCCTCCTCCGAGGCCAGCGGGGGCGCCGCCTGATGCTGGCCGTCTCCTTCACCCTGACGACCGCGCGCGACCTGGCGTATCTCATTGCCATCGCGGGCTTCATCTTCGCCCTGAAGGGACTGAGCTCGCCCAAGCACGCACGCCGCGGCGAGCTGGTCGGCGCCGCGGCGGCCGCCCTCGCCATCGCAATGACCTTCACGCTGCCGTCGCTGCGGCACTCCGGCTGGAACCTCACGCTGACGATCATCGCCATGGTGCTCGGCGCGGCGATCGCGGTGCCGGTGGCTCGCCTCGTGAAGATGACCGCGATGCCCCAGCTGGTGGCCGTCTTCAACGGCGTCGGCGGTGGCGCCGCCGCCCTGATCTCCATCGTCGAGCTGCTGCACCTGCACTCGCTCGGGCTCCAACCCGCCGTCTACGTCACGGCCGAGGTGCTGCTGGGCGTCCTCATCGGGTCGGTGTCGTTCTCGGGGAGCGCCATCGCCTTCATCAAGCTGCAGGAGCTGATCACCGGGCGGCCAATCACCTACCCGGGCCAGCAGGTCATCAACGCGCTGGTCGGCGCGGCCATCGGGGTGATGGTCATCCTGGCCCTGGTCACCGGCAGCATCATCTACGTCTGGATCATCCTGGTGCTCGCCCTCGTGCTCGGGGTGATCTTCGTGCTCCCCATCGGCGGCGCGGACGTGCCTGTGCTGATCTCACTGCTGAACTCGTTCACCGGCCTGGCGGTGGCGGCCTCGGGCTTCGTGCTCGACAGCGACCTGCTCATCGTGGCCGGCACCCTGGTCGGCGCCTCGGGCATCATCTTGACCCGCCTCATGAGCAGCGCCATGGGCCGCTCGTTGCCCAATATCCTCTTCAGCGCGTTTGGCTCGGTCATCACGGCCACCGGCGGCGAGGAGGGCGACGCGTCGCGCCCGGTGCGCAGCGGGACGCCCGAGGACGTGGGCGTGCTGCTGGCCTACGCACGCAAGGTGGTCATCATCCCGGGCTACGGCCTGGCGGTCGCGCAGGCCCAGCACACCGTGCGCGAGCTGGAGGAGGCCCTCAAAGCACGCGGCGTCGAGACCTTCTTCGCCATCCACCCGGTGGCGGGCCGCATGCCCGGGCACATGAACGTGCTGTTGGCCGAGGCCAACGTGCCCTACGAGGACTTGAAGGAGATGGACGAGGCCAATCCCGAAATGTCGACGGCCGACGTCGCGCTGGTGGTGGGGGCCAACGACACGGTCAACCCGGCGGCCAAGTCGACACCGGGCAGCCCCATTTTCGGCATGCCGATCATCCACGCCGACGAGGCCGAGAACATCATCTTCCTCAAGCGCTCCATGCGGCCCGGCTTCGCCGGCATCGACAACGAGCTGCTCTACGACCCCAAGACGACCATGCTCTTCGGGGACGCCAAGGACACCCTGCAGAAGCTGGTCGCCGCGGTCAACGCCGCCTGAGGATCGGCGCCTTCGGGTTGCTGCCGTACCTGGTCGACCCCGTGTTGCAGCCCGGACCGTGAGATTTCGAGGTCCCGATCAGTTCCTCCAAGGATGGAGCTGGCTGACAGGCTGGCCCACCTGGTCAGGAGGGGCATCCCGTCCGGGTGGGGAGGGGAGCCACGAGCGCACGGGCTCGGGTCCGGAAGGACGCGCCATGGAGGCCCGCCATCGGTGCCGTCAGCTTCTGCCTCGTCATGCTTGCCGCCGGCTTCGCCGTTGCCGTGGGCGGTGGGCCGGGCGGCCGTGCAGCCGACCGCGGCCAGGGGCACGCGAGCCACCACGTGCGGGCCGACGCCAGGTTGGCCGACGATCCCGGCAATGCTGCCCTCAAGCAGCTGGGCGCCACGGCGTCACTCGCGCTGGCGCCGGCCACCGCCGCCCCGGCGGGAGCGCCCGCGACGCTGACCGACCAACCGCCGCTTGCTTCGCGCGAGAACTTCGCGTTCGCGCCGTACAGGACACTGGCGCAGTCGCCGATGTTCGACATCACCGGGCTGTCGACGCTGGCCTACTTCTCCATCGACGTGAACGGGAACGGCACGCTGGACGAGAGTGGCCCCGGCCGGAACGGCTTCCAGAGCCAGGACCTCGCCGACCTGATCAGCCGGGCCCACGCCGGAGGGGAGCGCGTCGTGCTCACCGTGACCGACTTCGGCCAGAGCTCCCTGGACGCGCTGACGTCGTCGCCCACCGCGCCGGCCACCTTGTCGGGCGCCCTCATCCCGCTGTTGGAGGCGAAGTCGCTCGACGGTGTGAACTTCGACTTCGAGGGCGAGGGCAGCGGTGACCAGATCGGCCTCACCAACCTGATCACGTCGGTGGCGGGCTCGCTGCGGGCGGCCGATCCGCACTGGCAGATCACCATGGACACGTACGCCTCGTCGGCAGGCGATCCCAACGGGTTCTACGACATTCCCGCACTGGCTCCCGCCGTCGACGCGTTCTTCGTCATGGACTACGAGCTGAACCTGGCCAGTGCGGCCTCGGCGGCGTCGCCGCTGACGAGCAGCATGTTCAGCAGCCAGACGACGCTGACCCAGTACGACGCGGCCGTGCCGGCGTCCAAGGTCATCCTCGGTACGCCGTTCTTCGGCATCGACTGGCCGACGAACAACGGCACCATGGGGGCGACGGCCGCCGGCGGCGCGGCGGACATCCCCGACTCGCAGGCGGCGGGGAACGGACCCGAGTACTGGGACCCGGTGACCGACACCGCATGGACGAGCTATCAAGTCGGCGGCCAGTGGCACGAGTCGTACTACGAGGGCGAGAACGGCCTGTACGACGTGTCGCAGTTGGTGACGAAGGACGGCGCCCGCGGCGTCGGCATCTGGGCGCTCGGGATGGAGAGTGACGGGGCGCAGCTGATCGCGGCGCTCGATGGGATGTGGCCCGGCGCTCCCCCCGGCAGCGGCCCGCAGTCGACGTCGTCGAGCGCTCCCGCCGTGGCTGCTCCCGCCCCCGCCGCGCCGACAGCGCCGGGGTCGGGGTCGGGCAGGTCGGCACCCCCTGCTGTCGCCGCTCCTGCTGCGGCGGCAACGCCCACCACCGCGTCGGCCCCCCGTTCGGATGCCGGTTCGGGTGCCGGCACGCAATCGGCGTCACCGTCCGCCCCGGCGGCGCCCACGACGACCACCACGGTGGCGGCGATCACCGGTGTGTACGACGGGGCCACCGTCAACCTGACACCCATCACCGCGAGCGGAGTGCTCGGTCTGCTCGCGGCGGGCACGCTGACGGACTTCCAGTCCAATGTTCCGGCCTACTCGTGCCTGAACGGGTCGTCGCTGAATGTGTACGACAACGTCGACGGGAAGCAGGTGGCCGAGGCGGTCACGCCGACCAATTGCATCGCCCAGGACTTCCAGCTGCCCTGAGGCAGTCTCTACGCTGGCCTGACACAGCCATCCGCGGGGCCGCCGGTAGCGTAAAGCAGGGCATGGAGAGCCGCCGGCACACACAGGACGAAGAAGCAGGAGAGCACAGCCGCTTCTCGCTCGCCGTCCGCTCCCAGCGGGTGCTCCAGATCATTTTGGGCCTGTTCTGGATCGTCGATGCCGCGCTGCAGTTTCAGCCCTTCATGTTCGGCCGCGGCTTCGTGGACTCGTTCATACTGCCCAACGCCAGCGGGCAGCCCTTCGTCCTCGGCGACCTCATCACGCACATCGGGAACTTCGTGGCGCCCGACATCGCGGTGTGGAACACGTTCTTCGCACTGGTCCAGCTCTTCATCGGCGTGGGCCTGTTCTTCAAGCCCACGGTGCGGCCGGCGCTGGCCGTGTCATTCGTCTGGGCGCTCGGTGTCTGGGTCATCGGCGAGGGCATGGGGATGCTGTTCACCGGAACCGCCTCGGCCCTCACGGGTGCGCCGGGCTCCGTGCTCCTGTACGGGCTCATCGGCCTCATGGCCTGGCCTCGGCCGCCCCGCCGCTGGGCGGTCGACTGGAGCGATCGCCCGGCGGGTGTGTCGACGTCGGCCGCCGCCCAGGGGATCGGCGGCACGATCACGCCGCTGACGGTATGGGCCGGGTACTGGTCACTGGCCGCCGTCCTCTTCCTGCTGCCGGCCAACCGGACCCGCACGTCGACGCAGAGTGCGATCACGGGCATGGCCCAGACCGTGCCGGGGTGGTACGCCCACTTCCTCACCAGCCTCGGCAACCTGTTCTCGACCACCGGGACCCAGACAGCATGGATCCTGGCCGCCGTCTCCGTCACCATCGGGCTCGGACCCCTCGTGGCCCGCCGCCCCGGCTGGTTCCTGGCGGCTGGGTCGCTGCTCTCCCTGTTGCTGTGGATCGGCGGCCAAGGCCTCGTCGGGAATGTCTTCAGCGGGTCGGACACCGATCCGAACACGGGACCGCTGGTGATCCTGCTGGCCGCGGCCATGGTGCCCACGGTGATTGCGTCGAAGGAGGCATGGCGGTCGCCCGCCGGCGAGATCCTGCGGCGGAGCCCGGCGGCGGCCGTCCTCGGCATCGCCGGCCTCGGTGCCGCCCTGGCGTTGAGCGCCAGCTATCCGGCCGTGGCGTCCGAGTCGACGGGCAGCGCCATGAGCGGGATGGTCATGGACGGGAGCAAAAACGCGTCGGGTTCGACGTCACCGTCGGCCACTGCCAGCACGTGTGTGCCGCACCAGAGCGGCCTGAAGATCTCCGGGCTCGACCTGAACAACACACCGTTCATGATCATGAGCGGCACGAACGGCATGGACATGAACGGGTCCGACGCCAGCGCGGCTGCCGGGTTCAACACGACGACGCCCGACTGGCACTACACGGGCGCGGCCGTTCCGCAGGCCGAGGCGAGCGAGCTGCTGAGCGACGGCAACAACGGGCCCAGCGACATCCACATGGCGGAGAGCGGCTGCGCGCCGAGCCTGACGGCGGCCGACGACATCGGGGCCGTGCAGTACGTGCAGGGGACCAGCGCGGCCGTGTCCGGCTACACCACGCCCGCAGCAGCGATCGCGGCGGGGTACGTGCCCGCTTCGCCGACGGACTACCCGGTGGTGGCCTACGTCAACCCGACCATCGTGGCCGCCAACGCGGCGGCACGACGGACGCTCGACCCCCACCACGTCGACGGGCTCATCTACGCATCGACGCCATCGGGCGGGGACGTGCTCGCCGCCGCCATGTACATCCTCCCCGCCACCGAGACGAAGGTCCCCATGCCCTACGGCGCGCTCGTGCAGTGGCATCGACGCACCCAGGTGTGCGGACCGGCCACCCCGTCGCCCACCATGCCGTTCGAGATCACCGGTTACCCGCCGTGCGCCGCGGGCACGGAGCTGCAGCCGACGCCGTATGTCTCCATGGTGTGGCAGGTTCCGGTGGCGGGTGGCCCGCTCGCCATCCAGCCGCCGGACATCCAGATCGTCGAGGCGGCCGTGATGCAGCAGAGCGGCACCTCGGTTGCGTCACAAGGATGAGGGCCCGCGGCCCGGTTCCGCCTCGCGGCTGATTCGGCGCCGCCGCCTCCGACCGTAGTCTTGTCTCCATGGCGGCTTCTCCCGACGTGACCGAGCGGGCCCTGGCCTGGGCCCGCATCGACTTCTCCCCTCCGCATCGGCCGCCCGAGTGGTGGAGGGTGGCCCTGGCCACGGTCCTCTCCCTTGTGCTGTCGCTGGCGGCCGACGCTGCGCTGGTCGCCATCGGGACGGGGCTGTTCCCCTCGACGAAGGGCTATGGGCACTTCCAATTTCACGACTACGCCAAGCTGACGATCATCGGGGTGCTCATCGCCTGCGCGGCCTGGCCGGTTGTCACGCGTCTCAGTTCGGCGCCACGCTGGCTCTTCTTCCGGCTGGCCATCCTGGTGACGCTCGTCCTCTTCCTGCCGGACCTCTACATCTGGCATCAGGGGCAGTCGGCCAAGGCCGTGCTGGTGCTCATGTCGATGCACGTGGCCATCGCGCTGGTCACCTACAACCTGTTGGTCCACCTGGCCCCCGTGCGACCCCTGCGCCGGGGAACGGACCCGTCCCGCTCGTAGCGCGGAAGGGGCCGCTACGGCCGCGGGTCAGCGCGGGGCGATGGTGTCGACGGCCGCCAGCACCTCCGCGCCGGGACGCCAGGCGCCCGCCGCGACATTGGCCGTGATCTGCTCAGGCCGAGTGGCGCCGGCGATGACCGAGGCCACCGCGGGCCGCGACAGCAGCCAGCCAAAGGCAAGGTCGAGGACGGTATGGTCCTCCCGTTCGGCCAGCTCGTCGAGGTCGGCCACGGCCGCCAGGCGCTCGTCGGAGAGCTGGCTCTTCGCTCCGTCGCCCATGGCGGCCAAGCGGGTGCCCTCGGGTGGCGGCTCGCCGGCCCGGTACTTGCCGCTCAGCAGGCCGCTGGCCAACGGGAAGAAGGGCAGGAACGCGACGCCGGCGCTCTCGCACCACTCCAGCACGCCGTCCTCGGGCTGCCGGTAGAGGATGTTGTACTGGTTCTGCACGCTGACGAACCCGGGGTTGCCGTCCGGCGTGGCCGCCGCGGCCTCGGTCAGCATCTCCACGGTGAAGTTGGAGCAGCCGAACTCGCGGACCTTGCCCTCGGCCACGAGCTCGCCCAGCGCGCCGATGGTCTCGGCGATCGGCGTCTTCTGGTCGGGGAGGTGCATCTGGTAGAGGTCGATGCGATCGGTTCCGAGCCGGGTGAGGCTGTCCTCGACGGCCGTGCGAATGTAGGCGGCGGAGCCTCCGCCCTCGTGTCCCTCGTAGGGGGCACCGAACTTGGTGGCCAGAACGATCTCGTCCCGGCGGGAGCCCAGCGCCTCGCCCAGGTACGTCTCGCTTTTCGCTCCGCCGTAGATGTCGGCGGTGTCGAAGAAGTTGATGCCCGCATTTAGCGCGGCATGCACCACCGCCGCAGTTTCCGCCCGACCGATGCGCATACCGAAGTTGTTGCAGCCCAGCCCAACGACGCCGACCTCGAACGAGCCGATCATGCGTTTCTCCATCGGCACTCTCCCTCCTCACGGCCGGTTCTCCTGCGGGGGGACCGGGTCGGCAGTACTGTACCGGCGACTTCAGGTTGGCGAACCACGAGCACGAGGAGGCCGCAATGGCAGCAGGCGCAGTTGACGTGACGATCGCAGCCACGCCCGACGAGGTGTGGGCGAAGGTCGGCGACTTTGCCGGCGTCGGCGACCTGTTCCCGGGTGTCGAGTCCTTCCGCCTGGAGGGTGACGACCGCATCATCGGCATGTTCGGCATGGAGATCCGCGAGCGGCTGCTGGCCCGGGACGAGGAGAGCCGCGTCCTCACCTACTCGGTCGTCGACGGCGTGCCCATCGAGAGCCACACCGCCACCATTTCGGTCGAGCCCGACGGTGCGGGGTCCAAGGTGATCTGGGCCTACGACGTGTCCCCCGACGAGATGGCGCCGATCTTCGGTGACACCTACAAAGGCGCGCTGGCTGTACTGGAGAACGCCTTCCTGTAGTCCTCCGACCAGGGGAATGGGTGAGCGCAATGACGCCTCGCCTACCCTGAGCACGTGAGCCAAGGCGCGGCGGACGCACCGGTTGGCACGACACACCAGGTGCATGGAGAGAATCCGGCGCCGGTGCCGCGCCCGCTGACTGAAGACGTCCCGCGCATCTACCCGCGGCCATTGCCCGATCCCACCCACCGCGAGCTCCTCCGCCGTAGCCGGACCATCGCCAAGGTGGTGGCGATCCACTTCACCCCGACCGCCTTCCGTCAGCTCCGCGCCATCCGCCAGGGGCCCCTCCCGGCGGCGCAGCTGGCCCGGCCGCTGCGCAAGAGCTTCCAGGACCTCGGCGGGACCTTCATGAAGTTCGGCCAGATCATTGCGTCGTCGCCGGGCATGTTCGGCGACGAGGTAGCCGACGAGTTCCGCGCCTGCCTCGACACCGGCCCGCCGGTGCCGTTCCCCGACGTGCGCCAACGGGTAGAGGAGGACCTCGGTCTCTCGCTGCGCGACGCGTTCGCCGAGTTCGAGCCCGACCCGATCGGGACGGCCTCCATCGCCGTGGTGCACCGGGCCCGTCTTCTGGACGGGCGGACGGTGGCGGTCAAGGTGCTGCGACCGGGCATTGAGCACACCGTGGCCACCGACCTCGACCTCATGCAGCCGCTGCTCGAGATCCTGGTGCGCCAGACGGGTGACCAGATGGCCGGCTCCACCCTGCAACTCCTCGACGGCTTCCGGGTGCAGATCGGCGAGGAGATGGACCTGCGTAACGAGGCGCGCTCGCTCGTGCACTTCCGCCGGCTGCAGAACGAGTTCGACCTGAAGCTGATGGCGGTGCCGGAGCCCTACCCCGAGCTCTCGGGCCGCAACGTGCTCACCATGGAGTTCTTCGACGGCGTCCCCATCGACGACCTGGCCAGGGTGGCCGACCTGGGCTTCGATCCGACCCCCCTCGTCCAGGAGGTCATGCGGGCCTTCTTCCTCACCACGGTGCGCTGGGGCGCCTTCCACGGCGACGTGCACGCCGGCAACATGATGTTGCTGCGCGACGGGCGCATCGGCGTCATCGACTGGGGCATTGTGGGCCGGCTCGACCCCTCGACGCACCGCTTCTTTATTTCGCTGCTGGCCGCCGCCATGGGCGACGAGGCGGCCTGGCCGGTGGTGACCAAGCACATCACCGACGTCTACGGGCCGGCCATCGGGGTGGCGGTCGGCCTGTCCGACGAGGATCTCACCGCATTCATCCGCTCCATCATGGAACCGGCGCTGACCCGCCCTTTCGGGGAGGTCAGCCTGGCCGGCATCATGCAGACCATTCAGTTGCAGATGGCCCAGGCGCAGGGGGTGGAGGCTCACCGGCGCAGCGTGCGGGCGATCCTGCGGCGTCTGCGCACCCAGCGCAAGGTACGGCGCATGGCCGACGAGTCCGGCGGCCTCATGTCGGAGTTCGACCGGGGGACCTTCCTCCTGGCCAAGCAGCTGATGTACTTCGAGCGCTACGGCCGGATGTTCGTCTCGGAGGTGCCGATCCTCAACGACCGGGCCTTCATCACGCAGCTGCTGGCCGGCGTCGACATGTCCAGCCTGGGCTGACATGGCACGAAACTGGAATCTGTTCTAGTTTCACGCCGGGCCTGCTGGAGGCCCAGCTGAGTGGGGAGGTGCCATGGCAGAGGAAGCGGTGATCTACCGCTCCGACCACGTCCTGGAGTACCCCTATGTGCGCTCCACGGGCCCTGTCGTGGGGGCCTTTCTCACCGGGCTGCGCGACGGCAAGGTCGTCGGCATCCGGGGCACCGGCGGGCGGGTCATTGTGCCGCCGACGGAGTACGACCCCGAGACGGGGGACGAGACCGACGGCATTGTGGAGGTCGGTCCCGAGGGCACCGTCACCACGTGGTCCTGGGTGGCGCACCCACGGCCGAAGCACCCCCTGCAGGAGCCGTTCGCCTGGGTCCTGGTCAAGTTCGACGGCGCCGACACCTCGTTCCTGCACGTCCTGCCGGCGGCGAGCCCCGACGACGTCTCGACCGGCATGCGGGTCCGGCCCGAGTTCGTTCCCGAGGAGGAGCGCGTCGGGCACGTGAAGGACATCAGCCACTTCGTGGCGGCCGAAGGTGGGTCGTGAGCGAGCGCGAGCCGGTGACCATGATGGCGGCGACCACTCGCCTCGACTTCAATTTCACGGCCGGCGTGGCCATGAGCAAGAACCTGCACGGGTACGAACAGGGCAAGTTCATCGGGCAACGCTGCCCCAAGTGCAAGAAGGTGTACGTGCCCTCGCGCGGCTCGTGCCCGACCGACGGCCTGCCCACGGACGAGATCGTGGAACTGCCCAACACGGGCACGGTGACGACCTATTGCATTGTGAACGTGCCCTTCGCGGGCCAGTCGATCGAGATCCCCTACATCTGCGGCCAGATCCTGCTTGACGGGGCCAACCTGTCGTTCATGGGCCTCATTCAGGAGATCCCCACCGACGAGATCCGCATGGGTATGCGGGTCGAGGCCGTCTGGGTCGAGGCCGACGAGCTTGGGCCGACCTTGGCCTCGGTGAAGTACTTCCGTCCCACCGGTGAGCCCGACGCCGACTACGAGACCTACAAGGAGTACTTGTGAGCGAGTTCCCCGGGCTCGTCTCGGGCCGCCGGCCGGTCGGCGTGGTGTCCTTCGCCCAGTACGACAACGTGCGCAGCGAGGACGCCCGCAACGAGGTCGAGATGCTCATGCCGGTGGTGGCCGAAGTGTTCGGCAACATCGGCATCACCAAGGACGACATCGGCTTCATCTGCTCGGGCTCGACCGACTACCTGATCGGCGGGCCGTTCTCCTTCGTGGCCGCGCTCGACGCGGTCGGCGTGTGGCCGCCCCGGGCCGAGTCACACGTCGAGATGGACGGCGCCTGGGCGCTCTACGAGGCCTGGGTGCTGCTGCAGGAGGGTGAGATCGACGCCGCCCTCGTCTATGCCTTCGGGCGCTCGTCGATGGGCGACCTCTCCGAGATCCTGTCCGTGCAGCTCGACCCGTACTACCTGGCCCCGTTGTGGCCGGACCCCACCTCGCTCGCCGCGTTGCAGGCGCAGGCCATGATCGACAAGGGAACGGCCACCGAGGCTGACTTCGCGGCCGTGGCCAGTCGCTCCCGGCGCTCGGCACTGTCGAACCCCAAGGCCCAGGTGGCCTACGACCGCTCGCCGGAAGACCTCCTCGCCGAGGCCTACGAGGTGGCACCGCTGCGCCGGCACGCCCTGCCGCCGCTCACCGATGGCTGCGCCGCCATCGTGCTGGCCGCGGGCGAGCGGGCCTACGAGCTGTGTGAGCGGCCGGCCTTCATCACGGGGATCGACCACCGAATTGAGACGCACTCGGTGGGCGCCCGCGACCTCACCACGTCGCCCTCGACCGAGCTGGCGGGCGAGAAGGCCGGGGTCGGGGCCAAGAAGGTCGACGTGGCCGAACTGCACGCGCCCTACGCCCACCAGGAGCTGATCCTCGCCCAGGCCCTGGGCCTGGGCGAGGGTGTCAGCGTGAACCCTTCGGGTGGCGCGCTGGCGGCCAACCCGATGATGTCGGCCGGGCTGATCCGCATCGGCGAGTCGGCCCAGCGCATCTGGTCGGGTGAGGCCGACCGCGCCGTGGCCCACGCCACGTCGGGGCCCTGCCTGCAACAGAACCTGGTCTGTGTCCTGGAGGGTGTGTGATGGCCGAGCGTTGCGCAGTCATCGGTGTGGGCCAGACGGTGGCCAAGTCCAAGCGGGAAGACGTGTCGATCGCCGGGTTGGTGCGCGAGGCCGCGCTGGCGGCCCTCGAAGACGCCGGGCTCACGTTCGCCGACATCGACGCCGTGGTGGTCGGCAAGGCCCCTGACATGTTCGAGGGCGTCATGATGCCCGAGCTGTATCTCGCGCCGGCGCTCGGCGCGGTGGGCAAGCCCATGTTCCGCGTCCATACGGCCGGCTCGGTCGGCGGGTCGACGGCCATCGTGGCGTCGCACCTCGTCGCCTCGGGCATCCACGAGCGCGTCCTCACCGTGGCCTTCGAGAAGCAGAGCGACTCCGATGCCATGTGGGCCCTGTCGGTCCCTCAGCCCTTCTCTGCACCGCTGCTGGCCGGCGCCGGGGGCTACTTCGCCCCCATCATCCGGGCCTACATGTACCGCTCCGGCGCGCCGAGCGACATCGGGATGATGGTGGCGGTCAAGGACCGGCTGCACGCGCTGAAGAACCCCTACGCGCATCTCCACCTGCCCGACATCTCCATGCAGATGGTGGAGGACTCGATCATGCTGTGGGACCCGCTGCACTACCTGGAGTCGTGCCCGTCCTCGGACGGCGCGGCCGCCATGGTCATCGGATCGGAGAAGGCCGCCGGGGCGGCGACGGCGGCGACCGGGCGGCCACCTGCCTGGATCCACGGCATGGCGATGCGCTCGGAGCCCACGATGTTCGCCGGCCGGGACCAGGTCAACCCCCAGGCCGGCCGCGACTGCGCCGCCGACCTCTACCGCCAGGCCGGCATCACCAACCCGCGGGCGGACTTCGACATGGCCGAGGTCTACGTGCCTTTCAGCTGGTACGAGCCGATGTGGCTGGAGAACCTCGGCTTCTGTCCGGAGGGCGAGGGCTGGAAGCTCACGAAGGCCGGTGCAACCTCGATGATCGAGGGCGGGGACATCCCGTGGAATTGCTCGGGTGGGGTGCTGTCCTCCAACCCGATCGGCGCGTCGGGGATGCTCCGGTTCCTGGAGACCGCCCTGCAGGTGCGCGGCATGGCGGGCGAGCACCAGGTGCCCGACGCCCGTCGCGCCCTCGGCCAGGCCTACGGTGGTGGCTCCCAGTTCTTCGCCATGTGGGTCGTCAGCGCCGACAAGCCCTGAGGCGCTTGGCGCTGCCGATATGCTCGGCGGAGCCAAGCCAGCCCTGACCAGGAGGTCTCCGTGAAGGTCGTCGTGGACTTCGACGAGTGTGCCAGCAACGCCGTCTGCATGGGAATCCTGCCCGAGGTCTTCGAGGTGCGGGACGACGGTTACCTGTACGTGCTCAACGAGAACCCGCCCGAGGAATTCCGCGAGCGCCTGCGCGAGGCGGTCAACGGCTGCCCGACGGGCGCCATCTCAATAGAGGAAGACTGACGCCCGGTCCTTCTCCTGCATCCCGCCGGCGCTCGGGGTGCGCCGCCACCCCGCATGACTGATCCGACCATTCCGCCCCGGGCGCGCTTCGCGCCGTCGCCCACCGGGTACTTCCACGTCGGCAGCGCGCGGGCCGCGCTGTTCAACTGGCTGTTCGTGCGCCAGCACGGGGGCACCTTCGTTCTGCGCATTGAGGACACCGACGAGGCGCGCAACCGGCCCGAATGGACCGACGGCATCATCACCGCCCTCGACTGGCTCGGCATGTCCCCCGACGAGGGGCCGTACTTCCAGTCGGCACAGGCGGACGTGCACGCGGCGGCGATCGAGGCGCTCTGGGCCAGCGGGGCGCTCTACGCCTGCGCGTGCACGCGTGAGCAGATAGACGAGCGGACGAAGCTCCGGGCGGCGGCCGGGGACCCGACGCCGGGCTACGACGGGTACTGCCGCGACCTCGGATTGCCCCGGGGGGACGGGCGGGCCCTGCGCTTCCGGACCCCCGACGAGGGTGTGGTGGAGGTCCACGATCTCGTGCGGGGCGACGTGGAGTTCCCGCAGCGGGCGCTCGAGGACTTCATCTGCGTCAAGGGAAACGGCAAGCCGCTGTTCGTGCTGGCCAACGCGGTGGACGACCGGACCATGGCGATCTCGCACGTGATCCGCGGCGAGGATCAGCTGCCGACCACGCCGCGGCAGATCATGCTGTGGGCCGCGCTCAACCGCGCCGAGGACGTGGACCTTCCGTTGCCCGCGTACGCCCACCTGCCGTTGCTGGTCAACGAGCAGGGGAAGAAGCTCTCGAAACGCCGAGACCCGGTGGCGGTTGAGATGTACCGCGAGCAGGGCTACCTGCCGGCGGCCTTCCGCAACTACCTGGCCCTGCTCGGCTGGAGCCCCGGTGACGAGGAGATCGTGTCCCTGGAGGCGATCCTGGAGCGCTTCCGGTTGGAGGACGTGCAGCGGTCGCCAGCCTTCTTCGACATAAAGAAGCTCTCGCACATGAACGGGGTCTACCTCCGTGCGCTGCCGGTCGACGACTTCGTGGCCGCCGCCCGCCCGTGGGTCGACCCCGTGCCGGGGGAGTGGGCACCGGGGGGCTGGATCGATCCCGACACCGGCGCGCCGACCGTGTCCCCTCCTTCCTGGGCACCCGAGCGCTTCGACGCCGGCGTCTTCGCCGCCCTGGCCGAGGTGACCCAGGAGCGGGTCACGGCGCTGGGTGAGGTGCCCGAACTCGTGGACTTCCTCTTCCTGGCGGACGCACCGGACGACCCGGAGAGCTTCCAGAAGGCAATCGCCGGCGACGAGGGCGCGCCGCAGATATTGGCCGATGCGCTGGCCGCCTACGAGACGTGCCCGTGGGACAAGGACTCGCTCCACGAGGTCACCCTGGCCATCGCCGATGCGGTGGGGCGCAAGCTGGGGAAGGCGCAGGCCCCGATCCGGGTGGCCGTGATGGGGCGGACGCGAGGTTTGCCCTTGTTCGACTCGCTGGCGGTACTCGGTCGCGCCGAGACGTGCCGCCGCCTGGCGGCCGCGCTGGCCCGTGTGACCCCCGCCCCCTGATGCTCTTCGCACCGCTCCGCTGGGCGCTGCGCATTGCGATCCTCGTCCTGGCGGTGATCGTCCTCTACTTCGGCGTCACGCTGGTACAGGTCTGGCTGACCTCGCGCCAGTACGACCCCCACCCGGCGGGCGCCATTCTGGTCATGGGGTCGGCGCAGTACGACTGCGTGCCTTCCCCGGACCTGCGGGCACGCCTGGACCAGGCCGCGATCCTGTACCACCAGGGGTACGCCCACCTGATCGTGGTGACGGGCAACAAGAAGCCCGGCGACAAGTGCACCGAGTCGCAATCGGGTGCCATGTATCTCGAAGAGGTCAAGGGCGTGCCGCGCTCGGCGATCCTCGAAGCGGGCGGCGACGACAGCTACGAGAACATCGCGGACGCGCAGCCGGCGCTGCTGGCCCACGGGGCGAAAATGGTGCTCGTCACCACCGACCCCTTCCACGAGGACCGCTCCATGGCCATCGCCACGAACCTCTCGTTGACGCCGTCGCCCACGCCCACCCAGACCTCGCCCATCACGGGTTGGTCGACGGTGCCCTATTTCCTGAAGGAAGCGCTCGGAGTGGGACTGGGGCGGATCTTCGGCTACAACCACCTGGAGTGGTTGCACGGCGCCTGAGCGCTGGCCGTCAACCGGTGGTCGATTGGGTTGTCGGCGGCGACGCCGGTGTCGTGAAGGTGATCCGCACGACGGTGCCCAGTCCCTGGGCGGTCCCGACGCCGATGACGCAGGTGGCGTGCCCGGCCGTTCCGCAATAGCCGTCGCCGATGATGCCCGTCGTCAAGCGGTAGTGGGAGCTGAACGTGCCCCTCGGGCTGACCCGGAGGGCACGGGCGTGGGTGATGTCACAGTGAGGGGTGTCCGTGGCGGGGTCCATCCGACCCCGGACGGCAGCGGTGCACTCGGTGACGAACCAGGTCTGTGAGCTGCCGCCGGACGACTTCGGGAGCCCGTGTCCGCTCACGGTCACCGTCTGGCCTGCTTTGAGACCCTGGTCGGGCGTGATCTTCACGACCACCCCGGCCGCGCCGGCCTGGGCCGGAAGACCCAAACCGGCAGCACCCACGACCCCCGCCAGGGCGGCGACCACCACGGACCACCGGTGCATGCTGAGGACCTCCGAACCCGGTTGACGCCCGGGGAACCCCGGGCGACGCATCCTTCCACCGCGCACCCCCCGATTCAACGCGCCCCCCGGCGCCGTCAGCAGGGCGAACTCCCGCTCCGGGGTGCTCGGCTATTCTGATCGCCCACCCATTCGGGGGTGGTGTAATCGGCAACACGACTGGTTCTGGTCCAGTTATTGAGGGTTCGAGTCCTTCCCCCCGAGCACCGGCGGCCTCCTACGTGTCATGGAGACCACCGCCCGGCCCCATCGTCTAGAGGCCTAGGACACCACCCTCTCAAGGTGGCGACACGGGTTCGAATCCCGTTGGGGCTGCAAAGAAACTCCAGTTCAAATCACTCATTTCAGCAGTGATCAAGGGCAAAGCCAGGTAGTTGCCCATCCTTTTGCCCAACCATTCAGATACAGTTGGAGGCAGTACACGGACTGGGTGGAGGCAGCTGATGCCGGGCTCGATGCGCCAGCGAGGTGAGGGGTCTTGGAACCTCCGCGTCTACGCCGGGCGTGACCCAGTCACCGGGCGGAAGGTTTCAGTCGAGCGCACAGTGCGGGGCACAAAGCGCGAGGCATCCAAAGTGCTTGCTGCAATGGTGGCCGAGGTTGATAGCCGCCCTGTCGTCTCTGCGGGAAAGGGGACGGTCGCGGAACTTTGCCGCGAGTGGCTGGCTCATGCAGCGCCAAGCTTCTCCCCGAAAACCGTCGAGACGACTCGGATGTACATCGAGGATCCGATCGCACCTCTTCTCGGGTCCATCAAGGTTGCCAAGCTCGCCCCGACCGATCTCGATCGGTTTTACCGCCACCTCCTTCAGGTGGGGCGTTCGCGAGGGCCTTACGCCCCAGCGACCATTCGACGGGTGCACGGCATCATTCGCCGGGCCCTTACTCAGGGGGTGCGCTGGGGTTGGATTACACACAATCCAGCGATGGACGCGACGCCTCCCAAAGTGCCTCTCAAGGAACTGAAGCCGCCAGATCCCGCTCAAGTGGTGCGAGTCTTCAGCGTCGCTCAAGAGATAGACCCAGAGCTCGCAGCATTCATCATGCTGGCGGCATCGTCCGGCGCCCGACGAGGAGAACTCCTGGCACTGCGTTGGCGTCACCTCGACTTCGAGCATGGGCGACTGTCTATTGAACGTGGCATCGTAAGGGTGGGCCATGAAATCGTCGAACAGGGGACCAAGACGCATCAGAGCCGGCGCATCTCACTCGACGAGGTGACGGGCGCAGCGCTCATTGAGCACCACGCCCGGATGGAGGAACGAGCTGCGGCCGCCTCTGTGGCGATCACGATTGAGAGCTTCGTGTTCAGCAACTCTGTCGATGGTTCGACCCCGTGGCATCCGGACTCTACCTCGCGAGCCTTTCGGAAGATCTGTCAGCAGGCTGGCGTCTTTGGGGTTCGGTTGCATGATCTCAGGCACTACGTTGCGACCCGCCTTCTGGCTGCTGGAGTCGATGTGCGTACGGTCGCTGGGAGGCTTGGCCATCGAAATCCAAGTACCACTCTCAACGTCTACTCACACTTCGTGCCGGAAGCCGACAAAGAGGCGGCAGATGCACTGGGGCGGATATTCGAAGAGGCCGGACATCTGGATTGAGCGTGTGAGTTGGGGTCCACAGAGTCCCCTTCAACCGGATACGTCCAGAACCTCCCACAGTTTCGTCGATTCCACTCCGAACCCGAGATAGCAGTAGGGGTAGCGAGTTGACCTCAGACCGTCCCCGGTTCATTTCTGCGGCGGGGGGCCTGAGGTCGTTGTCGGAAAATTGGGAAAAACCTCATTTGAGCCAAGGTGGGTGGTCAGATAGCCTTTTCCCACAGATTTTCCACATCAAAGGCGGAATTTCCACTGGTTATCCCCAGCCGCCAACTTCGAACAGCAGTCTTTTCCTATAGCATCGAAGTGCCTGCGAGCGGCATGTTTTTGAGACTCCTCGTCAGGTGCAACCCATATGTAGGAACCCCTAATGGCGGCCGCTCCGGAGCGGGCAGAGGGTTAGAGGAAGCGGAGCGCGCATGGTAACTCACCGAGTAGAGGGAACAGGACGGAGAGACCGTCTGGCGCTGCTCGGGGACCTCGCTGCTGCTGACGCCCAGGGCGCGATCCTTGTCTTGGACTTGGCTCCACTTGATCGGGGTAACGCTTCGAAGCGTCGACTGAACGGCTGGTGGATCACCGTTCTCAGCAATCTCCTTCTGGGCCGATACGGCGATCTCAAACTCAAAGTGATTTTGCCTGAGGCTCACAGTATCCAGTTGCAGCTCCTGCGAGGTGCGTTTTACTTCGCTCTGGCTCAAAGGCCGGGCAAGACGGACTACGCCGATCGGAGTGCTCGATCTCAGCAGCTATTGGAATCAAATTCGGGAACCTGGTCACCTCGTCACGGGCCCGTGTTAATTCCGGAAGCCCTCGGAGAAAAGCTTGAAGAACACACGTACCTGTATTCCAATACTCATGTCCGTGCCGAATCAGGCTATTTCCGTCGATATGAAGCTTCTGCAGCGTTTCCTTGGTTGGGCGAAGTCGTCCCAAGGTCTTCAAATAGAGAAGGCGATCTGTTGCGAGAGGGTTTTCTGACGGCGACTTGCGACACGTTCGGAGAGGTAGCGGACAATATATCTACCCACGCGTTCAACTTGCGGAACCCTTCATTCGCGGCGGGGTGGCTCGGACCTCAAATAGTGGATCGATCTCGCTCTTGTCTTTTGGTGGGCCTGACTGCTGGTGGTGGTGAGCGCAGCTTCGATCGCTTACATTTTCTGGCCTTCGACAACGGATTTTGTATTCCCAGGACGTTGCGTTGGCAGCACCCCGATCCCCTCCGTTTCGACTCGGGCGCTTCACTGATGTGCCGGGTTCTGCAGGGTCGCTTGACGGACCGTGAGATCACTGACCACAGCGGCGCCGGGCTCTGGTTCTTATATGGCCTGGCGCGGTTCGCTGGTGGCGAGTTGACGGTTATTTCTGAGGACGATCTCTCTGACGGTCAAAGCGCAGCGCGCGTGCATGCTCAGATCCCTGCCGCCGAATTGGATCAGGAAAGCAGCTGGAGTTCCGAGACCCTGCCTGTACCAGTGAGGGGTACGATTGTTCACCTTCAGCTGAAGATCCCACGTCTGTCGGACATTGGTCCATCCGAGGTTGCTGCAAAGATCGAAGATTTCCGCCGGTATCGGTCGGCTTGGCCGGCGATGATCTTGACCTGACCATTTTCGGGCATGGGGGAGGGAAGCGGCAACAGCAGCTATATCCGCGTCGAAAGTGGCCGTTCCATGCCTTCGGCTCGCGTCGTAGACCATGGTGCGAGCATCCTCTTCGTTGATGTAAGTGATCATCGCGCCGGAGGTTGGGAGGGTGAAGTAGCTGATCAGCTCCGATTTGTTGACGAGACGCTTCTAGCTCAGCGAAAAGCCGTTCTTATTCGAGTTCCAAGTCTTGGAGATCCACGCGGTATTTCGATGATCTCCTCCGTGATTGAGCGCCGCACGGGGCAGGAGCTCAACGTCGGCCAAGTCGAGTTTGAAATTGGAAATCCTGAGCCATCTGTCACGTGGTCCCAGGACCAAGTGTCTCGTCAAGAGACGTCGCGTCTTCTTGCAGCTGCCAGGGCGGTGGAGTTACTGACGCTGTTGAAATCGGGTCGAGCGATCTGGAAACCCAACACGTTTCATTATCGAGTTCCCTCTGGACGACACCGGGCCGATTTCATTCGTGTTGGTGATGCGTTCAGATCGCCGCGAGATGCACGGGCACTTGCCACGTGGCTCTATCCCTACATTGACACCGGACGCGCTCTTATTTTGGACACGAGCACCCTCTTGCCAATGGCTCTCGCTCTTCAGGAGGCAGCTACCGGCAGTCATAGAGCCCTTGGTCCAGTTGTTGTTCGTGACGCTTATCCAGACTCGCTCCTTCGAGACGAAGAGTTAATTGAGTTGACTGTGGGCGCCAATGGAGCGGTCGCTCTGCTGTCCGTTTCCGCTAGTGGCGACACACTTGAGTCCCTTGAGACGGCATTCAGCCGAAAAGGAACTCGAGACTGGTGGGTTGAGACGCTGGTCGATAGAAGAAGACCCGTCGCGGACGCCTTGCCTCCGAATACCGATAGTCGAATTCCCAACGGCGTTACAGATCCTTGGCTATTCGTCCCTGACTACGATCCTTCAGACGACGATGGCAGCTGCAAGCTTTGTCGGGATCCCCAAAGGGCACCCTGCGTCAGAATCGATCCCGGCAGCTTTTCCAACACGGCATTGTCGGAGCCGTCGACGATCTCGATGCCAGATCCGCCAATGCATGCGCGTGAAATCGTCACTCTTCTCGAGATGTATCGAGACGTAGATGGAATCGGTATCGACTGTGATCCCGCAGAACGAACGAAGTTACGGCGAAACGACCGCAGGTGGGGAGTGAGGTTCTACCCGCACCTCCTGCTTCAGCATCCCAAGTTTCTGGCTGCCGCTGAAGCTCAACTCAGTGGACCAATGGGCGGATCGCATGATGGCCGCATCGATCTCGAGAGGTTGGCCGGATTTGATGCGATTGCCTATCTAGATGCGGATGTTGAAGAAGGCGGGGAATCATTCGTGGCCCTTACGGACTGGCTCTCCCAGCGAATGGGCTCTGAATCTGTGAGAGCGGTCATGATTCCCTCGCGACCGGAAGATGCCGATACGGCACGATTGTCTGCTGAGCTCGAAGGATGTTCGCATGTCCTGGTCGTCACGGTGGGAACTGTTACAGGCGGAACGCTCCATGAAATCAGAAGCAGGATCAACGCTGCCAAAGCGGAGGCACCAAAGGGCTCCTTTCAGATCTCCGGACTCGTCGTTCACGCCCGACCGCCATCATTCCGGGAGTGGCAGTCCACGAGGAGTAGTTATGCAAATCGGCTAGTTGCTCTCTGGATGACGTATCTACCGGCGGAAGACCACCCTCTTGCCGATGAACAGCGCCTGTTTCGACAGAACCTCGACGACGTCCAACTGAGCATCTCAGGACGAGAATTTGCTAGACATCGGCGGAATTGGATCCTCAACAATCCTCAGAGCGAATGGCATGTGAGGAGATCGACCTGGGATCCCACGACGGGCGACTTCAATCCAGCGGCAGCGCTTCTATGTGTCGACCCAGCACGGCCCGACGACGAACTACCTAGATTGCAGCCGAATTCGCTTTTCGGGCACCGAATGTCGATGGTCGGCACCATTGTCGGCGTCGGCGCCATATTGCATCGAGCTCGGCTAGATCGGGAGGACCTTGGGGGACCACCGGGGATCAGATTTGACATGACGCGGATTCCGAACGTCTATTTCGAAGTGCCGATCATTTCAGCCGTACTTCGCTGGCTGCGCCCGTATGAGGCGTTTTGGGAGTACGACGGTCGATCCGCCGAAGACGTCCTCAAGGAGATTTGGCACCAAGCAAGTTTCGAGGAGGATGGGTTCCGCACGATGCTTTTGGCGGAACTCTGCATCGCTGCGGCGGCTTCCAAGCTTCCTCGTCACACGTATCCAGTTATCCGCGGATTTTGGGATGACTTGGAATCGGAGAGGCTTCTAAGTCCAGCCCTAGAAATAGGTCGGCAATTGCTAGAGGCCGCCTGGGGGGAGTTCGAAGGCCCACCCGGCAACGAGTCCGGAAATGGCCACGAACTGAAGAGCCTTGCAGCAGACTGATTCCAGAACACAGTTGTTTGTCCGACCCTAGAGGCCCGTCCAATTTCGTTCAACCGTTCCTTCGGGGTTGATCAGGCATCTGGCAAACTTCCAATGAACCGATCGCTAGTCGGATGCACTGACGGGATGGAACATCCATGGCTGACTTTGTGAGCGCCGGTACATTGACACTTCCTTCTCCACTGCCTGTGCAGCCTGAGGCTTGGGGCCATTCGTTCACGACTGCCATCGCAGGTGTTCCGGTGGTCCTCGCTCTTCCAAAGGCTCAACCACCTGACGGACCGGGAACCGTTCGCCCATCTGCGATCAGGCAAGTTGACTTGTTGTGGCCTGCAAGCGTCCGGGCGCCATCTGAGTCTGAGCTTCGAGACTTCGACCGCGCCGTGAGCCATTGGTACCGCTGTGTGTTGGCGTGGGTATGTGCTTGGACGGGACTAGCTCCGCCTACTGACAGGTCCGTTGATGTGAACCTGCAGCTATTCGATCAGGCGGGCGCGCTATTGAAGCGCGACCAGGGACAGTTTCTTTTCTATGGATTTCCAAACGAATTGGGGGCAACCCGAGACCAGTTAGAGGCAGCCCTTCGGCTTGGCGCCGATCTCACCCCGCTACCGACGGAGTACGCGCTTCTGGTAGACGCTCAAGGAGCTTTCGGCGATTTCCGAAACCGAGTGTGTGTGATATCTGCTGCCGGCGCAGCTGAGGTCGCATTGGTGCGGAGGTTCGAGGACACGCTGGCAAACAGTTACGGGCTCCCAGAGGCCTTTGTTGGTTGGGTCGAGACCCGGGCTCGGGGGTTGGCGGCTCTTGATCAAGCCTGCCGAAACTTAGAAGTAGAGACGGGCGCACCCAAACGCGACGTCGAGCTCCTCGCAAGGGCCCGCAATCGCGCGGCGCACGCCGGGTCGGAAGTCGACCGGGAGGAGACGACAAAGCTTCTTCAGACCGCTCAGCTCGTGGTGCGTACCCTGAGACCTCTTCAGCTAACGGCTAACCAGGGTTAGAAGTACAAGAAATCAGACCATTGCATTCGGGCACCCTGCTAGCCCTGGTATTCCGACCACCCGCAGCAGAGAGGGATCGCCAACCGCATCTCATGTGCGAGCCCTCTCTGCGACGGGTCGCACTACCTGTAGCGCTGACGGCGTCTGCGGCCCGGCTTTGAGGCCTCTTCAATCACCGCGATGAGAGCCACGATGATGACGAGAACCCAATGGCCGTGAAGCCAACCAAGGACGGCATGATCGAGGAGCCGCTCTCCGTTGAGATGTGGGGGCTGTTGCATATGTCACCTCCTCCGCGCATTTGACGATTGGTTCCGACTTGTACTTGATTCGTGATCAGAGGCTCCCGAGGTATGTGATCGGTGGCTAGGGAGTCGGAAGTACCCCGCCCGTAGCCAGTAGCTGCAGCGTCGGGATCGATGGAGTGAAGGCGTAAACGGCACCCTGAAGCTGAACGAACCTCCCCGGGGAGACCGACGCGGAGCCAGCGGGTGTGATGATCGTGCCCGCACCGGCTGGCCCGATCACTGGGTCCGGGCCTGCTCCCGCCGTAGGGAATCCTGCGTCGTCGGCCCAGATTTGTTGCAAGAATTCGAACTGCTGGCCAATGCTGGCTTGATAGCAGGCGAAGACCAGTCCCCGCTGCGCGTCGGGGCCGTGATCTTTGCCGGCGGCAGGGTCGAAAGGATCGCCAAAGGCGATCCCGCGCCGCAAGATGCGGTGCTCACTCACTGTGTCCTGCCCCGGGGTTGTCCCGGCCCGAGGATTCACCTTGCGGATGTGCGCACACAGCGGTGTGTTCGTGCCGCCCAAGTCGTCTCCGTAATCGAAGTTGTTATCAGTGCTGAGGTCAGGGCCCGAGCGTGGGTCGGCGTTGGGATCTGCGGCCACCGGGACGCCGGATCGCCAACGTCCCACGAGCTTTGCGCCCACCTGCTCGGACGGCATCCCGAGGGTGCTTGATAGCTGCTCGGCCTGAGCCCACCAGCCCGGGACATCCTGGCGCAGTCGACGGACCACGAGGAAACTGCCGTCGAACATCCAGGAGGGCACTGCGCGTCCGTTCGGGTTGTTGTGTCCCGGGTATCCCAGTATGAACTCGCCCGCCTCGATCAGGAGGGTGCCAGGCTTGCCAGCGACCTGGGTCGGGGTAGTGGGATCGGGCTCGTCGAATCCAATGACGCCGGGCTGGCTAATGCCGTCCTTGAAGCCGAAGTGCTCGTGGCCATGCCGCACGCCTGGAAGTGCTCGACCCTCCTGCTCGAAGACCGAGAGCACACCATTGACAGCAGCGATAGCGCGGATCTCCTGTGCGATCCCTACGAGATCCTCGGCCGAGTCAGCGGCCAACGTCACGATCGCGTCGATCGTCTGGTCAGGACTGCCAAACACCCATGACGCTGGCGCCTCAGGTCCATTCGTCGCGACGTCGGGGGCAGTGGCTGCCCCAGCGGTGAATCGAGCGACGGTGGGATCCCATATGGGCTCGGCAAGTACCGCTGAGGACCCAGGATTCAGTTTTGCCAAGCCGCTGGCGGTCAAGCTGAATCCGACCCAGGTAGCGGAGAGATCGTCGGGATCTTCGTGCCCGGCGTGGCGGGCCGCCGAGAACAGAGCGTTGAACGTTGCGACCTCAGCGTTGGTCGAGATCAGAGGGAGCAGGGCTGCGAGGAAGTTCTGGCACTGGCCCGATGCGGGCAGCTGCAGGAACAAGAACAATTCGTAGTCCTTGTTGAACGCGGCGAGGACGTTTCCCTGGATATCCGCGTCGGTTGCGAGTGCAGGAGCCACGGGCATAGGTCGGACGGGCGGCGCAGCGGGTTGCGGCGGCGGGCTTGGTTGCGGCGGGGGATAGGTCATGCATTGCTCCGATCATGTGTGCAGCTTTCATGTGACTCTGTATGCAGCTGGGCTCCGAATTCCCGCGTGCGTATCAGCTCATCACCGGAGCGATCCAGAAGGCGATCGACAACGGCCACTTCTTCGTCGCTAGTCCGGTTGCGCAACGCTCTGGCGGACGGTGTTCCGAAGGAGGACCGCTCGATGAGCTCATCGATCCACAGGCTGATGCTTGCGCTCATGCCCCTTCCTTTCGTCGGTGTCGGTACAACAGGGACTCGATGGAGCTGATGGACATGTCGAGACGTCGGGCGATCTCATCCTGTCGGTAGCCCGATTCGACGAGTAAGAGAACACGTGCCACCTTCATCATTGCCGGCACCGCGACGGCGCTTGCGAGGAGGAGGCGGGTTTCGGCCAGAGCCTCTGGCCCCGGCCCCTGATCGGTGATCTGGTCGTCCTCCGGTAGGGAAGCAAGGTCCATGCCCTTCTCGGCACGCAGCCAGTTCTTGTAGACGCGAGGGAATCGAAGGAGGCACTGGCCGATGAAGTAAGTGCGCAGACTCGCGCCCCGGTCCGGATCCCAATTTCCGTTTCGCAGAACCCGGTCACGGAATGCTGCAATCGCCTCTGCAACTGTGATCGCCGCCAGCTCGCTGCGCTCACCGGCCTGGAGGCGGACCGGTCGCTCGGTCGGCAGGCCCCGCTCTCGGCACCGCTTGAAAATCAGGCCTGTCCGTATCCACGAACCGATGACTTGCAAGCCGTAGCGGGCGAGGGCGTCTTTGAACCGGTTCCAATTGGGTCCTTCAAAGTCCTGGGCTGCCAGGGCGTGGTACAGCCGGCTGTCTTCGATCAGCCGATCGATAGCTTCGGCCGAGCTGCCTCCTTCGAAGTCGACCAGCCAGGACGAGGGCAGTGACTCGAGGCCTTCTGGTGGAGATGCCCCACGGCGCCGTTGTATAGGCGCCCGTCCGTCCTCTTCGCTCTGCCTGGGGTGCTGGCTCACTGGGGAACCTTCTAGAAATTGTGGTTGGGGACGTGTTCGCCTTTCCGAACACCTCCCTCATATGCGCCGAAGCGCCGGAATTCCCGCGCCGTCCGGAAGAGAATTCTACGAGAGGGTTGTAACGGCCCCCCGTTTGAGGCCCAGGGGCTCTCTGCGGACCCCGCATCCGCGCGTAGGGCTGTGGATGTATGGTCGGGTAGCCCCGAGGCATCGCTGCCCCGGGGCCCCCTCAGAACCGGACGTGCGACTTTCACCGCATCCGGCTCAAGCAGACCCGATGGCCAGAGGCTGATTAGCTGGGCCGTGACGAGCGGCGACAGGGTGCCGCCGTGCGCACTCGGCGTGAACGAGACGGTGGGTGGGGGATTCGCCCGGCGGCACGGGGACCCGTTGGCGGGTCACCGAACCGGTGAGGCTGCTCTGCTCCCATTCGAGCGCAGCGTCAGCGACACCTCCGGCGTCATCGAAGAGCAGCGCGCCGCATACCGTGCACAGCCCTCGTTGGGACCGAAGGGTCCCGAGGGAGCGACCAGCCAGCGGCGGAGGCTGACGACGACGGCGCCGGTCCCAGTACTCGGCCAGGTCGGGATCGTCGGGAGACGCCCGACCGGGCACCAACTGGTGCCGGACGATCCGGGTCCAGCTGAAGCGCACCAGGTAGGCGCCGCTCATGCGGTCGCCAAAGACCCAGCGGTTCGGCCGGCCGGGGTGAAACGAGCCGAAGTAATGGGCCACGACCCAGCGCTTCGACTTGTTGCGGTGGCTCCGTCTGGCCCACTTGTAGGTGTGACGCCACAGGTGGGTGTCCAGCGAGGCGAAGGCCTCGGATGCCACCGCTCCCCGGTAATAGGACGACCAACCCCGAATGATCGGGTTCAGCCGCTGAATCACCACCAGAGCCGGAGCACCTCGCAAGGAGCGCAGCTCGGTGGCGATCCGATCCCGGATCCGCACCAGCGCCGCCTTCGACGGTGTGATGAGCAGCTTTCCCCGATGACGCTGCACGTGGAAGCCCAAGAAGTCGAAGCCCTCGTCGAGGTGGACGATCTTCGTCTTGTCCTCGTTGAAGGCCAGACCTCTCGGGGCCAGCCACGCCGCCAGCTCGGACTTGGCCGTCTTGGCCGCCTCCAAGCTGTGGCACAGCACCACCAGGTCGTCTGCATATCGCACCAGCACGGGGCTGTCCGCCAACAGATGCCCGGCGTTGGACGCCGAGGACTGATAGCGGACGCCAGCGGCGCCTTCCATCCCATGCAAGGCGATGTTGAGCAACAACGGCGAGATGACCCCTCCTTGGGGTGTCCCCTCGTCGGTCGGCACCCAACGACCACGCTCGATGACCCCAGCACGCAGCCACCCCGAAATGAGTTCCCGGGCCGGGAACCCCTCTAAGGCGGCGAGCACGTGGGCATGGTCGATGCGGTCGAAGGCAGCGGCCAGGTCAGCGTCGAGGACCCAGCACCGCCGGGCAGCTTTGCCCTTGGCAGTGGCGAAGATCGCGGCGATCGCATCGTGAGCGCTGCGGCCCGGGCGAAACCCATAGGACTTCGGCTCGAACCGCGCCTCCCATTCGGGTTCTAGGGCGTTGAGGACCAGGGCTTGGCGCACCCGGTCGATCACCACCGGAATCCCGAGTGGGCGCTGCTTTCCATTCGCCTTGGCGATGTACACCCGCCGGAGCGGCTGGGGAGACGAGGAGCCATGGCCGTGTTGGACCAGGTCGGCCACAGCGGCCTTGCCCGGTGCGCTCACGATCACGACGCCGTCGACTCCGGCCGTCCGGCGCCCAGCGTTGCGCTCGGTCACTCGCCGCACGCTGGAGCGCGCATTGGCTCGTGAGCGAAGCATCAGCTTTTGCAGACTGCGGACCCGCTTGTGGTCCCCAGCCTTTGTTGCCGTGAAGATCCTTTGTCGCAGACGCCTTACGTCGGCTTCGACGGCCGCCCAGTCAATGGACGGCCAGTCCGCCGATTCGTCCTCAGGTCCGTTCACCACGGCGTCGCCGTGGCGTCCAACGTCTCCATCGGTTCGGGTGTCGTCGGTCATCATCACTCCACAGGTCCACCTGGCCACGTCAGCGACCCTTTGGGGTCAGAGCAGGTGCTCCTATCCGGCCAGTTCGCCGTGACGGCGGTGGAGGGTCCACCTGCGCCACGGCTCCTGACGCCTTTCGGCCACCGGCATTCGCTTCTTGGCCATCCTTTTCCCGCCGGGGGATTGGGCTTCCCTTGCGGTCGGCTTACCGGCGCCCGACACGCACCGGACCCCGACGGGGTTTCCATGTTGCACATCCATGAGCTGCGGCCGGAGTGGGTGCCTTCTATACCCCGGGGACGGCGGTGCCCGATGCGAACGGTTGTGTGCGACCGCTCGCCGCCTGCCACATTGCAGTGGCAGTGTCCCTTGACCCCGGTGCTGATCCCATCGGCCGGGGCTTGCCTTGACGAGGCGTCATCGAGGGTTCATGTTCTTCACCCGCCCGGCCTTCCCCTCGCCTGTGGTCGCCTCGATGGGAGAGGGACCCTTGGGCTTTTCCCCGAGCTTCACACCCCGCCGTTACCGGCAACGCATGTCGAGGAGGGGACAGGTCGTGGGCACTGACCCGGGCTACATCGTCGTCATGTTGAACGCCCTCCAATCGATGTAGCCACTCATTGGATGCGCCCTCATGTCGCACCACACACTTGCACTGGCAGTGCC
>Ga0182024_10001580_pt1 | contig 58281 bp, 49 predicted proteins | sample P32metaG_FD_120480 | JGI IMG/M metagenome (GOLD analysis project Ga0182024, IMG submission 120480) | Permafrost microbial communities from Stordalen Mire, Sweden - P3-2 metaG (Illumina Assembly) | ecosystem: Environmental > Terrestrial > Soil > Wetlands > Permafrost | place: Sweden: Stordalen...
TCATCCTTGAGCGTCCTGTAAGCCTCCGTGAGCACTTCCATTAATTCTTTGAGAGATCCGAGTAATTCCTTTCGTCCCATGTGATGATCGGGATGAAATTTACGAGCCCGAGCATAGAAACTTTGCTTAATCTGATGGTCGGGGGTCTCTGACGTGACACCAAGAAGCTGGTAATATGTGCCCTTTTTAGCCACTGCCAACAATTGAGTGAGTTCCGATTCAAAACGAAACTCGACTGTCTCCTTGCCCGGTGATGGAACAACTGAATGTGTTGCAGAAACGGGCCTTGGCTGGGGATTGACCTCGGGCTTCGCATTGGCATGTTTCGACAGGGTTCGCATGAGCTTAGCTCGCTCTTCCGAACCCATCTGAACGAACTGGACTCCCATTCCTTTACCAGGGGTTGAGTGCCGCACTACTGCACGAGCGCGGACCTCCCCGGTTGCTAAATCAAGTAACAATTCGATCATGGAGCCCGTAACTGGCGGCTTGGCTGTATAGAGAAATAAACCGCCAAGTGCAATCGTTTCCGCATGCGAGACCGCGTGATGGCCTGGTGATTTCCACCCAACCAATAGTTCCTTAGGCGCTTTCATGCGCGGGTTCTTTCGACGAGGATCAGGTTTCGTTTCCATTGAATTATCAGGTACTTGCGACGCCCGTGAGAACGTCCCGCTTCCTAGTGACCCAAGGTCAGGTTTTGGCCTAGCGGCGGCTTCTTCCCAGGCGTGTCGCAACCTTAATTATTGGCTGCGCCTCGCGTTATTCGTCATCCACCTTCTTAGGCTCGGTCGCCACGTACAGAAATAGCCTATTGGTACTTTTTTTCTGGTACGCCCAACCGTGGCGTCCCACATCAACATGACCCTGGTTTGACTTCAAGTTACGGCGCGAGATCACTCCCAGCGTGCAAAGCACAGCAGTCGGCGGTTTAAGATGGGGTGTAACCAGGTTCTCGGGGGTTTCGTTCGCTTCAACAACTTCGCGAGGCAATTCCCGGCGACCGTGGTTAACGACGGCTCATCCACGATCGTTCTGGCATCTTTTCACCAGACTTTGATCGATCCATACAAATCATGGAGTAACTATTTTGAAGGGCCCCGTTCGGGCTGTGCCTCGCCAAAACTGTACCCGGAGATTGCCGGATTCCAAGGATTTTTCATCAGCTGTCAATTAGCTTGAATGCCTCAATTCGAAGTTGGCGGACGGAGTGCTGATACGGTGAATCGCTTGTGCAAGGCAACAGCCTATGTTGTTGATATAAAAGGCGGACAGAGTTTTGGCGAACAACAGGCGGAGTGGATGCGTCGCAATACCCAATTGTCTATGACAATACGTTGGAACACCTCGAGATCGAAGCTTGGGAACTTCCGATTAATGGCGAAACGGATTCGATGATAAAGTGGGTTCATGAACTGCAAGATGTCGCCCCAGCAAAGCTTCCATAGACGTTTCACACGGGTAGCAACAGCGCCGCCAACTTGTAGTTTTCGACGTGATACGTCCGGCTCGGGACAGGGAGGACTCCACCACCGTCCGTGTGTATTACCCCCCGGACAGCAATTGCCTGCTGAGTGTCTTCGATCACTGCCTGCGGAGCCGCAACTACGTCAACATTGTCACCTGCGGCAAGCAGCCGCAGCTTCAATGGCTGAACATGGACGAGGCACTCGAACATTGCTCGCGAGGCGCATCGGCATGGAAGTTTGCGACCAACGACGGCGGCGGCGAGCCAGATGTGGTACTGGCTTGCGCGGGCGACGTACCGACCATCGAGATGTGCGCGGCCTCATGGCTTCTGCAGAAGCATGTTCCCGGCATCAAAGTGCGGCTTGTCAACGTGGTGGATTTGAGCGTTTTGATGATGCCCGACGATCATCCGCATGGGATGGACGACATGTCCTTCAACGCGCTCTTCACCACGGACGCACCTGTCATCTTCGCCTTCCACAACAATCGCTGGCTCATTCACACGATGGTTCATGGGCGCTCCAATGAAAGCCGCTTCCACGTGCGCGGCTACACGGATCACGGCACGACCACCACGCCTTTCGACATGGTAGTGCTGAATCAGATGAGCCGTTTTCATCTTGCCATCGACGCACTGAAGTATGTGCCACGGCTGCGTTCGCAGGCTTCCGACGTTGTAGACATGTTCAACCGAAAGCTCTACGAACATCACGACTACATTCGACAACACCTGGAAGATATGCCAGAGATCAGGAACTGGCGATGGACATCTAATTTCAGTGAGGGGAGCGCTCCCGCGCCCCTGGCCAAGGGACATCCTCGCGGAAACGTATTCAGCGACAGCTAAACAAAGGAAAGCCCGATGAAGCGGAGACTTGAATGAAGATCAATCCCAGAGCAGGGCAACCCGCGAATGCTTCTGATCTCGTTGACGTGCCGAAGTTGATCACCGCTTACTATGAGGACCGCCCCGATCCGCATGTTCCCGAGCAGCGAGTCGTCTTTGGCACGTCGGGACACAGAGGTTCATCCTTCAAACGGTCCTTCAATCAATGGCACATTCTGGCCATCACGCAAGCGATTTGCTTGTACCGGCAGCAGCACAGTATCGATGGGCCGCTTTTCCTGGGGATTGATACGCATGCGCTCTCCCGGCCGGCTTTGGAGAGTGCGCTGGAAGTCCTGGCTGCGAACACCGTCGACGTAATGCTGGCGGAGAAGGATGACTACACACCCACGCCCGTCATCTCTCATGCAATTCTGACGTACAACCGTGCTCGCAAGACCGGTCTGAGCGACGGCATTGTGATCACACCGTCTCATAACCCTCCCGAATGGGGTGGTTTCAAATACAACCCGCCTCATGGGGGCCCGGCTGAAGAGCAAGTCACCTCAGGGATCGAATCGAAGGCCAATGAATTCCTTACAAAAAACCTCAGCGGCGTCAAGCGTATGCCTTTCGAGAAAGCTCTGTCGTCCCCCGCCACGCACAAGCACGACTACCTGACAAGCTACGTCCAAGATCTTCAAAACGTCATCGACATGGACGCCATCCGCAACTCGGGGCTCTCGTTTGGTGTCGATCCGCTTGGCGGGGCTGGCGTGCATTACTGGCGACCGATTGCCGAGCGCTATGGCCTGAATCTCAAGGTTGTGAACGATGTTGTCGATCCGACGTTCCGTTTCATGACGCTCGATTGGGACGGCAAGATCCGCATGGATCCGTCGTCGCAGTACGCGATGCACTCCCTTATCGCATTGAAGGACAAATTTGATGTTGCCTTCGCCTGCGATACAGACCATGACCGGCACGGGATCGTGACAAAGACAGGATTGTTGCCGCCCAATCACTACCTGGCGGTTTGCATCCGCTATTTATTTTCCAATCGCCCCCAGTGGGGCAAGGATGCGGCGGTTGGAAAGACGGTGGTCAGCAGCAGCATGATTGATCGTGTCACAGCGAAGCTCGGCCGGAAGCTTTACGAAGTTCCGGTCGGTTTCAAGTATTTCGTGAACGGTCTGTTGCTTGGGGATCTCGGCTTCGCGGGCGAGGAGAGCGCCGGCGCCTCATTTTTGCGTCGCGATGGCACCGTGTGGACAACCGACAAGGACGGCATCATCGCTGCGCTGCTAGCGGCGGAGATTACGGCCAAAATGAAAAAAGATCCTGGAGAGATCTACCTGGAACTCACGAAAGAGCTTGGCGATCCGCTGTATGACCGGACAGAGGCGCCCGCAACGAGCTTGCAGAAGACGATGCTTGAACGGATTACCAAAGGAAGCATCCAGGCCCCCGATCTGGCTGGTGAGAAAATCCTGACAATCCTGACCAACGCGCCAGGAGATGGCAACTCCATCGGTGGCGTCAAGGTCGTTGCCGAAAGCGGATGGTTCGCGGCGCGTCCCTCTGGCACCGAGGACATTTACAAGATTTATGCCGAAAGTTTTAGCGGCAAGGAACATCTGCAACAAATTGAGGCAGAGGCACAGGCTATCGTCGGCAAGGCATTTACCACAGCAGCCGCTGCTTCCTAGCGATCATCACATTGGCAGACACATGAGCCATGAAGGGTTCATTCGAGACATCTTATAGAGAGGAAAATCACATGGAACTCGGCATGATCGGACTGGGTCGAATGGGGACCAACATGGTGCGGCGCCTTCGGAAGGCCGGCCATCAGTGTGTCGTTTACGATCTCCAGGCAGGAGCCGTCCAGGCGCTCGCCAAGGAGGGAGCGGTCGGGACAACGTCGCTAGAAGACTTCGCGAAGAAGCTGAAATCGCCCCGCACCGTCTGGATGATGGTGCCGGCCGCGGTGGTTGATCCGACGCTGAAGACCCTTGTCCCATTCCTTGAACGTGACGACGTGGTCATCGACGGCGGCAACTCCTACTACCACGATGACCTCCGCCGCGCCGCCGAACTGAAACCGAAGGGCATCCACTATGTTGACGTCGGGACCAGTGGCGGAGTGTGGGGATCAGAGCGAGGCTACTGCCTGATGATTGGCGGTGATGAATCTGTCGTCCTGCGCATCGATCCCATTTTCGCGGCCTTGGCACCAAGCGTCGATGAGGCGCCACGCACGCCCGGCCGGGAAAAATTGGGCGGCACGGCTGAACACGGCTACCTGCACTGCGGTCCGAGCGGCGCGGGCCACTTCGTCAAAATGGTCCACAACGGTATCGAGTACGGCATGATGGCCTCCTACGCGGAGGGGTTGAACATCCTTCGCCATGCCAACGCGGGCAAGCAGCAGCGCACGGTCGATGCCGAAACCACGCCGCTGCGCCACCCCGAGCACTATCCGTACGACCTGAACCTGGCCGATATCGCCGAGGTCTGGCGCCGTGGCAGCGTCATCGCCTCGTGGCTCCTGGACCTGACCGCAATCGCGCTCCTCGATAGCCCCGACCTCGGAAAGTTCGCCGGCCGCGTGTCGGACTCAGGCGAGGGGCGCTGGACGATCGCTGCAGCCATCGACGAATCGGTTCCGGCCCCTGTGCTCAGTGCCGCGCTGTACGAACGATTTAGCTCGCGCGGCGAGGCCGACTTCGCCGACAAGTTGCTGTCCGCTCTTCGTTACCAGTTCGGCGGCCATGAGGAAAAAGCCGCCACCAAGAAGAGTAGCGCCTGATGGCCGCCTCCCGTTCGGATGCCCTGGTGCTCTTCGGTGTGACGGGCGATCTTGCCCACAAGATGATCTTCCCGGCACTCTACGCGATGGTGAAAAGCGGCGCCCTCAAAGTCCCGGTCATCGGGGTCGCTTTCCCGAAGTGGAGTCCGGCTCGCCTGCATAAACGCGTCACGGATAGCATTAGGCGATCAGGCGGGATCGATGACAAGCGTGCGCTCCGTCATCTTCTGTCTCTGATCAGCTACGTGAATGGGGATTATAAGGACCCGGCCACGTTCGCGGCGTTAAAAAAAGCACTGGGCAGCTCTCGGCGCCCAGCGCACTACCTGGCCATCCCGCCCTCGCTCTTTGAGACGGTGATCCAAGGGATTGGCGCCGCGAAGTTGGCCGAAGATGCGCGCGTCATTGTCGAAAAGCCGTTCGGACGCGATCTAGCATCCGCGCGGGAGCTCAATCGCGTCGCGCGTTCGGTGTTCCCGGAAGACTCGATCTTCCGCATCGACCACTTCCTTGGAAAAGAGGCGATCATGAATATCCTCTATTTCCGCTTCGCCAATTCGTTCCTCGAGCCGATCTGGAATCGCAACTACGTGGCCAGCGTCCAGATAACCATGTCCGAGGATTTTGGCGTCGAGGGCCGCGGCTCGTTTTACGAAACCGCCGGCTGTCTGCGGGACGTGATCGAGAACCACCTTTTCCAAATCGTCGCCCTACTTGCCATGGAGCCGCCAGCTGATAGGAACTTTGGAGCCGTGCACAATGAGAAAGCCAAGGTTCTTGAAGCCATGCGCCCTCTGAAGCCCGACGACGTGGTGCGCGGCCAGTACGCCGGCTACCACAAAGAGCCGGACGTAGCGAAAAACTCCGACGTCGAGACTTTCTGCGCCCTGCGGCTTTTCATCGACTCGTGGCGTTGGGAGGGAGTGCCGTGGTACCTGCGCTCCGGCAAATACCTAGCCGAAACTGCGACCGAGGTCCTGGTGGAACTGAAGCCGCCGCCGCAGAGGCTTTTTGCCGACTCAGCGCCGGCGACCGGCCGGGCCAACTATCTGCGCTTCCGGATTTCCCCCAGCTCCGCCGTCGCCCTCGCAGCTCGCGTCAAGCGCGCAGGAAAGGAGTTCGTCGGCGACCAGCGAGAACTCTACTTGGTTGAAGAACAGCCGGGAGAGGAATTGCCCTACGAGATACTTTTAGGCGACGCCATGATCGGCGACGGAGCGCTCTTCACCCGTGAAGACGCGGTCGAGGCCGCCTGGGCGGTGGTCGATCCCGTCCTGAAGAAGCACCATCGCGTTCGCCCCTACAAGCGCCACACTTGGGGCCCGAAGCAGGCTGACGCGCTCATTGCTCCCGACGGCTGTTGGCACAACCCCAGCCTCGAGGATGCATCGGCATCATGAGCCCGGCGCAGCCGTGTTTCTTGCCCGCTCGGATCACAGTCGGCCATCGGTCCTGCCCGACTGTCGAAACCGGCGGCTGGACCGCTATCAACCGATTTCAGTTGTGATAAGAGGAGTCAACCATGGCACCTAAGATGCACGCTGCAGTTGTTGAGAAGTTCGGAGCACCCTTGGTCCTTCGGGAATGGGATATTCCCTCTCCTGGCGCCGGCCAGATCGTGGTCAAGACTGAGGCGTGCGGCGTGTGCCACACCGACCTCCATGCTGCGCATGGCGACTGGCCAGTAAAGCCCACTCTCCCGTTCATTCCTGGTCATGAGGCCATCGGACCCGTCGTCGCTGTCGGAGCCGGTGTGACCATCGTGAAAGAGGGCGATCGGGTCGGGGTTCCCTGGCTCTACTCGGCGTGCGGTCATTGCGAATATTGCTTAGCGGCGTGGGAGACGGTGTGCGCCCAGGCGCAGTTCGGCGGCTATACCAAGAACGGAGGCTTTGCCGAGTACATCCTTGCGGACCCGAATTACGTAGCCCACGTTCCCGACGGCCTCGCGGCTGTGGATGCTGCGCCGCTGATCTGCGCTGGCATCACCACCTACAAGGGGATCAAGGAAACTGCGGCGAAGCCTGGCCAATGGATTGCGATCTCCGGTGTTGGCGGACTCGGACATCTGGCAATCCAATATGCCAAGGCCATGGGACTGCTCGTCTGCGCGATCGACATTGATGACGGCAAGCTCGCCCACGCCAAGCGCGTTGGCGCCGATCTCGTGTTCAATGCCAAAACTGGTGATCCGGCAGCCAACTTGAAGAAGGAGACCGGTGGCGGAGCTCATGGAGTTCTGATTACGGCGCCCTCGCTCATCGCGTTCAAGCAGGGCGTTAGCATGACCCGGAAGCGTGGCACTTGCGTCCTGGTGGGGTTGCCGCCGGGCGAGTTTCCGGTCCCGCTGTTCAACGTAGTGGCGAACTGCATCACCATCCGCGGGTCGTTCGTCGGCACGCGCCAGGATATGGCCGAAGCGCTCGCCTTCGCCGTCGGAGGCAAGGTCAAGGCCGATATCGAGCTGCAGCCTCTGTCTTCAATCAACAAAATCTTCGACCGGCTCGAGCATGGCGATGTGGCGTCACGCGTAGTTCTCGACTTCGCTCGGGGCTAAATCGAAGACCCAGGTCTTGACTCCGTTTAGGAAAGACAACCGCGCCACGGGGAGTCGCTCACACCCGAGGCAAAGGCCGGTAGGTGTACAACGCCGCCTGCTTAGAATTCGAGGATGGAAATGTTGATGAATAGGATTCTTCTTCCGGTTGATTTTTCAAACGCCTCGCTGACGGTGGTTCATCAGGCTGCGTTTTTGGCCCGCCATTTCCATTCCGAGATCATACTGCTGCATGTGGTTACGCCACTGGACTATCCTGCCGGCCTACTGGAGAGCGGGCACGCCCTTACGGCGCGGGATTTGCATGCGGAAATCGTCAAGCGGGCTCAGAAAGACCTGGACCAACCGCTGCGGCCGGAGCTCGAAGGGCTCGCCGTCAAACGCTTACTGCTGAGAGGCGATCCGGCTCGCGAAATCTCACAGACAGCTCGCGACGAAAAAGTGGACCTGATCGTGATGTCCACGCATGGCCATGGGGCGTCCCATCGCTTTCTCCTGGGCTCGATGGCTGCGAAGGTGTTGCACGACAGCGATTGTCCGGTTTGGACCGGCGGCCACCTGGAAGCAGCGCCTGCGCGCGAGTTCGCCATCCGCAGCGTTCTTTGCGCAGTGGATTTGAGCGGCCACAGCCGCAATACGGTGTCGCGGGCCGCGCAGATCGCCGCTGAGTTTGGCGCGCGTCTCACCCTCGTTTATGTTACCGCCGGGGTGGAAATGTACGGACCCGGGGGTTCCCATGTCGTTCCCGAGTGGAAGCAGGAGCTCGTCGGCTACGCCGCCAAGGAGATCGCCAAACTTCAGCACGATGTGGGCACCAAGGCTGAGGTAATCATTGATAGCGGCGATGTGCATAAAATGTTGAACCAGGCTGTGGAGCAAGCCAAGGGTGACCTCCTTGTCATCGGGCACCTTCCACCCGGCGGTCATTTGGGTGCCAACGGCAACGGCTATGGGATCATTCGCGAGTCGCATATCCCGGTACTGAGCGTCTGACCAGACGGTTGGCTGGGGTGCAAGAGTCACGCCATGCTTTCGAAACCGCCGGGCCCGTCTGATTTATGGCGGGAAGTTCATCCGGCGCAACAAGTCCTGGAATCGCGGATCGGAGCGCAGGGGGTCAAAGCGCGGCCAAACTTTGACCAGCGCCAGCCACAGATCGCGTTCTTTGTAACCTTGCTCCAACCATCGCATCGCCTCGCTCTTGTCACCCAGGGCGACATAGACCTCCGCGACCCAGCCTGGCCGCAGGTAGGATTTTTCTTCTTTGAGACGCCGGGTTACCTCCTGAAGCCGCCGCCGGGCTTCCGCAGGATTTCCAGAAGCAGCATAGACGGCGGCGACATCGAGGCCCTGTTGCAGGTTTTGCTTCTTGAGACAAAGGATTGCGGTATCGAATTTGCCCTGAGCTTCATAAGCAAGGCCAAGGCCATAGAGTCCCAACGGATCGTTCGCGTTGAGTTCAAGAATTCGGCGGAACAACTCGATCGCTTCGTCGTAACGGCGCGCTTGGAATTCCACTCGGCCCGCCCGGTACAAAACAATCGGCGAAAGAGGATCGAGCTCCAAGGCCTTTTGTGCCAGCGGAATCGCTTCGTCGTGTCTCCCCATCACCGAAAGATAGAAAGCGTATTGGTAGAGACCGATCACGTAACCGGGATCTAAGTCGAGCGCCCGTTGAAACTCTTTCCGCGCCGCCGTCCAATCCCATTCCGCCGCGAGGGTGTACGCCAAAGCCGTATGCGGCTCGGCAAGTGAGTCGTCTAGGGCAATGGCTTTCAACGCGGCCGCCTTGGCTTTGGGGATGCCTTCAGCGGGATCGAGATTTCCGAAACCAACGAGCTCAATGTAAGTATCGGCAAGCCCGGCATAAGCCAGGGAATCGTTCGGATCAATCTCACTGGCTTGGCGAAAATACTCCTCCGCCTTGCTGAGGCCGTCGCGCGTTCTGTGGTTCCAGAAAAAGCGTCCTTTCAAATAGAGATCATGCGCCTGGGGATTCACCGTCGCAGAATTGGCAAGCTGCTTCTCTTCCGAAGGGCTAACCGTAATTTTGATCTCATGGGCGATTTCCCGGGCTAATTCCCTTTGCATATTCAAAATGTCCCCAAGATCGCGTTCATAGCTCTCCGCCCAGAGATGCGTATCCGTCGCGGCGTAAATCAACTGCGCGGTGATCCGCACTCGATTGCCGGAGCGAAGCACGGAGCCTTCGACGACGCCATCCACATTCAATTCGCGGGCTATTTCGGGGAGCGTCTTTTTGGCGCCTTTGTACTGCATCACGGAAGTGCGCGAGATGACTTTTAACGCCCTAATCTTCGAGAGTTCCGTAATCAGTTCTTCCGTCATTCCGTCTGCGAGATACTCCTGCGCGGGATCGCCTGAGAGATTCACCAAGGGGAGCACCGCGAGCGAAGCGGTGGCCCTGGGAGGCACACTTTGTTTCTGACCCAAAAACCAGGCTCGTTTGTAAATGCCGAGGCAAACCAATAAGAAAACCAGGGCTGCGACGGCCATCCATATCCAGGCGCGCGCTTGCCGTGCTGCGGGCTGCTTCATTGCGGGCGCGGCGATGGCGGAGTGCTTCATCCGCACCGGAACACCAAGCCGATAGCCCACGCGGGGGACCGTAAGCAGGACGGAAGACTCATCATCGCCTAGCCCCTTGCGGAGCTTGGAGACAGCGGTGGCGAGAGAGCCATCCACCACCATCAGTCCAGGCCAAACCGATTCGAGCAGATCCTCTTTGGTCACAATCTGGCCTGCATGGAGCAGGAGCTGAAGAAGGACTTCGATGGGCTTGGGTTCGAGTTCGATTACCTCGCCCTTGACGCGCAATTCGCGGCGTAACTCGTCAAATTCGCAATCGCCGAAGACCCAGCAACGCGCCTGAATATGCTCTTCGCGTCCAGCCTGAGCCTTGGGATTCATGGACTTAGCGTTTCTTCAGAATTCTTTAGAGTTCCGTCAGGACTTACCTTTGACGAAAGTGGAGAATTTCGCACATCAGCCTGCCGTGAACAATGAAGGGAGGAGGTCAGGAGCCGGCGAACTTGCGGGGCCGGTAGCCGCGCTTCCTCTCTTGGCAGGTAAAGCGCAGGTCCCTCTCTAGCGGCTGAACTGTAGCACCGAAGACGGGTTCCGGCAAAGACGGAACTCTGGCCAGACGATGCGAATGACTGGAAAAGGAGAGAGAACATGAATGAGCCAAGCGCTCGGGTGAGAAGCACGATCGTTAAAGTGCCGGACGCAAGCCCGGGTTTGCTCTTTCTCAACGGCCAGCAGAGGCAATTCACGCTCGACGGCGTCTGGAGGTCTGCGGTGGCCCCGGCGGCCAATATGACCGTCGATGTGGATCTCGACGGCGCCGGCTCGATCGCGGCCATTACGGCAGTGGATTCGCAACAACTCACCAAGGAGCGGCTGAATCAGCTCGGCGGCGTGGCGCAGGAGCGCGGTAAAGACGCGGCAAAGTTGGCTCAGAAAGGTATCGGCGCGCTCGCCGCGCGGATGGGCACGGTCGCGCTGGGAGCCGCGGTTCTCCTTTGGATCTCGTGGTTTTTCCTGCCTGCGGCCGGCGTTGAGGGCGGGGTCGCAGCAAAGATGTCCTACACGTTTTGGAGCCTTCTGGGGACCGACTTCAATAATCCGCAAAGTATCTTGAGCGGGGGTGGCGATCATGGGCTGTTTGCTTTCCTCGGCCTTATCGCCATCGCCGCGCCCTTCGCCGCGCCCTTCATCCGCGCGGTCTGGGCGAAATATCTGAACGCGGCGCCGCTCGCCTATTTCGTGATTGCTTTCCTCGTGATTTACATGAATGAAAACAAGGCCTTCGGCGATCTGCAAAAAATGGGCGTCCCCAATCCCTTCTCATGGACCTGGCTCGTCCTCCTTGTTCTGGGAGCCGCAGCGCTAGTTCTTGCTAAGGGAGCGTTGAAGAAGCCCGCGAATGCATAGGTCGGAAGGCGTCTAGGGCTCGGCTGGAAAGTGCAGAAATGCTAGAAATAAAATGTCTGATCGGGAGGGTGTTATGAACAGCTCATGGATCCGAAAAGCGCTTCTCATTTCCGTTCTAGCTGGAGCAGGACTCGCAATGGCTTGCGGCTCGAATCCTGATGGAAAATACCGGGACTCCGATGGCACCGTAACCCTTGAATTGAAGGACGGCAAGGCCAGCATGAATTTCGCCCAGATACACATGGACGGCACCTACACCGTGGATGGCGACAAGCTCACCATCCGGCCGGTCTCCGGCGACACCAGCCAAACCATGATCCTCACCATTAACAAGGACGGCTCACTCACCGGCCCCGAAGGCAGCCCGATCACAAAGCTCGAGAAGGCAAAATAAGTGGTTGGAGATGTTGGCGGTGCTCTAGTTGCCGCCGGCAGTTTCTCGCCCGCGCGAACTTTCGAAAAGAGAGGAAGCCAATGAGAAGGGCTCTTCGCACCACGCCATTCGTCGCCCTTGCGCTAGCAATAGTCCTTGGATCGAGCGGCTGCGGCCATTCGGGCGCGGATACCTCTGAGGCGTCAGGAGGGGACTCCACGAATCTCTCGAGCGCGGACCGCGACGCCCGGAACGCTGCACTAGCGGAACTCCAGAAACATTGGCTCAAAGGGCCGGATGCTTGGACTACGGCCGTCGTCTCCGGGAGCCCCTATTCGCCTGATCATTTCCTCAGGCAATGCCGCGCGTTAACGGTGGCACAGGTGGAGTCGCAGGAGTTGAGCGAGTCAGACAAACTAAATGGGTTCGAATGGGCAGGACGGGCCACCTTCAAGGCCACATCTTGCCGTGAGGCTGGAGGGCAGGCGGGGATGGTCTTGGACGGCATGGGGAGTTCCGGCCCCAGTAAGCAGCAAGGCAAATGGAGCGAGTGGGTGGACTTCACGCCGGGGCCTTTGCGTTTCCAAAAGGCAAAGGGCGAATGGCAATTCAAGTGGGACGGTTCGTATCTGCGCGGAACGCTTCCCGGACCACAAGACTTTGCAAACGCTGGTGTGCGGTAGCCGGAACTTGCACTGGACGTCCACATCCCGTGAAAGGCTTCAGATGAGTTCCCGCACCTTATCGGAAGCAATGGTCAATTCAATTTTCTTGCGATTTCGAGTTCCCTTGGCGAGCGCCTCGGCTAGAGCGGCGCATCAAGGCGATGGCATGAAAAGCGATTCGCCGTTAGCCGCATTGACACGCTCATACAACCGCGAGCTGAACCGCGCTAGCGAGACTTGAGTCGAAGATATTTGCGAAAACGCCAAATCAGAATTGATAAGGCGAGCCACATCACGGTCGCGGCGAGAAGCGTAAGGCCGCTGTTCCAGACCGGCGCCAATTTCCACACCACAACCGCAAAACAGGCGAGCCCGAGGCTTCCCATGGCGGCGCCACGGGCATCGAGTGCGGCCGCCTGCCGACCACGGATGGTTTTTGATATTCCGGCTTTTTGTGTCTTTTCCCTCTCATGCTTCTCGACCAACGTGGCGCTGGCAGGAAAAATAGCTGGAAAGGCAAGAAATAGGCCTCCGAAAACAGGTCCATAGCGTTTGGCGAGCAGACCCGTGATCACCGTGATTGCCCCTCCGAATAGGAAACGCACTGCATACTCATACCATTTGGTTTTCGCCAGAGCGGAGAGTTCAAAATGGACACTCATTCGGTTTCTATCGCAACACCAACAGCCAAGCTCCAATGGCGCACATCAGCCACACAGTAATGGCGGAAATAGCTGCTGGGACAGCGTGAAACCTGTGGCGCATGATGAGCCGGATCGTCACAGATGCATACACGAAAAGAGCGAGAGCCCAGGCGATCATCGAACGAGCCTCGATAGCAGCATAGGGTTTCCCATTTGTTAGGATTGTTAGGCCCAGCGTGGCCAGGGCCACGGAAGGCGCAGCCCCGAACAGACCGGCGAAGCTCTTCGGCTTGAATACACCGCCAAGGGCCGCGAATAATGACACGATGAAGCCGCCGACGATGAAACGAAAAATGATTTGCATATTGAGAACCCCCGGCGACTCCGATTCGGCCCGCAGCGTGCAAAGAACCAACCACTTTTATAACATCGAATGTTCGATTGAGTTGCCGGCCATGACCAAGAAGGAGTCTGGATGTCAGAGTCAGTGACGGAGCCGAAATCCGTGGATCAGCGTTCAGCTCCGCGCGCGAGTCACGCCAGTTTTCTTCTTCGCCTGGGACCCGGATTGATTACGGGCGCCGCGGATGACGACCCGAGTGGAATCGCGACCTACTCTCAAGTCGGGGCGCAATTCGGCATGGGAATGCTGTGGACCATGCTGTTTTCTTTTCCCCTCATGGCCGCTATACAGGAAATCTGCGGTCGGCTGGGACGGATTACCGGTGCCGGGATCGCCGAAAATCTCCGGGACCACTATCCGAGACCGGTTCTCTACGGCATTGTCTTTCTACTGTCCGCCGCCAATATATTCAATTTGGGTGCGGACGTTTCCGCGATGGGTGCGGCGGCACAATTGGTCCTTGGCGGGAATATCAACGCCTACGCGCTGCTGTTCGGAATCGTTTCTTTGATTCTTCAAATACGCGTGCCCTACCGGAAATATGTACATTACCTGAAGGGGCTGACACTGGCGCTGTTCGCCTATGTCGCCACGGCGTTTGTGGTTCACGTTCCCTGGGGTGCAGCGGTTCGGGCAACCGTTGCACCGTCGCTTTCATGGAAGGTTGACTACTGGATCGCGCTCGTCGCGGTTCTTGGCACCACGATCAGCCCTTACTTGTTTTTCTGGCAAGCTGCTCAGGAAGTCGAAGATGTGCGGCTGAACAAAGGAGAATCACCTCTCAAGAAGAAGCCGTCTCAGGCTTTCGCGCAATTCCTGCGGATTGCCCTTGATACACGGGTCGGCATGGCGTTTTCAAATCTGGTCGCATTTTTTATCATTCTCACCACGGCGGTCACGCTTCACGGCTCCGTTGGCGCGAAAGGAATTCAGTCAGCCGCCGATGCAGCCAAAGCGTTGCAACCGTTGGCCGGAAACCTGGCTTTTCTGCTGTTTGCAGCGGGAATCATCGGTACAGGGATGTTAGCGGTCCCCGTGCTCGCTGGTTCGACGGCCTATGCCATAGCGGAAACGTTTCAGTGGCGCGCCAGTCTCGAAAGTAAGCCCAGGCAAGCCCCGAAATTCTACATTGTCCTCGCGATTGCTACGGTGATTGGAATATCTCTGAATTTTTTGGGCATGAACCCGATCCGCGCGCTGTTTTTGTCCGCCGTTGTCAATGGCATCGTGGCAGTTCCGCTCATGGTTATGCTGATGCTTATGTCGGCAAATCCGAGAATCACGGGAAAGTTCACACTACCCGTCTATGTCCGCATCACAGGTTGGGCCGCTACCGGGGTCATGTTTTTGGCTGCGCTGGGTCTTATCGTAAGCGCGATTTGGAAGTGACATTCTTCCCGCGTGCGCTATAGCCCAGTTCTATTCCGATCGTGTGCTCCCGTCCAAAACGCTATTCGGACGAGAATCACGCAGCTCCCGAAGTACAGTTGTGCCTCGCCAAGCTTGCGGCTATCACCCTAACGCGATCGGATGCACCTGTAACATTCCGGACAGGCTTGCCAGTGCCCGTACACCATGATCACGGCCGTGTTTGTTTGTAGATTCGCCGTTGAGTGACTTACGATATACTGGTTTAGGAAGGCTCGTGCCAAGGCAATTCCGAGCTTCGAATGACATGAAAACCCATAAGCCCGTTACTTTTGACGTCCAAACCTTTCTTGATTCGGCTGGCTTGTCGAGAAAAGTTGTGGAGTTTCGACGTAGACAAACGATCTACACGCAAGGTGACCCTTCCAAGAATGTCCTGCACATTCAGCAAGGTACTGTGAAGCTTTGCGTCGTCAACGAGACCGGCAAAGAGGCGGTCGTGGCGATGCTCGGACCGGGCGATTTTTTCGGCGAGGGATGCCTGGCAGGCCAGCCGAAGCGAATGGGGACGGCTATCGCGATTACGCCGATCACGGCACTCGTTATTGACAAGAACGAGATGATTCGCGTCCTTCACGCAGAACACGCATTCTCCGACCGTTTCATCTCTTACATGCTTTCCAGGAACATCCGAATCGAGGAAGACTTAGTCGATCAGCTATTCAACTCCACCGAGAAACGGCTGGCTCGCACGCTTCTGCTACTGGCTCGCTATGGAAAGGACGACCGCCCTCAAAGGGTTCTTCCCAAGATATCGCAAGAAACGCTGGCAGAAACAATCGGGACCTCGCGTTCCCGCGTCAATCTCTTCATGAACAAATTCAAGAAACTAGGTTTCATCAAATATAACGGCGGGCTTCAAATCAACAGCTCACTCTTGAGCGTCGTCCTGCACGAGTAGCCGGCAATTTTCACACATTGAATGCCGTCGCAGTCGTCGCCGCAGTTTTGTAACCCCTCAACATTTTTGGCTTACTGCACACCACGATCGCGCATCCGCGGTGGGACTTCAGGCGAATTTTGTGCTGCGAGCGGTGCCTCGTTCCCTGAACGTTCAATGCAAAACGTCCCTTAACGGACAGTATTCGGAATCACTGATCACCCATACTTGGGTCACGTAGCTTTTCAAGGAGACTCACCGTGAAGATGTCAGTAGTGCTCTTGGCAGTCCTCGTGGGTTTGAGCGCATCTACGATAGCTCAGGCACAAACCTTAGCATCCACCGGAGTAGATCAAACATCCCCATATCGGGTGAGCCTGGTCAGCCGGACGACGCCGGCAGTTAAATATGAGCATCGCAGCGGCGCCACAAAGATCAATTTCCGAGGCACAGACTTGATGCCCAGCGCATCGGGAGAAGCGAAGATTGAGAGTAAGCGTGGTGCTATGGAAGTCCAAGCTGAATTCACTGACCTTAATAAACCAACCGCCTTTGGTAATGAGTATCTCACCTATGTCCTATGGGCGATTTCTCCTGAAGGCCGGTCCGTTAACTTGGGCGAGGTGTTGGTTGGCAACAACCATCGCAGCAAGCTAGACGTCACAACGGATCTTCAGGCGTTTGCCCTCATCGTGACTGCCGAGCCTTATTACGCTGTGAGGCGTCCCAGCAACGTCGTAGTCCTCGAAAATGAAGTTAGAGCGGACACGGCCGGCACGAGCGAAGCGGTGGATGCTAAATACGAGCTCGTTGATCGGGGTGGCTACATTCCCACGGGCTATGAGTTCGATCCTGTGGTCTTAAATGCCAAGTTACCGCTCGAATTCTTTGAAGCGCGCAATGCGGTGCGTATCGCTAAGTCGGCCGGGGCCGAACATTACGCAACCTCGAGCTATGAAAGCGCCCTTACCCAGATGAAACATGCGGATGATTTGGGAACAATGAAGCACGTCGACACAAAAACGCTCATTTCCGTATCGCGCGAAGTTGTTCAGACGGCGGACGACGCCCGAGAAATCGCGGTGAAGCGGATTGATGCCGATCGCGTGGACGCTGAGAGGAATACGGCGGCGGATCGAGTGGCGGACGCCGATGCCAAATCTAAACAAGCTAACCTGGATCGTATGAGCGCGGAAGCAGCAACCGCCGATGCAGATCGTCAACGTGCAGATGCCGACAGAGCTAGCGCGGCGGCAAGGCAACAACAACTCGATGCCCAGGCGGAGTCCGACCGGAATCGCGCAGCCGCCGATGAGGCCAACAAAGCCACGGCGGACGCCCAACAGGGCCAGAGGGACGCCGAGGCGGAATCGGAACGAAATAAAGCAACCGCTGCAATCGCAGATCAACAGCTCCAGCAAGCGGTAACTGATCGTGAAGAACTTCGCGCCAAATTACTGCTGCAATTCGACGCCATCCTTGCCACTCGCGATACTGCCCGCGGTCTTGTTGTGAACCTGTCGGACGTGCTTTTCGATACCGGCAAGTACACGCTTCGCCCAGTGGCACGCGAGAAACTGGCGAAAATATCCGGAATCGTGCTTGCCTACCCGGATCTCAAGCTGGCAATTGAAGGAAACACCGACAGCGTTGGCAGCGACGACATGAATCAGACACTTTCGGAAAAGCGAGCCAGTTCGGTGCTGGATTACCTAGCGGGACAAAACATTCCGGCAGCGTCAATGACCTCGCAAGGTTTCGGCAAGACCCAACCCGTCGCGTCCAATGACACCGCAGAGGGACGCCAACAGAACCGCCGCGTGGAACTGATCGTATCAGGCGATGTAATCGGAACTACGATCGGTACCGTATCTCTTCAAAACCTCCCGCTGACGAGACGTCCATAAACCACGTCGCGGCACAATTGGCAGGCCCCAGGGCCCCTGCGGCCTGCGCCGTAAAATAAATCGGAGAAATCCGGAGCGAAGCTCCTGTCTTACAATGTGCGCGGTGGGACAGTACAAAGAGTCAAATTCGAAGAACTGCCGACGTTAGCTTGAACACAACCACGCGGTATGCCGCCAGAGAGATATCGTTGTAGCGTACCCTATTATTTTCCGCGCAGGGACGCGTGCCTCGTCATTCAACCTCTAGGTCACCAAGCTCGCTTATTGTCTTACCCAGATTCCGTGAAAAGACTTTGGCGACTTTGCGCGCGAACGTCATGTCCCTAGTAGCAAGATCGTACGTAAAAAACCTGCCTCTATAGGACACGGTGAACGTAACAACCTTGCCGAGCGTTGGAAACAACTGTTCTATACCACCTTCGTCGTAGCTAAATGGGTTTTTCAGATCCTTATCCAGCCCGCCGGGTGCTGGCGGCCAATCAATCACGTTTAAGTGCATTCTTATTTTCATGGGGCCTCCCGTTTAATGGATCAACGACATCAGGTGCGAAAATGGAGTGGATCTCTGAGATTTTGCAACTCCCGGTAATAGTAAAGTGCAGTGGGGCGTTTTTCCTTGAATCTTAGTCTGCGCAGAAAGTCGATTTCGTTTCGGTTGATACCACCGCTGAGAGATGCGTCGCGAAGGAACTCCTTCAGCCCGCTCTCCTCAGTGGGTTGATCGAACTCTCTCTCGACAAACTCAAACCTTTTCGGGGATCCCGGAGCGAGCCTTCTGCTCAATACAACCATCATGCCAAAGGTTGCAAGATCGATGTCCCAGGATTCGATCAGCGGATCAAGGAAAAGGACACAATTCTCCGCCGACAGGTTGAAAATATCGGTATCTAGAAATTCGAGGATATTGACACGCGTTTGCTCATAGCTTCGGCCACTGAGCCGTGCGATGAGATGAACCCAATTTTCACTTTCCAGCTCCTCTTTCGCCACGGTCTTCGCCACGTCCAAGAGCGTTTGGGTCACTAGGCGTTCGAGCTCGCCAAATGTCTGCTTCTCAAAAATCCCGCGTACCTCATGTTCTCTTTCAGCACGGCATTTTCGCAGGATCAGCTCACGTGTTTCCTTGAACAATGGCGCGGGCGGGTCTACCAAGCTCTTCTTGAGTGCTTCTTTCCTTTGTAAATTGGCTAGTTCAGAAAGGGTCCCATGCGGCAGTTTTAAGAGCTTGCCAAGTTCGTCATAAATATCCGTTCGCTCGGGAGCAGGGGGAGACTTTTTGCCTGTTAGTAGCTGAGAGATGTAAGATTCGGTGACCTTGGCGGCTAGCGCCAATTCCCTCTGCTCCAGTCCCAGCTCCTCTAAGCGCTGTCGAATCAGAGTCGTAACGTCCATAAGGGCGCCCTTCTTGATGATTAACTGGCTCAGTACAGCGCATTAATAGCACGATTTAACGCTTGACTACAACAGTTACTTAACCTATGATTGTAAACACACCGAGGGATTTTTGATATTGAGTAAACCAACCATGGTTACCTCACTCGCCCTTGGATAAGGAGAGCGCCATGTTTGCACGTCGAGTTCACATGCATCTGAAGCCCACGAGCGTCGAAGAGCTGACACAGCGAATGGAAAAAGAAGTTATCCCTCTCCTCCGGAAACAGAAGGGCTTTCAGGACGAAATCATGTTCATTGCTCCGGGTGGAAAAGATGCTTTCGGAATCAGCCTCTGGGAAACCGCAGAACATGCTGAAGCCTACAACCGGAATACCTATCCAGAGGTAACGAAGATCCTGTCCAGGGTAGTTGAAGGGACTCCTCAGATTAAGACCTTCGAAGTCTCCAACTCCACCTTTCACAAGGTCGGCGCGCCTGTAGCAGCGTAACTACAGCCAGAGGGGAAAACGCTACGCCTGTAGAAAGAGACGACAGCTCGGGCGGCCATTTGGGAAGAGGACACGGCATGGACTTAAACAAAGCTTTTCAATTCTCGGTTGTTCTGGCGTGGGGAGACTTGCTGAAAGTTACCTCGCCATGTTTGGTTCGGGTTGAGTATCAGCGTCAACCGAGAGTCTTGTTGGATCACGTGACGATCTGGGCTGACAAAGGCAGAGGTTATCGAGATCTAGTGTGCCACTACTGGACCTCAGATTCTTCAATGCACCCGCGCGGAATCAGTTTCAGTAACAAATACTCCTCAGATACTTTGGCTAAGACCCTTCCTTTCATCATGACGAATCAAGATCGATTTACACAAGGTTCTGAAATTTTCGGCCACGGCCAAATTTTCATTTACCAACCCGACCAAAAAGATCGGACTGAGGCTGATGCCTGGATGGCGGCAATCTCTGGAACGGGTGCGAGTTCCGCCGAAGCTTCATCACAAATGAACGAAGAAGGTTGCCCCAAAGTTGGACCCGAATTGCGGGCGAACGTTGCGCGAGCTTAAATGGGGAGAATTCACATGCAAGACTCGATAGAGGCGGGCACGATTCTCATAAAGGAAGGCACCGTCCTACCGGAGGGTCTTGGTATAGAACTTGCTTCTTATTCAATCGGCTGGGAAATTGTCAAGAATCTCGATGGCTATGCCCTCGGGCGCACGATTGATAACGCGGGATGGACGTTCTTCTGTATGGTTGGCGAGACTGAGGCTATCGTTTTCGGATTTGGCCGGGAGAAAACCATCCGCACCGCAGTAACGCGGGTTTTGGGGAAAGTGAAGCTGAAGAAATTTAATTCCCTGGAGATCACCAAAGTGGTCTCGAAGCGCTTCTGCGGTATGCCTTACCTGAGGCTCTCGGCAAGATCAAGGCATATCCAAGACAGCGCAACCATTTTCCAGGCGGCAGACGTTCAAGTCTCGGACCGTCCCTTACCAGCCGCGGCGTGATCGGGCTTGACCGGAAGCACTCAATGAACGAGAGGCTTGGAGCGCATGGCATGCCACGCAAACGATGCGCGGGTCCGCGATATACGAGCTAAGGAGCAGCGAGTGTTCTTACTACTGTGTGTGGTAATCGGAATAGCAGGCTGGTTGACCGGGCGACTTGTAAAAGGAAGTGACGACGGTCCAATCATGCATATGGCTATGGGCATCGGCGGCGTCTTGGCGGTTGCAGCCTTAATAGGCTACGCAGGATTCGCGAACCGTGTTGGTATCTACTATGGATCGGGTCTCGCGATTGCCACTGCTGGTGCCATGACATTTGCTGCGGCTTTTATTACGGATAGCAGGCGCTACGCTTGGAACCGCGCTCTCTGATTTTTCCAATTTAGTTGTCCCGCCTACACGAACGTGCAATTCGGCCGGCTCAGTACACAGCCTTTTGTAAGCTACAAATAGAATTGAATGGAGGATACAAATGACAACTCAAGTGACGCCCCTGCATGACCGAGTTTTGGTAAAGCGTCTGGAAGCTAAGGAGCTCGCGAAGAGCGGCATCATCATTCCCGATACGGCTAAAGAGAAGCCTCAAGAGGGCGAAGTAATGGCCGTCGGGGCGGGCAAAATGATGAAGGGCGTGCGTGTTCCACTCGACGTAAAAACGGGTGACCGCATTCTGTTCGGCAAGTATACCGGCAGCGACATCAAGATTGATGACCAGGAGTATTTGATCCTTCAAGAAGACGACATCCTAGCCAAACTTGGCGCAATGGCAAAAGTCGCGTCCGGCCGCAAGTAGGTTTCTTTCCCTGCTCGAAAAATCTTTAGAGCTTCAAGCAGGCACGGTCCCATTCACCCAGGAGGGTGAAGCTTAATGTCCAAACAAATTGTAATGGGTGAGAACTCGCGCCAGGCAATGCTGCGCGGCGTAAACATTCTGGCGGATACGGTGAAGATTACACTAGGCCCAAAGGGCCGGAATGCGGTGATTGAAAAGAAATTCGGCGCGCCGGTGATTACCAAAGACGGCGTAAGCGTGGCTAAGGAAATTGAACTTCGGGATCCGCTCGAAAATATGGGCGCGCAGATGGTCCGCGAAGTGGCTTCGAAGACTTCCGACGTGGCAGGCGACGGGACGACGACGGCGACGGTTCTCGCGCAGGCAATCTTTCGTGAGGGCGTCAGAACAGTCGCGGCGGGCGCAAGCCCGACGGCGCTCAAGCGTGGTATAGAGCGTGCCGTGCAGGTCGCGATCGAAGAAATCAAAAAGAATTCCCGCGAAGTCAAGGGCGACATGATTGCCCAGGTGGGCAGCATCAGCGCTAACAACGACAAGCACATTGGCCAAATCATTGCCGAGGCCATGAAAAAGGTGGGTAAGGACGGCGTGATCACCGTCGAGGAATCGCGAACGATGGAAACGACACTCGAAGTCGTCGAGGGGATGCAGTTCGATCGCGGCTATCTCTCGCCTTACTTTGTTACCGCACCGGAGCGGATGGAATGCGTGCTCGAAGACGTGTACATCCTGATTCAGGAAAAGAAGATCAGCTCGATGAAAGACCTGCTTCCTGTTCTGGAGCAGACCGCCAAGGCAGGCAAGCCGCTGCTCATCATCGCTGAAGATGTCGAGGGCGAGGCGCTAGCGACTCTTGTAGTGAATAAGCTTCGCGGCACATTGCAGTGCGCAGCCGTAAAAGCTCCGGGCTTCGGCGATCGCCGAAAGGCCATGCTGGAAGATGTCGCGACGCTCACGGGCGGCAAGGCCATTACTGAGGATCTCGGCACCAAGCTTGAGAACATCACGCTTGCGGAACTCGGCCACGCGAAGAAGGTCACCATAGATAAGGACAACACCACGATCATCGAGGGCGCAGGCAAGGCTTCGGAGATCGAAGGCCGCATCAAGCAGCTCCGCGTCCAGTTGGAAGAGTGCACATCCGACTATGACAAGGAAAAGCTCCAGGAGCGGCTGGCAAAGCTCGTGGGCGGTGTAGCAGTGATCAAGATTGGCGCTGCCACTGAGACAGAAATGAAGGAGAAGAAAGCTCGCGTTGAAGACGCTATGCATGCTACCCGCGCGGCCGTGGAAGAAGGCATCGTGGCCGGCGGTGGTGTGGCGTTGGTTCGCTGTATCCCTGCGCTTGAGAAACTCAAGCTCATAGGCGACGAGGCCATCGGTGTGAACATTATCAAGCGCGCACTCGAAGAGCCGCTGCGTCAGATTGCCCAGAACGCCGGGCACGAAGGTGCCGTAATTGTCGGGCTGGTGCGTGAGTCGAAAGACCCGAGTTTTGGCTTCGACGCCGAGACCGGGCAGTTCGGCGATTTGATCAAGGCTGGTGTGATTGATCCCGCCAAGGTCACTCGCTTGGCGCTGCAAAACGCTGCGTCCATCGACGCGTTAATGCTAACCACGGAAGCTCTGGTGGCCGATATCAAGGAAGAATCAGAGCCGGCCGCGGTAGGCGCCCATGCCGGTGGCATGGGCGGAATGTACTAAGCCCATCACGTTACCCGACACAAGCATGCTGAGTGTTCTTTCGCTTCGCATGCTGCACGAAGACTCGGCTCGCTGATCAAACTTTGCATCAGCGAGCCGATGTGTTTGTGGCCCAAGACCGGCCTAGTCTGCGAGGAAATAAAAACCCAGCGCCGCTTCTTGCCTCCAGCATTCGACGTGCCGCCAGACCGAAATAGGAATATCTCGCGGCGCGAGAGCTATTCCATACCCCGTCGCCGCAACTACGATCGTCGGTAGAATCAACGGAGTTCTATCTCTCGCGCCCCGAGACTGGCCGCAACCGCACGAAGAGCGCGACTCCGAAAGGATGCGAACCGTAGATTGGTTGCAGGGCGTCTGCCACGCCATACGTCGTAAATTGCGCGCCGATAGCTGAAGCAACATGCGGAATCACGTCGAAATCATGATCGTAGCCAAGCGTATACGCCTGAACGCGCCCGATGGGCTGTTCCGCGAAGCCCGGAGGTAGCGGATTCTCGCCGATGAGCAGTTCGTTTGAGCGCTCGACATTTTCGACGCGCGTCCACGCATAGTTCCGGATATGAAAGCGCACCGTTGACTCAAAAAGGTAGCTGTTGAAGATCGCATTATCTTGAAGTGATCGCGTGCGTCCCCACAGAAGCGTGCTAGCCCAATTCCCTTCTCGAAGCGGGCGGTTGTACATGATGGATGCGGTCATCCGCTCCTGATCCTCCGTTGGAAAGAGCGCCTCCGGACTCGTTATGCGCGCATAGGAATACTGGCCACTCCAGTTCTTCCCTGGCTGCACGGTCAAGCGAGTTGACCAGGAATCAATCTTCCCCTGATCAATGTCCCAACGGAATTCATCCGGTTCTCGGCCGTGGAAACCGGAACATTCGATCCGCACGAAGCGATAGGTCAGCCCTGCAGTGACGACGTCATCCGCGATGTGTGTGGAGTCCTCTTGATGGTGGCCGAGTGGCGCCACCGGGTCTTCAATGGCAGAGGCACGATGTGGATAGGCCGTCGGCCCGATTGCAGGATCGCCCACCGGAGCGAAATAAAAGGACAGCAGGGTTTGCGCGCCCAGTTTGAGGTCATAAAGCGCAGCCACCTCCATGAAGAAGTTGTGAGGATGCTGGCCGTCCGCGATGGGACCACCAAAGGCGGTCTCGCCTTGCTGGAACAAGAGCGGATAGCGCCGGTCCGTTATCGTCGCCGGTTCTAAACTCAGCATCGTGCGAACGGTAAAAATTCCATTCCCCAACTCGCGCTGCGCCATGGGCATTAGCCAGTTCGTGGAGAAGAATTTGTCTCCGCCGCGCGGGCTCGACTGCTGCTGATCAATCACAAATAGATTGGCGTGGAACATGAGCATCCACGCGCCCTTCTGGACCATGAGCATAGGCGCCGGTGTGGAGTTTGGCTCCGCGCTAGTACCGGACGTTGCGTGGCGGGCAATTGCCTGAACGAAAGTTTGCGGCTGCATCCCTTGCATGCTCATCAGGCCAGTCTGGCCCATCTGCATGCCCGGTCCATCTTCAGGGCCGCCCTGCTGCGCCGATTGCGCAGCTCCCGATTGCTGGTCGTGAGCAGAAGGGTTGGCGCATCCCGGCATCGTCATCCCTGGCATGCACTGTGGTGTTTGCTGACCACTTCCCTGCTGCGCCACCGCTAGTGTGGGGAAGAACAAAAGCGACAGCACCAAGCTATGGAATAACCTCACGACACTCTCCTTTAAGCGGTTCTTGCGTGTGAACGCACTACAACACCCACGCGCCCAGAGTTTGAAAACATAGTTCGAAGACGTAAGGAACCGGCGCGGCGCGCCGTCAAAGGTGCTTGGTTGTTCGGAAGTGTTTTCTAGATTCTAAGGGCCGTCGCGAGACGAGCGACTGCGAGAATTATAGGCGGAGGGGTGCCGGGTCCTATCCAGGGCAAACCGACCCAGGGATTAACGGCGTTCGAAACACCTGTCGGCATCCAATGAACAGAGATGGGCTGCGAGCGATGTCCCGTCGCAGGGGACACAGAAACCGAAGCTTGGCTGCATGGCTCATGCTTGCAGGAGGAGAGCGTGCCGGAATGGTCGGGCATAGCCATTCTCGTCTCAGCCTTCGCCGCACGCACGAAACGCTCGGTCGTCCCTTCCAATTGTGTGGACATAGCCATGGAATGACGAGGGGCGGCGCTCAGATCGGCGCCAGATCCCGCCACGCTCTTGCGATGACGGTGGCCCATATCCAAGTCGGCTGACATTGCCATCGAATCATCAGTCGTGGCATCAGCGTGCATGGGGGACCCCATCATGGACTGCCCGTCATCAGGACTCATGTCCATCGCAGAAGACATGGGCAAGCTTGTCTCTTCGGCTTGTGCAGCAGAGCCAGCGGCATGACAGTCAGAATGGGCCTTATGTAGCCAGCAAGACAGGTCACAAGCTGAGGCGGAGACCGAGGTCAAAATCATAAGCAGCGACAACATCGCCGAAGCCAATGAGCTTGAGGCCCGCCACATTGAACAATTTTACTCTAGTTTTGGATGTTCTCCATGAATTGAATCACGGCCGGTACAGCAAATCCTAGCCGGAAGAACTACAAGCACCACCCTTCGCTAAGAGTGCAAATGACGGATTACTCGCGCGCGACAGTTCATCTGGACGAGCACACCTACTTGTCATTTCGAAGCGAACGGAATACGCTATTTCTGAGGCCTAAGCAGCAGAAATCCCACGGTTAAGCGTAATCCCGCGGTGGATGTGGCCGGACGTATTTCGCACGGAGGCCTCCAGCCGCAGGGGATTTGGCATGCCCAGAGATTCGAAACAACGCGAAACGACCCGCCTGGACGTTGGGAACGCCGGGAGAGATAGCACGCATTCGGCCGTCGACCTGGCTAGCGGACCCAGGCTCGCGCTAAAGCCCAATCGCGGGATACCGCTCAACCTGGATTGGGTCGAGGAAGTCCGCGTCAACACCAGCGCCGTCGAACGCCGCGCGCAGACACTCGTCACGCGGCGCACCGTAAAAAAGGAATGGCAGGCCGCGTGGCTCCTCCGCGCGATCTCCTGCATGGACCTGACCACACTTTCCGGTGACGATACCGATGAGCGCGTCCGCCGTCTTTGCGCCAAAGCCCGGCAACCCCTCCAGGAGGAAATCGTCCGGCAATTGGGCATCGAAGAGCTCCATATAAAAGTGGCGGCCGTGTGCGTCTACCACATCTTTGTGGAGACCGCGCTCCGCGCCCTGGAAGGCAGCGGAATCAAGGTCGCCGCCGTTTCCACCGGTTTTCCCGCTGGCCTTTCCAGCTTTGAGGAGCGCGTGGCGGAAATTCGCCGCTCGGTCGAAGCGGGCGCGAACGAGATTGACGTCGTGATTACCCGCGCGTACGTGCTCGGCGGGCGATGGCAGGATCTTTATGACGAGATCGCCACGTTCAAAGCCGCTTGCGCGCCAGCACACATGAAAGTGATCCTGGGCACAGGGGATCTGTTGACCCTTCGAAACGTGGCGCGCGCCAGTGTCGTCGCCATGATGGCGGGCGCTGACTTCATCAAGACTTCGACAGGCAAGGAACCGGTGAACGCGACTCTTCCCGTAAGCTTGGTGATGGCGCGCTGTATTCGCCAGTATTGGCAGGAGACCGGCATGGCGGTCGGCTTCAAGCCCGCGGGCGGAATTCGAACGGCGAAGCAGTCGCTCGATTGGCTGTCCCTAATGAAGGAAGAGCTCGGCAACCAGTGGATGCACCAGGAGCTTTTTCGATTTGGCGCGAGCGGCATGTTGGCGGATATCGAGCGCCAGTTGGAGTACTTCGCAACAGGAAGATATTCGGCCGATTATCGCCATCCGATCGCCTAGCACGAGAAACACGCTGCCGGAAGAGACTGCGCCGGAAGGATTCGAATGAGCATCGTCGAAAAGTTCGCGAGCATGGAATACGGGCCGGCGCCGGAAGACCCCCGAGAGGTAATGGCCTGGCTCGACGGGCACCGGCGGCGCTTTGGACACTTCATTAATGGCGCCTGGCAGCAACCCGTCGCGGGGCAGTATTTCGAAACGGCCGATCCCTCCACGGGAGAAGCGCTGGCACAAGTCGCCCAGGGTTCGGCAGAAGATGTGAACCTGGCGGTGCAGGCCGCTCGATCGGCATTGGGGCCATGGCAATCTCTCACGCCGCATGCACGTGCGCGGTATCTCTACGCGATTGCACGGCAGGTGCAAAAGCATTCGCGCAGGCTCGCCGTGCTGGAAACCCTCGATAACGGGAAGACGATTCGCGAGAGCCGCGACATTGATATCCCGCTGGTGGCGCGCCATTTCTACTATCACGCGGGATGGGCGCAATTGCTCGAACAGGAGTTCCCCGGCTATGCACCCTGTGGTGTGGTCGGACAAATCATTCCGTGGAACTTCCCTCTGTTGATGCTGGCGTGGAAGATAGCGCCGGCCCTTGCCGCCGGCAACACGGTCGTGCTGAAACCGGCGGAATATACGCCGCTGACCGCGTTGGCGTTCGCCGAGATTTGCCAGGAGATGGGACTTCCTCCAGGAGTCGTGAACATCGTGACGGGAGACGGTTCCACGGGCGAAGCACTTGTGCGGCACCCGGACGTTGATAAGATTGCATTCACAGGCTCGACCGAGGTAGGGCGCGCCATTCGAAAAGCGACCGCGCGCACCCACAAGCGGCTTTCGCTCGAACTCGGCGGCAAATCTCCATTCATTATTTTTGAAGACGCCGATCTGGATAGCGCCGTGGAAGGTCTCGTGGACGGCATCTGGTTCAATCAGGGGCAGGTGTGTTGCGCCGGGTCGCGCCTCCTGATGCAGGAGAGCATTGCGGAAAAGCTAACGGCCAAGGTGCGCGACCGCATGGGAACTTTGCGCGTCGGGCCTCCAATGGACAAAGCGGTGGATATCGGCGCGATTGTCGCCCGCGTGCAACTCGAGCGAATTCAGCGCCTTGTCGAGCAAGGCATCGCCGAAGGCGCGATGTGCTGGCAACCGGCGATGGAGATGCCGGCGAAGGGTTTGTTTTATCCGCCGACCTTGCTCACCAATGTGCAGCCATCCTCGATCGTTGCACAGCAGGAGATTTTCGGCCCCGTCTTGGCGGCGATGACCTTTCGCACGCCGCGCGAAGCCGTAGAGCTGGGCAACAATACGGCCTATGGCCTGGCGGCGAGCGTCTGGAGCGAAAGCATCAATGTGGCGCTGCACGTCGCGGCCCAACTGAAGGCGGGCGTGGTGTGGATCAATAGCACCAACCTCTTTGACGCATCGTGCGGGTTTGGCGGCTACCGCGAGAGCGGGTTTGGACGGGAAGGTGGCAAAGAGGGCTTGCTCGAGTACCTCGAGCCGGTCTGGTTCAAGAATGCCCCTTCCGTTCGAAACGCGAAGCTGCCCAGCGCGCAAACATCGAACGAAGACCAGCCCGCTGAGGTTGCTGTCCCTGTGATTGACCGGACCGTGAAACTCTACATCGGCGGCAAGCAGGCGCGCCCGGACTCCGGCTACAGCATCGAGGTAAGAGGAGCCGATGGCTCGCTGCTGGGCGAGGCTCCGCTCGGCAATCGCAAGGACATTCGAAACGCGGTGGAAGCCGCACGCAAAGCGGAGGGCTGGGCCAAAACCACGGCGCACAACCGCGCGCAGGTGCTCTACTACATTGCGGAGAACCTCTCGCAACGCGCGCAGGAGATTTCAGGGCGGCTTGCGAGAGTCGTGAGCGCGGAGCAGGCAGCCACGGAAGTGCACCTGGGAATCGAGCGCATCTTCTCCTATGCCGCGTGGGTCGATAAGTTTGACGGTTCGGTGCACAATCCGCCGTTTCGAAACGTCGCACTGGCAATGCACGAACCGATTGGCGTTATGGGGATCGTTTGTCCATTCGAAATGCCGCTGCTCGGCTTCATTTCGCTTGTAATGCCCGCGATTGCGGCGGGCAATGCTGTGATCGCAATGCCATCAGAAGCGTACCCGCTATTCATCGGCGATCTTTACCAAGTGTTCGAAACCAGCGATTTGCCAGGCGGCGTGGTAAACATCGTGACGGGACATCTGGCCGAACTCACCAAGGTGCTTGCGGAACACGACGATGTGGATGCGATTTGGAGCTTCGGTGACGAGGCCAGCGGCGCGTTGGTCAAGTCCTTGTCCGCAGGGAACCTGAAGCAGGTTTTCACCAATGAAGGCCGCGCGATTGACTGGCTTGATGTGAAACAGGGCGAAGGCCGCTGGTTCCTGGAACACGCAACCCAGGTAAAAAACATCTGGGTCCCCTACGGCGAATAGAGCAAGTCATCGCTTCTAGCCGATTTTCTGGCGGGTCCAATCCATCGGTAATTCGTGAGTATGCCCCATCGAGCGGATGTGGCGCTTGCGGCGGCACGTTCAATTGGAAGAGACTGAACGCTTAGCGAAATGAACGTCTATCTTCTCACGATCATCGCCTACTCGCTTCTGCTGATTGCCGCTGGCCTATTCGTGGCGCGAAAGGTGCGCAACGCCTCGGATTATCTTGTGGGTGGACGCAGTTTTGGCCCCGGTGTGCTTTTCGCAACTTTCCTCGCGGCCAATATCGGCGCCGGATCGACCGTAGGCGCAAGCGGGATTGGGTACCGGCTTGGACTTTCTGCGTGGTGGTGGGTGGGCTCGGCGGGAATCGGAACGATTCTTCTTTCGCAGTTTGTCGGACCCCGCCTGTGGCGCATCGCAAAAGCCAATGACCTGCACACGCTGGGTGATTACCTCGAGCTGCGCTACAGCAAGAGCGTCAGGGGAGTAATCGCGTCCCTCTTGTGGTTTGGGACTCTTCCTTTCCTCGCGGGCCAATTGATAGCCATCGCGTGGATCCTGAACGTCGTGGCGGGCCTGCCGAAATGGGCCGGGTGCCTGGCGGGCGGCATTGTGGCGATCACGTACTGTACCGCCGGCGGTCTGGCATCGGCGGCGATCGTCAACATTGTTGAACTGAGCGTGACCATGAGCGGCCTCGTGCTCTCTGTCTTGTACGTCATGCGCGCTTCGGGCGGCTGGACCGGACTGACGTCGAGTCTCGCCGCACAATTTGGGGCGCAAGCGCCGCGACTGGTGAGTTTCACCGGCGCTGGCGCGAAGCAAATTCTCGCCTACGTTGCGATCCTCGTACCGTCTTTTATTTGCTCTCCGGGCCTTGCGCAGAAACTTTATGGCGCCCGCGATACAAAATCCGTCCGCATCGGAGTAGGACTCAACTCGATTGGGCAACTCTGCTTCGCCTTTGTGCCTGCATTGCTGGGAATGGCCGCGCTTGCTCATTTCGCCCATTTAGGAAATTCTGAGCTCGCTTTGCCGACCGTGATGATGAAACTGCTGCCCCCGTGGCTGGGTTTGTGGGCGTTGGCGGCTGTTTTTTCAGCCGAGTTGAGCGCGACGGATGCCATTTTGTTTATGCTTTCGACCTCGCTCGCGGTGGATCTTTACAAGACGTTTATCAATCCCGATGTGACGCAGAAGAAGCTGCTTACAGTCAGTCGTATTACCACGTTTGTGGCCGGAGTCGCGGGAGTTTGCCTGGCGATATCGCTTCCGTCGGTAATCTCGGCGGTGACAATTTTTTATGGCTTGCTGGCCGTGGCGCTTTTCGTGCCCTTTGTGCTCGGCCTCTACTGGGCGCGAACGAGCGGCGCTGCGGCGCTCGCCAGCATCTTCACTGCGATTGCCGCTGATCTGGCGGTGCAATATGGAACGGTCAGCCACTCCGCCGGCCTGCTTTCGCCCCCTGCAATTGGCATTCTAGTGGGTCTGATTGCCGCGGTGGCGGTCAGTTTGGCGATGCCGAATCGGCGAGCGTTACCCGGTAAAGTGGCCATGAGCGGAATCGGATAGGAGAATGCGATGAAGCGACGAGATTTCAACCGCACGTTGGTGGCTGCTACCGGAGCGATGCTGCTGTCCGATCTGTCCGCGAGCGGAGTCGTGGCAGCGCGCGACTCGGGCGAACCAGCGCAGATTTCGACCGCGGCCGATGCCGGCAGCCTCACCGATGTGGAAGGGCTGAAAGTCGGCCACTGGACCGCCAAGCAGCGCCCCACCGGCTGCACCGTCGTCCTCTGCGAGAAGGGCGCCGTCGCAGGAGTGGATGTCCGCGGTGGCGCGCCAGGCACACGCGAAACAGATTTGCTCAACCCGATCAACACGGTACAGCAAATCTATGGCCTAGTCTTGAGCGGAGGCAGCGCATACGGACTCGACACGGCTTCGGGCGTGATGCGCTACCTCGAAGAAAAAGGCATCGGGTTTGGGATGGGGCACTCCATGGGCGAACCCAAGACGGCGAATCGCATCGTGGTGCCCATCGTACCCGCGGCGATTCTTTTTGATCTGAGCGTTGGCGAAGATTGGAAAATTCGGCCGACGGCGGAGTCCGGGTATCAGGCCTCCCAGGCAGCCTCTACGGGCAAAGTGGCTGAGGGAAACGTGGGAGCAGGCGCAGGCGCTACCATTGGAAAGATGTTTGGCGGAAAATTCGCGATGAAGGGGGGCCTCGGAACGGCCAGCCTCCGCGTGCGAAGCACTGGAATTGTTATCGCCGCCATGGCGGCGGTGAATGCGGTCGGCGACATCTATGATCAGCGCACCGGACAAATCGTCGCCGGGGCGCGCACTGAGGACGGCAAAGGCTTCCGTAACGCGATCGCGCAGATGCGTGCAGGCTATCTGGTCGTGATGCCGGAAGGCGGTACGAATACGACGATCGGCGTGGTCGCCACCAACGCGAAGCTCAACAAAGACGAAGCCACAAAGGTCGCCCAAATGGCGCACGATGGTTACGCGCGCGCGATCAATCCCACGCATACGCCGGCGGACGGCGACACGATTTTCAGCATCGCGACGGGCACCAGTTCGGTGCGCGTCAACCAAGGCACGATCGGCGCGCTCGCGGCCGACGTGATGGCGCAAGCGATTTTGCGGGCTGCCACTCAGGCCGAGGGCATCCCGGGTTATCCAAGCTACAGTGACTTGCACAAGTAGGCGCCGCGATTGCCAACAGCAATTGCTGCAGTCCCCGAAACATCCGCTACTTCCTCGGTGCTAGTGCTAGAATGCCGCCCGCCCGTTTGAGAAAAAGAGGAACCCAATGAGACATGCCGGGAAGCTTGCCGCACTATTTTTCTCAGCAGCTACGCTTGTGCGTGGCGCGCAGGATCCATCTCAGTTGATGCAGACGCCTGCGGTGCGAGCCGCGCTCGAGGCCGCCAAAGCCAACGAGCCACAGACAATCCAGACGCAAATCCACGTTTGCGAGATTCCCGCGCCTTCATTTATGGAAACGAAGCGCGGCGAAGAGTTGGCGCGCCTGTTCCGCGAGGCGGGCTTGCAGAATGTGCGTATCGATCCCGCGGGCAATGTGCTGGGAGACCGTCCGGGCAAGTCGGCGCATCCGCATCTTGTGGTCGCCGCACACTTAGATACCGTCTTCCCTGAGGGCACCGACGTCACGGTGAAGCATGAGGGTAGTGTGCTCAAAGCTCCTGGAATTGGCGACGACTGCCGCGGGCTCGCTGTGATGCTCAGCGTGATTCACTCACTCAATCAGGCCAAGGTCGAAACCAATGGAACGGTCACGTTCGTAGCGGATGTCGGCGAAGAGGGTCTGGGCGATCTGCGCGGTATGAAGGAACTCTTCAACAAGACGATGAAAGGGCAGATTGACGAGTTCGTTTCGATTGAGCCCGGCCAGCCGGACCGGATCACAAACGGCGGGGTCGGCAGCTATCGTTATCGCATCACGTTCAAGGGACCGGGGGGGCACAGCTATGGAGCTTTCGGCAACGCAAACCCCATTCACGCGCTGGGCCGCGCCATCGCAAAGATCAGCGATTTCGAAGTGCCCGCGAACCCCAAGACGACGTTCAACGTAGGCCGCATCGGCGGAGGCACCTCCGTCAACTCCATTGCGTTCGAAGCGTGGGCGGAAGTGGATCTACGATCTGAAGATAGCGCCTCGCTCGAAACGGAAAACGCGAAGTTCAAGCAGGCGGTGAACAACGCGCTCGACGAAGAAAACAATCGCTGGCACGGCAAGGGCAAGCTAACGCTCTCTCTCGAACAAGTTGGCTATCGCCCCGCCGGCCACACGGACGCATCGTCGTCCATCGTTCGCAGCGCGTTTGCTGTCAACAAGGCCTTGGGATTGCCCGAGCCCACGCTCGACGCCAACTCATCGGATTCGAACGTTCCCATGAACCTGGGTATTCCGGCGATCACAATCGGCGGGGGAGGCAAGGACGAGGGCGCGCATTCGCCGGAAGAATCATTCGATCCACAGGATTCATGGGTCGGCACGCAGCGAGCCCTGCTGCTTACGGTTACGCTCACACAGTAACCGTCCGTCAAGCCGGGAAGCCGCGCGCGATTTCCTCCGCTGAGCGCAGCGTCAGCGCCACAAACGTCAGCGTGCCGTTTGTGCAGCCGGCATTGGGCAGCGTGGGCGCTCCGGCGATAAACAGATTCTCGTGATCATGCGTGCGGCCGTAGCTGTCGCAAACGCTAGCGGCGGGATCGTTTCCCATCCGGCAGCCGCCCGCCGGGTGATCGAGGTACCCTCCCTCGCTGGTCGCGACAACCTTGCCCTCGTCCGCTCGCGCGAGCCGTTCGAATACGCCGGTGATGTGCTGCTTCGTCGCGGCCAGCCGTCCTTGCGTCTCATCATCGAGCCGGTGCTCGATTTTCGGCAACGGATCGCCCCATTTGTTCTTGGCGCTGGGATCGAGAGTGAGTTCGCTATTCCGCGCGGGATGCACGTCGTAGTAGGCACGAACGCGCGCCGTGCCGCGTTTCGAACGCGCCCGCCAATCGCCCACCACGTCATCGCCCAGCAGCATCCGGCCACCTTCATCCTTCAACCGCGGCACATTTCGCGACGGATTCTCCCAGACCCGGAGGTCGTGCCGGGAATAGGGCTGTTGGTCCGGCGGGCAACGGAAGAATTGCCGCGACACCAAGCCGTACTCGGGATTCATGCCCGGATAAATCTCGGCATTCAGTTCGATAAGTGCAGAAATGAAAGCATGGCCGGCCATGTACTTGCCGACCAGCCCGGAACCGTTCGCGAGGCCATTCGGGAAACGCGAGTTCGCGGAGAGCAGCAGCAAATGTGAGCTCCACGTGTAGCCAGACGCGACGACGAACATTCGAGCGCGATATTCCACCGGCTCCCGCGGGTCTTCGCGGTGGACTGCATGCGCCGCAGCGACGGAGGTCTTCGCATCGCCCAACACCAGCTTGCGCACCAGCGTTTGATCGTGCAGCGTGATTTTCTTCTGCGCGATCAGCCGCTTGAACGTGAAGTCCGGCGAGTATCGCGCACCCGTCGGACAAATGCTGCACGTGCCGCAGCGCTGGCATTGTTCACGGCCGTCGTATGGCACGGTATTCTTGGCCTGCGGCGTGGACTGGAATGGAATCTCACTCTTGTCCGCCCAGGTCTTGAGCTGTTGTAAATTCCAGGTCAGTGGCATCGGGGCCATCGGGTAAGCCTCCGAACGCCGGTCTTCCGGAAACGGGCTTGGCTCGCCTGAAACGCCGAGCCGCCGTTCCGCTTCGCAGCAGAATTTCTCAAGCTCCGCCCACTCGATCGGCCAGTCCACGTACAAGCCATACTGTGACTTGAGCCGAAGATCTTCTTCCGAGAAACGGTTGCACGTGCCGCCCCAGTGCAGGGCTTGCCCGCCCACGGCCATCGTGCGCGAAATGATTCCCGCTGCGGCCTGGTCTTCAATGAAATCGCCCGGCCAGGGGTTTTCGCCGTACTTGATCATGCGCTCGCGGTAAGTGAAGCGGTTTTCGAAATCGAAGATCGAGCGGCCCGCCTCGACAATGGTGATAGAGAGGTGCGGGCGCAGCTCGGAGAGCTTTTGCGCCAGCATCGCGGAGGAGATTCCCGCGCCGATGATACAGACGTCGCTTTCGTGAACCGGCATGGTCCTATCCCTTCAAGGGCGCCGGGCGAGCGCCGGAGCTCGGAAGCCCGCGGCAATCGTCGCTTTGGATTGCCGCGGCATACAAAAAGTCTTCGCCGCCACTGCTGTGAAAGAAATGGCTCATCAGATCAGACGCGACGTGCTGGCCATTTGGCCGGGGAGGAATGCGGTCCACCTTGGCTTCGAGCAGCGCGGCTTCGACGATCTCGCGCTGGGCCCGCGGATCGAGCTTTGCAAATGGCGCTCCGCGGGCCGCTGCGGCGGCATCGAGTTGCCGCAGTTGCCCCGCATAATGCGCAGAAGGGCTTGGCGGTAATCCCTGGATGCGCGTGCGGCCGTAGCCGTGGTCCGTGTCTGCGCCCGGCTTGTAGTCGCGAATCCATTTCGAGAACTGATCCGCGGCGGCGTCTGTGCCTGGGCGTCCGAGCGATGCCGGGAGGATCACGCCGGCAAGTTCGTGCAGGGCGGCCACTTCGTCCACGGGGATTTCATCTGCAATCGCTCTGGACCGTCCGTGAGCCCAGGGCGGAATCAACAGCGGGGCCACGGTCGAAAACGCCCATTTGAAGAAGCTACGTCTCTGCATATGGTTCCTCATTCGCCTGGCAGTCGCTCCCGAAACCCAGCCGCACCGCTACTGTTTGGGTTCGGTTGGCAGCGAAAACGCCACCAGCGCTGCATTCGCTCCCTGCCCGGTGGCAATCACGATGAACTGGCGCCCGGTGCGGGTGCGATACGTCATCGGCGTGCCGTAAGACCGTGCGGGCAGCGTCCCCTGCCACAAATCCTTGCCGGTTGCTTTGTCAATCGCGTGTAGGAACATGTCCTCGCCGCCTGCGAACACCAGGCCGCCCTTGGTTACGATCACACCAGGAGGTCCTGCGACGCCGAGCTGCTCCGGCAGCTTCACACCAACAAGTGCCGGGTTGTGGCGAAGTTCCTCCCAATCGCCAAAAGTCTCGCTCCAGGCAATCGTGCCTCGATTCAGGTCAACGGCCGTAAGCTGGCCGTAGGGCGGCTTGGTGAGGGGCAGATCATTATTGAAGGTTGCGTTCGTGCCCGCGAGATCGCCGGTCCAATCGGCATCTACCTCCGACGCGCGCGGATTCGCCGATGACCGGTCAGGCCGCGCCACGCGCGCGATGTGGGCAAGATTTGAAGTCTTCACATAGAGCAGCCCTGTCTCAGGATCGAAGGCTCCTCCGCCCCAGTTTGCACCGCCAATTACACCGGGCCGCATCACCGTGCCTTGATACGAAGGCGGCGTAAAGACCGGCCCCAGCCGGTATTTCTTCAACTGTGCCTGCGCCGCTGCTTTCAACTCCGGCGTGGCATCAAAGGCGTCGTCAAGCGTCATGCCCTGCGGGCTGATTGCGGGCGGCAGCGTAGGAAAGGGCTGCGTGGGCGAGGCGTGCTCGCCTTCAACGTCGCTCGCCGGCACCGCCCGCTCCTCGATTGGCCACACGGGCTTTCCGCTCACGCGGTCGAACACAAATGCGAAGCCTTGTTTGGTCAGTTGCACGACCGCGTCTATTCTGCGGCCATCCACGGCGATCGTCACCAGGCTTGGCGGCGCCGGCATGTCATAGTCCCACAGCCCGTGATGGACAAGCTGGTAGTGCCACTTGCGCACACCCGTGGCGGCATCCAGGCACACGAGCGAATCCGCGAACAAGTTATTTCCAGGGCGATGCCCGCCGTAGAAATCGTTGCTCGGCGTGCTCACGGGAAGATAAAGCAGTCCGCGGCGATCGTCGAGCGTCATCGGAGCCCACACATTCGTGTGCCCGGTGAACTTCCACGAATCGTCGCCCCAGGTGTCGTTACCGTATTCGCCGGCCTGCGGAATCGTGTGAAAACTCCACACTTGCTTGCCGGTTCTGGCATCAAAGGCGCGAAGATCACCCGGTGGATCGTTGCGGTAGACAAGCCGGTCGCCCACTCCGTTGCCGACGATTACCAGGTCCTTGTAGACAACCGGCGGCGAGGTTTCCGTGTAGTGGAGCTTGTTGATGGGCCAGATCAAGCCCTGGCTCAGGTCAACCACGCCGTTGCTTCCGAATGAGGTGACAAGCCGTCCCGTCTTCGCATCGAGGCAGATCAGCCGGTACCGGCTGTTCAAAAAGATTCGCAGCTTGCCGGCGTCGCGCCAGGCCGCAACGCCGCGATGCACGTAGCCCGTGCCGTTGGGTGGCTGCCCGTCCTCGTATGCTTTGGGGTCGTAGCTCCAGAGTTGAGCGCCGCTCTCAGCGTCGAGAGCGACCACTTTGTTAAACGGCGTGCTGAGGTAGAGCACATTGTCAATCATCAGCGGCGTGTTTTCGAACATGCCCGGGCGCGAGCCGAATTGCGGCAACGGCAGTTCGCCCGTCTTCCACGCCCAAGCCATGCGCAGCTTCGCCACATTCTGGCGATTGACGCCATCGAGCGCGGAGTACTTCATGCCTCCTTGATCGCCGCCGTAGAACGGCCACTCCACCGTGGCGCGGTCCGCCAACACAGACGCAGCGCCACCGATCACAGCGGCCGCCGCGACAACACTTATGGCAATTTTCTTGATCATAGACATGACAGCGGGATGTAATGCCGTGACGCGCTTCTTGTCAACAGAAAAGGCCAACGGGAACTCACCTTCTTGGACGAAGTAGGCTTCGAGGGCTAGCGACCGGAAGAGCCGGCCGAAACGGGAGAACCAAGCACAATTACGTCCCCCATGTCACTGGCTGTCAGCACCGGCGTCTGCCCCTGGCTTGCAGCGGATCTCGTGGCTGGCGATCCTCCGGCAACATAGGCGGCTCGTTGCGACGTGCCCTTCGCCGCGGCGGCTCTTGACACCTGATCTTTCACGTAGGGATAAATCTGCTGGATGCTATCCATTCCGTTGTCGCGGCGGAGTGCCTCGATCAGAAAATGGGTGAAGTAACCGTTCTGGAAGGGCGCGCCCTCGTAAGAAGACTGCTCTTCCTGGCTCGAGCTCAAAATCGCGCGGCCGATCCCCTGGCTGATGCGATCGAGCACAGACGCGGAAGGGGCCGACTCGCTCACTTGCAAAGCCCGTTCGCGGCTCGCGATGCCGGCGCCGCCGCTGTGGCAGGTGTCCAGCAGGATCACGGTGCGGCGCGCGCGAATCCGCGTCCGCACAATGTCAGAAAGGTCCACCATGGCCATCGCGGTGGCAAATAAGCTGTCCTGGTCGCGCAAATCGGTGTCTGAAGTCACCACATAATTCACGTCGGCGGTATCTTCTGAACGCGAAGTCCCGTGAGAGGCCAGGAAAATCAGCACGAGGTCGTCCGGCTGCGCCTCACGCGCGAGCCAATTCAGCCCCTCTTTCAACTGACGGGTGGTCACTGCTTCGGTCAGGGTATGCACATTCGAAGCAGGAAAACGACCGAATTTTGGATCTACCAGGACGGAACTGAAATCCTTCGCGTCCTTGCCGGTGAAATGCAGATTCAGGTTGGGATCGTGAAATTGTGAAATGCCGATCACCAGCGCCCACTTATTGCGCACCGGGGGAAGAGTTTTCAGCTCCGGTTGCGGCGGCGCGGCAAGAACGAAAGGACTTGCTCCGTCGGTCATGGCCTGCGAACCGAAGAGCTTGGCCTTCCCGAGGGCGTAGGTCGCGTTGGCAGCCCGGCCCAACTTTCCTTCAAAGAGAGAGCGGTAATACCAGGCGTCACCGGACGAAACACATTCCTCGTTTGCGTGCTTCAACAGTTGCAGACCGTTTTGAACCTCGGAGGGCGTGCCGGTCTTGATCTGCTCCAGCGCCTGAACGACGAAATCTTTGGCCACACCGCAGCGTTCATCCTGCGCGCGTGCCGGAACCGCATACAAAGAAAAAACCAAAAAAAGAATTGCAGCAGAAAAGATCGAGGCGCGCCATGGTCGCGGCCGCTGCGGTTTGACCGATAGGAGGAAGCTCTTCCGAGGCGAGATCATACAGCGCTAGCCACCGGTCCCGGAACCAGACGCCCGGTGTTGAGCCTTGGCGTGCGTGCGGTCACGCATCGCGCCGACGATCTTGCCCTTCACACCGTTGTTCGCAAGTTTGATCAGACCGTCTGGCGTCAGGTCGAAGTTCACATTTGCCGCGTCATGAATCGCGCTCACGATGCTGTCCTCATCCACGCCGCTCTTTGCCATTCGAATCACGTCATCGTTGGTGAGCGTCGGACCGGCCTTCGCTGGGGCGGACGTGTTCGAGGAAGCTGTCGCCGGAGGGGATGTGCTCGAAGAAGCGGTTTTCGAACTGGGAGCCGAACTGCCGCTTCGGCTCGTGCTACTCGTCCCGGTCGCGGTTTTGGTGCTCCTCGCTGGGGCGGGCGATGTGGCCGCGCCGGATTTCGAAACGGCTGCGGATGACCGGGCTACGCTGTCATCCGCCGTATTGACGTTGGCCGCAAGTTTCTTATAGTGCGCGACGGCCGTTTCGATGCGGGTTTGCGCCTCGATGAAAGGCTTTTCATCGGCCTTGGCGTCAATCGCAATTCCATATGCGATCGCCGCCTGCTGGAAGAGTTTCTTAGCTGCCGCCGGGTCTTGCGTCTGGTAACCCAGCGCCTCATAGCCGACGCCAATGTTGTACTGGCGATAGGCGTCGTCCGCGGGGTTCGGCAATGGCGTCATTGTTTCGAGAGTTTCGGTGTAGCGTGTCCACAACCCGCTGTCGGCGAGTTTGTCCGCAACATCCAGTTTCCCGCGCGCTAGCGGCACTTCGATCGTCTCATCCGTCGTCACCAGCCGGGCGGCGAGATCGTTTGCAGCGTGCGTCAGCAGAAGCTGCCGCAATTGGACGGTGGTCGGCGGCCCGTAGGACTCAGTAGTCTTTTTGCCCGCCAATCGTTTGAAGGGGTCAGATACTTTCGAGGCGGCCGATTCGCCATCAGCCTGATTCGTGCCTGACTGGTAAGTCTGCGAATAGTTCTCAACGATGTTGTCGCTATCGAGCGTATGCGCATGCGCGTCTTTGACCTGGTAGCTGATCGTGACTTCGCCCGTGACCTTGTAATACTGGTTCTGCTGTTCCGGCACGCCCTTTTTATTCTGGATCGCGACATCGGTGCGTGTGAATGGCGTCGGCTTCGGCGTCTGAAACTCGAGGATCGTGCAGGAAATAGTCGCATCGGCACCGGTTCTTGTGACATGCAAATTGTGATTGTATTTCTGCAGATCCGTGGCCACCAGATCGGAGAACGTATCCGTCAAATCCGCGTACGCCGGATCGTGCGAGGTTACGCGAATATCTATGGCAGTTCCGGGCAGATGCACCGCGGCCGGCAATTTGCGTTGCAATTTGATCGTTTTCTTGCGCATCGAGCCGAAACCTTGCGCGCGCACCGCCGTTGATAAAACGCCGCAACACAAAACCGGAACCAAAATGCGAGTAAGTCCTAAACGCATTGCACGGCCGAAACCGTCTTGCCAGCCCATTCTTGACGGCCAGGGAAATAGATTATCGGGAGTTAAAGGGTCTGAACGAAAACTATGAGAGCCAAAAGATGGTAGTTTAGAATCGGGCATACAACGTGGCCCCCAACGAGAAACCCGCAAGAATGCTATCCAGTCCGCGCGCAAAGCCACAAGGCTGCAATCGAGCGACACGTCACGGCAACTATAACCCCTGCGCCCTGTCCCTGCTATAGCAAGGATAAACAATTCCGTTACGAGACGCCGGTGCGGCCCTGCCAAATGTCTACTGCGTGCCGGTGCCCTTCGGGAGGCTGTGCAGATGCAAATACTGCACGCTCCAGTCCGTTGGTACGGCGACGCTGGCCCCTCGCGTGCCGTGGCTCGCGCCGCCGAGCAAATTCTGCAAGGGTGAACCCGCCGCCCGCGCCCCACGTGTCGCAGCACCCTCAAAATTTAGCGCGTCGGGATCAGAGAGCTGTTGATCGGTAGTCAACAAAATGTAAGTGTCTAAGCCAAACGGAGCCCCAATTCCGATCCTCACGCGAGGCAGCGTAATTTCCGGTGTCGCACCGCCCTCGATTGGGAATTTGTTTTCGCCTCCCGTGTTGGGGAAGAGCAGCGTTCCCTGCCCGCTGCAATCAATGTTCAGCACGTAGACCCAGCGGGGGCTTACCGAGGCCGTAACGGCATGGTCCGCTTTCAGTACGAGGTCGTACTGATCGGCTTCGTGCGTCGGGGCATCCGTGATCAGCGTTCCGTCGGAGACGCGTTTCAACGCCAGATGGTACGGAAAGTCCCCGCCATCTCCCTCAGGGGCGGGAAGCGAGAGCCAGGCATGCACTTTGGCAAGCCGAGACGCCAGCGTTGCCAATCCGTCCGCCGCGGCTTGTGTATCTCGATTGCCCGCCACGCTCACCCAATCCGACCGCATGGGGTACGGCGAATCCTCGGAGCACACTCCAGAGACGCTTGCCTGGCCGGATCGCGTGCTTGCTTGCTCAAGCGCCGACTTGCGAAACCAGGAATAGCGAAGCTGGCCGGCTTGCGTCGCGCCGACCAGCACATAAAGCGCTTCGCGAGGATCTTTCACGACCTGCATTGCGCTCGCGCCATCTTCCGACTGCAATTGTTGTGTGAGTTCCTTCGACGGCGGTAAATTCACGAGCAGCCGGACTTCTCCGCTTTTCAAGGCGCTCGCGATGGCGCTCGCGCTGAATTTCGCGCCGAGCGGTGTGCTCTCCGCCGATCCTGCACGCGAGAGCTTCCACTGTTGTCCATCCCAAGAAATCATGTGCGTTGGCGCCTGGCGTGCGGGATCCTCGACGAGCGTCACATTTCCATTTGCGTGCAGTGACGCCAATTCCCGCACGGCTGCCGCAATCTCTTCCTGGCCCAGCGTGGGCGGCGCCGTCCAGACGTTTAGCACATTGCTCTCAAGCGGGACCCACTTCGCCACTTCAAACAGGTCTCCGACCGCAATTTTGGCGCCGGCGCCGCTTACGACCTCGGCGGTCGAACGCGTCAGCCCGGTCACCTGCTGGATGCGAACTCGTGTGCCCCCAAGTTGACCCGTCTGTGTAACCTGCACCAGCTCGCTTCCGGGTCCGAGCTCGCTCGCCATTCCCGCATCCAGGACGATTCCGCCAGACTCGCTCACGCTGGCGACCGCCACACGAAGCTTTGAGCTCCCGCTGCCGCCGGTGAATAGCGGCTGCCTGCGCCGCGCCGCCGAACCATCGAGCATCGGCTGCTGATCGACGAGGCCCATACTCTCCATCATCACCTTCACGCGCTTGTATACGTCCTCGGCCGACGCGTCAGTCGGAACCGCCTTCAGCGCCTCAATTACGGCCATCGTAAACGCCCCGTGCGCCTCGTTGCCGGAAGGCCATTCCTCCGCAAGTTGGTCCGGTTGCGTCGCCGAAAAAACTAGCGCACCGTTGGGCTGCCGGTCCTCTGGAGCAACCACTTCCTTGCCGTCTTTCAGGTCCGGACCTTCGTTGATGTCCCGCGGATCGTAGGCGAGATATCGCTTCTTGCCTTGCGTACCGAGTGGAATGCCCCTGGCAATCGTGCCGCTATGGCAGCTATCGAAAATTGCGGTCAGCTTGACGCCTTTGTCCAGAGCGGCGTTGAAAATGCGTGCGATCTCGCGATCGCGCACATCGAAGGTTCCGGTATATGCGTCGGAAGGCACAATCGTGTTATCGAAGTGATTCGAACGTTTTGTGGATTTTGAGTTGTAGCGCAGTGAACCATGGCCTGCATAGTAGAAGACGACGATGTCGCCGGACGCGGGCTCATCCACCAGATATTTCTGCATCGCTGCGAGGATCGCGTCGCGCGTTGCCTGGTTCTGCAGCAGCACGTGCATGTGGGCAGGATCGCTCGGGAACCCGAACTTCGGACTGACGAGCAAAGCCTGGACGGATTTCACGTCATTGACGGCGCCATCGAGGTCCGGCCATTGCAGCAGATCGAACCGGCTCGGCCCGGCTGTGTCGGGAGCATTGATTTTGGGAATCGGCCGTCCGTGGGCCTCGTAGGTATCAATGCCGATGAGCAGGGCGCGTTTTGTTTGTGAGAACGCTACTGGAGCCCATAAAGCGAGGCCCAGAATAAGGATCCTTCGCAATCGGCAGAACACTTCGCCTCCATCGTTGCAGCTTGCCGCCAGTTGTTTCGCAGAGAATCGTCTTGCAGCCTGGAATCTTAGCACTACAGTCACTGTTTCGTCTCTGACACAACCGGCTTCGGGTATGCTTTCTGCAGCGCGTCCTGATATTCGCGATTGAGCGCCTGCATCCGAGTGAATTCCCTTTTAACGGCATCACGCAATTCGGCGTGGGTTGCAAAGTCGTACAGAATCGCTGCCATCGTCTCGGAATCAATCGTGAAACCTTGGTGCCCGATGTCTGTCACCGCATCCGCTTCCATGCCGTAGGTGTGATTCGTGAAGTTCGAGGACTTCGCGGTGATCTCGGCGCCTGGAATTTGGCTGGAGACGCTTCCGGTCTCATCGTAACCTTCAGGCTTCCCCGGCTCGGGGATCACGCCTGTTGCGCCAAATTGTTTCATGTAAGCGAACCCGAGCTCCTCGAGCGTGGCGAGGGAGATGCCATCACGATCGTGGCCGTAGTGGTCAATTTCGACTTTCGTGCCGGTAGCCAACGCGGCAGCACGCGCAGCATCGTCTACCCAGGCCGTGAGCTGCTCGAGGTAGACCGCATCCGGATAGCGAATGTAGAAATCCGCGACAGCCTTGTCCGGCACGACGTTGGGCGCCGCACCGCCTTCCGTGATAATGCCCTGAATCCGCGCTTCCGGGCGCATGTTGCTGCGGACGCTGTCAACGTTATTGAAGAGCTTGATCACGGCCTCGAGCGCGTTCCGGCCATTCCAAGCCGTCAACTGGTGTGCCGGCGCGCCGTAAAACGTATACTTCGCGCCATCAATATTCATGCAGCAAGTGCCAAACCCGGCGCCCGCGCGCGTGGTCGCCACCAGCGAATGGCTGCGCACGATGATGTCGGCGCCCCTGAAGACGCCCGCGTCCCACATCACCACTTTTGCCTCCGGCGGCATCATCTCCTCGCCTGGCGTGCCGTAGACGGTCACCGTTCCGGGCGTTTTTGTGCGCGTGAGGTATTCCGCCATGGCTACTGCTGCCGCCAGACCGACGGGACCTTGCGCGCTATGTTGGTCGCCGTGGAACGCGCCCTTCGTTCCTCGCAGAGCGTCGTATTCCACGATCACGCCGAGATTCGGTCCGGACGTGCCGTGCCGGTACTTAGCGACGAACGCCGTCTTTAATCCGGCGACACCGCTGGTGAGGTCAAAATCATGTGCCTGCAAGTAAGAGGTCAGCTTTGCCACGGCGTGAGTTTCCTGGAAGCCGATTTCGGGATCCTTGGTGATGGCGTCGGCCATGGGCAGCAACTCGGTTTGCATAAGCTGCTTCACGCGCGTGATCACTTCGTCGCGTCCCGGATCGGGAGCCATCAGCTTCGCGACCATCTGCCCGACGTTGAGCGATTGCTCGAGCTCCTGGATTTGCTTCACCACGGCGGTCGCGGCCTGCTTTTCTGTCTCTGTCTCCTGCGCCGCCACCGGCATCGCGGTCAGCACGAACAGTATTGCCGCAAGCGAACCCCTGCGCATAAAGCCTCCGATCACTCGATAGAGAGAAACTCGCTGGTATGCGGCTGGCATTCTAATATGGGATCGGCGATGGCTGCGCACAAAAAAGAGAAGCTTCCCGCGAGGGAAGCTTCTCTACAGTCTTCAGGCTGAGGTGCTTATTTACCGCGGCGGGCGTTGTGCTTTGCGTTGTAGATGTTCTTCGAGAGGTGATTCTGTTCGTTGTTCACTTGCTTCTTCTCGCCCTGCGTCAGTTTGCCGCCGTTCTCCTGGCGGTCCGCGCGCACCTGCTGATTCACCGCGGTTTCTTTGCCCTCGACCTTCCCGGCTTCGCCCGGCGTGAGCTGCCCGCTCTTGATGCCTTGCGCGATGCGGTCCTGCTGATTTTCCTGCCGCTGGCCGACCTCGCTATTGCCGAAGTGATCCGTGTTCGAGTTGTGCTTGTCGGTATAAATTTGGTTCGAAAGCTTGTTCTGTTGGCCATTGATCTGCGTTTTCTCCGCCTGGGTGAGCTTTCCGCCGTCGGCTGCGCGGTCCGCGGAGATTTCGTGATTCAGTCCAGCCTGCTTATCTTCCAGGTTGGTAGTCTCACCCGGCGTCAACTCGCCACTTTTCACTCCTTGCGCGATGCGGTCCTGCTGATTGTCTTTGCGCTGGCCAATGGTGGCCGGATCGGAACTCGAAGTCTGTGTAGTGGAAGTCGTGCTTTGCGATTGCGCCATCGCCTGCGTTCCTGCCATGACTCCAACGAAAAGAATTGCCAATGGCACTGCGTTCCACTTCAACCATGTATGTTTCATCGGACACCTCAAATCTCTTAAGAATCCAACCCCGCCAGAGTGCCACTCGTATGATTCACTCTGCCCACTTATGAAACCCGATTCACGAGCAAAAGTTGTGCGCCGATCCGCCTTCGCGAGTCGAGACAATGCCAAAATGCTGCGAGACAATCGTCTGCGAGCCCGTGTGCTACACTTTCCGTGGTAGCTGTTTTGATCGAACTTTCGTTCTCAAATCCGCGCTCGCAATGATCCCTATAGAATCTCTCCGCAAACAATTCCGCTCTGAATTCGGAGGCGAGCCGCAGGTCTTTTGCGCACCGGGGCGCGTCAACCTGATCGGCGAGCACGTGGACTACAGCGAAGGGCTCGTGTTGCCGCTGGCGATTGACCGCGCCTGCTACGCGCTTGCACAGCCCAGGCGCGACCGCCGCTTGCGAATCCGTTCGATACAATTCGATCAAACGGTCGAATACGCTGTGAATGATCCGCACAGGAATGCGCAGGAATGGGCGGCTTATGTTCGCGGCGTATCCTGGGCGCTCGAACAGTCCGGCGATCACATTCCGGGAGCGGACATCCTCGTCTCGAGCGACGTCCCCCTCGGCGCAGGTCTCAGCTCTTCCGCCGCTCTCGAAGTCTCGTCGGCGCTTGCGCTCCTTGGCACCAGCGGCCGCCACAAAGACCTGACGACGATCGCGCGCCTGTGCCAGCGCGCCGAAAATGAATATGTCGGCATGCAGTGCGGGATCATGGACCAGCTCGTGGCCTGCTTCGGCAAAAAGGATCACGCCATCTTGATTGATTGCCGCACGCTCGAAACAACCCCGGTGCCGCTCGATGGCACGAAAGCTAGCGTTATCGTTGCCAACACGATGGCGAAGCACGCGTTGGTATCCTCCGAATATAATCGCCGCCGGACTGAATGCGAGGAAGCCGTGCGAAGGATTCGCGCGCGCAAACCATCAGTGCGCACTTTGCGAGACGTCACCTGGGCGGAAATCGAAGCAGAAGCTGCAAATTGGCCTGACCCGATCCAGCGCCGGGCGCGCCACGTCACGACGGAGATTGCGCGGGTTGAGACCGCGGCGGTCGCCCTGCAGGCGGGGCGGTACGAAGAAGTTGGCCGGCTTATGGCGGCATCGCACGAAAGTCTCGATTCCGATTTTCAGGTGAGTTGCGCGGAGCTGAACACTATGGTTTCCCTCGCCATCGAGTTGCCGGGATGCATCGGAGCGCGCATGACCGGCGGCGGCTTCGGCGGCTGCACCGTCAATCTTGTGTGGGCGAACCAGGCGGAATCGTTCGCGAAAGAGTTGGCGCAACGCTACAAACAAGCTACCAGCGTCCAGCCCGAAGTCTATGTGTGCGAGCCTTCCGATGGCGCGCGCCAAATCCGCTGAGCTTCGCGGACCGGCGCCTGGAACGAGGCGCCCATACTTTGGTTCTTCATGCCTTTGCCACGCTAGGAGCGCCAGCCTGCACGGGTTGTTTCCGGGGCCTGGAAAACTTCCACAAAATCCGCGCGAGCAACAACGCCGCGAGAATTACTGTGTAAGTGAGTGGCGTGTAGACCCCGTTTTTCACCAGCCACCAGTAGTGAATCACGCCGGCAATCGCGGCAAAATAGACCAGCCGGTGCAACGCCTGCCAGCGTTTGCCTCCCATCTTGCGGATCGCCCACGCGGTGGACGTCAGCGCCAGAGGCAGCATCAGCAGCCATCCGAGCATCCCCACGGTAATAAATTTTCGCTTCAAGATGTCCGCGATCATGCGCTGTACATCGAATTGCGAATAGAGCCACACGTAAGTCAGCAGATGCAGCGAGCCGTAGAAGAAAGCATAGAGGCCCATCATGCGCCGGAATCGCACGAGCCAATTCAGATGTACGCTCAAGCGGCGTAGCGGCGCGATGGCCAACGTGATCAAGAGGAAGCGAATGGTCCAATCGCCCGTCGTGTGCGTGAGTGTGGCAATCGGGTCGGGCCCGAGATTATTGGTGAAGCCGCCATACACCAGCAGCCCGAAGGGAACCAGCGCGGCAAGAAATGCGGCGACCTTTAGCGAAATGATGGCGGCTTTGGGCATTGTCTTGTCGCGAATGGATCGCGGCCTTTCTGCGCAGCGCGCACACAACAACTCCTCACGCGCAATCCTTGAATTCGTCCGCACACTTCAATTTAAGGTTAGTAGTATTTCCGCAGGTCCATCCCGGCGTAAAGGCTGGCGACCTGGTCGCCATAGCCATTGAACATCAGGGTTTGGCGCGTCTGCTTGTAAAACGGCTCGCCGATCCGCCGCTCGGTCTTTTGGCTCCAGCGCGGATGATCCACACTGGGGTTTACGTTGGAATAGAAACCGTATTCGTGGCTGTTGGATTCGTTCCACGCCGTCGGCGGCTGCTTATCCACGAATCTCACCTTGACGATGGATTTGCACGACTTGAATCCGTACTTCCACGGAATCACCACGCGCACTGGCGCGCCATCCTGATTGGGCAGCGTTTCGCCATACAAACCGACGCACATAAGCGTCAGCGGGTGCATGGCTTCATCCATCCGCAATCCCTCGGAATATGGCCAATCGAGACCGGCCTCACGCGTCCAGGGCATTTGTTTCGTATCGTAGAGCGTGAAGTATTGGATGTACTTCGCGTTCGAAAGCGGCTCGCATTGCTTGATGAACTCAGAAAGCGAATAACCCACCCAGGGAATCACCATGCTCCAGGCCTCAACACAGCGGTGGCGATAGATTCGCTCTTCCAGCGGTCGCAGTTTCAACAGCGTGTCTATGTCGAAGGTTTTCTTCTGCTTTACCAGCCCTTCCACTTGAATCGTCCAGGGACGCGTCTGCAGCTTGCCGGCATTCTTCGCCGGATCGCCCTTATCCACGCCAAACTCGTAGTAATTATTGTAGTGCGTGATGTCGTTGTAGCTGGTCTGCGTTTCGCCGGTGAGTGAGAGCGGGCTCTTCACGATATCGAGCTTGGTGTCTGCTTCCACGGTCTGCCGCGGAAACACCACATTGCCCAGCAACTTCGACCCGAGTGCTGCCGCGCCGAGCGCCGCCGCGCCGGTAATGAATTTGCGTCGATCCAGGTAATCCGATTTCGACGTGATCTCCGACGAGGGAATATCAGGACGTTTGCCTATAAGCATGGGTTATCTCCAAGGGCTTCTCGGGAGGCCGCTCAAAATTTCAATTATCTTTACACATTGTAATACGTTTCAGGATGCGAGTTGGATGATGCTGGGGACGAAGGTTGCTCAGACAGTGCTGCTCTCCTTTTCAGCGCCGCGCGAGGCAAAAAGTGCGTTCAATTCTGAATAGGAAACGGCGCCCGTGAGAATGCTCTCGAAATCGGTGCCCTCTGCAACAAGAAACAGCAGCTTGCGGAAATGGCCGTATGCGGCCCGTCCGAGCGACGAGCCGAAGCTTAGCCGCCGCACGCCCAGCCGCGACAGCTCCTCTAGGTTTGGCGCGCCTGTGCCGGCGAGGACATTGAGCGGAGCGCCAATTTCCCGCACGAAGGCGCCAATTGTTTCTGCGTCGCTGAGCCCTGGTACAAACAAGCAGTCCGCGCCTGCCTCCCGATAGGCACGGCAACGTCGCACAGCCTCCGCAAATCGCTTGGCCTTTTCTTCTTTGCCCTGCCAAAAAGTATCGGTGCGAGCGTTGATCACAAGGGGCACTCCCGCCCCCGCGCCGACTTCGCGGATCGCATGGATTTCCTCCACCTCCTGCGACAGATCTTTGAATTTCGCGGTGGCCTCGTCTAACCCGTCTTCGAGGTTCAATCCGATCGCGCCCGCCGCAATCAATTCGCCCGCGAGGCGCGCGGCATTTTCCGGTCCAACACCATACCCACCTTCCAGGTCGGCGCTGACGGGCAATTCCACAATGCGTGCGATACGCGCCACCGCCGCCAGCATTTCCTGCCGCGGCACAAATTGCCCGTCCGCATAGCCGAGCGAATGCGCGACACCCGCGCTCGAGGTGGCAATTGCCGCAAATCCCGCGGCCTCCACCAGCCGCGCGCTGGCGGCGTCCCACACGTTTGCCAGCACCAGCAGTTTCGGTCCAGCGTGAAGGGCGCGAAAGCGATCCGCCTTCGCAGCGAGTTTCGTAAATGAGGAGCTTTTAGTCACGGCACCCTCGGTCTCAGCAATCGCCAATCAATATACCGTACGCTTCTGCACTGTCGCTTTCGTATGCAACGCAAATCTCGGCTCCGCAGCCATGCTTCCCGTCAATCTCCCCACTACATATTCCCCCATCGCAGGACCGTGCTTGAAGCCATGTCCTGAACCGCCGCCCACGAGCCAAACGTTATCGAAGTCTGGGTGCCGATCCACCAGGAAATCTCCATTCGAGGTATTTTCGTACTGGCACACACGCGCTTCCACCATCGGCGCGTCCGCGAGCGCGGGAAAATGCTCGACCAAGTAGGCGCGAGCCACGGCCAATCCTTCTGGAGTCGGCGTGCGGGCGCCAGTGTCCGGATCGAATCGCTCGCCGTGCCGGTCCGAGGCAATTTTGAACCCGCGGCTCTCCAGGTCCGGCATTCCATAGAAGAGGTCCGCGATATAGAGCCATCCCGGCATGTCGGGTGGAGCAAACCGGATGTCTCCCGCAGGCACGCCAAAAAAGAAGACTTCCTGCCTCGTGACAAAAATGCGATCCCCGAGAAGCTCAGGAAACATCTTCCCCAGCCATGGACCGCAGCAAAAAACAAACTCTCCCGCTCGAATCATTTCTCCCGACAGCGTTTGTACGCAATCCACTTTGCGTGAACCGGAAGGCGCCAGGACGGCTTCGACATGATAGTCCACGCCCTGGCGTACGGCTGCCTCGACAACGGCCGCGACGGCGCGGCGCGCGAGCAAAACTCCGCTATTCGGCTCGAAGAGCCCCCACGACGCGCGGCCAAGCGCAATCTGCGGCCAGCGGCGCTCCAATTCCGCGCGCGTCAGGATTTCGTGCGGCACGCCAACACGCTTGAGCGTCTCGCGCGTTACGCGCGCGTAGACGTCCTCTTCATTGTTGATCCACAGGATTCCCGTGGGACAAAAGAGCGGCTGCCGACCCCGCGCGAAAACTTCTTTCCACAGTTCCAGCGAGCGCACCGACCAGCGCGTGAACAATTCGTCCGGGCCGTAGCCCATGCGAATCAGCCGCGATTCACCGCCGGAGCTCGCGCGCGCATTCGCCGGCCCATAAGCATCAAGCAGCACGGCGCTGCGCCCCGCGCGCCGCAGTTGATACGCCGTCCACGCGCCAAACACTCCGGCGCCAATGACCGCGACATCGTAAGTATTGCCCGTTCCCATGTTCAGTCTTAAAAAAACTCCCGGCCGACGTCCTGCCGGCATCTTCCCTGTATATCTCAGGCAAGCGCAGTCTAGCCGACGCCTTTTGTCCGCGCCATAAATTCTCACTTTTCATTGCGGAAACTCTTCCTGCGGCGTATACGTCATTGTTCCCAGTTGTCTCCGCAAGCAACAGCCCGATCGGCGGGCCGGCGTTATTCTCGACACAAATTCATTTGGTGGAGGTGAAAGGTGCGCAAGTCCGTGGTCTGGAGCGTGGTGCTCGCGCTGCTGGTGATTCCAGTGGCCGCGCAGCAGATGCAAAAGGATGCGGTGGATCTCGAAGCCGTTTACAAAATCAAGCAGGAAGCCATCGGTGATTCGCAGGTGATGAAGACTCTGAGTTTCATCGCCGATGTCTACGGCGGACGTCTCACCGGCTCGCCCAACGCCAAGCTCGCCGGTAATTGGGCCCTGCAGCAGATGAAAAACTGGGGGCTTTCGAACGTTCACTTCGAGCCATGGCAATTCGGGCGCGGCTGGGTGAACGAGCGCTTCTCGGCCAATGTCACTTCACCGGTGACGTATCCCTTACTCGCCTACCCGCTGGCCTGGACGCCGGGCACGAATGGGCCGGTCAACGCTGAAGCGATGATCGTCAGCATCGCGAGCGAAAAGGACTTCGATCAATACAAGGGCAAGCTCAAGGGCAAGATCGTCCTGCTCACCACACCGCTTGATCTTACAATGAGCACCGAGCCGCTAGCCCATCGTTATACCGATGCCGAATTAGCTGCGATGGCGGAGCAAGATTACCCCGCCGGTCGTGGCGGCCGCGGCTTTTTTGGACCTGCCGGTTTGACGCCCGCACAGCGCGAAATGATGCAGCGCGCCCAGCAGGAAGCCGCCCAGTTCCGACCCGTTCTTTACAAGTTCCTGCAGGACGAAGGCATCGTCGCCATCTTCCAGGAAGGCCGCGGCGTGGACGGAAATCTTTTCGTGCAATCGGCGCAGGCTATCGCGCAATTGCCGCAAGGCGCCCATATCTATGACAAGGACACCCCGCCGACGCTCAACCAGGTTATGCTCATGGCCGAGCATTACAACCGCATCTACCGTACGTTGCAAAACGGAGTGCCGGTAAGCGTCGAACTCAATATCCAGAACAAATTTTTTGATGACGACCTCAACTCGTTCGATATCGTCGCCGAAATACCTGGCTCCGACCCAAAGCTGGCTGATCAGATTGTCATGATCGGCGGGCACTTCGATTCCTGGCACGCCGGCACGGGCGCGACCGACAACGGTGTCGGCTCCGCCGTGATGATGGAAGTGATGCGTGTGCTGAAGACTTCAGGATTAAAGATGCGCCGCACGGTCCGCATCGGCCTTTGGACCGGCGAAGAAGAAGGGCTGCTCGGTTCGCGCGCATATGTAAAGGCTCATTTTGGCGAGATGTTGCCGACGGAACTTAAGCTCAAGCAACCCGAGCATGAGAATTTTGACGTCTACTTCAATATTGACAATGGCAGCGGCAAGCTTCGCGGCGTCTACCTGCAGGGCAACGACGCTGCCGCTCCGATCTTCACGGAATGGATGAAGCCCTTCGCGAGCCTCGGAATGGACACGCTCACGATCCGTAATACAGGCGGCACGGATCACCTCTCCTACGACGCGGTCGGTCTGCCCGGCTTCCAGTTCATTCAGGACCCGCTCGAATACGAGACCCTGACGCACCACAGCAACAATGATTTGTACGATCGCGTGCAGGCCGACGATCTAAAGCAAATGGCCACGATTGTCTCGACCTTCGTCTATCAGGCCGCCAATCGCGACCAGATGTTTCCGCGCAAGCCGCAGCCAAAGCCGCCGGCCGCCGCTGGTCGCGGCTTTTGAGCTCGACGGTTGTTTCGGGGACCCGACTCAGACATGGGCCGGGTTCTTGTGCTGGATTCGCCGAAAATCTAGTAAATTCTCGCCATGATAATCGGCGCGCATTTCCTCTTTTACAGCACGGATCCCGAAGCGGATCGCGCCTTCCTGCGCGACGTCTTGGAACTCCGCTCGATTGATATCGGCGGCGGCTGGCTGATCTTTGGTTTGCCGCCCACGGAGCTTGCCGTGCACCCGTCTGAGAAGAACTTTACGCAGACACACGCGGACCACGGTTTGCTCGGCGCCGTTCTCTACCTGATGTGTGACGACCTGACTTCCACGGTTAAATCGCTGGAGGCGAAGAAAATTCGCTGCACGGAGATCGCGAAGGAGCGCTGGGGAATCAAGACTACGATCCCCCTGCCGGGCGGCGGCGAAATCGGGCTCTACCAGCCAAGCCACCCGACGGCGTTAAGCCTCTAGCCCGTGGCGAACCGAAGCTCCAGGCGCTTACTGCTGGCAAAACGCAACTCAGCGGGATTTTGGCGGGCGTGAGAGCTTTTTCGCCCAGTGCGAGAGATGATTGAGCGACGGCGTGTGCGTGCGCTCGAGATGTAGCGGCGTAACCGAAATTTCACCGGAAAAGACAGCGGCGTAATCCGTGTCGTCGGCGGGGTCCTGGATCACTTGCTGCTCGTGCAGCCAATAATACGTGCGTCCGCGCGGGTCCACACCTTCCTGCAGCGCGTTGCGCGTCACCTTTTCAGACTGGCGCGTGAACCGCACGCCGCCATTCCATTCCAGCGGCACATTCACGTTCAAGAACACGCCCGAGGGTAATTTGTCGCGCAGAATCACGTCCGCGAGATCGCGCGCGAAACCGGCCGCGTGATCGAACCGCGCCTCTTTGCCGCGGTAGATCACCGAGATCGCAAACGCCGGAATGCGGTTGATGGCAGCCTCGGCGGCAGCGCCCACCGTGCCGGAATAGAAGATATTCTCGCCGAGATTCCCACCGCGGTTGATGCCGGAGATCACCAGGTCCGGCGGCTCCGGGAGCAGCTTGTGCAGCGCCAGGATCATCGCGTCGGCCGGCGTACCGTCCACGGACCATTCGTTCTCGGCGATTTTCTCGAAGAAAATCGGCTGCCGCAGCGTGAGCGACTGCGCCGCCGCGCTGCGTTCATGGCTCGGCGCAACCACGCTTAACCTGGCGAAATCCTGCAGGCCATCCACCAGCGCGCGTAGGCCGGGGGCAAGAATCCCGTCGTCGTTGCAGATCAATATATGAGCCATAGTAAAAAAAACAGACCCTCGCTTCGTTTCGGGACGATACGCAGCTGGATGGTGCACAGCCAGAAGAGGTATCGGACTCGGGCCCAGCCGCGAGAAGAATGGTCGGGACGACTGGATTTGAACCAGCGACCTCACGCACCCCAAGCGTGCGCGCTACCAGGCTGCGCTACGTCCCGACCGGCAACGAACTCCCCGCTACGTCTGCGAAAAACCAGCGATCGAAGGGAGACTTAGCGTATCACTCGCTTTCGAGAAGCGTCAACAATTCGCGCAGCGAGTCCCGCAGATCGAGCAACACCTGGCGGCTGATCGTGGGCTGCGACGCGCGGCCGGCCGCCGGTTGCGCCGCGATTGGGGCGAGGGCAGGAGCGGCGGCAGCGCCGCCACCGGTACTCACCGGCCGGGCAGTGTGCGCGTGTTCCGCGGCCCGGGGCTCGCCGCGTGCCTCTGGTTCGGCGTGATGTGTCCCGCTTTCATACGTGGGACCTGCGGCCCTAGACTCAGCGCCGCCGTTTTGCTCGCGCAAATGCCGCCGGGCTCCGGCGATGGTGAAGCCTTCGTCATACAGCAGACGCCGGATCTCGAGCACTGTTTGCACATCCTCGCGGCGATAGAGACGATGGCCTTTCGGGCTCTTCACCGGCTGCAGCATGGGAAACTCAGTTTCCCAATAACGCAGCACGAATTGCTTCGTCGAGGTAAGCCGGCTGACCTCACCGATGCGGAAGAGTTCTTTCCCCGGAATGAGGTCCGGAGCATGGCTGTTTCCGGACTCGATGCCTTTCGATTCAAACTGAGACATGGGTTCCATCACAGTGGGCTGGTTCGCACTCCCTATCCTAATGCGTTTTCCGCCTGTGTCAATTTTTAGAATCGCGGTACGCACGCATTTTACGTACCATACGGCGCGACTAGAGCGGCACGGGCGTAATGACTCCGTTTCGCTTGACGCCGACGCGGATAGGCCGCGGAGGGCCCTTGGCAGGTATGGTCACCTCGACCCACAGCTCCTCGCCAGGCCGGAGCGTCGGCAGCTTCGCATTATCCGGAATGAAGAAGAGGACCGGTTCCTCCGTCATGGCGACGGTTGCGCCGTTGATCGTCTGCACGTGCACCCAGGCTCCACTGCCGGTTCCTGCTGGTTTCGCGACAAGCCCGTTGCCGTGGATTTCAAAATAGGCCCACCCGCGATTCTCATACCAATCGAGCGCATGGTTCGGCGGACGCGACTCCCGCGCCGCAAAACCTTCGGCGGGTATGCGCAATAGTTCGCTGAGATACCGGCCGCGGATCGGCAGATCGGGATCGTAAACCTGACTCAGGACCCAGACCCGTGGACGTGTGGCGCGATCATAGAGCAGTTTGCCGCCCAGACTCAAAACGATGGCAACCTGAATCGCGCCCAACAGCAATCCCTTCGTTAGGGAACTCATATGCGAAGCTCCATCCGGGCAACAAGGCGCCGCCTAGTCCGCTCGAGTCCGTAGCCACCAGCAAGGCAAAGCACGCCGAGGAGCAACAAGCTTTCCGAGCGGCCCAGCTTGTCCATAAAGCTATCGAAGTAGAAAAAGAGAACGGTGAAGGCGAATGCCGCGATGCCGAGATTCACTCGCTCTTTTCTGTGCTCGCGTAGCCCCCAAGCGACCAGTCCAACGGATCCCGCAGCGCAGAGCAGGTAAAGCGCCAGCGTGGCGCCGACATTCTTGCTGCCGAATGACGCTCTGTAATACGCGGCGAGTATTAAGCCGTAAACCCATACCGCCCACAGCACGTTGATCCATGCGGCTCGTCCGCGCAGAAACCAAGCCAGGGCCAGCGGGCCCAGCACCGCGACAATGCACCCTGCTGCAAGGCTTGCCGTAGGCAGCGACGGAAGATATGCCCGGTACCGGGGGAACCCTGTTTGCAACCCCATGACAATTTCGAGCGCGGTGCAGGGCAGGACCGCGACACAACCAATCCAGACAAGTGCCCGCCGCGCTGGGGCCTTCTGTTCGCCGATGCTTGCCGAGAGATACGTGAGCGCGGTCAGTAACAAGCCCATAGCGAGCACCCGTTTGCCTCCCCGGTACGATTGGATCGTTACCGACCATTGGCCTACCAACCACGCGGGAACAAGTAGTGCGAGCAGGGTGGCTTGTACCCAGTCGTGGAGAAGGAGATATCCGGCAGCGGCACCGAGCGACCAGAGCAGAAGACCGGTAGGCCAGTTCTCGCGCAAATTGAAAATCTGGGCGGCAAGAAAAATGGCTGCGCCCAAAGTGGCCGTGCCAATGCCCTGAAGGGTTGTGGAAAGCGGAGGCACACGGTCCGCGAGCAACGCGCCGCCGAAATGAAACACGGCGACCGTAAACAGCAGTATGGAAAATCGGGCGGCCGGAGATAGCGTGGCCCAATGGGCGGCGACAAACAACGTGACTCCTGCGGTGATCAGCAATCCGCCAAATGAAACAGCCAACATAACCGGCCACTGAAGACTCGATCCGCGGCCAGGACTGGCTTCAAATGCGCGGATGCGTTCCGCGGTAGCTGCATCAATCAGGCCGGCGTCGAGCCATTGACCGAGTTTCGACTCTAATTTCGTTGCCGCCTCCATAAGTAATCAGAGTTATGGCCACGTTGATTAAGCCGTATCTACCATAGGTGGGAAATGATAAGCAAGGCGCGCGCAGGCGAAGCTACGGATTTCTCCCGCGGATTCCAAGAGGCGAATTTTGTGCTTCGCAGGTTTGAAAGCGTGCACAGGCCGAGGCCACATGGCCCGGACCCGCACTCGGAAGTGCTATATCTTCTTGTGGGCGGCGGCGTCAATGGCTTTGGTGCGTTCTTTGCGATAATTTTGGCCGCGCTTGAAGCCATGTTTGAAGGCTGCTTTATCGTGATATTCCGGATGGCTTACACGAAGCTTGGCGAGGCATTCTTCGTAGGACTTGTCGCGATTGGCGATACTGAGCGCGGCCTCGAAGCCGGCGCGGTATTCGGGCTCTTCGCGCTCGAAGTCGCCGCCTGACTCAATGTAATGCTCCTTTTCAACGTCTCGCGCGCCGACCCACATCATCTCGCGGGCCTTGTCTATGCTCTCGGCGCCATTGTGTTCGAGCGCTCCGCGAGCCGCATCCGCCTGCGCGGGATCGGGTAGCGCGATCACCACGCTGCGCCCCTGGCGCAAGGCATCTTCGTAAACATAAAGCTCATCTTCAGGGAGCCCCGCTGAAAGGTTGGCGTCCATAGCGCCTGCGGCCGCACCGACCCCGACCGCTCCCAACGCGCCGACGATCGCTCCGCCCAGGATTCCCGCCACAACCACCGGCCCAACTCCCGGGATCAACGCACCGGCCAAGACCGTGGCGATTTCCCATCCGCCAGCGAGCCCGACGGTGCCTCCAACCACGGCTCCCAGGGCCTTCGCCATGCCGGGCTTTTCAGCAGTCAGCGTGGGTACCGCGTTGAGCTCCTGCTGGGTGGAACCGGGCGTAAGCAGGCTGATCCGGTCATTGGTGATGCCAAGCGTGCGGAGTTCGGCGACGGCGCGGCCCGCATTCTCCTTGGACTTAAAGACTCCGGCGATGGCTTTCATGTGAAGCCTCCTAGATCAACTCGAATGATTACAGTCTGAAGCAACTACGAAGGCCAATTCTGGTCGGCAACTATTTGGATGAGCGAAACGGGGAATCGGGAGTGGGAAAGGGTCCTCGCAACGGTCCAGCGGCACTGGGGGGCCCCTCCCGCCTACGAACTCTAAAGAAATGTAGCTCGAATGCACAGCGCAAACTGCCGAAAAACAAAAATGCCGCGACCGTAAGATCGCAGCATCTGCCGTTTTAGCTCTTTGACTACGGATAAGATTTGCCAGAACCCGAATGGAACTTGAAGAATCGAACGACCTGGTCCGTGAGAACCAGTTGAGCAGCTTCGGCTTGCACAGAAGAACAAGCCTATCTGCTTCTTTTATTTAGAAAGGAGGTGATCCAGCCGCAGGTTCTCCTACGGCTACCTTGTTACGACTTCACCCCAATCATGGGTCATACCTTGGGCGCCTGCCTCCTTGCGGTTGGCTTGGCGACTTCTAGTACAACTCACTTTCGTGATGTGACGGGCGGTGTGTACAAGGCCCGGGAACGTATTCACGGCGTCGTTCTGATACGCCATTACTAGCGATTCCGGCTTCATGCAGTCGAGTTGCAGACTGCAATCCGAACTGAGCA
>Ga0182024_10001581_pt1 | contig 58276 bp, 64 predicted proteins | sample P32metaG_FD_120480 | JGI IMG/M metagenome (GOLD analysis project Ga0182024, IMG submission 120480) | Permafrost microbial communities from Stordalen Mire, Sweden - P3-2 metaG (Illumina Assembly) | ecosystem: Environmental > Terrestrial > Soil > Wetlands > Permafrost | place: Sweden: Stordalen...
CAAAAAAGTACCGGGTGACCTACTGCGCCCGTACTAGCCCGTTACCGTTGCTTCCTTCCGGACCTGGCGGGGTTGGCGGGATTACGTCGCGTAGGACCCGGCACTGCCTGATTTTACCACCCAGGCGGAGTGGGTTTTTCGGCGCTTGTGCAGCCCGCCGGTTGCGCGGAGGCACCGCAGAAGCACCCAGACCTTGATCCTTCGGGTCCGTACTCGACTGACGCGAAAGGGATGCTGACCACTGCTGGCGTACCGGTGAAGGTTGGGAAGAAATAGTCACCTTGCGCACACCGGTGCCCCCGCGCATTTTTCGTTGCATCCTGGTGCAAACGGGCTGAGAATGATCGCGATTTCCAAAAGCCTCAAAGACTCTGCTGTGGAGGATGCTCGTGAACGAAGCTGGCTCGCATCAACACCCGCATGGTCACCTCCATGCGCACAACGATTTGTATCCAGATCACCACGCGCATCTTCACAGCCACACTGGCAGCGGTGCACACACGTCGCGACGCGACTTTTTCCGCGTACTCATGGGAGGGGCACTGGCCGGCGCGTCGGTTCTGGAACTCGCCTACCATCGCGCAGCGTGGGCGCGTGCTGCGGAACCCGCAGACGCCAATCTCTTCGACCTGCAGCAAGCGGCGGATGGTGTTTTCTTCGCCCATGCGCGCGCACAAGCGATGATCAACTGCAACGCCGCTGTTTTTGTGCGATCGAAGGATGTGGTGATCGTCGACGCGCATTCCAAGCCATCGGCCGCCGCGGCACTCCTCGCCCAAATCAAGCGCGAAGTTACGACAAAGCCGGTTCGCTACGTAATCAATACCCACTTCCATTGGGACCACACGCAAGGCAATCAGGCCTATACCCAAACTGGCTCGAAGGTTGATTTCATCGCCACCTCAGCCACCAAGCAGCTCATGTCGGATCTGGCAGTGACCCGCATGAAGGCTTCAGCCGATGCCGTCCCGCAGCAGATCGACAAATTGCGCGACCGCGCTGCGCATTCAACGTCACCGGAAGAGAAAGCCTTTTGCTCAGACCAGATTCGCCAGATGGAGTCCTACCTGGCAGAGCTCAAAGATTACAAACTTGAATTGCCGACGATCACCTTCGACAAATCCTATGCGCTTTCCGATCCCGCATTCGACTTGCATCTCGATTTCCATGGACATGCGCACACCGCCGGAGACCTCTTCGTTTTCTGCCCGCAACAGCGCGCGTTGGCCACTGGCGACGCAAGTCATGGCTGGCTGCCTAACATCGCTGACGGCTTTCCGCGGGTTTGGCCACGCACCATCGATGAAGTGAGCCAGGCCGACTTCAAGCACGTTCTCAGCGGTCATGGCCCCTTACAATCGGACCGCACCGTCATGATGAACCAGAGAAATTACATTGAAGAACTCACCGAGAAGGTGGAAGAAGGTAAAAGAGCCGGCCTGACTCTGGTAGAGATGCAGCAACGCTTCGCCGTGGCCTCGCTTCGTTCGCTCCAATCCAATGGCTATGCGGCGGTGCTGACAAGAAACCAGGCAGACGGCAACCCGCACTTTGGCGAAACTTCTCCGCTTCAAAACGACGTGAACGAGAATATCCAACAGGTTCTCGACAACCTCGATCGGGTTTAAGCACGCGCGCAAAGGGTGCGTTCGCTAGACCGTGCAGGCCCGAACCTTGTAGTGGGTTGCGACTGGTTCGATCCGGCTTAGGAGCGCTGTCGCTTCGGGTTCGAACACTCGCGTCGTATAATGCTGCCCCGCAAAACGCTTGATCGCCGCAAGCGAATCGAAAAGATTCACCACCAGAAACTCCGCCTCATTCCTATCGTCTTTGCGGAGAACGTATCCGCCCCTGTAGCCCTCGATTTCGCGCAAACCGGGCAGCACTTTCGACATCAGAAGAATCTCGTACGCATCCGCATTTTTGGCCGTTGTCCAGCCACGCCAATGTCGCGCAACCATGCTTCCTCCTTCATCGATTATCGGCGCTGGAACTCCACTCCCGGTACAATAAGAGGGTGAGTAAACTTTCTCCACCCACGGCCCCTTCCGTGGGCTTTATTTCGTTAGGCTGCCCCAAAAACCTCGTCGATTCCGAGGTGATGATGGGCTTGCTCGATCGCGCCGGTGCACGGCTGACTGCAAAGCCCGAAGACGCCGAGATTCTTGTTGTGAACACATGCAGCTTTATCGACACGGCCAAGCAGGAGTCTGTCGACACCATCCTCGAAATGGCTCGCCTCAAGACTTCCGGATCGGCCAAAAAACTCATTGTTGCCGGATGCTTGGTGGAGCGCTATCGCGACGAGATTAAGAAGAACATTCCTGAAGTGGATGCGGTTGTCGGTACGGGAGAGCTGGAATCGATTCTGGAAGCCGCGGGCATCGCGCCAACGGCCGTTGTAGCCCAGTCGCCGTTCAATATTCTTAGCGGAAATGGTCACGCGGAGATTCGTTCGGGACGGGAATCGGGAGCGGGTACCCATAAGACTTTGCCCGAACCGGCCAGCTTCCGGCCGGAGGGCGACCATCGGGAAAAGCAGGGACGGTTCAGCCGCGAGGATTGGCAGGGAGCCGGACATCTGCTGCCGACGTATCTCTACAACGAAGACACGCCGCGCTTTTTGTCAACTGGACGCACATCGGCGTATATCAAGATCGCGGAGGGTTGTGACCACCCCTGCAGCTTCTGCATCATTCCCAACCTGCGTGGAAAATTTCGCTCGCGGCGCTTCGAGTCGGTGGTTGCCGAGGCGCAGAGACTCGTGGCAAGTGGAGTGCGGGAGATCACGCTGATCGGGCAGGATACGACTTGCTACGGCGAAGATCTGGGCCTTAAAGATGGACTGGCAACCCTGCTGGACACGCTAGCCGGCATCGAAGGCCTGCGCTGGCTGCGCTTCCTCTACGCCTATCCGAATCGCCTTACGGGGCGGTTGCTCGAAACGATCGCGAAGCACGACAACATCTGCAAGTATCTCGACGTGCCGCTGCAACACGCTTCTCCGGACGTTCTGAAGCGGATGAAGCGCGGGGCGGGGGCTGAGATTTTCCTGAAGACTTTGGAGAAGGTCCGCGCGGCGGTGCCCGGCATCGCTCTGCGTACATCCTTCATCGTCGGCTTTCCGGGCGAATCACTCCGTGACTTTGAGATTCTGGAGCAGTTTATCGGCGAGGCGAAGTTCGACTGGCTCGGCGTCTTCAACTACTCCGATGAAGAGGGTTCGGGAGCTTTTTCTCTCGACGAGAAGCTTCAGAAGCGGACGATTGAAGCACGCAAGCGGCGACTGATGAAGTTGCAGCAATCGATCAGCAAGCGTGCAAAGCAGCAGTGGGTGGGCCGCGAAGTGACGCTGCTGGCGGAAGGCGAGAGCGAAGAGACGCCGATGCTGTGGGAAGGCCGCACACAATTCCATGCTCCGGAAATTGATGGCAAGGTCTATATCAACGACTTTGGGAGTTTGGAAACTTTGCAGGCTGGAAGCTTCTACCGTGCCGAGATCACCGAGGCGCACGAATACGACTTTGTAGCGCGGATCGTCTCCGATTCGCTTTAAACTGTTTTTCAATGGACGATCTGGGCTATTTGAAGTCGCCGCAGGCGCTGGCCGCTATTCAGGCTCGCACAACGGAATTGAATTTCGACATGGCGTCGGAGCCGCGCACGGGTGCACTGCTGCAAATGCTTGCAGCATCAAAATCCGGCGGCCGACTTCTTGAACTGGGCACGGGAACCGGCATCGCGACGGCGTGGCTTTTGTCGGGCATGGATGCTGCATCGACCTTAATCAGCGTCGATACAGATGAACAGGTGCAGGCTGTCGCGCGTGAGGCCCTGTGTCACGACACACGGCTGAAGCTGCTGTCGCACGATGGGGCGGCGTTTCTTTGGCGCCAACCCAAGAAGAGCTTCGACCTGGTTTTTGCGGACGCGATTCCTGGAAAGTATGAGGCACTGGATGAAGCGTTGGCGATCGTGAAGCCCGGCGGGTACTACGTGATTGACGACATGCTGCCGCAGCCCAACTGGCCGGAGGGTCATGGGGAAAAGGCCCAAGGCCTGTTGGATCATCTCGCCACCGACCTGCGATTTGTGATGTTGCCGCTGGTGTGGTCGACGGGAGTTGTCGTTTTGGTGAGAAAATCTCCTCAGGAAGTTGTGCCGGAGTTATAGACGTGCCCGCAAAGAAAAAATCGGTGAAGGTTCTGCATTGCCCCAGCTGTGGGATGCTTGTCCGGCCCCAGGACGAGGACTTTCCGTTCTGCAGCGATCGCTGCCGCAAGATCGATCTCGGCAAATGGGCGATGGGTGTCTACAAGATCAGTTCCCCGGTCCTTGATCCGGAAGTGCTGGAAGATTTGGGCGGCATGAGCGGCGGCCAAAATAAAGGCTCGGATGAAGACTAGCGGAGCAACCTCCGCAGCTCAGCCAGCCATGCACAGGACAGCCTGGGCGTGGGCGATCGCGACCTTTTTTGGTGCGGGACTCGGCAAGCCAGGCCCAGGCACATGGGGCTCAGTAGCCGCAGTGTTGCTTTGGGCCGCGTATGCCTGGGGCTTCCATCCTGCGCCACAGAGTCTGCTGATGGCTCTGCTCGCCGGCGTGATTGTTTCGATTGCGTTGGGCGTACCAGCGGCGACTCTTGCTGCGCGCGAGAGCGGACGGCACGACCCCGGCTTCGTGGTCATTGACGAAGTGGCGGGCCAGTGGATCGCCTTGCTGGGCTGCCGTGCCGATTGGCGGAACGCTCTTCTGGCTCTCATCCTCTTCCGGCTCTTTGACATTGCGAAACCGTTTCCTGCCCGACAGCTTGAACGCCTGCCTGAAGGCTGGGGTATCGTCTTCGACGACGTGGCCGCCGGGCTGTATGCTTTGGGAGTAGGTTGGTTGCTGCGGCATCTCATTCCGCTGCTGCAAGGCTAGGGTCTGTTCATACCATCCGGCCCTGAGGTGCAACATGGCTCGGACACGTTCTCAATCCGCAACGGAAGACGTATTTGCCGATCCGCGCATCGACGACGTCGCTCCCGCATCGGCGTTGCCTATGGGTGAAGTGGAAGTCACCGGTGTCCATCTTGGTCCTCACTCCTCGGGGCCACCGGTCGTGCTGGTCGGCACGCAGCCGGCTCAGGTGCTGATGAGCCGGCCGAGCCGCCTGGCTTTTCGCGTGCCTGAAGATGCCACCACAGGGCTGATTGAAGTACGGTCGCCTGTGGGTGTCAGTAACGCTGCGCCTCTGCGCGTGGCACGTGAGCTTACGAGCGGGCTGCATCCCGTCACTAGCCCCGCCGTCAGCCGCTCGGGCATGGTTTACTCCACGATTTCCGGCCCGCGCGGGAAGCAGACGCCTGTGTCGGTGGTGCGTGTGAGCCCCGACGGGCGCGCAACGCCTTTCGTGACGGGAATTCTCAACGCTACTGGCCTGGCCTTTAGCCCGGAAGGCGATCTCTTCGTGACTTCCAGGGCGGAAGGCAATGTTTATCGCGTGGATGGGGCAGGCGAATCCACGCTCTATTCCGAAGGCATGGGCGTCGCCACGGGCGCGGTTTTTGATAGGGAAGGCAATCTCTACGTCGGCGACCGCAGCGGCACTATCTTCAAGATCGATCTGCAGAGGAAGATTTTCGTTCTCGCTACGCTGGAGCCGAGCATCTCGGCCTACCACCTCTCCATTGATTCGGAGGGCACGCTTTTCGTTACTGGTCCCACACTCTGCTCGAACGACGCAATCTGGGCTATCGATAGCCATGGCCAGACGCGCGCATGGTTTCGCGGTCTCGGCAGGCCACAGGGCCTGGCGTTGTCGAAAGACGGGGACGTCTACGTGACTGCGTGTTTGCGCGGACGGCGTGGGCTGGTGCGCGTCACTCCTGCAGGCGAAACGAGCCTTGTTGTGGCCGGGAACAATCTTGTTGGTGTAGCGTTTTCTCCCCTTGGAACTACTATCCTGGCGACCAATGAAGCAGTTTTCGACGTGGACCTGGGCATCGAAGGGATGACTGTATCCTGACATCGGATGAAAGTTTCCCGGCTTGTTTCGAGGCCCCTGCCCTTCGCTGTTCTTTGCCGCATTATCCTAACTAGAGGCTGAACGCCAGGAGCTAGTCGCTGCAAATATGAAATCGGAAATCATCGCTGTCGGCTCCGAGATGCTTACTCCGTTCCGACAGGACACCAATTCTCTCTACATCACAGAAAAGCTCAATGAAATCGGCGTTACGGTTGCGTTCAAGACCATCGTTGGCGATCGGCGCAAGGATCTTGTCAGCGCAATACGGACAGCATTGTGCCGCACCGACATCGTCATCCTTGTCGGCGGCCTTGGACCGACGGAAGACGACCTGACGCGCGAGGCTGTCGCTGAAACTCTTTCGTTGAGTCTGCGGCGCGAACCTGTGCAGGTAGCCGCTCTGCATGCACGCGCGGCCACTTGGCGCATTTCGATGCCGGAAAACAATCTAAAGCAGGCCGACGTGATTCAGGGCGCAACCGTTTTGACGAATCCCAACGGCAGCGCTCCGGGGCAATGGCTCGACACTACGTTCGAGGGCTATCGCAAGCTCATCATGATGGTGCCTGGACCACCGCATGAGTGCCACGCTCTCTTCGACACCGAGTGCCTCCCTCGGCTTCGTGACGAGTTACCGCCGCGCGCGATTGCAATCCGCACACTCAAGGCTGCGATGATTCCCGAGTCGCAGGCGGACAAGCTTCTGGCGCCGATTTACACCGAGTACAAGGATGTGGAGACGACCATCCTGGCCCACAACGGAGACATTCAGCTCACGTTGATCTGCTCCAAACCCACACAAGCAGCGGCGAAACAGCGCGTGGAAGAACTCGCAGGGAAGCTCGAAGAAGCTCTCGACGACTGGCTCTACTCTTCTGAAGGCGAATCGCTCGAGCAGATTGTTCTTTATTATCTTGGCCTGCGGCAAGCGACGCTGGCAGTTGCCGAAAGCTGCACCGGGGGACTTGTGGCGCAACGCATCACAGCCGTGCCCGGCAGCTCGCGGTCTTTCCTTGGTGGCGCTGTTGTGTATTCCGATCCGCTGAAGACTTCTTTCGCGAATGTGCCGCCGGAGATGATTGCTCAGCACGGCGCGGTGTCGGCCGAAGTGGCGTCGGCAATGGCCGAAGGGATCCGCAAACGCACCGGGGCCACACTTGGCGTTGGAGTCACGGGCATTGCCGGCCCCACGGGCGGCACCGAATCCAAGCCAGTGGGCCTGGTGTATTTCGCTGTGTCCGATTCACAGAAGACAGATTCCTTCAATCGGACCTTTCGTGGGGATCGGGATCGGGTGCGGCAGTGGGCTGCGCAGCAGGCGCTGGATCTGATTCGCAGGAAGCTGATGTAGGCTGCGCCTTGCGACGCAGAGAGTTCTCCACCGACGTTGCCTTCTTTTCATCTCGAATTCGCGAGGCTGTAACCCAGCCCGCATCCACAGGTCACGATAATCCTCCCGTGCCGCAGAGACACCGGCACGACGAGAGGAATTCCCTATGTTAAAAGAAGCAGCCAACCATCACACCCAGGCAGCGGAGCATCACGAGCACGCTGCGCGCCATCACCCCGAAGCCGCCACGCATCATCAGGAAGGCGACCACGAAGCGGCCGCCCACCATGCTCACCTGGCTCATGGTCACACCATCCACGCCGCCGAACACGCCGAGCATGCCGCCAAGCATCACATTGAAGCTCACCGCGAAGTGCACGCCTAAGAGCTACGTAGATCTTTCGGTTTGAAGCAGAACTTTCCCAGAGAATCCGGTCCGATCGGCGTTGCCCGCGCAGGCAGTGGGCGCCAAATCCGCCCGAATGCGCGGGCAATGTCGCGCTCTGCGCCCGCGACTCATTGACTCACGCCCATCCGCTCTGCAAAACTCCGGCCATGCGATACAGCGGAAGGGTGGAGTATGCAGACGCCCGAAAAATGCGCCAACGCAACAAGGGCTACTATCGAGTACTTCATTGGCCAATCTGGATCTGGGTCTTCTTCCTGACGCCGGGCCCGCTTACCTTCTCGCTTTTCGCGCATGGGTTCAGCTGGGCCAATTCGTTGTGGCTCGCAGCGGTGCTCATCGGCACGGGCATTGCCGGGCTCTATGGCCAGATGCCTGGAGTTGAGCCGCGGCCTTATATCCTGCGCTTCGATGAGGACAAGCCGAATCCTCTTTATCGCAAAGTTTGCTATACGTTCGCATGGAACGCAGTGCTCAACTTCGCGCTGATGAACCTGGCGGGATTGGTGATCGCGTCCATTACCGGCGTCTGGTATATGAAGCAGTTGTATCAGTACGTCTACTTCCCTCTTTGCGCTCTCATTCTGCTGCTCGGCGCATTGGGCAAGCTGCCGCGTGCCGGCCGATCGACAAAGCGCGAAGGGACAGAACGCCGCCATTTCTACGGCTCGGTCTGGGCCGTCACCATCGCCCAAACACTGCTTCTTGTTCTCTGGAAGACTCTGCCCTTGACGCGCACGGGAAGCTTGATCAAGCTTATTATCTACGCGGGCACGTTGATCGCCGTGGGCGCCGCGGCTTGCAACGGCGCACTTCCGCGGACGCGGCCCATTCTACCGGGCGAGCTCATGGTGGATTGAATCGTGGGGCGCAGTTCAAGCGAACGTTGCCTGAAGCTTCGACCAAATTGGATTTCGCTGCGCCCCTTGAATTCGATTCGTGATTCGTTTCGTGGGTGATCAGGCCGTGGTAACGGGCGTATATCCCGATGAAGCTGCTTTCTTCATTGCCGATATTCCCTGCGCTACAGTGAGCAGGGGCGTCGTCTTGGTGGTCTTCAACGCTCCGCCTGCGGCTATAGCAAGGGCAGCGGCGCTGACGTTGTTGGGTAATTCCACAAGCGCCACAATGTCCTGATCGCCGAACGACAGCCAAAGACCGGTCAAACTGCCGCCAAGGTTTTCAACGGCCTTGGCCACAACCGCGGTACGATCCTGCGGCTTCTTCATCAAAGCCTGCAACGCTTCGACGGTGTACGACCCCTGGATGAGATAACTGGGCATAGAGTCCCGCCTTTCGTGGGAAGTGCAAATCTGTGGAGTCCGGGAGAGGACCCAACTATACACGGGCTTCTTCACGAAGGTCGCGGTCAATTTTCCGTGAGATGGGAAATCTGTTGTCCGGCCATTGCACGCGCCTCTGCTTGCACCCATTGACGCAGTTCTTTTGGCTCGACGACTTCCACACAGGACCCGAAGCCGAGCACGATGAACCGCGCCTCGGCCTCAGCTTCAAACTCGACTCGCACTGTAGTCCAGTCTCCGGGATGTTCACGGTGCTTGCTTCCGGTCACTACGGTGGCTGCGTACCACCCTTGCAACTTTCGCGCCGCACCGGCGGTAAGCGATAGCGTCGCTGCGTAGCGTCTTCGCTGCTGGCTGAACTCGGCCGTGGATTTCTTCCAGAACTCCGCAAGGTCAAAGCGCGGCGGGCGCTCGAATCCGCTGGCCAGCATCGTCGCGTGTTCCATGCGCGAGACGCGGTATGTCCGCACCCCGTTCGCGCCCCTTGCCACCAGGTACCAGCTCAATCCTTTGGCGACCAAGCCCAGGGGATCCACGGTGCGTGGCGCTTTTTCGCCGTCGGCCTTTGTGTAATCGAACGCAAGCTTTCGTTCGCGCGCGACTGCGTCCTGCACCACAGCAAGCATCGAGAGGTCTTCGCCGGTCCCGTTCCATCCCGTTGCATCCACGTGCAGGCGCTCACGCATAGCTGCCGCCTGCGCGCGCATCGGTCCGGGAAGCGCGGCCATGAGCTTGTTCAGTGCGCTCTCCGCGGCCGCAGCGAGCCGGGGATGCCCCACCGCCCGCGGTTGAGCCATCAGCAACGCGCGCAATTCTGCTTCATCCAAGCCCGGCACTTGCGTCCGCCAGCCCTTTTCCAGCTCCCAGCCGCCTTGCGACCCTCGCAGCGCAACCACGGGCACGCGGGCAGCGCTTAATGCCTCGAGATCGCGATGGATGGTGCGCTGCGAGACTTCCAATTGTTCCGCAAGCTCTCGCTCCGTCGCACGCCCCTTGGCTTGCAGCAGGAACAACACCGAGAGCAGCCGGTCAGCCTTCATCGCAGGATTCCCTCTTCCCTTCCAAAACAATTTTTATTTTCACAAAGTATATATGACATCAGTTGTCATATTTAAAGAAAGATGATGAAGATGACCTACCGAGGTGAGCTTTATGCGCAGCAGTGCCGTTCATCTGTTTGTCTTCGATACGATGGCCGATTGGGAAGCAGCCTTCGCCATCGCCGCAATCAACAATCCTCAATTTCAGGAGGCGCCGGGGCGTTATCGGGTTGTCACTGTTGGTCTGCGGCGGGAGCCAATCACCACCATGGGCGGCATTCGAATTCAACCTGACGCCGCGCTCAGCGAGATCTCGCCGAGCGCAAGCAGCATATTGATCCTGCCGGGTGGCGAACAGTGGGAGTTCGGCCGTAACGCGGCAGCCATTGAGCTGGCCAGGAGATGCATCGCGCATTGCGTGCCGGTGGCGGCCATTTGCGCCGCGACCCTGGCGTTGGCACGCGCCGGCCTGCTCGACAACCGTTATCACACCAGCAATGCCCGCGAATATCTCGCATCGAGCGGCTATCGAGGCGCGCGGTGGTATCGCGATCTGCCCGCCGTGAGCGATCAAGGTGTGATTACTGCATCCGGAGTTGCACCCGTGGATTTTGCGCGCGAGATTTTCGAATGTCTCAATCTCTTCAATTCAGGCGCGCTTGAAGCGTGGTACGCACTGTTCAAGTACGGCGACGTGTCGAGGTATTACGAGCTGGAGCAGACGGCATAGCCGCGTAACTGATCTATCTCACTTTCAAACAAGCTGTTGACCCAGAACCCACCCCAAGGAGATCGAATATGACACTGAAGGATTACTTTCTCTCCCAACTCGAACGCGAAGCGGCGCTAACCCGCAAAGCGGTCGAACGCGTGCCTGAGGGCCAAAACGGTTTCAAACCTCACGACCGTTCGATGGAGCTGGGCTATCTGGCTGCGCTGGTTGCCGGCATGCTTGGCTGGATTGCGTACATGATTGACCGCGATGAAATCGACTTCGGCAACCCTTCGTCGGAAGGCTTTCGGACGAAGGCCGTTGCCACGCGAGGCGATTTGCTCGCCAGCCTTGATGCAGCGGTAGCTAATGCGCGGCGGGCTCTTGAAGGGAGCAGTGACGATCACCTGCTGACGCCGTGGGCCTTCAAGATGGGCGGGCAGACGCTGCAAAAGGAGTCGCGGTATTTGATGATCGGCGACGCCGTCTTCAGCCACCTCGCGCACCATCGCGGACAACTCACGGTCTACTTGCGGCTGGCGGATTCGAAGGTTCCTGCGCTGTATGGGCCATCGGCCGATGAGCGCTTCTGAAGAGTACTGCGGGCGGTGAGAGAGGCCAGAGCACGGGCCGGTGTACCTGCTAAACTCGTTCTCGTTATGCCCCTTGCAAGCCTCCTGGTCGTGGCTGCCGCCTACTTGCTTGGCTCCATCCCCACCGGATATTTGCTGGTGCGGCTGTTTCTCAAGCAAGACATACGGACGATCGGCAGCGGCAATATTGGCGCAACGAACGTGCTCCGTTCCGGGGCGCGCGGCCTGGGCCTCGCCACATTCGTCCTCGATGTGCTCAAGGGGTGCGCCTCCGTATGGCTGGGCGCTGCGATGGCTCCCTACTTGATGCCCAATTCCCCTGTCCGCAGCGTTGAGGCTCTGGCGGCGCTGTGTGCCGTGCTTGGCCACATGTTTCCGGTGTGGCTTGGCTTTCGCGGCGGCAAGGGTGTGGCCACCGGCTTCGGTGTGTTTCTCGTGGCCGCACCGCTGGCCGCCTTGGCAGCTATTACCGTCTTTGGCATCATTCTCGCGCTCAGCCGGTTTGTATCGCTGGCCTCGATTCTGGGCGCGGCCAGCTTTCCCATCTTTGCGTGGTTTCTGGTGCAAGGCGAGAAGCCGGCATTTTTTATTGCCGTGCAAGCCATTGTTGCGCTGCTGATCATCGCCAAACATCACCAGAACATTCGCCGCCTGTTGTCGGGGACAGAGAGCCGATTCGGCAGCCGACCCCAGGAAGGAAAACCCGCATGAGCCGCATCGTTGTTCTTGGCTCCGGGGCATGGGGAACGGCCATTGCTCTCTCGCTTTACCGGCGTGGAGGCCACCATGTCACGCTTTGGTCGCACAGCGATGACGAGGCGCGACAGATCGCCGAAGCAGGCGAAAACGTCCTCTTTCTGCCCGGTATTCCCCTGCCGACCGATCTTGAGGTCACAGCGGACGTCGTGCCTTTGAGAGCAGCGGAAGTCCTCGTCTCGGTCATTCCCTCGGAGTTCCTGCGCTCAACGCTGATGCGTCTTCGCCCGCATCTGCACAATGGCCAGTTCGTCGTGAGCGCCACCAAGGGCGTGGAGGATCGCAGTTTCCTGCGCATGACTCAGGTGATCTCAGAGACGCTTGAGCCAGCCGGGCTTCTTCTTCCCATCGGCGCGTTCTCGGGACCAAGTTTTGCGCTGGAAGTGGCGCAGGGCCAGCCAACCGCAGTCACCGTGGCTTTCAGCGATCCACAAATTGCTGCCCTCGTTCAGCAGGAGTTTTCTTCGGAGACGCTACGACTTTATACGTCGACAGATGTGATTGGGGTGGAACTGGGCGGCGCGCTCAAGAACGTAATTGCCATTGCGGCAGGCATCGCGGCGGGCGTGGGTCTTGGCTACAACTCCGCAGCGGGATTGATGACGCGGGGCATTGCGGAAATTACGCGACTGGCTGTGGCTTGCGGAGGACGGCGCGAGACGCTGGTGGGGTTGTCGGGGGTTGGAGATTTGGTGCTGACCTGCACGGGATCGCTCTCCCGGAATCGCACCGTCGGGCAGGCTTTGGGGCAGGGGCGCAAGCTGCCGGAGATTTTGGAGAGTCTCGGTGGCAAAGTCGCGGAGGGTGTTCGGACCACGCGTGCGGCGCTGGGGCTAGCCCGGCGCCACGGCATCGAGATGCCGATTACGGAGCAGATGGAACTGATTCTCGACGAGGGGAAAGACCCGCGCGAAGCGATCAAGGATTTGATGTTGAGGCCGGGCAAGGGCGAGCTGTAACAACTCCAGCGACGAGGATCTGTCGGGTTTGGCGGTCCAGAGGCACGGAGCGCTCTTTTTACCGGGCCGTGAATTCACGGATGCGCATTGCTTTCTCCGATTGACCCTTCTCATCGTGCACTCCTTCGCGAATTGTTCCGCAAAAGAGCGACCTGACTGGCCGTCAGGCAATGTTTGACGTGGATCGCTCAGGCGACTTTCTGTCCGCGCGGTTTTCGGGAATTCCAGCCACCGAGGGAGAGGGCGACGCGCATGCATGCGTTACGGAGGCGGTCGGCGGAACTGCGATCCTCCATCGCGCGCGCGACAACCATGCCGCCAACGCACAAAGCGGCCATGGCTTCCGCAACGGCGCGGCGATCTCGGCCGCGCGCATGCATACTCCGCTCGAGCACGCTGACCATGGCGGCAAAAACGGTCTCGAAGGCGCGTTTCGCGGTTGTGTCGCTGCGCGTCACGTCGGTGGGCAAGGCGACCATGGGGCACGAATTCTCGACATCTTCGAAATGCTGGATGGAAAGATAGGCGCGGACCACCTGGCGGCCGACATCGGTCGACTTTAGATCGACCTCGACGCCGTCCCAGCAGCTTTTCCATTCCGGATCGGTGAAGAAGCAGCCCAGCACCTCGGCATAGAGATCGCTTTTGCTCTCGAAATGGCTGTAAAAGCCGCCGCGCGTGAGGCCGGCGCCCTCCATGATCTGGTCGAGTGAGACTTTTTCAAAGCCATGGCGGTTGAAGAGGCGGCGCGCGCTGGAGACGATCTTTTTCTTTACCTCGGTGCGGTGACCCACGGGATAAGACATGGAGGTTTCCTCGCTTCTCCGCAGTATTGTCCGTGAATCGCAATCGTGTCGATCAAAATATGTTCTTGAACATAGATTCCCGTCGTGATTCGATGAACGGGTCGTTTCCATTCCAATCGTGAGGTCAGCATGAACGATTCCTTATCCATGCCCACGCGCCGACGGGCTATTGCCGGCATTGCTGTCGCCCTGGGCAGCATCGCATCGACTTCTCGCGGGTTAGCGCAGCAGCCCTCGATGGGACAGCAGCCCTCCGAGAAGTCCGCCGACCCGCGCACTTCAATTCATTACGAGCTTGACTTCAAATCGACTCCCCAGCGTTTCTACGATGCGCTCGTCGACCAGAAGCAATTCGCTGCTTTCACGGGAATGCCGGCGACGATCGATGCTACGGCTGGCGGCGCCTTTTCAATGTTCGGCGGGCTGATTGTCGGGCGTAACGTTGAACTTGTCGCAGGTCAACGGATTGTCCAGGCCTGGCGTCCCGCGCATTGGGATCCGGGCCTCTACTCCATCGTTCATTTCGAACTGAAGCCGCGCGCGCAGGAATGCACACTCGTTTTCGACCATACAAGCTTCCCTGCCGGCGATTACGACCACCTGGACTGGGGCTGGAAGAACCACTACTGGGAGCCGCTGAAGAAGTACTTCGCTTAGGGATGGACTGGCCGTCCAGGCAATGGCTTCGCGCGGCAACGTGGAAGTTTTGCGAACACCGGAAGCTGCGGCCCACGGAACGATTGCGGCAATCTTCCGGAGGAAGCTGGATTTGAAGATCAGAATTATTACGTTGGCTAGAATTCAACCACCGCGGAGGAATTCTTATCGTTTGAATTTCTCTTGCTTAGCAGACGGAACACATCGTCAGCAATCTGTTGTTTGAATACGCGCTTTTTGCGGGTTCTGGACTTGTGACCGTTGGTGACGGTAGCAAGGGATTTCTCCTGCGGTGGAATCGGACTTGCGAAGAAGCTGGCGGTGATCTTCTTCGCTCCAAGTTCGAGCCAGAAATTATCGTAGGCGGCCCGGAAGGAATCGGCGCATTCGTCAGCATAGGAGAACTGGCTTGCGGCCGCGATGCCGGCCATTTCGTCGATGGCGCAAGCCTGTGCGATGCCGTGAAGAGCAGCGAGAAGGAGAGCGGGGGGAGCCACATCGAGGAATGCCTTGGTAGCCAATTGAACCTGGCGGTAGCACCCCTTCATACCCTGGAGTCGCGAAATCAAGAGCACGTCTGATGCAGACGATTTCACGACCCAACCGGGAACGATGGTGCATTGCAGGATGTAAATCGTGACACCGTTGACCTTCAATGAGAGGGACAATTCCCCTTCCCTGACTTCTTTTCGCGCGAGGCCAAAGCGAACAGAAAAGAGATTGTCGTCGACCTGCTTTTCGAGCAGAGTGAAGTCTCTGTACAGAATTCGCTGCAGAATCGAGGTCGGAAAGATGGCATTCAGACGTCGATAGTGGTGGGCAAAACTGGCCGCTCGTTCAGTGGAGGAAAGGCCGCGGACCAGATAGCCGCGGGTAAGGTATTTGAAAGGAAAAATCGGCTCGAGGCGAACGAGACTTGTAAACGTGGGCAGCGCAAGGATTCGAAAGATTTCCAGCTGGTGGACGATGTTCGTGGCGAATCCCCACAACAAGCGGGCGAAGCGAGAGGGCGAGCGGTAGAAACTGTGCCCCTGCGACGCCAACTTCAAGGAAGAATCCAGCAGCACAAATCTTCCTGATCCCGAACCTGAACCCAAACCTGGAAGTACCAAGCGACCATCATGCACAGCCGCTCGGGCGACCGCAGATGGTTCTTGCGCTCTAGCCATCTTCGAACACTCCGCGTGGAACCGTGTTGACTCGTGAGGGAGATCTCCACGAGAAAGATCTAAGTATTATTGGAACGCAATTCGGTGGACCTCCATATACCACTTACGTGGGCGAGCCATTTCACTTTAGGTCAGGAAGGAAGAGAAAATCCGGGCCGAATTGTGATAAGTGAAACAATTTGTGATGCGCGATACATGGCACCGGACTTGAAGAATGGTCTCTCCAGACTATGCGTGTCGCGTTTTCACAATGACTCCATGCAATAAGGGGGAAATCAGTTGCGCAGCTAAAGATCATCCTCGCGACGAAGACCTGTCGCGGGACAAGTCGCACCTGTTCAAGGCGAACACAACAGCACGGGATCAATGAGCCTGCGTCCCGCTTGGATTCGTGGCGATGGATTGCGTGAGCGCCTTGGTGACAGCGTTGGCGATATCGTCCTGAATGGCGAGGATGTCTTTGAAGGGGCGGTCGTAGGTTTCAGACCAGGCGACGTAGCCGTTGTCGGCGCGCACTAAGCGCGTGGCGATCCGGACCCATGTGCCATCCTTCCGCACGCTGCCGTCGAGTATGTAGGCGACACCCAGGGAGCGGGCGATTTCGGCGATGGGGACCTGTTTGCCCTTGTAGACGAACGACGAGGTGGGCGGGGGCACACGCAGGCCGGGGACCTTGGCGAGCTTGTCGATGAGTTCTTCTGTCATGCCGTCGGCGAATTCTTCTTCTTTCATCCCCTGGGTCAAATCGAGAAAGGGTAGGACGGCGATGGATTTCTCCGTTTGGACTGGAATTCCAGAGAGGGCCGCGGGATTCTTGTTGGCGGCGCGGCTGTGAATGAGGAATCCAGCGAGGAGGACGAGGCAGAGCGCGACGGCGATGGCGGCGGGGACCGCTGCTTTGCGACGCGTGTGGGACGAGTTCAGAACGGGTGGCGGATGAGGGCTGGTTTGGGCTGCGACAGAGCCTTGAGCAGCGTCGGTTGTGAGATCGGGCAGCGCGCTGACGGAAGCGACCATTTGATAGCCGAGGCGCGGTACGGTGGCGATGTAAGTGGGCTGGCGTGGGTCGTCGCCGAGTTGACGGCGGAGCGATGCGATGGCCTGGTAAACGGAGTCGGGCGACACGGTGACGTCGGGCCAGACGCGGGTGAGCAGGTCGTCGATGGAAACGATCTGGCCGGGGCGCTCGGCGAGGCAGAGAAGCAGGCGGAGGGTGCGGGCTTCAAGACGGTCAGTTTCCTGGGCACGAAAGGATTCCTGGCCGCGCACGATTTGGCCGGTAGTTTGATTGACGGACCAGTCGCCGATGCGAAGGGCGCTGTTGGGAGGCGGTGTGAATGAGTTTTCCATGCAGCGGGATTTCAGAAAGATTCAGGAGGTTTCAGACGGAGTTCAGGACTTAAAGGAGTGCACGTGGGTATGGTAAGCCTTCGCGAGCCGTGGCTCAAAAGAATTGGTGACGGCTGGTGCTTGAAAGCGAGGCGGCGTGCATGGCTGGAGATTTTGAGGCGGGTCGATTGAAGAGGCGGAGTGCGCTTTTGGCGATCGGCGTGGGCGGCGGGATTGCCGGGGCGTTGGATTTGACGCAGGCTTGCGTCCTGTTTGGATGGGATATTCCGCTGGCGATTGCGGGCGGCCTGCTGGGGAAGCAAGCATTCACTGGCGGTGCGGGCACCTATGTGCTGGGCGTGGCACTGCATTTTTTAATTGCGTTGTCGGCGGCGGCGATTTACTACGCGGCAAGTTTGAGGCTGGGATTCTTGAAGGAACATTGGCTGGTATGCGGATTGTTTTTTGGAGCGGCAGTGGAAGAGGTGATGCGGTTTGTGGTGCTGCCACTGTCGGCGCTGCATGCGCGCGGACCGTATGAACTAAAAGATTTGTTGCTGGGACTGGGTGTACACATGGCGGTGGTGGGGTTGCCGGTGGCGTATTGCGCGCGGCGGTTCGGGGAGTGACGCATGGAAACAGCTATCAGTTGTCAGTTCCAAGTAGTCAGGGGTCAGCGGGCCGTAGGGGTTATTCACAAATCAGCTTTAAATCGGCGTGTGCTATGCTTGGCGCCTTCGAACATCGCTGAGCAATTCCCCCCGAAGAAAATCCGATTTGGAGAATGCGTCCAATGAAAATCATTTCCACATGGAGTGTGCGTCCAGGCGCTTCAAAAGAAGCTGTCAGCCGATTTCTTGCCGGACAGGCTGCCATGCCGCCGGGTGTAAAGTTACTGGGTCGCTGGCACAAGACCGATTCGAGCGGCGGTTACAGCCTGGTTGAGTCCGACAACCCGATCGCGCTGTTCGAGGGATCGGCAGCATGGATGGACGTGCTGGAAATTCACAGCAGCCTGGTCATTGAAGACGCTGAGGTGGGGCCGGTGCTCGCGAAGCTTCACGGCAAGTAGATTCTCCATCCCAATTCAGAAACTTTGAAATCGGCGTCAGCCGCCGGCGATCGCGCCGATGATGAGGAACGGTTCCTTGCCCTCGGCGACGGAGGCGGGGAGAGGTGCGTCCGGCGGTTGGAGTGAGAGGTCTTCTTCGCAGGCGAAGAAGCGAAGGAACGGGCGGCGTTTGTGCGTGTCGTGTTCGCGGATGGTGCCGGCGAGCATCGGGTAGCGGGCCTCGAGGGCATCGAGTGCCGAGGCGATGGTTAGGGGCGGTGCGACGTTCAGGGTGAGTTCGCCGTCGATGCGCGCGAGAGTGCGCAGGTGATAGGGGAGTTGTACGCGGATGGTGGCGGAGTCAGGCATGGTTCTTGATAGCTTCTTGCTCTCCCACCCTAACCGCAAAAAGCGCGGTTAGGATGGGGCACCCGTTTTCTTGCTGATTGAGTCACCGCAAAAGCAACAGCAGGTCCTTCGACTTTGCAGAGCGCTTCGCGTCCTGCTTTGCTCAGGATGACACGTCAGCAATCAATCACTGCAGTGTTTGGACCTCGACGCTGAGAACGGCGGGGAGGTCGTGGACGATGGGCTGCCAGGAATCGCCTCCATTGGGTGAGCAATAGACCTGGCCGCCCGTAGTGCCGAAGTAAACGCCGCAGTCGTCGAGAGTGTCCACAGCCATGGCGTCGCGCAAGACATTCACGTAGCAATTCTCCTGCGGAAGGCCCTTGCTGAGCGGTTCCCACTCGTTGCCGCCCGTGCGCGAACGGAAGACCTGGAGTTTGCCATTGAGGGGGAAATGCTCGGAGTCGCTCTTAATGGGGACGACATAGACGGTTTCCGGCTCGTGGGAATGGACGTCGATGACAAAGCCGAAATCGGTGGGCAGATTGCCGGAGACTTCGCGCCATTTGTCCCCGGAGTCGTCGGAACGCATGACGTCCCAATGCTTCTGCATAAAGAGAACGTTGGGGCGCGTTGGATTCATGGCAATGTGATGGACGCAGTGACCAACTTCGCCGGTGGGATTGGGCATCGTGTTGGAGACCAGGCCCTTGTTGATGGGCTTCCAGGATTTGCCGCCGTCATCGGTGCGGAAGGCTCCGGCGGCGGAGATTGCGATGTAGATGCGGTCGGGATTTGTGGGGTCGAGGATCACGGTGTGAAGGCACATGCCGCCTGCGCCCGGCTGCCAGTGGGGGCCGGTACCGTGGCCACGCAGGCCGGGGAGTTCGTGCCAGCTGACGCCGCCGTCGGTGGAGCGGAAGAGGGCAGCATCTTCGACGCCCGCGTACACGGCGTCGGCATCGGTGAGCGAGGGCTCGAGATGCCAGACGCGTTTGAATTCCCATGGGTGCTGCGTGCCGTCGTACCACTGGTGCGTGGTGAGCGGCTTGCCGGTTTCCGCAGAAGAGTCATAGGCAAAGCGGTTGCTCTTCACAGGAGGCCATGTGGGAGTTGCGTCCTCAGGCTTGACGCCGGGCCGAAACCACGTTTTGCCGCCGTCGTTGGAGGCCTGCAGGATCTGGCCAAACCAACCGCTGGTTTGCGACGCGTAGATCCGGTTGGGATCAATTGGCGAACCTTTCATGTGGTAGATCTCCCAGCCCGCAAAATGCGGACCGCTGACCTGCCAGTTTTTGCGTTTGCCGTCGGAGGTAAGAACGAACGCGCCTTTGCGCGTCCCGACCAAAACACGCACATTGCTCATGTGCCAAGAGACTCCTCGATTGGTTTCATCCGCATGAGTGCGGAAGGTGCAGCGCTGCGATTGTTCCGAATTCGGTTGCAAGATGCAAGCGATTTGTGGCGAGGCGGCCAGAGGGTTCGATTCGCCGCAGCAAAGCGCACAAACCCGCATTGAATTGCACATGATCTAGCGTGCAGCGACCGCGGTATCGGCGACAATCTTGCGCGCATGAACGACTTCGGGCAGCGTGGGATCGGCGGTAGACCATGCCTTCAAAAACGCCTGATAGCTTTCGCGGGCGCCGGGTGCATCGCCCGCGAGTTCGCGCACAAGCGCGAGACCGTAGAGCGCGAAACCGGAGTTGGGACGCTCCTTGAGTGCATCTTCGTAGGCGGCCTTGGCGCCGTCGTAGTCCTTGGCGCGGATGAGGGCGACGGCTTCGTTTTCGCCGACCGGGCGAATGTACATCGGCGGCTCGTGGTAGCCGAGATCTTTTTCCGCGGCGATGGCGGAGGCGAATTCTTTCTTGCCCTGCTCGAGTTTGCCCTTCGCAATGAGAACGCCCGCGTGCAGTTCGAGAGACGCGACGCTGAGAGCCTGGATGAGCGGACTGGCGATCGCGTCGGGCGAGATAGGATCGGCAGGCGGTTTGGAAACTGCGGCTGCTATTTTCTTCGCCAGTTCCTCTCCGTTTTTCTTCGGCGCGTCGGAACCGGTATCGGTGGCGCGTTTGGTGCGCCAGAGGCCGGCATCCATGCGGTCGGAGGCTGCTTCTGCGGCGACAGCGTCGTTGTTGTCGAGCGCTTTCATCCCGGTGGCGAAGTCGCTCAGTTCAGCGGCGAGGAAGCGAAGATTTGCGGTCTTGTCGCCTTCAGGAAGATTGGCCTGCGACAGCAGCGCGAGCACAGTGTCCCAATCGGCGGGGCGGAGGGCCACAGGCAGGCGGCGGTTGATGCGCGCCATTTGATCGCGGGCCGACCAGATGTAGAGAGTGGCAGAGAGTTGACCGCGCGCAGCGGAGAGATGGTCGGAGAGCGCGTTGGCATCGGAGAGCTTGCCCTGCTCCATCAGGTTGGCGATGGCGTACATCATGTTGTGCACGTAATTCCAGTCATCGTCGACCGCGACGTGCTGATCGCGCATGTAGGTTTCGTCGGCGGTCATCGATGCGCCGAACCAGTGCTCTGCCTGGGTATAGTCTCCCACGCGGTAGTAGATGTGGCCGGGCATGTGAACCATGTGGCCGGAAGCGGGCGCGAGGCTGGCGAGTAACGCAGCACTGGGGATGGCGCGCTCTGGGTGATTGCCCGGCTCCATGGCGTGGATCCAGTAGTGATTGGCGGCGGAGTCGTTGGGCGCTTCGCGCAGAACTCCTTCAAGAATGGCTATGCGCTCTTTCTGGCCGGCTTTCGGCTCGCCGTTTTCGTCGTAGCCATCTCCGACTGCTTCAGCGAGGAAGATGCGCGCTTCGATATCGTGGGGATATTTCTTGACCAGCTTACGGAGGGCGGGGATCGCCGCCGAGTGGCCTTGCTCCCGGCGAAGGAGATCGGCTTTGCCCGCTTCGATGTAGAGTTTGTCGGACCGGCTGGCGTGATTCTTCAGGCGTTCAGCTTCGTCCATGGCGTGCTCGACATAGGACTTCACGCCGTCATCGCCGCGCATGCCGAGGGCCTGTGCGAGTCCCCACCAGCACATGGCGCAGTTGGGATCGACGCGAATGGATTGCTCGAAGGCTTTGGCGGATTCGTAGTCCCAGAAGTCGTGGAGGAGGCTGAGTCCCTGATCAAACCAGGCTTGCGCTTCGGGCGTGGCCTTGATGGCGATGTGGCTGTTGCCGATGCCGGTCATTTTGATGGGAACGGGAAGCTGTTCGGGCGGCGGAATGGGCCGCATGTCGGACATGCTGTGCCCGGCACCCATGGACCTGCATTGCGCGGACGCATGGAGCACGCCAAAGGCAAGAAGAGCGGCGAGAAAGAATGCGGACGAAAATGCCGCAGCATGCCGGAAAAACGTTGGGAAGCAGGAACATCGCATGGAGGAAATAGTAAGCGAAATGTCGATTGGCGGGCATCCTCAAAAATCGGCTGGTCGAGGAAAAGGGCTGCGCGCGAAGGGCGGGCCTGTGGCTGCTTTAGACTGAAGGCTGTATATGCCCGAATTCATCACACTTTTTGGCAACCAGGACGATAAGCCGGAGCAGACGCCGGAACCGGAAGAAAAGCGCGGATTTTTTGGCCGCATGCGCGATGCGGTGACGCGGACGCGGGAGTCGTTTTCTTCGCGGATCGGCGACCTGGTGGCGCTGACGCGCGAAGTGGATGAGGCCGCGCTGGAAGATCTGGAGACAGCGCTGCTGACCAGCGATATCGGCGTGCAGACGACGACGGAAATTCTTGAGGCGCTGCGCGACCGGGCGCGGCACCAGGCGATTCAGGGTGGGGCGGAGCTGCGGGATCTGCTGAAAGAACAATTGCGAACGATTCTTGAAGCGCCGCAGCGGGCGATGCCGGAGCCGGCGACGCCGCCGAAGGTGACCTTCCTTGTAGGCGTGAATGGAACGGGGAAGACGACGACGAGCGGCAAGCTGGCTGCGTGGTATCGGGCGCGCGGGAGGACTGCGTTGTTGTGCGCCGCGGATACGTTTCGTGCAGCAGCGATTGAGCAGCTTCAAGTGTGGGCTTCACGCTCAGGTGTGGAGATGATCAAGACAAAACAGGGCGGCGATCCGGCGGCGGTGCTATATGACGCGGCGACAGCAGCCAAGGCGCGCGGCATCGGCGAGCTGATTGTCGATACGGCAGGAAGGCTTCATACGAAGACCGGATTGATGGATGAGTTAGACAAGATGCGAAGAACAGCGGCGAAGCTGGTTCCAGGAGCTCCGCATGAAGTGCTGCTGGTGATGGACGCGACGACAGGGCAGAACGGGCTGCAGCAGGCGCGGTTGTTTACGCAGTCGGCGGGCGTGACGGGGATTGTGCTTACGAAGTTGGATGGGACAGCGAAGGGCGGCATCGCGGTGGCAATTGCGCGTGAATTGAATTTGCCGGTGCGATTTGTGGGCGTGGGCGAGAAGATGACGGACTTGCTGGAGTTTTCGCCCGAAGCGTTTGTGGATGCGCTGGTGGGATGAAGCTTCCGGTGTGCGTACTGCTCGGAGAGCGATGGAGCATTTAGACTGCTTCGTGCAACTACTCCTTGAGACCTTCAAACAATGAATGCGCTAGATGCATTGGAAAAAGACATCTATTGGATGCGGCGGGCGCTGGAACTGGCGCGGCGAGGCATCGGTGTGAGTTCGCCCAACCCTGCCGTGGGATGTGTGATTCTGGATCGCGCTGGGCAGGTGGTGGGCGAGGGCTGGCACGAGTACGACCTGCTGGATCACGCGGAAGTCGTCGCCTTGAACGAGGCAAAGCAACATGCTGGAGAACGGATCAAGGGGGGAACCGCTCACGTCACGCTGGAGCCTTGTAATCACACAGGGCGCACGGGCCCATGCACGCAGGCGTTGATTGCGGCGGGGCTGGGGCGCGTAGTGGCGGCGACGATCGATCCGAATCCCAACGTGGCGGGGCACGGGATCGAGGCGCTGCGCACTGCGGGTCTCGATGCGATTGTGGGAGTGTGCGAGGCCGAGGCGCGGCGTATCAATGAAGGCTTTGCGCGATGGAGCCAGCACAAACGGCCACTGGTTCTGATGAAGGTGGCAATGACGCTGGATGGGCGCATTGCGCCGCCGGCGGGGCAGCAGGCTCCGCATCAGCCGTACTGGATCACGTGCGAGGCAAGCCGAGCCGCTGTCCAGCCACTGCGCTGGCAGGCGGACGCGGCATTGACGGGCGTGGATACGGTGCTGGCGGACGATCCGCTGCTGACAGATCGGAGCGGATTGCGGCGAAGACGGCCGCTGCTGCGGGTGGTGCTGGATTCGGCGCTACGGATGCCGCTCGATTCAAAGATGGTGAAGGGCGCGCAGAACGATCTCGTGATTTTTACCGTCTCGAAGGATGAGGCGCGGATTCAGGAATTGAGAACGCGCGGCGTGCGCGTGGAAGTATTGCCCGCCGAGGCAGGACGCGTGCCACTGGGCAAGCTTCTGGACAAGCTGGGGGACGAGGGAATACTGACCATGATCACGGAGACGGGGACGCGGCTGAACACGGCGCTGCTGGCGGGCGGACTTGTGGATCGCGTGCACCTGTTTGTATCGCCGCAAATCATGGGGTCGGATGCGGTGCCGGCGTTCCGTGGGATGCCGCAGGCGATTCGCATGGCGGAGGTCGAAGTGGAGCGGTATGGGAATGATCTTGGGCTTTGCTCGCTCCTCAAAGATCCATGGGAAAAGACAGGGAATAGGGAATAGGGAGCAGAAACGCGATCGACCGTGGTTGCTACGGACTCTTGTTTGATCCCGACAAGTTCGGTTGTTCGGGTATGGCGGCGCCGTCGGAGCGTGGGTCGGATGCGCCGAAGTTGATGCCGGTGCTACCGTCGTGAAGCACGGCCTGTCCGCGACCCATTTGCGCTGTATAAGCACCGTGGACGTCTAGAACGTGGCCCATCTTCGTGAGCGCGTCGATGGTCTCCGGCGTGACGCGCGATTCGATGACAATCTTGCAGGCGAGCTGTTGGCGATCTGTGAAGCGCGGCTCTTCCATAGCGGCCTGAATATTCATGTGGTAATCGACCAGGTTAGAGACGAACTGCGCGTGGGCGAGCGGCTGATTGAGGCCACCCATGATGCCGAAGCCGATGTGCTCATCGCCCTTTTGCATGAAGGCGGGAATGATGGTGTGGAAGGGACGCTTGCGGCCCGCGAGCGCGTTGGGCGACTGCGCGTCCAGCGAAAAGAGGCCACCGCGATTCTGAAGTGCGAATCCCATGCCTTGCACGGTGACATTCGAGCCGAAGTTGTTGTAGTTGCTCTGAATAATGGAGAGGATGTTGCCTTCCCTATCGACAACCGAAAAGTAGGTAGTGTCGCTCGAGCCGAGTGCGGCGGGAGCGACGGTGCAGTTGGCGTGCGTGGGGTCGATGAGGGCGGCGCGTTTGGCTGCGTAATCCTTGGAGAGAAGCTCGTGAACTGGAATCTTGCCGAAACGCGGATCGCCTACGTAGTTCTTGACGTCGGCGTAGGCGAGCTTCATGGCTTCGATGCGGGTATGGAGTTCAGCGGGGCTGTGCGGGCCAGCGGGCGCGGGCGGAAACTGCTCCATGATGTTGAGCATTTCGAGGGCGGCGATGCCATCACCGTTGGGCGGCAGCTCGTAGACGGTCCAATCGCGATACGTGGCGGAGATGGGTTCGACCCACTCCGCCGAATACGACGCGAGGTCGTCGGCGGTCATGGTGCCACCGAGGTCCGATGAGGTTTTGAGGATGGCCTGCGCGATTTCACCCTTGTAAAAGGGCTCCTCGCCCTTTTGCGCCACGAGCGTCAGTGCACGGGCAAGATCGGGATTGCGGAAAAGTTCGCCAGCTTCCGGAGCCTTGCCGTTGGGCAGGAAGACGCGGGTACTTTCAGGGTTGGTCCTCAGGCCGTCGCTATCGCCGGCCCACCAGGCATGAATGATTTCGGAGACCGGAAAGCCGTGCTCGGCATAAAAGATGGCGGGCTGAAAGAGGTCGAGCCAGGGCAGTTTGCCCCAGCGGTCGTGCAGCTTGGTCCAGCCATCGACGACGCCGGGGACGGTGACTGAATCGATGCCTTCCTGCGGCATTGTTTTGATGCCTTTGGACGAGAGATGGTCAATGGTCAGAGATTTGGGCGCCCGGCCGCTGGCATTGAGGCCGTAGAGCTTGCCGGTCTTCGCTTCCCAGTAGATTGCGAAGAGATCGCCTCCCATTCCATTCGATGTGGGCTCGGTGACCTGTAGGACGGCGTTGGCAGCGATGGCCGCGTCGATGGCAGAGCCGCCCTGTTCGAGGACACGCGCGCCGGCCTGCGATGCGAAGACCTGGCTGGTAGCGACGATGCCGTATTGCGTGGCGACGACGGAGCGGCCATACGAACGGTCCTGCGCGGGGAGGGGCAGGGCGCCGGAGGCGAGGATAACGAGAGCTAGTACGGATTTGCAGGTGGCCATGGGCACGGTTCTCCGGTCGAAATGGACGCTGCGCGTGCGAGGAAGAAACGACTGAGATTTCAACTTAGCAGAATTGATGCCGTAGTACATTGGCGGCATGCGTGGACTGATGGCGTTGGTTGCTGCAGTAGTGCTGAGTAGTGTTGTGAGTGCGCAGACCACGGTGAGCTTTCCGACGGAAGATGGCGGCGTGATTTTCGCGGACGTCTATGGGGCGGGCGAGCGTGCTGTGTTGCTGGCGCATGGTGGGCGCTTCAACAAGGAGAGCTGGGCGAAGCAGGCACCGGTGCTGGTGGCTGCGGGGTTTGAGGTGATGGCAATCGATTTTCGCGGGCGCGGAAAATCGCATGGGCCCGGCGGCATGGATGCGAGCGACGAGCAACTGGAGATCGACGTGATGGCTGCGGTGCGGTACCTGCATGCACACGGCGCGAAGAGCGTTTCAATTGTCGGCGGGAGCATGGGCGGAGGGGCGGCGGGTGATGCATCCATTGTGTCGTGTCCGGGCGAGATCGATCGGCTGGTAATGCTGGGCGCTGCGCCGAATCTGCCAGCGGAGAAGCTGAAATCGCCTGCGTTGTTCATCGTTGCGCGCGACGATGCGAGTGCGGATGGGCCGCGGTTGCCGCGAATTCAGGAGCAATATGAGAAGGCTCCGGAGCCGAAGAAGCTGGTTGTGCTGGAGGGTTCGGCGCATGCGCAATATTTGTTCGAGACGGATCAGAGGGACCGGGTAATGGAGGAGATTCTGTGGTGGCTGAAAGCGAAGTAGGCGCGCGCCGCTGCAAATCCTAAACTCAAGACGTGGACAGGACAGTGGAAATTTGGTGTCGGGATCAGGAGTCGTGAGAGAATCATCGGCAATTCGTCCCTTCCTCCCGAAATGGTTTCAAGGAGACCCTGATGCCGGATGCAACAGCCGCAAATTCCTTCACTCTGCAAGTCGAGCACAAAGGCAGTAAGGCGCTCGTGCACTGTCACGGGCGGCTGGTTGCGGGAGCCGCCAAGCCTCTCGTTGACGGCGTGAAGCCTCTGATTCCCGAATGCAAGCTGATCGTGCTCGATTTGGCGGATGTGACATTTATGGACAGCATGGGGCTGGGCGCGCTGGTGCGCCTCTACGTTTCGGCCAGTGGCAGCGGAAGCCGGCTGGAGCTGATCCACCTGGGAAAGCAGATTCGCGAATTGCTGGGAATGACCCACCTTCTCTCTGTGCTCACGACCATGAGCGAACAAGGCATTACGATGCGGTTCTGAAGGCTGCGTGGATTCCGATGCTGCGTATGAGAAATCTCTAGAGCCAAAGAAGCTGGTGGTGCTGGAGAGTTCGGCGCACGCGCAGTATTTGTTTGACACGGGTCAGGGGGAGCGGGTGATGGGGGAGATACTATCCTGGTTGGAAGTGAAGTAGCCATGCCGAACCACAATCGATGGTCGTCTCTTCCGCGACGTTGGTTGCATATCCAATTGCCTGGACACCGAGCGTTACCGGAACATGTGACATACAAGGCATCTCGATTTGAAGACCTGCCACCAATTCCTATTGAACTCGACGACAACTGTGATTGGTTAATGACTCGAGGGACCAAGTCGGTTGGAGGTGGCTTGAAACCATACCAACGTGATCTTCGACCGTCGGCCGTCGAGGAATTGGCAGACGGATGGAGTGTCCAGCTGCCGCCAGTTTCCGGCGATTCATGACCTCTCCAGAACTGCAGTTACGTATCCGCTCCTGCACAGATTGCTATCTCGATCCTGGCGAAAGGATTGTAGAAACGGTTGAGGCAATTCCCGGCCCTTGATTCACTTTCTGTCGGATTCTCAATCGTGCGCTCATTGGTATATGCACATCGCACTTGGAGGATCAGCGGTCGTACTCGAATCGGAGGACTTGTATTGTTATCGAATCGAGAATTCGGATTGGATAGCGACCCCCGCATGCAGGCTTGAAAAGATCGACTTAGGCGAGTTGAATTTCGCGCGCTGCGCAGATTCATTCTCAGAATTCCTCTACAGATTCTGGATTGAGAATGAGATATGGTTTGCCTTGACCGACGAGAGCGGTCCGCTTCCTCTCAACGCCCCTTCAACTAGCATATGTGAACCACTATTCTGCGGCAAAACCGAAGGGCGTGTGATCTGGTCGGGGTTCTATGTTCCATCTAAAATGGACTCATGTTTACCGGGATTGTGGAGCAGACGGGGACGTTGGTGAGCCTGACGGATCGCGGCCCAACGAGCGGATCTGGCGTGCAGCGGCTGACGGTGGAGGCGCCGGGGATTGCCGAGCGGCTGCGCGAGGGCGATTCGCTGGCGGTAAGCGGCGTGTGCCTGACGGCATTGGAGCCGGAAGCAAAGTACTTTCACGCGGACCTGGCGCAGGAGACATTGGATCGGACGTCACTGGGTGCGCTCAAACCTGGGGCCAAAGTGAATCTGGAACTGCCGACGGCGGCGGGGAGTCCGCTGGGCGGGCATGTGGTGCAGGGGCACGTGGACGGCACGGGCGTGATGACAGCGCTGGAGCCGGTGGTGCCGAGGACGAACGCGGAGTTCAACGAGCAGACGACGGACTGGACGCTAAAAGTGTGCGTGCCGGAGAACACGCGGCAGTGGATGGTGCACAAGGGGTCGGTAGCAATTGAGGGGATCAGCCTCACGATTGCGGGGATCGAGGGCGATGAGATTTCAATTGCGATTTTGCCGCTAACTTATTGGCGAACGAACCTGCACACGCTGGCTGTGGGCGCGCCCGTGAATGTGGAGGCGGATGTGCTGGTGAAGCTGGCTTACCAGGAGATGCAGGGCGCAAAGAAGAAGCCGGAGATGGAACTGACCGAGGCCTGGTTGGTGGCGAATGGGTACTAACCAAATCAGCGACGAAGATCTGTCGCTGGGGACCCCGGTATTGGCAACTGTGGCGTGGCAGACACGGCTTGAGCCACAATTTAGAGAAAATGTGGTATATTTGACTGGTCGTTTGACTGGTCATATCATGCAAACTTATCAAGCCTCGGAAGCAAAGACGCATTTCCTTCGCATTCTGGATGAGGTGGAGCGCGGCGAGAGTGTGATTATCACGCGCCATGGAAAGACTGTGGCTCGGATCAGTCCTGAGGCCGCAATTGATCGCGAACGCGTGCAGCGAGCTGTGGAGAGCATTCGCGAGATTCGCAAGAGAACAAAGCCGGTCGCTTTGGCAGAGATTTTTTCCGCGCGCGATGAAGGCAGGATGTGAATCCCGCACCTATTGAGATGCGGTTCGTGCTGGATGCTTCAATTGTGATTACCTGGGCGATGCACGATGAAGCGCAGCCCCAGGCCGATCTGGCATTCACCTGCCTACAGGCCGGATCGGCAATCGTGCCAGGGATATGGTGGTACGAAGTGCGGAACATTCTTATCGTGAATGAGCGTCGTGGTCGGATCGATCCTGCGGACTCGATGCAATTCCTGCGCGATCTGAACGCTTTCAGGATCGATGTCCAGTTTCCTCAAGACGAATTGCGAGTGATCGAGCTCGCACGCAAACACAGTCTCTCCATCTACGATGCCGCATACCTTGCGCTAGCAATGCGAGAACATTTGCCGCTTTCGACATTGGACCAAAGGCTTGAATCGGCCGCTCGGGTCGAAGGTGTGGGGTTGCTGGTTTAGGCTTCGGGATCACTCGAACCAGTAGTCAAAGAAGTAGCCCGAGGGGCCGGTGCCGCCTTCGCCACGCAGGCCTGTGATCTCGCCTGTGCCGGAGCCGGGGATGACGAGCCATTCGGATATGACCTGGCCGTCTTTGAGCAGGCCCGTGTTGCGCAGGACGAAGGAACCGGCGCGGCCAGCAACGCTCCCGGTGAAGCGCTCTATACCTGTGAAGTAGGCGCTTCCATCGGCGGTCGTCACCATGAGAAAGCGCGCTTTGCCGGTGCCGATGAGGCCGCCGGTGAAGTCTTCTACGACGTGGACCTCGGAGATCGTCAGACCATCTGCTTCGTCATAGGGCTTCGAGTCGTAGCTAGTGACGTTGATCCAGCCGGTGGCGTGGTGTTTGATCGAGGTCATCCTAGAACTAAGGCTTCGCGGAGCTAAGGCTTCGCGGGGAGTTTCGGTGGATCGGTGACGTAGTCGTCTCCGGTGCGGGCGAGCAGCAGCTTGCGGCGGTCATCGAGCAGCTTGAGCTGGCTGGTGACTTCGACAAATTCTTTTTGCTCATCGGGAGTAAGTGCCGGTGCCGCGGGGTTGGCCTTGTTTTGATCGGCGATCTTATTGAGTTCGTCGAGGCGGGCCTGGAGGCGGGGCATCTCGCGATCGATTAAGACCGGGTGAATGACGGGCGTCTTGGTTTTTCCTGCAGAGATTTCGTTGCGGTTGTTTTCGCCCCAGACGGGGAGGATACCGACGTGGCCGAGCTCGACGCGGATTCCGCCGGGGCCGTAGTCTTCTCGCACTGCGGAGAAGAGGCCGATCATGGAATCGCGCGGATCGCCGTCCTTGTCGGGCATGAGGCCGTCGACGTAGCTGCGCGACTGGTTGGAGAGAAAGTTGCCGAGGGAATAAAAGATGACAGTATTGCGGCCGTCGGCGGTGCGATAGGTTTCGACTTGCTGGAGCACGTGGGGATGGTGGCCGACGATGATGGACGCGCCGGCATCAAGCATTTTGTGTGCCGTGTCGATGTCTTCAGGGCGCGGCGCCGGCGCGTATTCAATGCCCCAGTGAATGGAGACGACGAGCAGGTCGCACTGGGCACGGGCGGCTTTGATGGCGGCAAGGACCTGGGCTTCGTCGGCACCCGGGGCGCCTCCCGATTCGCCAGGATAAGGAAAGAAGTTGACGTGGGGCTGGTCGGGTTTGTCGGGGTTGCGGTTGCCATTGAGCCAACGCGTCATGCCGAGCCAGCCGACCTTGATGCCGTTGGCTTCAGTAAAGACAGGCTGAAAAGTTGAAGCAGCGGTGTCGCCCGTGCCGGCGAAGAGCAGGCCCGTGTCGCGGAGGTGCTCACGCGTTTCGGTAAAGCCGGGCCAGCCCTGGTCCATCACGTGGTTGTTGGCGAAGGAGACGATCTTGATGCCGCTGGCCTTGAGCGCTTCAGGCAGGGCGACGGGCGCGTCAAACATGAATGGCTTGGAGCCTTTGGAATGGTTCGGGGCGACCGGGGTTTCCATGTTGACGAAGCCGAAGTCGGCGGACGGGAAGACATCGCTGACATTGGAAAGAAGTGCGGTCCATCCCTGGACATCCTCTCCAGCGGCGGCCGCGGCGGCACGGACGGCCTCGTGCGGAATGACGTCCCCTGCAACGGCGAAGCTGACGTGGGCGAGCTCGTGGGGATAGGGGACCACGGGTTTGGCCGCATGGAGGCCGAAACGGAAGCCTGAGCCAGAAATGGCAACGAATGCGGCCGCGGAGAGAAGCACAACCGATACGGTCCAGAGGACTGGCCGCGAGCGGCGCTTCTCTTTACCGAAGATTTGGATGATCGCGGCCGAGTTCATGAACAGACTCATGAGGTTCCGTTTCGAAGTGAACGCAATCAGCATACATTCTGAAGTGCTGCGGGCGAGGCATCACTCATTTCGGTGTCGCAACTCAGGTAACAGTGGTCTCTCGTGTAGTTGGCCATTACGGCGGAGGGACACGTGCGACGCCGAGGACGCGCACGAGCAGTTCCTTCGACTTGCCAGTCAAGGCGAAATGGATTAGGTCTCCGATGATTTCCCAGGAGAGATAGAAGCCGCATGGCAACTGGACATAGAAGCTGGAACCGCTGATGGGTTGCCGGTTCTCAGGGAGTGGGTTGTTTTGGAGCTGAAGCAGGAAATCGCCGATCTGGCGGCGGGCAGCAGCATCGCAGTCAAGGATGTCCTGCTTGACTTCAGTCGCGATGTCGAGCTTGCAGGGCATGCGACCGATGGTAGCAAGGTATTTCAGCGCGAAGCGCGTTTCCTTTTAGCGGCAGATGAGGCCGGAGCTGAACCGGCATGTTGCGCGGCCGGACGGCCGAGCTCTCCAAGAAATTCACCGAGCGGGATATCGGAGGCCTTGGCGCCGCGGCGGGACTCGAATTTGCGGCGTAAATCCTCGGGCAGATCGCGTCGAGGAATGCTGACGACAGGCAGCAAGACTGCGTGGTCGCCGACGATCTCGAGCAATAGTTCCCCACCCTCCTTGAGACAGAGCAAGTCCATGCAGTTTTTGGGAATGGTGACCTGGCGCTTGGCGCCGATGGGGAGCTTGAACTGGACAGTACTCATGGCAGATCCTCATTGCCAGTATAGCGGATTGGAGGATTTTCCGCCAATCCGCCAATCCACCTTCATCCTAGCAGGGGGCCGGATCAAGGTTCGACCAGGCGCAGGAGCAGCTGGAAGGCAAATCCTACGACAAGAAGCACGAACCCCGCCAGAGTCCATCGGAGGGAGACGACTGCCTCGTGCCATTCTTCGTCGGTGAGGTTGAGACGGGGAAACTCGACGCGGAACCGGTTGTCGATTCGGTTTTTAGTCAATTCCCCGAGGCGGAGGAAGGCATCGCGTGCCAGAAGGAAACCTCCCAGGAAGGTGAGGGACTCCGCAAGGATGCCAATGGCGGTGTGATGCTCGTGGATCCAATGCATGCAGGGATCGTACAGGAGCGGATCGTGAGGGACTGGATGGCGATGGACCTGGAACGAGAATGGGCGGGAGTGCATAGGTGAACGGTTGGAGGCGGGAGTGCGTCTATTGAGGGAGACCGAGCGGTGAGAAGGGGACCCGCATAAGCTGGTAGGCTGAAGACTGAAAGCACCGGCGGAATCGAGGCCTGAGAAACTCGATCCGGCAAGAAAAGAAATGGCAGAATTTGTCATCAAATTGGCCGATGAGCGTGGCCGCGTGCAGGAACAGATCCAGACGGCGGCGACCGCCGAGGAGCTGCGCAGCCGCTTTTCGCATGCGGGCTATCACGTGTTCTCCGTGCGTGCGCGCAGCAGTGCGTCGCTGCTGGGGCGGCGCAAAGTCAAGCTGGAAAAGTTTCTGATCTTCAATCAGCAATTTCTGACACTGGTTCGGGCCGGCCTGCCGATTCTAGGTTCTCTGAATATGTTGGCGAAGGGGCAAAAGGATGCGCACTTCGCCGGGCAGCTGGAAGACGTTGCCAACCGCGTGAAGACGGGCGAATCGCTTTCAGCGGCGTTCGAGGCGCAGGCGGGCATTCCGACGATTTACACCACGACCTTGCTGGCCGGTGAGCGCAGCGGCAATTTGCAGGAAGTGCTGGAACGGTATGTTGCGTTTCAGCGCGTGTCGCTTACGTTCCGGAAGAAGTTGACGGCCTCGCTGATCTATCCAGGCCTGCTGCTTACCTTGGTGTCAGGGCTGCTGGTTTTTCTGTTCACGGTTGTGATTCCGCAGTTCTCAAAACTCTATGACGAGATGGGCTCGCAGCTGCCGGCGATGACGCAGGCGCTCTTGTCGTTTGGGACATGGACACAGCGGAACATTTTGTGGATCGCGCTGGTGGTTCTGATTGTGGCAGTCGTGGGCTACCGGTTTTCAATTACCGAGAAGGGCCGCGATTTTGTGGACGCCTTTCGCATTGGGCTGCCGGTGTTCGGCAAGATCTGGCTGAAGTACCAGGTGGCGCTGTTTGCGCGGACGCTTTCGACGCTTCTGACGGGCGGGTTGCCGCTGGTGCCGTCGCTGGACACGGCGGCGCGTTCGATTTCGTCGCGCAAGGTTTCGAAGGCGGTACAGGATTCGATTGAGACGGTGCGCGAAGGCAAGAGCCTGGCGGATGCGCTGACGGCAACAAAGGTGATTCCCGATCTGGCTACGGAAATGATTTCTGTGGGTGAGCAGACGGGTGCGCTCCCGCAGATGCTGAATTCAGTTGCCGAGTTTTTTGAGGAAGACGTGGCCACGGCGCTGACCGCCGCGCTGGCATTGATTGAGCCCGCAATATTGATCGTGATGGGAATCGTGGTGGTCTTTATTCTCATCTCGCTTTACCTTCCGATCTTTTCCCTGGGATCGGCAGCAGGAGGTCAGGGGTAATTATTTATGGCAGACACGACTATTCTTACGATTCCAAATGCACCGATGCCGGGTAGCCCCGAGGAACGCGCGCAGGCCGAGGCGCTTGCCGCACGCTATCGTGCGGAGTTTGTCGACCTGAAGAATTTCCGCATTCAACACGATCTGCTGCGGACGGTTCCGGTGGAATTGATGTTCCGCTACAACTTTGTGCCGATTGAGCAGCAAGGTGAAGCGCTGGTGATTGCGGTAAGCGATCCCTCACGGTTGATGGTGCTGGATGAAATTGCGGGTTTGCTGGGGCACAGGATTATTGCGCGGGTGGCAACGCTCTCGCAGATTACCGATCTTCTGAAAAAAACGGAGCAGTCGCAGCGCGTGCTGGACGAAGCCAGCGAAGGCTTGACGTTCGACGTGCTGACCGGCGATGACAACTCCGATGAAAACATCTCGATTGAAAAGCTGACCAGCGACGAGGACATCAGCCCGATCATTCGCCTTGTCGACACGACAATTTTTACGGCGCTGGAACGGCGCGCTTCGGATATTCACATCGAGAGCTACGATGATTCGGTGCATGTGAAGTACCGCATAGATGGCGTGCTGCAGGAGGCGATGGCGCCGATTGCACGCGAGCACCACACGACGATTTTGAGCCGCATAAAGATCATGAGCGAGCTCGATATTGCCGAGCGCAGGGTGCCGCAGGATGGCCGCTTTCGTGTGCGATACAAGGGCCGATTGATCGACTTCCGCGTTTCGATTATGCCCACGGTACATGGCGAGAATGCAGTGCTGCGCGTGCTCGACAAGGAATCGATGAGCGAGAAGTTTCGCCACCTGACGCTGGATGTGGTGGGTTTCGCGGATGAGGATTTGAAGCGGTTTCGGCGGTATATTCGCGAACCGTACGGGATGGTGCTGGTGACGGGGCCGACGGGGTCGGGCAAGACCACGACCTTGTATGCCGCGCTGAACGAGATCAAGAGCGATGAGGACAAGATCATTACCATCGAAGACCCGGTGGAGTACCAGATCCGCGGGATCACGCAGATTCCCGTGAACGAGAAAAAGGGCCTGACGTTTGCGCGCGGCCTGCGGTCGATCTTGCGGCACGATCCGGACAAGATCCTGGTGGGCGAGATTCGCGACCAGGAGACGGCACAGATCGCGATCAACTCGGCGCTGACCGGGCACCTGGTGTTCACGACAGTGCACGCGAACAACGTCGTGGACGTGCTGGGGCGATTTTTGAACATGGGCGTGGAGGCCTACAACTTTGTTTCCGCGCTGAACTGCATCCTGGCGCAGCGGCTGGTGCGCACGATCTGCGAGTACTGCGCGCGGACGGTGACTTATCCGGATGATTTGCTGATCGCGAGCGGCATGGACCTGGCCGAGTGGCGCGCGTTTAAATTCCGCGAGGGTGCGGGATGTATCGAGTGCGGCGGCACGGGCTATCGCGGGCGTACAGCGATCCACGAGCTACTGGATTTGACCGATCCGATCCGCGAGTTGATTCTGGAGAAGAAGCCGACGTCGGAAGTACGTAAGCTGGCGCAGAAGGAAGGCATGTCGTTCCTGCGCGAATCGGCGCTGGACCGCGTGCGGCGCGGACTGACGACGCTGAAAGAGATCAACAAGGTGACCTTCATCGAGGCCTCGCGATAAACAGTTGTCAGTGATCAGAATGAGAAGCCTTTTGCCAGAAGAGCGAGCGATTGTGAGTTCGAATTTGAATAAGAGCAAAGCCGGAGCACACACGGGCGGTCGTCCACCGGCGGCAATCGAGCTGATGCCCGAGGGCGTGCTGGCTGCAGCGATGCAGGGCAAGAACAAGGACGAGTCCGCCGTGTACGCGTTTGCGCCGTTGCCGTCAGGCGCGCTGGTGCCGGGCATTGACGAGCCCAATATTCGTTCGGTGCCGGCGGTGGCCGAGGCGATCCAGTCCGCGTTGGGGGACGTGACGCCTCGGACGCGCGCCGTGACGCTGGTGCTGCCGGACACGGCGGTGCGCGTGTTCATACTGGACTTCGATTCCCTGCCCCCCAAGGCTGCCGATGTGGTTCCGGTGTTGCGCTTCAGGCTGCGCAAGATGGTTCCGTTCGACGTGGAAAAAGCGGGCGTGAGCTACCAGGTTTTGTCGGAAGACAAGAACGAATGCCGCGTATTGATTGCTGTCTTGCCGGGACCGATTCTGGGAGAATACGAAGCCGTGATGCGTGCGGCGGGATTTGAGCCGGGCGCGGTGTTGCCTTCGAGCCTTGCGGCACTCGCGGCGCTGGAGACATCGGAACCCGCGCTGGCAGCCTGCTTGAGCGGCGCATCGTTGACGACGACGATTACGAACGGGCAGGATTTGCTGCTGTATCGCACACTTGATTTGCCTGCCGAACCCGCACAACGCCTGGCCGAGGTGCAGCGCGATATTGCTGTGGCGGCGGCCTACTATGAGGACAAACTGGCAACGCGGCCGCGCCATCTCTATTATGGCGGCGTGGGCGGGGCTGAGGATTTTGCGCGCTGGATTCGCTTGACCGAAGGGGAGTTGACGGTGGTGGAACTCGCGCAGCGGCCTACGACAGGCGCGGCAACACCGCTTGGTAAGCTGAGCTTCGCAGGAATCATCGGGGCGTTGGCGGGAGCGGCTTAATCGATGCGGATCTCACTCAATCTCGCGACTCGGCCGTTTGCGGATGTTGGACCGCTTTTAAAGAAGCTGCGCATTGCGATGGTTGCACTGGCCGTGGTGGCGATTGCGCTGGGGTTCGGCGTGCATGCACTGGACCAGAAAGCGCAGATGGCGCGTGACAAAGTTCGCGCGCTCGATGAAGAAATTGCGCGTTTGAACGCGGAACGGCGAGGGTACCAGGCACTGATGCGCCAGCCGGACAACGCCGCCGTTCTAGCGCAAGCGGAAAACCTGAACCAGCTTTTCGACGAGAAGGCTTTCTCGTGGACGTTGGCGATGGAGGACTTGGAAACAGTGTTGCCAGGCGGAGTACAGGTGACGACGCTTGAGCCCGCACGCGAAAAGGATGGACAGATCACGCTACACCTGCGCGTTGTAGGCCCGCGTAACCTGGCGATTCATTTAGTGGAGAACCTGGAACACTCCAGACGATTCTTGAGTCCGCGCATTGTGGGTGAGAACTCTGAGACGCAGGGTGGTCCGAACCAGCGCATGGAGCCGGTGAGCGCGGAGAATCGCGTGAACTTCGATTTGCTGGCCGATTACGTCCCTGCCAAGCCAGGCGAGCGCCGGCCGGCCAAGACGATGACCGCCGAGGGCACGGGTGAAGGGGCACGAACGCTGCCAACCCCGCCGGGTGCGTATCGTCCGCCGTACACGGGCATGCCGAGGCCAAGACCACCTCTGCAGCCGAGATCGGGAGGCCCGCAATGAGCGAGCAGATTTCATTGCGCGAGCGGCTGGCCTCTCCGCTGACGTGGCACTATGCAGGGCTGGCGGTGCTGATCCTGATTGTCATCGGGCTGGGGGTGCGGCTGGGGATGGACTGGTCGGCAACCCACGGCAGCACGACCGATGCGCTTTTAGGCGAGCAGGTGCAGTTGAAAGCGCTTGAATTGCAGACGGTGCCGCTGCGCGGGCTCGATCGGCGCGTAGAAGAATCGCGGGAGCAGATGAAGCAGTTTTACGCCAAGCGGATTCCGGCGAATTATTCGTCGATTGCGAGCCAGATTGGCGATCTCGAAGTGAAGTCGGGGGTGCGGCTGTCGCGTGTGCTGTACACCCAGGGAGCGCCTACCGGCGATTTGACGGAGATCTCGATGGACGCGGGGATCAGCGGTGATTATCCGCAGATCATGCGGTTTGTGAACGGGCTGGAACGGGATCAGACATTTTTCGTCATACGCGCGATGGCGCTCACGGGACAACAGGGCGGAATGGTGAATCTCCGCCTGCGGGTTTCGACGTGGCTGCGCGCGGCGGATGCGGCGAATAGCGGGTTGCCGCCGACAGAGAGTGCGCCAGCCGGTTCAGACAACGCGCCAACTTCCGGAAGGGAGGGCCAATAGCCATGGCACTCGCTCTGGGAACGGAGAACAAGCGGCAGGTCTATCTGCTGATCGGTCTCGCGGTGGTGATCGTAGGCATTGGTGCTTACGAACTAATCGGTTCGTTTTCGAGTGCATCAGCACCGAGTGCAGTGGCACGGCCGGCAGCCGTGAGGCGCACGAATACGACGAGCGAGCCAGAGGCGCAGAAACTCAGTAATGCAGGAATCGATCCGGCACTGCACTTGGAAAAGCTGGCGTTGAGCGAGGACGTGGTCTACGCGGGGACAGGGCGGAACATTTTTTCAGCCGAGTCGGCGCCGGTTGCGATTCCAGAGCCTGTGAAGAGTGCGCGGATCGAGACGCCGGTTGTGACTGCTCCGGAAGCGCCGAAGCCGCCGCCGATTGACCTCAAATATTTTGGCTACACGGAAAAAAGCGACAAGTCGCTGCGGGCCTTTCTGGTGCGTGGAGATGACATCTTCATGGCGCAGCCGGGCGACATCGTGGATCACCGCTACAGGGTGACGGCGATCATGCGCGGCAATGTGCAGGTGACCGATTTGCAGTACAACAACACGCAGACGGTGCCGCTGACGGCGAATTGATGAAGACAGAGAACAGCGGGCAGTCAACAGTGAACAGTACACGCACACCGACAAAGCGATCGGCGCGATCTGGCGAAGAGGGGTACATTCTTGTCGCAGTGATGTTCTTGCTGGCGCTATTGATTATTTCGCTGGCGGTTGCGTTGCCGCGCGTTCGAGAGGACATTCAGCGCGACCGCGAGGTCGAGACGATGGAGCGCGGCAAGCAATATACCCGTGCGATCAAGCTCTATTACAAGAAATTTCAGCGGTATCCGCCGAATGTCGACGCGCTGGTGAAGACCAATGAGATTCGTTTCTTGCGCAAGCGCTACACCGATCCAATCACCGGGAAGGACGATTGGAAACCAATCCAATTTGGACAGAACAAGACGCCGCTGGCGATGGGATTCTTTGGGCAGCCGCTGGCGGGAGCGGCAATCGCCGGGACGGGGCCAGGCGGGATTGCCGGAGCTACGCCCGTTGCAGGCGGGACGAATGGCTCAACAGGTGGGAGCACTTTTTCAAACGGCGGGTCATTTACCGGAGGTAGTTCGTTCTCGGGAGGCAGTTCGACATTCGGATCGAGTGCACCTGGGTCTCCCACCGGAACGGGAACCGGCGGGAGCACGGGCACGGGTGGAACGGACTCTGGGAGTTCTGGGAGCGATTCGGGATCAGGCGGGGGACTTAGCTCGAACCAGACCTTTGGCGGCGGGGGCATCATTGGGTTTTCGCCGGGAAGTGAGAAGCAGTCGATCCTGGTCTACAAAAAGAAGAATCACTACAACGAGTGGGAGTTTCTCTACAGCCCGCTTGCGGACCAGATGATGCAGGGCGGCGGCAACCTGGGGTCAATCGGACAGCCTGTAGGCGGAACGAACGGGGCCCCCGGATTTGGTAGCGGGGTCACGAACGGACCCGGCATAGGCGGAGGGCTCACGAACGGACCGAGCGCGGGATCGCCGGTTACGCCCACTTCTCCTACCTCGCCGCAGCAGTGAAGGCGCTGGACTGAACGCGGAAAGATGATCGACATGAAAAAAGCCCATCCCGAGCCGGATGGGCTTTTATCTTGACGCCAAAGTGCGATCGATCGAAGTGTGGCTTAGACGCTAAAGGACGAGCCGCAACCGCAGGTCGATTTGACCTGGGGGTTCTCGAACTTAAAACCCGCGGCTTCAAGGGTTTCGACGTAATCGACTGTGCAGCCGTTGAGGTACATCAGCGACGTGGCGTCCACGAAGACCTTTAAGTCATCGAAACTGAAGACCTTATCCATCATGCCGCTCTGATTTTCGAAGGCCATCGAGTACTGGAAGCCCGAGCATCCGCCGCCGACGACACCGATACGCAGGCCGGCAGGCAGAGGATCCTGCGTGGCCATGATTTCGCGCACCTTAGCGATTGCCTGAGGGGTCAGAATTAAGGGGGCCTTCTTTACTGTTTCCTGCGGTGCGACCGTTGCTGTGGACATAAACTCTCCAATCCTTTGACTAATTACGGGAAGTTGCCTTTTCTAAGCTTCAGGTTAACTCTACCGCCCCGCGCGCGGGGATTCAAGGCCCAATCGGGCTACTCGATAGTTTGATGTGCTTGGGCGCAGATCGTTGCAAGGATCGGATCTGACTACGTTTGCCTCGGCTTCCTCCCCAGAGGCACTCTCTCCGACGCGACCAGGCCGCAATTAACGATCAGTTCATCCGCTGAAAAACGGTGTGATTCTTGTCACGAAAGCTGTGCCAAAACGGGGCTATTATGGGTCCCGTACGGCCCCTCTACTCACGAGACCGCGGTTTGTAGTATGCACGGCCCGCCGGTATCTGGGACCCACAAGTTCAATGGAGGTGTTGTATGACAATTGCTCCGATTCTGTGGACGGTTTGGAGTGCGCTGGTCGTTCTTACGGCGGCACTCTACATCTACCGTTCGAGCCTGACCAAGGATGAAGAGGATCAGATTTTCCTGGATGATTCCTTTAACCACGTCAAGAGCGCCCAGGCTGCGATAGTTGACAAGGTCAACAAAGTGCAGCCCCTGCTTAGGGTTGCGCTGTGGCTGGTGGGCATTGCGACAGTGTTAGTGCTTGGTTACTACATTGTCGACATCTTCAACCAATTCAAGTAAGCTGCCACCTCTCCCTGGTTGCCGATGCGCTGGGCGACAGCTGAAGAATTGCCGCCCGGCTCATTCATAGAGGTTCATTCAAAGAGTCTTCGCCCCCGTCACTCCACTTCGAGATGGGCGCGGTATCCGTCGCGCGCAATAATGTCGTACTTCAGCGGCTTGTGCTTTTCGTCCTGCATACGCAGGGGCTGGCCTTCGTCATCGACTAGCTCGACGCGCAGCTTGCGGTAGGTGCCATCCTGCTTGGGGTCGGTTGGGTGATAAATCAACTGATACTTTGAGCGGATGGCCGAATTGATGCTCGAGAAGATGTCGGGCATCTCTGCGACGAAGCGCGGGCTGAACCACATGCCGCCGGTCATCTTCGCAAAGGTCTTCATCTGGTTGTCGGCTTGCAGATAGTCGAGATCCCTTAGCTGCTGGTTGAAGCCGGGGCCGCCTTCGGTCATGGCGCGGACGGCGCCGCCCGTTGAGACTGCGAAGATGGTGACGTCGGGGGTGTTCTTGACTTTCTGCAATATCTTGTCGAGCGTGATTTTGGAAAAGGTATCGCGGCCGGATGCAATGAGGATGATGTACTTGTGGCCGTCGATGCGGGTGAGGCGGTCCTCGGCCTCGTACAGAGCGTCGAAGAGATTGCGCTCACTGAAGCCCGGGATCATCAGTGAATTGATGGCGTTGTAGAGCTGGCGCTTGTCCTGGGTGAAGTCGGTGACGATCTGGGTGCGCATATCGTAGGTCATCATGGCCACGTAGTCTTGCGGCCGCAGCTGCTGGGCAAACGACCACGCCGCATTGCGCATGTCGTAAATGAAGTAGTAGTTGGTTGAGGCGAATTCGCAGAGCAGCAGCGCTGTGATCGGGGCTTCCACGCGCTTGAATCCGATCACTTTCTGCTCGATGCCATTCTCATACACCTTGAAGTTGGATGGTTTGAGGTTCGGCACGAACTGACCTGTCTTCTCCAGCAGGACACCCACGTCGACATCGACTTCCGGGACATCTACGCGAATTGAATAATTGTCCAATCCCTGGGGATTCTTGATCTTGGGTGCTGCGAGGGCCGGCGGCGGCGCGTCTTCGGGCGCCTCTTTCTTTTTTGGCAGGGCGATGGTGCCGTTATCTCCACCGGGACCGCCGGCATCGGGAGAAGCCTGGTCAGGGGCCTGCGAAGGCGACGGCTGCGACTGGGATTGCGATTGAGACTGGGCCCGCGCCAAGGGGGCGAAGACAATCGCCGCTGAAAGAAAAAGCAGGAGGGCCCTGGAAGGATGAGACGGTGAAATTGAGACGCGCATCTTGGACATGACAACCTCTGTGCTCAGGACAGAATACGGGATTCGTGGCAACGGGCGCATCGTACGGTCCATCGCAAACCTGGCCGTGACAAATGATTCACCCAAAGCGTCAAAACACTAAATCTTTCGGACCAGACGGTACGAATGGCTTTATCGAAAACCAATGCCGCCGGTTGTACTCTTATAGACGTGAAACTATGCCTTAAGGAAATCTTGTTCGGTCTCCTAACGCTGGGATTGGCTGTTGGAGTTTTCATGCGGCCAAACGTCCTCGCGGCTGAGGATGTGAATGCGCCCCTGGCACCCCCGCCGTCCACCGGAGGCTTCTTTCCCTTGAGCCAGGTGCATCGCGGGCTGATGGGAACGGCATGGACGGTGTTTACCGGGGACAAGCCGGAGCCGATGCAAGTGGAGATCCTGGGCGTTCTGCGGGGTGCGCGCGGTCCGGGTCACGACATGATCCTGGCGCAACTGCATGGTACGAAACCCGAGTACACAGGCGTAGTGGCGGGGATGAGCGGCAGCCCGGTTTACATCGGGGACAAGCTGCTTGGTTCGCTCTCTTATCGAATTGGCCAGTTCAGCAAAGATCCGATTGCGGGAATTACGCCGATTGAGCAGATGCTGGAGGTTCGCGATTTGCCTGTGGACGCGGCACGAACAACGCTGACCGCGGCAAACTCGGGCGATGCGGTAACCGCGGATGGAATGACATTTCAGACGATGGAAACGCCGCTGGTGATGAGCGGGTTCCGTCCCGAGGCGATCAAGCTGTGGCAACAGAAGATGGCCGGAACGGGATTGGAGATGGTGGCTGCGGGCGGCGGAAGCGGCAGTTCCCTTCCCGGGTCCGATGGCGAAGTGAATGGCGAGATTTCTCAAACGGCGTTGGCGAGCGTCGTGCCAGGTTCCGCAGTGAGCGCCCAACTAATTCGCGGAGATCTGGAGATTTCTGCGACGTGCACCGTCACGTACGTCGATCCGAAACAATTGCTGGCATGCGGCCACCCGATTCTGCAAGCGGGCCCGGTGTCGATGCCGATGACGACGACCGATGTGGTAGCCACTCTGGCGTCACCCTTGAATGCGTTCAAGATTGTGAACACCGGCGAGACGATTGGAGCGTTTACGCAGGATCGCGATGCGGCCATCCGCGGCGTTCTGGGGGCAAAGGCGCACATGATTCCTGTGCATGTCGCCGTGCATGGAACGGAACGCGACAGGAAGCTGAATTTTGAAGTCCTCGACCTGCCTGCTTTAACCCCGCAAGCGGTGATGGTCTCTTTGTACGACGCGCTGCTCGAAACAAACGAGAGCGCCGCGGATACGAGCTACCACGTAAAAGGAAGCATCGATCTGGATGGCTACCCGCCTTCGCCGCTCGACCTGTGGGCTCCCGGCGGGAATGGATTGCCTGCGCCGCTGGCAGCCGCACTCATGACCGGCGAGAGCTTTGCGAAGCTTTATTCGAATGGCACGCGCCAGGGAACAGTGCACTCGATCCGCCTCAGCGTGGAGGAGATTCCGCGCAACATGCAGGTGACGTTGGAGACGGCCCGCGTGGTCTCCGGGGATATTGTGCATGCGGGCGATTCGATTGTGGTGGAGGCAGCGCTGCATCCGTGGCAGCAGCCGGCACGTAATGTCAGAATTCCGGTAAGAATCCCAGCGCGACTGGGAGCGGGCAATCTGCGCATCCTGGTTTCGGATGCAGGGACGCTGGACCGGACGATGGACCAACCTCGACTCTCGCCGCGTCCGGCCGATTTGGAAACGGCGCTGGCGCAAGCAAGACGGCTGCATCCAGCCGACCAGGTCTACGTGAGCCTGCTGGCGCCGGAGACGCAAGCCAACATGCAAGGACAGACGCTTTCGGGATTGCCCTTGTCGATGGCGAATGCGCTTGAGACTCTGCATGCCGGGCAAGACGTCACCATGAACGGAGAATCGGCCTTGGTGGCAGGCCAGGCGTCGGCTGGCGGAGTTCTGACCGGGTTCCAAATCCTGAATCTGCACATTGAGAGCGGTGGCGGTTTAAACTAAGGCCCGACATACAGGAAATCATTCTCCTGCGTTTCGGGCGATCTCCGGAGTTACGGGTTCGCTCACCTTTATTACGGCGGTTGCAACTGCACATCCGCTTTAGCCCCGAACGAGGAATGCGGAACGACGATGAGTCTCATTCAAGGACTTGCAGCGCACGCGGCGGGAGCCGAACTTTTGCCTTTTCGCTACGACCCAGGTGAATTGGGCCCGCAGGAAGTCGAAATCGGAATCTCTCATTGCGGCATCTGTCATAGCGACTTGCATTTGATCGCGAACGACTGGGGAATCAGCCAGTATCCCTTCATTCCCGGCCATGAAGTGATTGGCGCGATTACCGCGGTTGGCGCTGAAGTGCGGTCGTTGACTGTGGGTCAGCGCGTGGGCCTGGGTTGGCAATCGAATTCCTGCGGTCAGTGCGAGTGGTGCATGAAAGGAATGGAAAATCTCTGCGCAACCTCCCAAGCCACGTGCGTTCACCGCAATGGCGGGTATGCCCAGCGGGTGCGCGCGAACGCGCGATTTGTAGTGCCGATTCCGAGCGCGTTGCCAAGTGAACAGGCCGCGCCGCTGCTTTGCGGAGGCATCACGGTCTACAATCCGATGCGCACGCACTGCATCAATCCCTCGTCGCGCGTCGGCGTGGTTGGAATCGGCGGCCTGGGACACATGGCCATTCAATTTGCGCGCGTCTTCGGCGCAGAAGTGACGGCATTCTCCTCATCGATGGCGAAGGAGGAGGAGGCGCGGGAGTTGGGCGCAACTCACTTTGTGAATTCACGCGAGACAAAGGCCATGCGCGAAGTGACCGGATCGCTTGACCTGATTCTGAGCACCGTGAATGCCAATGAGGAATGGAACACCTACATCCAGGCGCTGCGTCCAACGGGGACGTTGTGCATGGTAGGTATACCGCCATCGCCCATGGTGGTGCAGGCGCTCCCGCTCATCGCGGGCATTCGCTCGATCACTGGAAATCCCACGGGCAGTCCATCGCGACTGCGCGAGATGCTGGATGTTGCCGCGCGCCACGGTGTACAGGCAAAGACCGAACGCTTCGCGATGGCAGCGGCAAACGAAGCAATTGAAAAAGTGAAGAAGAATAAAGTGCGCTATCGCGCCGTCCTGGCCAACTGATCGGCACTACAGTTTCATACGTTTTGGTTCTGACACCAGCACGCGAATTATCGAGCGCCTGCTCTCCCCATGCTGGGAGAGCAGGACCGATTTCAACTGAGCGCATGGAGCGCGATGGTGGCCTTGGGTGCTGCGGGAGTGAGGCGCTAAGCCGTCGCGATCGGTTGGGCTTTGCGATGCTTCAATCCGTCGGCAATCCGTGAAAGAAGATCGGCGGGATGGACGGGTTTGCTGAGCAACACAAATTGATGTCCGTCTCGATTGGCCGCGGCGAGCAAGTCAGCGGTCGAAGCCTGACCCGAGAAAAGAATAATCTTGCAATCGGGGAAGATGCGCTTTACCGTGATGGCCAAATCAATGCCGCTCATTCCTGGTAGAACCACGTCGGTGATGAGCATTTCCGGAGGCATCAGCAGCGCGGTTTCAAGAGCGCCGTCTCCGTCGTACGCAGTGACGGCGGCATATCCACTGCGCGAGAGGATTTCTGCCAGTGTGTCGGCGATGCTGCTTTCATCGTCGACCACCATGACGACCGGGCGATAGGCTTCGTTCTTTGTTTTGGATCCCGGGGAAGGAACTTCATGGATTGGAACTGTGGGGAAAGTGTTCCGTTTGTTCACAGCAATTACCTCTGCAGACACCCTATCAAGGTTTCTGCGATACGGGTTAAATCTTTGCAAACAGAGGGATTTGCGAAGATATAGGGTTTTGCGAGTTTTACGTGATGGGTTGATCTGGCGATGAGTGTTGCGGGATTTTGCTCTGTTAAGTATGCTAACGACCAAAGGATAGTTTTACGTGAGTTTAGATATACGTTAGGAACAGGTTTGTAGGGCGGCGAGGTGACGGAGGAAGTATGGGAACTAGAGAAATGGCTACCAAGGCAAAATCGGACAACCTTCCAATGAACTTCGGTTCGATCGAGCAACAGGATGTTCCCAAAGGCCGCGACGGAAAGCACAAGCAGATCGTCACGCAACTCTTGAGCGACATCGATCAGTTGCAGGCCGGGCGAGCGCTCAAGATTCCGCTTTCCTTTCTTCCCGATTCCAAGGAAAACATCCGGTCGGCGCTCAACCGCGCGGCGCGCCAACGAGGTCTCGACGTTTCGACGTCCAGCGACGCGGAACATTTGTACATCTGGAAGACCGAGACGGATTCCTGACCCGCGCGGCTGGTACAAACTCGACATTCTCGACATTCATGAACGGAGTGCGCATCGATAAATGGCTGTGGGCGGCCCGTTTCTTCAAGACGCGGGCTCTTGCATCGAAGGCCTGCGAGCTGGGACGTGTTCGATCGAACGGGATCGAGGCCAAGCCTGCCCGCGAAGCTCGTGTGCGCGACATGCTTCAGGTGCGAAACGAAGGTGGCGAGTTTGAGGTCGAGGTCTTGCAACTGAGCGAGATGCGGGGCCCCGCTGCGGTGGCCCAGGGGCTTTATCGCGAGACCGATGCCAGCAAAGAAGCGCGGATGAAGCTGGCAGAAGAGCGAAAGGCGATGCAGCAGTACGCGCCTGTCCCGGAGCGCCGGCCGAGCAAGCGCGATCGCCGCAGAATCATTCAGTTTCGCAGTGGCGCGTAGCGGCTTCGCTTCGCTGATTCAAGCGTCGCGGCAGCCAGCGCAGCCGATGCGTCTCACGCACTCAGGGCGTGCGGTCTACAGCAGATTAGGGAATGGGGTAGCCGAAGAGATTGCCCTCAAGTTGACGCGACCAGCAGGGAGCGGCGACCCTGTAAAATCTCAAACGCACACAGATTTTCCTAATCTGCTCTAGTAGACTCAACGGCAGCATGGTTGTTTCTTTCCGCTCCATTTGCCTGTCTTCCTTTGCCTCCATTCTGGCTGCCACGGTCGCAATGCTCGCTGTGAGCGGCGCTCCGTACGCCAACGCCCAGGGCACGCATTTGTGGACGCAATCGCGATTCGAAGAATTTGAAAAGGGTACGCCCCAGGGCGTTGCGATTGGGAGCGATGGCCGTTTGCACCAGGGGCCGGCTCTGAAAGAAGTCCTGACGACACCCTCGACTTTTGTGTGGTCGGTAACGGCGGACAAGAATAGCACCGCCTATTTGGGAACTGGTTCGCCTGCCGCTGTCTTGCGGATCGGAATGAATCAGGGCGACAAGCCCTTCACGCTTTTTGAGAGCAAGGACCTGAATGTGCAGGTGGTGCGGCTGGGACCCGATGGAGCTCTCTATGTAGCGACTCTGCCGGGCGGGAAGGTTTACAAGCTGGACTCCGCAGCCACGACGAAGATCGACGAGCAGAAGGCGACAGTGGTTTTCGATGCGTCGAAACTCGAGGCCGCAAAAACCGGAGATGGGAGTTCGGAGCCGAAGACAGACGATTCGTCGGCAGGCGAAAAGGCCGATGCAAAATCCCATTACATCTGGGATATGACATTCGACGCGACGGGGCGGCTCTACATCGCGACAGGTGGCCCCGCAGCCGTGTTCCGCGTGGATCCTGCAAAGCCCACGGAGAAGCCTGAAGAATTCTTCAAGAGCGATGAGCAGCACATTCGCTCGCTGGCGTGGGACGCGAAGGGAAATCTTATTGCGGGCTCCGATGGAAGCGGGCTCGTGTACCGCATCAACCCACAAGGCAAGGGCTACGTGCTGTTCGAAGCGCCACGTCGGGAGATCACCTCTGTCGCCGTCGGCCGGGATGGCACTATCTACGCGGCAAGCGTGGGTGACAAGAGCCACAATCCTTTGCCGCCGCTGCCGGTGCAAGGCATTGGTTCGATCACGATCACCATTGTGCAGCCGGGTTCGGTGCAGGCCGCGAATGCCAGCGCCTCGGTGCCCGAGGGAACTGACATGTATGCATTGAGCGATGGGCAGGCGCCGCGCAAGCTGTGGTCGAGCAAAGACGACATTGTCTACGCACTGGCCGCACAGCCCGAGGGATTGCTGGCACTGAGCGGCAATCGCGGACACATTTTCCGCATTGAGCCAAACGGGGATTACGCCGATGTGGCGCACCTGGAAGCGCAGCAAGGACTGAGCCTCACGCACGGGTCGGGCTCGGAATTTCTGATAGGAACCGGCAACACCGGCAAGCTCTTTATTCTGGGTGCGGCGGAGAAGCACGAATATGCAAGCGATGTGCTGGACGCTGGTGCGATGGCCCGCTACGGACGAATCGAGGTTGAACCGGGGTCGACCGGCTATACGCTGTGGACACGTTCAGGAAACGTGGAGCAGCCGGTGCGTGGATGGAGCGATTGGGAGCCTGTGAAAGATGGCGCCGTGGCTTCGCCGGCGGGGCGGTTTCTACAGTGGAAAGCAATCCTGAATCAAGATGGAATTCTGGGTGGCGTTGGCGTGAATTATCTGCCGGTGAACGCTGCCCCGGTAGTGGACGACCTGGTGGTGGTTCCTGGCGCGCGGCTGAATACGCAGAACCAGGCGGCGAATCAGCAAACGGTCAGCATTGCCCTGCCCTCGGCGAGCCAGGGCGCAACGGTCACTTTCGATGCGGGAGCCAATGGGCCACTGCAGGCGACGAAAGATCGCACGGCGATTACGGTGCGCTGGGCCGCTCACGATGACAACGGCGACGACCTGAGCTACTCCCTATATCTGCGCGGAGACGGTGAACATGTTTGGCGGCTGCTGAAAGACGATTTGACCGATAAGGCGTACAGCTTTGACGCGACGCTGATTCCCGACGGCGGTTACCAGGTAAAGGTGCTGGCTTCTGACGCGCCGTCGCACACGCCCGGCGATGCATTGACGGGCGAAAAGGTAGGGGATCGATTTGAAGTGGATACGACGCCGCCGGTAGTGCGTGCACTGGCCGCGGCGGAAGAGACTGCCCAATGCGCGCAGGCAAAATGTCCCAAGCCGGTGCACGTGACGTTCGAGGCTGAAGATGCATTCTCCCCGATTGCACATGCCGAGTATTCGCTGGATGCGGGGTCGTGGAAGTTTATTGCGCCCGTCGGCGAGCTTTCCGACTCGAAACACGAGCATTATGAATTCAGCGTTCCGGCATCAGTGTTCGAAGGCAAGGCCGGCGAGCACTTGCTGACCGTGCGCGTCTATGACAGATATGAGAACGTCGGTGTGGCGAAGACGGTATTCGGTACAGCCGAAAAGTAAGGCGTGCAGTCCCGATGCGATTTGAATTCTTTGTGGCGGCGCGGTATCTGAGAGCTAAACGGCGACAGGCTGTAGTGGGCGTGGTCACTACGATTTCAATTGCCGGTGTGGCCGCGGGCGTGGCCGCACTCATCATCGCACTGGCAATCACCAACGGCATGCGCCGCGATTTGCAGGACAGGCTCGTGGACTCAAGCGCGCACGTGCAACTGATGCGCGTAAAAGCCGATGGGATCAAAGACTGGCGGCCTCTGCTGGAGCGGCTGCGCACCTTGCCTCATGTGACTGCGGCCTCGCCAGGCATTTACGAGCAGGTGATGGTGGCGTATAAGGCGCGCGACTCAGGCGCGCTGATCGAGGGTATTCTGCCCGACCAGGAAAAGACTGTCAGCAGCCTTTTGTCCACTGCAACGCCGGGAGCCGTGAGTGCGCTGGAGCCGCAAGTCGAATCAGTTTCGGGAGCCCCAACGGACCCTCCTATCGTGCTGGGCAAGGATCTTGCGGATTCGATCGGTGCGACAGTGGGCGATACGATGACGCTGATCAGCCCCCAGGGCGATCTAACACCGATGGGCGTGATTCCGCTTTTCCGTCGCTTTCGCCTTGCGGGGACCTACCACTCGGGCTTCTACCAATACGATGCGCAGATGGGTTTTATGAGGCTGGCGGATGCGCAACGGCTTTTCGATGAGCCCGATCTGCTGTCGGTGATCAGCTTCAAGGTGGACAACATGAATCGGGCGCCGGAGATTGGCCGCAGCATCGAGGAGGCTGCCGGGCCTGGATTCATGACCAACAACTGGATGGAGCAGAACCGCGAGCTGTTTCGCGCTCTGCGACTCGAACAGTATGTGACCTTCATTGTGATCGCGTTGATTGTGATTGTGGCTGCGTTGAATATTCTGATCGCGCTCACGATGATGGTGATGGAGAAGACGCGCGACATAGCGGTGCTGATGAGTTTTGGCGTGGAGCCAGCCCAGGTGCGCAATATTTTTCTGATGCAGGGATTTCTTATCAGCATTGTCGGGACCGCTCTGGGGCTGGTACTTGGATATGTCGCCGCGTGGGCCGGCGGGTATTACCACATTCCTCTCTCGCCCGATGTCTACTCGATCGACACGTTGCCTTTCGCGCCACGCCCGCTCGATGGCGTGATTGTGTCCGGAGTCTCCATTGGGATTTCACTTCTGGCGACGCTATATCCATCGTTTGCCGCGTCGCACGTGCTGCCGGCTGAGGCGCTCCGCTACGAGTAACTTCAGCTGCTTGACCTATGGCGCCAGAGGCAACAGCATTTCGTATTCCGTGATTGCCGGATCGTTGGGATAAGGTCCTGTTTTGCCGCTCATGCGAAATCCCAGGCGCTCGTAGAAGCGGATCGCATTGTCATTGACGCTTGTGACCATCAGCTTCAGCTCGCGCATCTTGCGAGATGTTGCCCACGATTGCAGGCCTTCGATGAGTGCGGTGCCAACACCCGCGCGGCGCCAGGCAGGATCGACCCACATCGAAATGACATGCGCTCGTTGGCGATCCTGTTCATCGGTGTAGCAGGCAACCAGGCCGCACACTTTCTCTCCGTCGAATGCAAGGTAGCCGATCGCGCCGTCACCATTCCATCGGTGCGAACGATTCACCCACTCCTCGTCGGAAAGCTGCGATTCCTTTGCAAAGGTGCTGCCAAAAGCCGTGGGATCGTTTTGCAGCGCGCGCAGACGAATCGTTTTGAAGAGAAGTGCGTTGGCAGGTGCAATTCGTTCGAGCGTGATCATGAGGAAGAGGGGCGGAGACATTGTCTGCGCCCGCTTCAATTCTCGCCGATTTATCTGCAGGCTCCAAGCCGAAGTTCCTCGCGCTTATTCAGCTTGATGAGCGGCACCTGGAAATTCCTCTACGTGGAATTCGCCTTTGCGGCCGAAATACATGACTCTTTTGCCGGTGAGAAATGCCCAGTACGCAACGACGCCGGCTGCCGCGGCTTGCCGCATGAATTCGGGGTAGCGGATCTCGTCCTTCTGCGCCGCGCGAATAGCTGCGACGACCGCAGATTTGGAAAACTCTTCAGCAATGGGATCGAGCGAAAGATGCATCTTTTCGGTGAACGCTGTGTCATCGGCTAGATAGACGACATCTTCTGAGCGAAGCGTGTCAACGAAGTAGGATGTGGCGCCTGCTGCGAGCATCCGTTGGACGACTTCCGGAAAGATCAACTTGCCGGCGTGGGTCTCGATAAGGACTTTGCGAATGTCTTCGATGTTGGTGGCTTGGGCGATCATGGTTTTCTCCTTATTCCGTGGGAAGTTTGTGCAGGTCATGTGCCTGCACAAGTTTCTTCAAGATTGCGAGCAGCGCCTGGCGCTCCACTGCGGTGAGTGCGGCGAAGAACTCGTGGTCGTTGCGGTCGGCCAGGGCAGCCAGCGACGGGACGATCTTCACGCCGGCCGCGGTGAGACGGATGTCCTGGTAGCGGCGATCATCGGTTCGCTCTTCGCGGTGAATGAGGTTTTTCGCGGCGAGGCGGTCAATCAGTTTGGAGGCTGCGCCGCGGGTCATGCCGGTAAGGTCGGCGACTTTGCTGGGGGCCATATCATCGCGCCCATACATTTCGTGCAGCACAACCCACTCGGCAACAGTTACACCGCTTTTGAGCAATCTGCGTGCGAAGGCATGCGAGACGTGGTTCGAAACGAAGCGCATCCAGAAGCCGATGTGGGCTTTGAGGTCGCGGACCGGCTCTGGCGCTGCTTTGTCCTTGCTCATGAAATGAAGATAGTGAATATTAGTATCCTTGTCAACTATTTCTTTGGAAACTTTAAATTGGCATAGTCGCGAGGACATGTTGAGGAATTGAGGAAGGTGTTATTGCGGGGTGATGACACCGCCAACAGCGTGACGGCGGGGAAGGACAACGCCGCGATGATCCACTGCGTGGGGCGGAACTCCGGACGAGTTCTGCGGCAGATCTGGCCTGTCCAGAAGCGCACCACCGCAGGCTGGGCACCAGTCCGCTTTTGTTTCCTTCCCCAGCACGGCGTGGCATTGGCTGCAGACGCGTTCCATGAAATTAGATTAACGAATCCGATTCGTTTAGTACCAATGGCTATTCATTCATTTGGCGTCCATTCATCGCGAACCCCACTCCAAGTAAACTTGAAGATATGCATACCCCTGTGCGCCTGGTGGCAATCGACATCGACGGCACCCTTCTGCCGACGTTCTCCCAAGCCATTAGCTCGCGGAATGCGAAGGCTTTGAAGGCTGCCCAGGATTCCGGAATCGTGGTCGCGATTGCGACGGGCAGGCGGACGGCCTACACAGCGCCGTTGTTCGAAGGACTTGGGCTGCGAGCGGATACCCCTCTGATTACGTCGAATGGAGCAGTGACACGCACGTTAGGCGGCGAGCCAGTGGACCGGAGCCAACTGGAGGCGCGGGTGGCACGCGGTCTGTGCGGATTGCTGCGGAAGTTCGGCGCCATGGTGTTTACATTCGACAAAATAGGCCGTGGAGAATTAGTGCTGGAGGACCTGGACCAGGCACACGGAAGGATTTCGCTTTGGGTGGAGGCGAATCGGGACGGCATCGAAGTGGTGAAGCCGCTCGAAAAAGCACTGGTGGACGGTGACAATCCAATTCAGGGTATGGTGGCCGGTGGTATACGCCCGATGAAGAAGGCGGAAAAGGCGTTGAAGGGGAGCGCCTGGGCCGTATCGTGTGAATGCCTGCGGACCGAATATCCGGCGCGGAACCTCGCGATTCTGGACCTGCTGCCTCCGGGGGTTTCGAAGGGATGGGCGCTGGAACGGTTGGCGCGGCGGTTGGGCATCGATCAGAAAGAAACGATGGCCATCGGCGATAACTGGAACGACGTGGATATGCTGGAGTGGGCCGGACAGAGCGTGATGATGGGGAATGCCGCGAAGGATCTGCGCACCATGGCAAAAATGCGCGGATGGAAGCACACGCTGCCGAACGATGACGACGGCGTCGCGTTGGTGCTGGAGGCTGCAGTGGCACGACGCAGCCAGGTCAACGAGCGTCCCAAACATTGGGCCACGACGGCGCGGAGTTGAACTTGCAACGTAGCTTCCAACTCGCGATTGCCCTGGCTGCCTTGGCAGCGGTGGCTACGCCTGTCTATGGGGCCGAACACGTGACGCTGAGCAATGGCTTTGCGATGGACTGCAACCACCATGCGCAAGTGGAAGGCAGGGTGCGGCTTTATCTGAGTTCAGGCGAGAGCAGCTACATTGAAATGCGGCCGGACGAGGTCATGGGAATCGAGCAGGTTCCGGACCCAACGTCGCAGGCAGCTACCGCAGAGAATGGACAGCCGCCGGTAGAGGAAAAGCTGAGCCCTGCGGATTTGCATGAGATGCTTTCAGAGGCCGGCCAGCAACACAATCTCGATGAAGATTTGTTGGCCAGTGTGGTGAAGGCCGAGAGCGGTGGCAATACGCGAGCCGTGAGCCGAGCCGGAGCCCGCGGCCTGATGCAGCTGATGCCGTCGACGGCGAGCGATCTGGGCGTGCAGGATAGCTTCAAGCCGGGAGAGAATGTGCGCGGCGGCTCAACGTATCTGGATGTGCTTCTCACCCGATATCACGAGAATCTTGCGCTCGCATTGGCCGCGTACAACGCTGGGCCAGCGGCCGTCGACAAATATCACGGGATACCGCCTTATCATGAAACGCGCGTGTATGTGGCGCGAGTAATTCATGAATTCAATCAGCGTGTGAAGGCGCGCGAGGCGCAAGCGGCGCGTGCCCCAAGCCCGCGGGTTACCTCGAGAGCGTCCTCCTCAGAATAAGCAACTCGTTCCGAACAGGCGGCACATAAAATCGATATATATTTGCGGAACGGAGATAGCTTGAAGAAGAATCAGTTGATCGTGGGATTCGTGGTCCTGGCGGTAATTGCCGTGCTGGTGATCTGGGGTCGCGATAGAATTCACTTTGACTTTCACGAATTCCGCGTGCAACTGGCCATGGTCGACTGGGTGCGGATCGCCATCGGCACAGCTTGTATTTACATCGCCTATGTATTTCGGTCCCTGCGCTGGGCATACCTTCTGCGGCACAACAAGAAAGTCCATCCGCTTTCGTTGGTGGGGACGCAGGTGATCGGATTCACCGCGATTGCGCTGATCGGTCGTGTGGCGGACCCTGTGCGGCCCTACCTTGTCGCGAAGAAAACGGGTTTGCCGCTCAGCAATCAGATTGCGGTGTACATTGTCGAACGGCTCTTTGATGCGGGGACGATGGCGCTGATTTTCTCGTCTGCAATTTTGCTCACAACATGGTTCGGCACGCCTGGGGCATTGCCGCACGCTGAGTTGGTAAAGAAGTCCGGCTACTGGGGAATGGCCGGCACGCTTGCAGGAGCGTCGTTTCTGGTGGCAGTGCGATTCGCCGGCAATGTTGTAGCAATTTTTCTCGAGAAAACGCTGGGCGTGTTGTCGAAAAAGATCGGCCAAGCGGTTGGACATAAAGTGCGCGAATTTCGCACTGGTCTCGACACCATGCGCTCGTTCGCCGATTTTGCGGCAGCGGCCGGGCTTTCAATCGGCATGTGGCTGCTGATTGCCGCGTCTTACCTTGAGACGACCAGGGCATTCGTGGCCAGCCCGGAACTTGCGTCGATGACGGCAGCCAAATGTGTGCTGCTGATGGTTGTGAGCGGCGTCTCGAGCATCATCCAGTTGCCGGTGCTGGGATGGTTCACACAGATCGGGCTTGTGGCCGCGGCGATTTCGCGGTTCTTCGGCGTGGCGCCCGAAGCCTCAACGGCCTGCGCTGCGATGCTTTTGCTGGTCACCTTTTTGGGCATCATTCCGATCGGTCTGATCTGGGCGCAGTTTGAGCACGTGAGCCTGCGCAAGGTGACCGTGGAGAGCGAGCAAGCGGAGGAAGACCTGGAAGTGGCGGGGGCAACGAAGTAGTTCGGCTCCTTAGCTGGTTCGGGTGCCGACAGGCTGCGAAAAGCGGATCGTTTCCGGCGAAACGGCTCCGCCAGTCATCAACATGCTCATCGCCTGCTCCATGGTCAGGTCAGTTTCTGTCACGCGATCCATGGGCAAAACCTGCAAAAAGGCTGACGTCGGGTTGATGGCGTTCGGCAACAGGACAGCCGCGAGCTCCCTGCCCGTCGCCGAATCGGTCAGCGTACAGGTAAGGAAGCCGACGCTTTTCTGACCCTCGATGGGAAAATCGATCAGCACGACGCGCTGGCTGGACTCCTTTTTGGCCATCATGGTGTCGAGGAGCTGGCGTACCGAAGTGTAGACCTTGGCGACAACGGGCAGCCGTTCGAGGACGGTTTCAAAGAGATTGAACGCCTGACGGCCGACGACCAGCGAAGTGATGCGCCCCACGCCGTAAAGGACGATGAGCGTCAGCCCCACGGCCAGCACGGATTCGAGCCATGGCTGATCGATCCAATCGCCGGGGATGACGTTGCCGAGGAAGCGGACAATCGGCAAGCCGGCATTGGCCAGGCTGGTGAAGACGAAGCTGAAAACGAGCCAGGTGACAAAGAGGGGTCCAATGGTGATAAGGCCAGCCAGCATGTAGCGCTGCAAGTGGCGCAACAAGTCTCCGAGAACTGATCGCACGGGTTTCTCCTGAAAACGAGGATACGCGAGCTCAATGCACTCAGAGAGATGCGGCGCCTGCTGTCGACCCTCTGTGCATCCAATGCAGCATGAGTGCGCAGAGTAGTCTTGTATTTGAAAAGGAAGGGCAGCCGATGAGCGAGGCCAAGGTGGGGTCCGTGGTGGTGGCGAAGGCGCCTCGGGAAGCTCCAAGCGAGGATGTCGGGCGTAAACAGACCACTGTCAAAGGACAGAGCGAAGCACCGGGCAACGGGATGCGTAGGCCGGGGCAATCCGCCGCGAAGCCGCCTTCCGGATTTCAGCGAACGACATCGGCGATTCGAATCCTATTGCCACTGGTCCAAAAAGTACTGCCGCTTCTGGATGGGAACGTACCGTTGGTTTTGGCCAACCTGCTTGCGCCCCGGCTACAGGCACCGGTAGATATTCACCCGATCGAGGCAGGGCTGGCGAAGCTGCAGGCAGACCTCTCAGAGCTCCACGACAAGAATGCGGAGCACGACGCAGCCTTCAAGCGCATCGGTCAGGACGTGGAATCGGTAAAGGATGCGCTGGAACGCACCTCCCTTGAGCAGAAGGAAATGGCGCAGGAAGTGAGCTGGCTTCGAACAAGAATGACGGTATTTTCGGTGGTCGTGGTCCTTTTGCTGATCGCTTCACTTGCGGTCGATGTGGTGTTGCTTCTCCATGTGCAGCAGGTTTCACATTGAGAATTCCGGCAGGATTGGGAGCACTGTGGATAGTGCGCGGAACACAGATCTTGAGGTCTGAAGCGACATTGGTGAGAAAAAGATCCAAAATTCCATAGACTCAAAATATATATTCGTAATATAAATACGAAATCGCAGGTTTTTGCTACCTTTTACGGCGTTCGTGCTCGCAGACATTGCCAGTCGTGTTTTCCGAGGGCTAGTATTCCCCACAGTCCGATTTGGTTTTTCGTTGCCCGGTCCACAATGCAGTTGTTCCTGAGTTCACAGAGCTTCACTAACGAGCGCCGCTTACCGGCGTGCGCACACGGAGTGCAAAGTCATGGCATGGTATGCCTACTGCATCGGTGAAAAACAAGCATTTCCCGAATTAGCCCGTCATCGCAAACCTGTTCCCATGGAATCCGTACATGGAGTCAGCGGCAACCAGGTTTTCCTCTACCCCGCCAGCGATCTCGCCATTATCGTCAGCGAACACAACCCATCCGAAGCACTAAGTCAGAAAGCGGGCGTGGATCATGCCCGGGTCATCGCGGATTGCTTTCAGCATTCCACGGTGCTGCCTTTCCGGTTTGGGACCGTGTTTAACGACGATGAGAGCCTGCGGCGTTCCATCCGGTCGAACCAGCGCCAGTTCCTGTCGAATATTGACAAGCTGCGCGGGAAGACCGAAATGCACCTGAAGATCTTCGTCGATGATTGTTGTGCCAAGGAGATCGCGCGGAGCCTGCCGACTGAAACCGTCGGACGCGAGTATCTCACCAACCTGCGCGAAACTGCTTCACGGCAGCGTGAACGCCAGACGCGGGCGCGCGCGGTAAGTTTCCAGATGCACAAGCTTTTCCTGCCGCTGGATGAGGAAGTCAGCTGCCGGCTGACGGAGAGCGGCAAGATGGTGCTGGATATTGCGCACCTGATCGAACGCAAATATGTGGAGCGCTACCAGAACAAGTTCGCCACCACGAGCGCCATGATGCGGGAATGCCATTTGCAAGTTTCCGGCCCCTGGCCGCCCTATCACTTTGTCCATCGTCTGACGCGGAGCACGCACACGCAGCAGCCTGCCGCAGCAGTAGCTGTTCCAGCGCCAGCAGCGGTTCCTGCGATCCCCGTGGGATCACCGGACCAGTTGGTTGCGATGGCCTAGAAATATTTCACCCTTTAGAAGTCGAAAACCCCGGCCATCGCCGGGGTTTTGGTTTTGGGCGACAATAATCCCTAATCTGATGTAGTCATCTTCGCAACGAGAGGAACATCGATGAGCGGCGGTACAGTCCATTCCATCTTGTCCATTGGCATCGGCGAACCATCCGAACCAAGGAGCGAAGAACTCAAGAGCGCGGTGGATGCTCTCGTCAAGCAGAACCCGGCATACAGGATCAATGTTGAGAACCGTGAAGGAAAGATCGTAATCAGCGGAGAGGATGAGTTGCACTTGGAGGCCATCTGCAAGAGACTTCAGGAATCGAGAAAGATCGCGATTGGCGAATTGCGAATCGCCTATCGCGAGACGATTCGCAAGGCAGGCGAGTCTGAAGGTAAGTACATTCGCCAGACCGGCGGTTCGGGTAACTATGGGCATTGCAAACTGCTCATCGAGCCCAACGATCCGGGCAAAGGCTACGAGTTCATCAACGACATCAAGGGTGGCATAGTGCCCAAGGAATCCTATGAGAGGGGATGTCAAGAGAAAAACTCTCCCTTGCTCCC